>Ga0157380_10003257_pt1 | contig 11119 bp, 12 predicted proteins | sample S35metaG_FD_119757 | JGI IMG/M metagenome (GOLD analysis project Ga0157380, IMG submission 119757) | Switchgrass rhizosphere microbial communities from Kellogg Biological Station, Michigan, USA - S3-5 metaG | ecosystem: Host-associated > Plants > Roots > Rhizosphere > Soil | place: USA...
CGGATGAACTCCAGCGTCAAGACGCGGCGACTTGTGTGCGACCAGTAGACCTTCGGAACTCGAACCGGCCGCCACGTGCGGAAGTTGAAGCGAAATCTGTCAGCATTCCGGCCTTCCCTTACGTAGTCAGTCTCTTCAAAGACAGTGGCGTGAAACTCGTACAGCATTCCTTCCCAGTCAGCGTTCTCATTCATCGTGGGGAAGAACCGGTTGATGAGTTTCACCAGGCGATAGAGGATCGCAATATCGAAACTGATGATTCGATCGAGATTGGGTCGCTGAACTTTGACAGCAACTTCGTGCCCTGAGGCAAGACGTGCGCGATAAACCTGGCCCAGTGACGCCGACGCCACAGGTTCGCTATCAATCTCAGGGAAACATTCGTGCAGAGGCCTGCCGAGTTCTTCTTCGATTCGCGCGAACGCATCGGAGGTAGGAAACGCCGGAACCTGATCCTGAAGCGTGGCGAGCTCCTTCACGTAAGCGAGGGGAAGAAGATCCGCACGAGTTCCTAACGCTTGTCCGATTTTGATGAAGGTTGGTCCGAGCTTTATCAAGCTCTCGCGCAGCCAAGTTGCCTGCTTTGCAAGACGGGCGGCTTTCGCGTCGGAACCTTCTGCTCCGCGGAAAATGAAATAGCGCAGCAGACGGATGAAACGATCCAAGAGCTGATAAAATTTTCCGCGAACGGCTATTCTTAGTCGTTCCCACTTACCTGCCTCACGCGCTTTTGCCTGTGACCGATTGAATACCTTCTTATTGAAGTCGGCTCTTACGTCGTAGCCGTCAAGGAACATGTAGAGCGAGAACAACCCGAGCACGCGAACAACCTGGAAAGCTCTCAACCAACCACGCAAGCCGCTGCCGGCGAGTGTTTGATTAACGAGTTCTTCGGTGAGTGGCGCAATCTCGGCCACTGCCTTGTGCGCGGCACCCGACGAAGAGCTGACGACACTTCCGCTCGCGCCATTCTCCCGTGCCCTGACTATCATTTGGTTCGTTGACATATTCCAGCTATTAAACCACCGATAACGAATGACGCGTCCCGGCTTTCGAAAAATAACTATGCGCGCGAGCTACGTCCCGGTTGATCTGTCTCGTTAGCTCGTCGAGTGAGCTGAACTTTTGTTCGTCTCGAAGACGGTGGAGAAACCTAACGCGAACAACGTCACCATACAAGTCCCCCGACCAATCCATTACGAAGGTCTCGACGGAAGGTTCCGACGCCGCCCCAAATGTAGGGCGAACACCTACATTTGTAACACTTCTCCGCCACTGACCTTCAATTAGCGTGCCCGTCACGTAGACACCGTTCCGGGGTATGACGCGGTTCCGTGGATGCAGGTTGGCTGTGGGAAAACCCAGCTGGTGACCGCGTTCTGCGCCATGTTCGACGCGACCTTCGACACCATACGGGCGCCCTAACATACGTCTCGCGAGATTAATCTGGCCGCGCGTCAGCAACTCCCGAATCTTGCTCGAGCTTACCCGACGGTTTCTGAGACTCACCTCGGGGACTTCTCCCGCAACAAAACCAAGTTCCTTACCGACACTCGTCAGCAGGTCGATGTTCCCCTCACGGTCATGACCGAATGCGAATCCTTTTCCAAGATAAACTTCCTGCGCATGAAGTCGTTCCTTGACGACGTCGTGCAAAAACTCGCGCGCACTAATCTCAGAAAATTCTTTCGTGAACCGCACTACGATGGTTTGTTCAACCCCCAGCACTCCAAAGCCTTCAACCTTCTGATCGAATGTTTGAAGCAGCGGTGGAGCTGACTCCGGGTGCAGCACTGCGCGTGGATGTGGATCGAAAGTGATTACCGTCGGGACTGCACCGATCGCGTGTGCACGTTCGACGACAGTTTTCATGATCAGTTGGTGGCCGATGTGTAATCCGTCGAATACACCAAGCGTCAGGACCGTGGGTCGTTGAATTTCAGCATTATCGGTACCGTGGAATAGACGCATAGCCATCGACCAGCCTTAGCACCCGCAAGCGCCTTCCAGTTTCACGGTCTGTTGGCGATTGCCTTTGACAACGGTGAACGTCGCGTCGTAACTGGTCGACTCGCACCCGGGTTCGTTCGGTTCGCACATCGCGGTGGTCACATAACGCGCCGTAACCTTGATGCCCGGTGCCTGGTAGATCTCGGTTGAGTGCCTACCAACCTTTTCATTTGCCGGAGCTACGCGCTTCACCAGATTTAATCGAACGTCACTTCCGTCAATGTTCATCCTGGCATTGTCTTCGGGATCCGACATAAACACACATCGCTCGCTACGATCGGAAACAAAGGAAAGGTAGCATCCGCACCCAATTTGGTTTTGGTCCTTGAGTACTCCGACCAGGGAGCGCCGGGATGATGGAGTTTTTTGCGAAGCGATACTAAGGAAACCGGTGCTCAGTAATAGTAATGTCAACGTGATGCACAAATGGATTCGAGTCATGAGATTAATCGGAGATCTCAAGTCCGTCGTAGGCAAACTCAACCCCCGGTGGTAGCCGTGCGGAATCTCGTTCGTGCTTGATGTCGTGCGCAAGATGAGTGAAGTAAGTCCGCCGCGGTTTCAATTCCTCAACGAACTCCAGTGCCTTATCGACCCACAGGTGCGTCGGGTGTTTAGTGAACCGGAGACAATCGAGCACGAGCACATCCAGACCTTTCAATCCGGCCATTGACTCAGGTGGAATCTCACTCAAGTCAGTGGCGTAGGCGAAGTCGTTGAAACGATATGCCATTACGGGGAGTCGACCATGAATTGTCTCCAGTGGAGTGATCAGAAGATCCTTAGCGAGACAGAAACTTGCTTTCGGATAAACGACGTGCGGGACGACCTGCGGCAAACCGCCACCAAAATGCGAAGGCTCAAAGATGTATTTAAAAATGCGTCTAATATCGACCCAGGCGCGCTCGTTTGCATAAACACCAAGTGCACCAAAGCGAAAATTCAGCGGGCGAATGTCGTCGAGACCAAAGATGTGATCTGCGTGACAATGAGTGATGAGTACGGCATCGAGACGTCGCAAACCGAAACGCAATGCCTGCTGGCGGAAGTCTGACGACGTGTCGACGAGAACAGTTTGGCCGGCGTGTTCGATGATTACAGAAACTCGCAGACGTTTATCGCGTGGGTCGTCGGAGCAGCACGTCTCACACTCACAACCGATCGACGGCACTCCGGTTGAAGTTCCTGTACCTAGGAAGGTGAGTTTCATGAATCGGTAGAGCTTTGTACTTTGTGCTTAGTACTTTGTGCTTGGTACCGTCGTTCTTCAACCAGGAGACAAAAAACTCTATGAAGTACAAAGCACAAAGAACTAAGCACTAAGCACCAAACTCGGGGACTTACCCTCCACCCGTAATATCGCCCCCAGAGAAGCTTCGTGTCTTAGGAGTAGTATTGGATAGCGAAACGAACTGCATGCGTAGATCAGCAAGCAAGCTCTCGAGCATCTGTTTTTCCTGAGCTGTCAGATTGCCGGTCGTCTTTTTTTGCAGCATGCCGAGAACATCGATCCAGTGTTTGCCAAGCTCGAGATCCACACCACGCTCGTGTGTAACCGGATGCTCCATCATGCCCAATGCTGATGCTGCGTTTGAAGCGATCGACATCAGGAAGTTTACAAAGCTTGCCGGGTCGCGAGCGGCGGCTACCTCCTCAGGAGTCGGTTCGCGATCCAAATCATCCTCGACATCCAAAGACGTCGGCGCTTCTGTGGCTGTTTGCTCAGTCGCCGTTGTTGCTTGAGCAGGCGGAACATCGGCCTTGGGAGCGGTCTCCGTCTTCGCCGGCTCCGGCGCAGGACGTTCTTCGGGCGGTACTTCCCGAGGGCTGCCATCTGCGTTGAAGAGCCGCCTATCAGTTACCTTAAAGTTTCCTTGTTGCTCGTCCATAGTGGTTCTGCGACGGATCTTTTTTGTCGAAAGACCGTTTGCATTCGAATTAATAAGCTATGCGGCGATGGTAGCATTATGAATCGTCAATCGTAAATCGAGGTAAGAGGTAAGCGGTAAGCGCAAGCCCTTACCTCTTTACCGCTATGCACGATTCACTATTCACGATTCACGATTTAGACTATCCGCATGTCTGCCACTTTTGACGATCTCGTTGTCTTAATGAATCGACTGCGATCTCCGAACGGTTGTCCTTGGGACAGAGAACAAAACTACGCCACGCTTGCCCCAATGCTTCTAGAAGAAGCATATGAGGCGTTTGAAGCCGTTGAGGCAGCACGCACAGGTCGACCGGAAGAACTCCGTGATGAACTCGGCGATCTTCTTTTCCAGGTTGTTTTCTACGCACAGGTGGCCAAGGAACGCGGTGAGTTTGAAATCAACGACGTAACCGAAGCGATCCATTCGAAGATGGTGCGCCGGCACCCGCACGTTTTTGGTGATGTGCGCGCTGACGATTCAGCTGAAGTACTGCGCAATTGGGAGTCGATGAAAGCAGAGGAGCGGCGCGCTAAAGGAAAAGTCGTTCGCGAGGAATCACTGCTGGACGGCGTTTCTTCAAAGGCGCCGGCACTAATGGAAGCTCATCAACTGTCGACCAAAGCCGCGCGAGTAGGCTTCGATTGGAAAACTGTGGACGACATTTTTGACAAGCTGCATGAAGAGATCGAAGAACTGCGCACTGCGATTAAGGAGCATGGCTCGTCGAACGATGGAGATACGCATACTCGCGTTCGTGAAGAGCTGGGCGACTTGCTGTTTGCGGCTACCAATATCGCCCGTCACATGCACGTCGAGCCTGAAGCCGCGTTGAAACTTACGAATCGAAAGTTTCGGCAGCGATTCAGGTACATCGAGGACAGGCTGAAAGACGAATCCCGCGCGTTCAATGAGACCAGTCTCGAACAATTAGAAGCGTTGTGGCAGGAAGCGAAGCGCGGCTAAAAGACTAACGATGGGGAGACACGGCGACGGGGAGAAACGGCGATTCGACTTCTCGCGCGCTCCCCATCGCCGCGTCGCCCCTTCTCCCCGTCTTTATTTCTTCTGCGGCTTCAATTCCCATAACACATTCACAATCACCCATCTCCCGCCGAACTTCGCCATGTGCAAATAATCCACCCATTCAGACGCGACGACTTTAACTGACGCCGCATTCTCGAAAACATCAAGGATCGTCACATCTTTCTGTTGCTTTTCGACAGGCGTCTCTTTTCCACCGCCACGTCGCGTGCCCATAACGAGGGTCATCGCACTCATCTGGTCGAGGCGAGACATTCCTTGTGCATTGGTGCGCACTATTCTCTTGGCAAGTTCAGGGTGAACAGCACGTTCCATTCTCTCGGCATTCCCTTCATACCAACCTTCAATGTAATCCAATGCTGTTTGTTTGATTGCGGCTGCATCAGAAGCCGATTGTGCGCTCGTGTTTGCGACGCACGCGACAAACACAACCACCACGAGAAGACCTAATCTTCCTAATGTCGACATAATGTGTATCCTTTCAAGAGCCTTCAGAATGGAGCAACGCGATGTGTTCGGTAGTACGAGAGCCTCCGGTGATTTGTTCGCACAGCCAGATTCAGCCGAAGATTTACACAGACGCACACAGATCAAAAACAAAAGATGGGCCTCTGACGCTTGCTTAATTCTGATCTGTGACTATCTGCGTAAATCTGCGGCTGAATCTGGCTTCTCACCTGCTGCCAGTGGTACTGAACCTGGTAACCGGCGTCCGTCAAACAAAAGCCTGCCGGTTACGACAGGCTCTTGTAGTTGGTGGATCGAAATTACGTTTAGCCGCTAATGCGAAGCGAACGAAACACATTCTGAAATGCGTTTTCGAAATTGCGCTCTCCCTGCGGAACTACGGCTATTAGGTAAAACAAATTGCCATCGCGGGTCTGCGTCGTGATCACTCGAATCACCTCCGAGCGACCCGTTGCTTCATTAACGTTGGTCAACGTCGACATAAGCGCCGTGCGGCCCGACAATGTCGTCCGCTGATAACCGCCATTCATCCGAAGATTCTGGTTACCTTGCGCCAGGTTGTTAATGAATTCCTCCGTCGCCTGCTGAAGGTTTCGGCTGTTCGTTTGCGAGGCGCCAACGTTCACACCATGCGTGAATACGGGCTGACCGTTCACCTGACCATATCCACCTTCAGGAACAAACCATACTGAACTACCCTCACCCAGTTCGCGCCAATTTACCGGCACGCTCACCTGCACGCCACCTCCGAACAGTTGATAGTTCTGGTACTGTGACGACGGATACTCAACGCGACCACGCGGTGGGCTGTTGGGATAGTTTCCCGTGGTTTCGCCGGCTGGATATCGCTGACCACTTCTCTGAATTTCAGCCATCGTGGGCGCAGGACCATAACCACGTAGTCTTTCCTGAACACGTGCAAATTCTCGCGTGTCCGTAATTGGATTATTAACGCGCAACATTGCTGCTTCACGATTGATGCGCGCGTAACGATCAGAAGGACTTGGGTGGTCACTCAAGAAGCCGCCACCACCACCGCCTTGTCGTTCGAGAATCTGGAACATCCCCGCGAGGTCGCGCGGATCGTAACCAGCGCGCGCCATTATTTGCGCACCAAGAATGTCAGCTTCTGTTTCATATTCACGGCTGAACTTCAGGAAGTAGACGCCGACGCCCTGACCCGCAACTTGGGCAGCGGCTCCTGCTGGTCCACCGAGAATCGCACCGCCGATGCCGAGTATGCCTGCCAGCAGGCCATACTTCTGTGCCTTCGAGGCTTGTGCAGTTCCATGCCGCAACGCAACGTGGCTGATCTCATGGGCCATAACTCCGGCCATCTGCCCTTCGTTCCGCGCTGATTCAATCATGCCGCGGTTGACAAACATTGGACCACCGGGAAGCGCAAACGCATTGATGTCACGCGCATTCACCACTTTGAACGAATAATAAAACTGCGGATGCTGAAACTCAGCCGGAATTGAAGCAGCGAGCCGTCGTCCGACGCGCTCTACATAGCTTTGTACTTCGGCATCACGCAATAGAGGCATCTGCTGCTCAACTTCTGCGGCAGCCTGGCGTCCGAGCTTAACGTCATCTTCAACTTTGTATTTATTACTGTGTAGTTGTATCTGAGTTTGCGCCACTACCGACAACGGCAGTGCGCAAAATGCAAAAAGAACTATCCAGGCAGTAAGCTTTTGTGTAATCAACGAATTCCGAAACATGCGATACCTCCATGGTGGTCCGCCACCGGATAATGAAACGAGCGGCTAATCCCGACCTGCCGGGATCCGCCGCTCGCAGAACCCCTCCCCAAACCAGTGCCCGCTGTGTTCGCTGGGAGAGGTAAAACCGGTGATTTGATGACCCATAACAAAGTCCACGTTGCTAATCTCGGCCTTGCCATGCACCAAAACGCAACAACGGTACACGTAAAAGGACGATTTCATTTCGCGGCCTATAGACATTTAGGCCGCTAACTAACCCGATGGTTCATGATGCAATGAAGGTGCCAGTGAGGGGCTTACTGCTACTTTCGGACCTCGATGTGGTCGTTAAACCACTGCGCCGGCTCATTCAGCGGGGCAATTCGGTGAGGTTCGCCTTGCCACACCCGTATCATGGAAATTACCAAAAAGATGAAGGACGCCAGTTTGAAAAGCACGCCTCCAAGTGAGCTGTCAGTTACGGTACTGATGACACTGAAGATCGATTGAATGACGATAAGTGCAATATGAAGTGCAAGTGCCTGCGAAGCATGAAACCGCACATTTACTTCTCGTCGCGGCACCAGAAAGAGTTCTAATAAAGAGACGACGACTCCCACATAAGGACAGTATGGCATCATCATGGCCCAGTTCTCGGGGACACCGATGCCGGCTACTGTTCGCGAAGTTGGTTTGCTAATACGTGGTTGGTAAATGTCAGCAGGATTGTATTGCGTTGGCGGCGCATAAGTTGGCGGGACGAAAACAGAAGGATAGCCCGTGTCGTTCTTTGGAACTTGTGTGCCGTCGTAGCGACGCGTCGGCGCTTCGGAGTAAACACTCTCGCGAGGGGTCTGCTCGGGAGCAGGACCAACCCTCTGAGTCGCACCCTTCACTTCCTGAGTAGGCGCGCCTTCACCGCCGAACCCCCATGTTTCTTCAGTCTTTCTTTCAACGTCCGGGTCGAGCGGATTAGTGTCGTATTTGCCCTTCTTCGTTTCCATGCCGCGTTTCAATCTTACTAGCCAGACAGATCATACTCAACCTGTTTCCAACTGTGATCTTGCTCGGAGACCTCGAAGGCACGCACAACCGGCGCATTCCCGGCAAGACCAACAATTAAATAGGTGGCCGAAGGATAGTAGGCCAGACGAACGTCAGTTTCCGATGGTGTAGGTTCAGATGCGCGTGGATGAGAGTGGTAAATCGCGAGAAGCGTTTCACCGCGTTGGCGCATTTGTCGCTGCGCTGCGAAGAGTTGTTCCGGCGCAGCTTCGTAGGCTACTTCCGTGTTAGTAGCGATGTTAGTGAGGGGATAGATCGACTGTGTGCGACCATCTTTACCGCCGCCGATCAAACCGCAACATTCTGTGGGAGATGCATCGCGAGCATGGACCAGGATTTCATTCAGGTGCAGTTTGCTGAGACTGAGTTTTTGGTTCATGTGATCAGTCACGCAGTAATAACGCTTATACCAAGGCGATGATGGTAGGGTGAAGTTGACGGGTGCACACAGCTAAAGCTGGTGGTGTCATTCACTAACAATCCTCAGATGCAGCTCATCCAGTTGTTTTGGATCTACCTCACCGGGTGCGTCGATCATTAAGTCCGAAGCCGATGCGGTTTTTGGAAACGCTATCACATCGCGCATGTTGTCGGTCCCCGCAAGCACCATCATCAATCGGTCAATCCCCGGCGCAATTCCGCCGTGTGGCGGCGTGCCGTACTCAAGCGCATCAAGGAAGAAACCGAAACGTTGTCGCGCCTCTTCGGTCGTCATTCCGAGCGCTTTGAAAACCAGACGCTGAACATCGCGGCGGTGAATTCGGATTGAACCACTCGCCATCTCGACACCATTGATCACCGGATCGTACGCCTTTGTTCGAATGCGGCCGAGCAGCTCGGTTTCGCCCTTCTCGACCGCGCGTTCCAGCAACGTCAGATCTTCATCAACCGGTGAAGTGAACGGGTGATGCATCGAGTAATACCTACCATCTTCTTCGTGATATTCGAACATCGGAAAGTCAGTGACCCAGAGCGGCGCGTAGACGTTCTCCGGAATCAATTTCTCGCGCCGAGCTATCTCGTTTCTTAACGCTCCCAAAGCCGCAGCAACGATCTTCGGTTTTCCTGAAACGATTAAGACCGCATCTCCCTTCGCCGCACCCGCCTGAGTAGCTATTTTGCCTACGCTTTCGTCGCCGAGTGCTTTGAGCAGTGATGATGTTGTTTCGTCGCCGAGTTTGATCCACGCGAGTGCAGTCGCACCGTAACGTTTCACAAATTCCTGCAGTTCATCCAGGACTTTGCGAGACAGACCTGCGCCATTCGGTACGACAATGCCTTTGATCGTTCCTCCGGTAGACATTACTAAGGCGAATGGCGCGAAGGTGGTGCCTTCCAAAGCTGGCGACAAATCTTTCAACTCTAATCCGCTGATTCGCAGATCCGGTTTGTCAGAGCCAAACCGATCCATCACTTCAGCAAAACTGAAGCGCGGAAAGGGCGTTGGTAACTCCACTTCGATCAATTTGAATACGCTCGCGAATAGACCTTCGATCAATTCGTAAACATGCTCTGGATTAATAAAGCTCATTTCGACGTCGAGCTGAGTAAACTCAGGCTGTCGATCGGCGCGTAAATCTTCATCACGAAAGCAGTGGGCGATCTGAAAATACTTATCAAGCCCCGCAATCATGCAGAGTTGTTTGAAGAGTTGGGGCGATTGAGGCAGCGCAAAGAATTTCCCCGGTTGCACACGAGCGGGCACGATATAGTCGCGGGCGCCCTCCGGTGTCGACTTTATGAGAATCGGTGTTTCGATCTCCGTGAAACCACGACCGCTCATGTATCTGCGTATCTCTGACAACACGCGATGACGCAGGCGAAGATTCGCCTGCAACTGAGGACGACGCAGATCGAGATATCGATACTTTAATCGCAGGTCTTCAGCGGCAAGAGCTTCGCCAGACGCATCCAGTTGAAAAGGTGGCGTGCGCGCATCATTGAGGATGTGTAGCGCTCGCGCGTGCACTTCGACGTCACCAGTTGCGATGCGCGGGTTGCGCGTGTTTTCAGCGCGGGAAACAACTTCCCCGCTTACGGCAATGACAAACTCACCACGAAGGTCTTTCGCTTTCGTGTGCGCTTCTGCGGCATCCTGAGAATTGAAGACAACTTGTGTGATGCCGTCGCGGTCACGCAAATCGACAAAGGTTAGCTCTCCGAAGTCGCGGCGTTTTGCGACCCAACCCATTAATGTAACGGTCTTACCGATGTTATTGGCCCGCAATTCGCCACATGAATGCGTGCGTTGAAGATTTCCGAGATTATCCAACAAAGCAATACCTCACGAATTACTCTCACCTGATGATTGCGCGATTTCGAGTTTGTTCAAGCCAGGATCGCGAACGTAGAATCTGGTCCAGCCCGGCACCGGCTGATCGTCCGGGATGATCTCAACGCCAGCGTCCCGGAACTTCTGTTCAGCTTGAGCCAGGTTAGCGACCGCATAACACACGTGTCTTTTGCTAACGCAGTTTTCGCCCAGGCCATCCTCGATCGATAGGTGTAACTGGACTGGACCAAGTTGATACCACGCTCCGCCGCGTGCACGTAATTCGGGCGGTTTCGGCACTTCCTGCAATTCCATCACAACGCCATAAAAGTGCTTCGCCTCAGATTCGAGCGCGCGGGGAACGGTGACATTAACGTGATCGATGGCTGCGTTCATTGTCCAGCGTCCTCTTAACCTCGACGTAATTATTCTCCAAAGTGCGGGTTCTCAATGATTCCTAAAACATTTCCAAATGGATCTTTCACTGTTGCCACTTTGATTCCACCGCCGACATCCTGCACAGCTTCGTGCTCTGCTGCCCCGAGCGCTAATAGTTTCGTCAATGCTGCTTCGCAGTTATCAACGCCCCAGTATGCGATATGACCTTCGCCCTTTGTGCGTCCCTC
>Ga0157380_10003258_pt1 | contig 11117 bp, 9 predicted proteins | sample S35metaG_FD_119757 | JGI IMG/M metagenome (GOLD analysis project Ga0157380, IMG submission 119757) | Switchgrass rhizosphere microbial communities from Kellogg Biological Station, Michigan, USA - S3-5 metaG | ecosystem: Host-associated > Plants > Roots > Rhizosphere > Soil | place: USA: Michigan...
CAGCCGCGCCGAGACGGCGCCCGCCATCCCCGCGCCCACGACCACGACGTCCGGCGAGGCGCTCAAGCCTGGTCGGATTCCGGCCCCAGGTGCAGCCGCTGCTGCATCGCAGGAAAGCGCTCGCCGGCCTCGCTCTCCTTCGTGAGCAGCGAGACCACGATCCCGACGACGAACGACAGCGGGATCGTGATGAGACCGGGGTTGCGGAGCGGGAACGGCGCGGAAGCGCGGCCCAGCACGCTCACCTGGATCGTGGGCGAGAGGAAGATCAGCAGCAGCGCGGACAGCGTCCCGACGATCATGCTGGCCTGGGCCCCGCGCGTGGTGAACGGCCGCCAGAAGACCGAGAGCACCAGCGCCGGGAAGTTGGCGCTGGCCGCGATCGCGAACGCCAGGCCCACCATGTACGCCACGTTCTGGCCCTTGAACACGATCCCGAGCGCGATCGACGCAACGCCGCCCAGCACGGTCGCAATGCGCGCCACCACGAACTGCTCGTGCTCGGGGGCGTGGCCGCCGCGGACGACGTTCACCCACAGGTCGTGCGAGAGCGCCGCGGCGCCCGAGAGGGTGAGCCCGGCGACCACGGCCAGGATGGTGGCGAACGCCACCGCCGCGATGAAGCCCAGGAAGCCCTCCCCGCCGACGGCCTCGGCGAGCAGCGGAGCCGCCATGTTGCCGCCCTTGTCGACGGCCTTGATCGCGTCCGGCCCCACGATCACCATCGCGCCGAAGCCGAGGATGAAGGTGAGCAGGTAGAAGAAGCCGATGAAGGCGGTCGCGTAGCTGACGGAGGTGCGGGCCGTCTTCGCGTCGGGCACGGTGTAGAAGCGCATCAGGATGTGCGGCAGCCCGGCGGTGCCCAGCATCAGCGCGAGCCCGAGCGACAGGGCGTCGAGCGGGTCGGCGACGAGCTGCCCCGGCGCGAGCACGCGCGCCCCGAACTGCTCGGCGGCGCTCGCGAAGAGCGCGAGCGGGTTCAGCGAGAAGCGCAGCAGCACCATCACCGCGAGCAGGAACGCCCCGCCCAGCAGGAGCACGGCCTTGACGATCTGCACCCACGTGGTGGCGAGCATGCCGCCGAACAGCACGTAGGCCATCATCACGGCCCCGACGATCACGATCGCCCACTCGTACGGCAGCCCGAACAGCAGCTTGATCAGGTTGCCGGCGCCCACCATCTGCGCGATGAGATAGAAGGTGACGACCGCGAGCGTCCCGATCGCCGCGGCGATCCGGACGGGCGTCTGGCGCAGGCGGTACGCCACCACGTCCGCGAACGTGTAGCGGCCCAGGTTTCTGAGCGGCTCCGCGATCAGGAACATGACCACCGGCCAGCCGACCAGGAAGCCGATCGAGTAGATGAGCCCGTCGAAGCCCGACAGCGCGACGAGGCCCGCGATGCCGAGGAAGCTCGCCGCGCTCATGTAGTCCCCCGCGAGCGCGAGGCCGTTCTGCAGGCCCGTCACGCTGCGGCCCGCGGCGTAGAAGTGCTCGGTGCTGCGCGTGCGCCGCGCCGCCCAGTACGTGATCACCAGCGTGACCGACACGAACAGCAGGAAGAAGAAGATGGCGGCGACGTTCGGGCCCCCGAGCCCGCCCGTCATCGGCCCGACTCGCGGATCCGCGCGACGGCGCTGTCGTAGTGGCTGTTGGCCCAGCGCACGTAGACCCAGATCAGCACCCAGGCGGCGACGATCACGAGCGCGCCCAGCAGGATGCCGAGGCTGAGGCCCGGCACGAGCTGACGGCCCAGCAGCGGCTTGGCCCAGGCCACGAGCAGGATGAAGCCGAAGTAGATCGCCATCATCGCGGACGTGAGGCGCAGCGCCAGCTTCCACTGCGCCGCCGCCAGGGCTTCGAGCGCCTTCTGCCTCTCGCTCATGCTCACCTCGTTGTCTCGCCGACGAGCGCGTAGGCTAGCACGCTTGACCTCTCGCGGCGGCCGGGCGTAACGTGCGGGGCGTCCACGCGAGGAGAGAAGCGATGAAGCCAGGGATCGGCCGGCGCCAGTTCATGCAGCGGAGCCTCGCGGGCGTGGCAGCCACGCCCGCGATCATGCACGTGCTCGGCGGCGAGGCGCAGGGGGCGCAGGCGGTCCCGGCCAACGACCGCATCCAGGTGGGGATCATCGGCGTCGGCTCGCGCGTCCAGTCGGGCGTGCTCGAGGCGTTCACCGGCGCGCCGGGCGTCGAGGTGATCGGCGTGTGCGACGCCTACAAGGGGCGCGTGGCGCGCGCGCTCGAGCGGCTCGGCAACAAGGCGAAGGACTACGGCGACTGGCGCGCGCTGCTCACCGACAAGTCGATCGACGCGGTGCTGATCTCGACCCCCGACCACTGGCACAAGCAGCAGACGCTCGAGGCGCTCGCGGCGGGCAAGGACGTCTACCTCGAGAAGCCGATGACGCTCACGATCGACGAAGGCCCCGAGATGTACCGCGCGGCCGAGAAGTCGGGGCGCATCCTGCAGATCGGCAGCCAGGGGATGAGCTCGAAGCTGCAGCAGACCGCGCGCGAGATCGTCCAGTCGGGCAAGCTCGGCGCGATCAACCTGATCCGCGCCAACTACGACCGCAACAGCGACTCGGGCGCCTGGCTCTACCCGATCCCGCCGGACGCCGACGAGAAGTCCGTCAACTGGGACATGTTCGTGGGCCCGGCGACCAAGCGGCCCTTCAGCCTCGAGCGCTTCTTCCGCTGGCGCTGCTACTGGGACTACTCGGGCGGCATCGCGACCGACCTGTTCGTGCACCTGATGACGACGATCCACTACGTGATGGGCGCGCAGGTGCCGGAGAGCGTGGTGGCGCAGGGATTCAACTACCGCCACCAGAAGACCCACGAGGTGCCGGACACGCTCTCGGCCTCGGCGGTCTACGGCAAGGAGCAGTTCATGGTGGCGCTCGGCGGCACGTTCAACAACACGGGCGGCGGCGAGAGCGGCTTCGCGATCATGGGCAACGAGGGGTCGCTCACCTTCCGCGGCAGCCGGATGACCTTCACGCCGGAGCGAAGGCGCGAGGGCAACGACTGGATCGTGAGCGCGTGGCCGTCGGCGCTCGAGAAGGCCTACTACGCCGATCCGGCGGTGCAGAAGCTCGAGAAGCCGGACACCTGGCCCTCGCAGATGGAAGGGTTGGGCGAGTCGTGGTCCGAGGTGGGGCCCGACGCGACGGTGCTGCACGTGGCCCGCTTCGTCGAGTCGGTCCGCACGCGCAAGCCGTCGGTGGAAGACGGACGCGCCGGGCACCACGCGGCAGCCGTCGCGCACATGGTGAACGAGTCGATCAAGCGCAAGGCCCCCGTCGCCTGGGACTTCGAGAAAGACGTCCTGCGGAAGGCCTGAGTTGCGACGTCGCGGCTTCCTGACCGCGGCGCTCGGCGGAGTTCCTTTTCTGGGGGGCGCTGCGCCGCGCCCCCCAGATCCCCTCCTTCGCTCCGCGGGAGTGAATCCCGCGGAGCGAAGCACCTCGGCCGTTGTCGAAACCGTGCGGGGGCCGCTCGAAGCCAGCAAGCTCGGCATCACGCTGGTCCACGAGCACGTGCTCGTCGACTTCGGCGGCGCGGCCACGGCCAGCCGCTCGCGCTACGACGCGGAGGCCGTCTATCGGACCGTGCTGCCCCACCTCGAGGAGCTCGCGAACCGCGGCTGTCGCACGCTCTTCGAATGCACCCCGGCCTACCTCGGGCGCGACCCCCAGCTGCTGCGCCGCCTGGCGGACGCGAGCGGGCTGCAGATCGTCACCAACACCGGCTACTACGGCGCGGCCCGGGACATCGCGGTGCCGAAGCACGCCTACGCGGAGTCGGCCGAGCAGCTCGCGGCGCGCTTCGTCGCGGAGTTCCGGAGCGGCATCGAGGGCACGGGCATCCGTCCCGGCTTCGTGAAGGTCGGCGTCGACGCCGGGCCGCTCTCCGCGATCGACCGCAAGCTGGTGGAGGCCGGCGCGCTCACCCACCGCGAGACGGGCCTCACGCTCGCGATCCACACGGGCGACGGCCGCGCGGCGATCGAGATCGTGCGCGTGCTCGCCGAGCGCGGCATAGCACCCGCGGCCTACGTCTGGGTGCACGCACAGAACGAGCCGGACGGCGCGACGCGCGGCTGGGCGGCGCAGCAGGGCGTCTTCGTCGAGCTCGACGGCGTCTCGCCGGGAAGCCTCGACGCTCACGTCGCCGCGGTCGTCGACCTGAAGCGCCGCGACCGCCTCGACCGCGTCCTCGTGTCGCAGGACGCGGGCTGGTACCACGTCGGCGAGCCCGGCGGCGGCAGCTACCGCTCGCACGCGTTCCTCTTCGACGGCTTCGTGCCCGCGCTGCAGGCCGCCGGCCTGACGCAGGACGACGTGGAGACGCTGCTGGTCAGGAACCCGGCGGCGGCGTTCGCCATCCGCCGCCGTTTGCTGCCGTAACGACGACGGGCGAGCCCGCAGCTCAGCTCGGCGGAAGGCCGAGGACGATCAGGCCGACGTCCGGAGGCAGCGAGCGGTAGAGCGCGGCCGCGTCCTCGGCGGCGAGCGTGACGCGCAGCCGCACGCGCTCGCGCGTGCCGAGCCCCAGCGCCGAGCCGAGATCGGAGACTCGAAGGCCCAGCGCGTCCGCCTGGCGCCGCAGCCACGAGCGGTTGCGGCCCGCGCCGCTCGAGCGCACCTCCAGCGAGACGCCCTCGGCGAAGACGATCCGGTAGGGCGAAGGCACCGACACCGTCTCCTCGGCGCTCTTCGGGATGGGCGGGGGCGCGGGCGTGGCGCCGCCAGCGGGCGGCGCGCCGGTCGGCGCCGGCGTCGGAGCCACCACCTCGATGCGGTCGCGCTGCCGCTCCGGATCGAGTCGGCCCTTCGAGATCGCCTCGGTGTCCCAGCCGCTGCCCGGCCGGCGGTCGAGGAACAACACCTCGGGCACTCCGAGCTCGAGGCCGGCCGCCGCGTAGTCGTCGAGCGTCACGCCCTGCAGCATCAGCGCGAGGCGGCCACGGCCGGCGTCGAGCCGCAGGTAGAAGCCTTTCCCGGTGGACAGCTCGCGCTCGAGGCGGAGCTGCGCCACCTCCCGCCGCAGCCGGCCGGACGCCGGGTCCGACGCTGGCTCGGGCGCGGCTCCCTGCGCGGCAACGAGCGCGACGACGACGGCCAACGCCGCGGCGAACGCGCGCATCAGTAGATGTAGACCGGCGTCCCGAGAGGCGCCTGCCGGTAGACCTGGCGCAACGGGTCCTTGCCGAGCCGGATGCAACCGTGGCTCACGGGGCGGCCGAGCAGCCGCTCGTAGAGCGTGCCGTGGATCATGTAGCCGTTGCCGAAGTAGAGCGCGTACTCGCCGAGCGAGCCGTACTCGAGCCGGTCGGCCGGGTCCTTCGGGATCGGCTCGCCCTCCTCGACGAACGCCCAGTCGGGCTTCTTCCAGACCGGGTTCTCGGTCTTCGAGAGCACCTCGAAGCGGCCGCGCGGCGTGTCGAACACCCAGACGCGCCCCCTGGCGCCTTCCTTGAGCACCATGCCGGAGCCCGCCGAGCACGGCGCCTCGAGCAGCGTCTCGTCGCCGCGCATCAGGCGCAGCCGGTTGTGCGTCTGGTCGATCACGATCCACGGCCCGCGCGGCACGCGCCGTGCGAGCGCCGCCTGCAGCCGCTCGCGCTCGCCCGACAGCCTCGCGGCCTCTCGCGGGACGGGCTTGCCCGCCGCGCTCGGGGCCGCCTGCGGCGTGGCGGCCGCGAAGTCCCAGCCGGTGCCCAGGAACGCCAGCAGCAGGAGGCCGGCGCCCAGGAGCGCGGCCCTCACGCGGCGACGCGCCCACAGCGCGGCGATCCGGCGCCGCAGCTCGGCCCGCACGAAGCGCGCGAACGCGAGGAGCGCCGTGGCCGGCGTGTGCTTCTCGCGCCGCGGCGCGCCGGGCGCGGGACCGGCGGGCAGGGCGCCTCCGGCGCTCACGAGCCCTCCCCCGGCTCCTTCACGCGCGCGAGCAGCGACGAGAAGGCCCCGTCGCTGCCGTCGCCGCCCACGATCGTGACGCGCGTGCCGCGGCGGACGCGCGCGTAGAGCTCGTCGATGTCGGGGTTCGCGAGAGCGACGCAGCCGTCCGTCCAGTTCTGCCCGCGGCCGCCGTCGCCGTGGATCTCGATCAGCCCCCCGATCGCCGCGCTCCTCGGGATCTCGCCACGGCGCTTCGCCGCCGCGAAGCTCTCGCGGTCGGCGGCGTTCGGGTAGTCGAGCAGCAGCGCGCGATGGTAGACGCTCTGGCCGACGTCCTTCTTCCCCACGATCCGGTAGCGGCCTTCCGGGGTGGCGCGGTCGCCCTTCTGGCGCTTGATCCCGAGGGCGTTCGCGCCCACCTCCGCGGCGTAGCGCTTCACGGGCTCGCCGCGCGACAGCAGGATCAGCAGGTTCTTCTCCTTGAGCACCAGGATCGCCGGCTCACCCGTGACCTGCGAGTGGCGGCGCGTCTCCTCGATCCAGCGGCGCCAGGTCGCGACCTGCTCGCGCGCGGTGTAACGCTCGGCGGCCGCGAGGGCGGGGCCGAGCGCCGCGCGCAGCTCGGCCTCCGAGCTCTCTGCGCGCTCGAGCGCGAGCGGCGCGTCTCCGGCGTCGAGCAGCGCCCGCGCCTCCTGGAGCTGGAGCCGCGCCACCAGCAGGCGGCTGCGTTGCGGCGCCGGCAGCGTGGTCACGGACACGAGCGCGAGCGCGTGGACCTCGAACGCGCGGGCCTCCGCGACCGCCGCGGCCGCGCCCGCGAGCGCCTCGTCGCGACGCCCGTCGCCCAGCCGCCTCGCGTCGCGCGCGGCGTCCCGCGCGTCCGCGTACGCGACCGCGGCGGCGCGGAAGTCGCGGAGCGGGTAGAGGCGGTTCTCCTGGCGGCTCTGGAGCAGGAGCGCGGCTCGCAGCTTCTGGTCGGCCTGGCCGAGCTCATCCGCCGCCCAGCGCGCGCCGGGCCCGCGGCTCGCTTCTTCGTATGCGCCCACGGCCTCGGAGCGCAGCTGCAGCGGCGGCCGCGTCCGCCCGCTCGCGGCGATCTCGACGGCCAGCAGCAGGCCGGCGCCCAGCAGCGCGAGCGCCGCGAGGCGCGGCCCTCTCGAGCCGCGCCCCTTCCTGCTCAGCGCCCGCCCTTCTTCGCCAGGGTCGCGGCCTGCACGTCGGCGACGATCTTGTCGAGCGTCTGCCGGGCCGCCTCGGCCTTGACCTTGGCGTCCTTGTAGTTGCCTGCCGTCATCGCGGCGTCCATCGCGCCGAGCGAGCTCTCGACGCCGGCGACGTCGGCGTTCATCGCCTCGAGGTCGGCGGCGCTGCCCTTGCCCTTCGGCGCGTGGGCGAGCGCCTGCTTGGCGGCGTCCAGGCTGCCGCGTACGCCGGCGATCAGCGTGGTGGCCTCCGCCTTCATCTGTTCCTTGCCGGTGACGGCCTCGGCCGCCGCCTTGTCCGCGTCGGCCTTGGCGGTTGCGGCGAGCTCCGTCGCCTTCGCGTAGGAGCGCGTGAGCGCGAACTTCTCGGACTGCGCCTTGAGCTCGGCGTCGAGCGCGGCCGCGGACGTCTCCGCGCTGGCGAGCGCCGCGGGCGCGTAGTCGGCGGCGCCGGCCGTCTTCGCGGAGTCGAGCGACGCCCGCGCGGCGCCGACGACGTCGGCGGGCTCCTTGGCGCAGGCGACGGACATGAGCGCCACGCCCGCCAGGGCGGGCAGCAGCAGGTTCCTCTTCATAGGTGTGAATCGCACCGGGCCGCGTGCCGCGGCGCCGGAGCTCCAGGGTCCGCGTACTCCTCCTCCGGCACGACGGCGGACTCGAGCGCTCGAGCCGGAGCCACAGGACTACCCTGCGAGTGGTCGAATTCTATCAGCCGGCGCCGTGGCGGCAGCAACATCCGCTTGCGCGAGCCGGAGGCGACCTGCGACAATGACCGTCAGCTGAGGGGCGCTGCGACCCCGCCGTTGGAGCGGGGCCAGGCTCAGCTTAGACAACGGCGCTCGTAAACCGACGGACCGGTTTCGGGCGCCTTTCGCCTTTGTGGCGCTCCCCGGCCCGACAAGGAGAGTGGCCATGTCCACCACAGTCGAGGCCCGCACCGCGGCGGGCGATTTCAAGGTCGCCGACCTCAAGCTCGCCGACTGGGGCCGCAAGGAGATCCGGATCGCCGAGACCGAGATGCCCGGCCTGATGGCGATCCGCGAGGAGTACGCCGCCAGGCAGCCGCTCGAGGGCGCCCGCATCTCCGGCTCGCTGCACATGACGATCCAGACGGCGGTGCTGATCGAGACGCTGAAGGCGCTCGGCGCTTCGGTGCGCTGGGCCTCCTGCAACATCTTCTCGACCCAGGACCACGCGGCCTCCGCGATCGCCGCGGGCGGCACGGCGGTGTTCGCGGTGAAGGGCGAGACGCTCGAGGAGTACTGGGACTACACGCACAGGATCTTCGAGTGGCCCGACGGCGGCTCGAGCAACATGATCCTCGACGACGGCGGCGACGCGACGCTGCTGCTGCACCTCGGAGCGAAGGCCGAGAAGGACGCCTCCGTGCTCGCGAACCCCACGAGCGAAGAGGAGCGCCTGCTCTACGCCTCGATCAAGAAGCGCCTCGCGGAGAAGCCCGGCTGGTACGCGAAGCAGCTCGCCTCGGTGCGCGGCGTGACCGAGGAGACGACGACCGGCGTCCACCGGCTCTACCAGATGCACCAGAAGGGCGAGCTGAAGATGCCGGCGATCAACGTCAACGACTCGGTGACGAAGTCGAAGTTCGACAACCTCTACGGCTGCCGCGAGTCGCTCGTCGACGGCATCAAGCGCGCGACCGACGTGATGATCGCGGGCAAGGTCGCGCTCGTGTGCGGGTACGGGGACGTCGGCAAGGGCTCGGCCCAGGCGCTGCGAGCGCTGTCGGCCCAGGTCTGGGTCACCGAGGTCGACCCGATCTGCGCGCTGCAGGCGGCGATGGAGGGCTACCGCGTCGTCACGATGGACGACGCCTGCGACAAGGCCGACATCTTCGTCACCGCCACCGGCAACTACCACGTGATCACCCACGACCACATGGCGAGGATGAAGGACCAGGCGATCGTCTGCAACATCGGCCACTTCGACAACGAGATCGACGTCGCCTCGATCGAGAAGTACCAGTGGGAGGAGATCAAGCCGCAGGTCGACCACGTGATCTTCCCGAACGGCAAGCGGCTGATCCTGCTCGCGAAGGGGCGGCTCGTGAACCTCGGCTGCGCCACCGGCCACCCGTCCTACGTGATGTCGTCGTCGTTCGCGAACCAGACGATCGCGCAGATCGAGCTGTGGAGCGAGCGCGACAGCAAGAAGTACCCGGTCGGCGTCTACACGCTGCCGAAGCAGCTCGACGAGAAGGTGGCGCGGCTGCAGCTCAAGAAGCTGAACGCCAAGCTCACCGAGCTCACGGACAAGCAGGCCGGCTACATCGGCGTCGACAAGCAGGGCCCGTACAAGTCGGACCGGTACCGGTACTAGCCGTTTGCGGGGGAAGGGCTACGGCTCTTCCCCCGCTTCCGCCTTTCCCCCTACCGCACCCGCTGGTATCGTGCCGCCGTGAGCCTGTCGGCGGGCCAGCGGCTCGGTCCCTACGAAGTCGTGGGCCCCTTGGGCGCCGGGGGGATGGGCGAAGTCTTCACGGCCCGCGACACGCGGCTCGACAGGCTCGTCGCGGTCAAAGTGCTGCCGGACGAGCTCGCGTCCGATCCCGACCGCCGCGCCCGCTTCGAGCGCGAGGCCCGCGCCATCTCCGCGCTCAGCCATCCCAACGTCTGCTCGCTCTTCGACGTCGGCCGAGCGGAGACCGCGGGCGGAACGATCGAGTACCTGGTGATGGAGCGGCTCGAGGGCGAGACGCTCGCCACGCGTCTCGAGCGCGGACCGCTGCCCGTGCCCGAGGCGCTGGCGCTCGGAAGCCAGCTCGCCGGGGCGCTCGCGGCCGCGCACCACCGCGGCATCGTGCACCGCGACCTCAAGCCCGCCAACGTCATGCTCACGCGCTCGGGGGCCAAGCTGCTCGACTTCGGCCTGGCGCGGGACGGCGAGCACCAGCCGAAAGACGAAGGCAGCGCCGCCCACACGCACACGCTCGCAACCGAGAACCGCCTGCTCACGCGCGTCGGCACGCTCGTCGGGACCTGGCCGTACCTGTCCCCGGAGCGACTGCGGGGCGGCGCGGCCGATGCTCGCAGCGACATCTTCGCCCTCGGCTGCGTGCTGCACGAGGCCCTCACCGGCCGGCGCGCCTTCCAGGGCGCGACGCCGAGCGACGTCACGGCGGCGATCCTCGGCGCGGAGCCCGCGGACCTTCGCGAAAGCGTGCCCGGCGTGCCGGCCGCCCTCGCCGTGCTCGTGCAGCAGTGCCTCGCGAAGGATCCCGACACGCGCTGGCAGTGCGCCGACGACGTCGCACGCGGGCTTCGCCTGGCCGAGAGCGCGACGGGGCGCGTCGCCGACAGCGTGAAGCCGCCGGCTGCGCGCTGGCGCTGGGCGCTCGCGACGAGCCTGCTGGCGCTGGCGGCAGCCGCCGCCGCGATGGCCGCGCTCGTGGCGCGGCGCCCGCTCCCGGCTCGACCGCTTCGCTTCGCGGTGATGCCGGAGCCGGGAGTGCTGCTGGCGCGGCCGACGGCCGCGACGCCGTTCGCGGTCTCGCCGGACGGACGGCGGATCGCGTTCGTCGCCAACGCGGGCGGCGCCTCCAGCCTCTGGCTCTGGTCGGCACAGGACGGGCTGTCGCACAGGCTCGAGGACGCGAGCGGAGGCATCGCACCCTTCTTCTCCCCCGACGGCCGCGAGGTCGCGTTCTTCGCGGGAGACGAGCTCAAGCGCGTGCCGTGCGACGGCGGGCCGGCGACGACCATCGTTTCGGTGAGCGGAGCCAGCTCGGGCAGCTGGGGCAGTGCCGGCACGATCCTGTACATGAAGCTCTTCGGGCCCGAAGCTGGGATCTACGCGGTCCCGGCGGCGGGCGGCATCCCAAGAGCGCTGGCGGAGGCCCCGTCCGAGAGCGGGTCCCGCGCGTTTCCCCGCTTCTTGCCCGACGGCCGTCACTACCTGGTGCTGATGCAGGCGCTGACGGTCGACGAGCGGCGCATCTGCGTCGCCTCCGTCGACGGCGGCGAGCTCGATTGCCTCGCGAGCTGCCA
>Ga0157380_10003259_pt1 | contig 11116 bp, 7 predicted proteins | sample S35metaG_FD_119757 | JGI IMG/M metagenome (GOLD analysis project Ga0157380, IMG submission 119757) | Switchgrass rhizosphere microbial communities from Kellogg Biological Station, Michigan, USA - S3-5 metaG | ecosystem: Host-associated > Plants > Roots > Rhizosphere > Soil | place: USA: Michigan...
CAACCAGTCGATGGATCAGGGCGAAACTGTGCGCATCGACTTCGTCACCAATGCCCAGGCCGATGTGGGTCTCCCGTCAGGGTTCAGCTATGATGGTCATGTCGGCACCAAGAGCCTGCTCCAGACCATCCCGCAGGTGCAGGGCTCTGAGAGCGAAACGGTTGCGTTCCAGGTCCACCTGCTGAATACGACGGTGACCGACGCGGCCATGCCCGACGACACGCCGGGGAATGGTTTCTCGGATTCGACCGTCGTCAATACGATCACGCATGTGACCATCGACGGCTACGATGTCGGCCAAACCCCGGTGACTGTTGCTTTGGGAGCGGTCGGCGTTTGGACAACCATCGCTTACGGCGTTTCGGCGCAGCGACAGGCGGATGGCTCGGTGATCTTCACCGGCGTCCAGCAGGGCGATCAATACGGCGTCACCACCAGCACGGACTTCAATGCGTTTGCAGTGACCGGGCTGCCGGCCGGGGTTGGTCCGAACGCCGCCAATGACTCGTCGACCAACAGCTTCGATCTGGGCATCTTCTCGATCGGCCGGGTCGACACGGGCGATCCAATTGAGATCAGCCTCGACCTTTCGATCACCGATGCGGATGGCGATACGGTTGTCATGCCGGGGGCGATCGATATCACCTTCGAACCCGCGACGGACGCCCTTGCTGCCACTTCCTTCTCGATGGCGAGCCAGGAAGAGCAGGTGCAGAAGGCGGCGGCGAACAGCAATACGCTGACGCTCGCAACCGCTGTGGCTGCGGCTGGGCTCGTCGAACCGGTCGCTGCTCATGACAATGGCAACCACAACGGCCGTAGTCATGAAAGCGAAGCGGCCAGCTTCGCTGCGCCGGAAACGGTAGAGCGCTCATCGGCCGACGACGGCGGTGAAGCCGCGGTGTCGATGCTGGCTCCGGAGGCTTCGGCTGAAGCTTCGGCTAAGGCTGACACCTCAAGCAGCAGCTCGTCGGACCATTCGAGCCAGAGCAACAGTGTCGACGCCAGCGCAGCCCAGGCAGCGCCGGAATCGAACGACGCTCCGGCGGCCGATGACGGCGGATCGCATAGCGCCGCCGACGCGGCAGGTCCGGTTGCACCTACGGTTGCGATGGTTTCGGCCGAAGCGATGGAGGCTGCTGCCAACGGTGCGGACAATGCCCAGCAGGGTGGCTCGGTCGAACAGATCGTCGCCGATGCCCTGCAGGACAGCGGTGCGGATGTTGATGCCGTGCTTGCGAACCTGCCCGGCGAAAACGGCGCACTTCAAGCGATTGCCCATATGGCAAGCCTGAACGATGCGGCCGTGTCGGGATGGCACATGGCAGGGCACGGGGCTTCCAGCGCCGCGCACGACATGATGATGAAGATGGATGTTTCGGCAAGCCATCATGACGCAGTTCAGCCGGTCGCAAACGGCTGACGGGGGCAGGGCCCTCCCTGTGGACGGGGAGGGCCTATCCGCCCATGACCAGAAGGGGGAAGACATGAAGAGGAAGCACTGGACGATCATCGTTCCCGGGGCGGTGCTGTTGTGCGCCACGCCGGCATTTGGCGTAGAACTCAGGGACGCCATTCAATCTGCACTGCAGACAAATCCGGAAATCCGGCAGGCGGTTCATAACAAGCTTGCCACCAAGGAAGAGCGCAAGCAGGCCGAAGGCGCCTGGATGCCGACCGTTTCGGTCGAAGGCTCGGCGGGCCTCAGGAAGCTTCGCAATCCGACGCGGCGCGACCTTGGCATTGCCGATGGCACGCTGAAGCCGGTGGAAGGCTTCGTCATCGCCGACCAGCTGCTGTGGAATTCCGGCGGACGCCAGGCTGATATCAAATATCAGGCTGCCCGCACGGACGCCGCCGCTGCTCGTGTCGAGGAGCGCAGCGAATTCGTCGCGCTGAACATCAGCCGCGCCTACATCGACTATATGCTGCAACAGCGGCTGGTTGCGATCGCGCAGGACAATGTGACGTTCCACGATCGTCTGGCCGGCGACCTTCGCGAAGGGGTCGCTCGCGGTTCCATCTCGATCGCTGACCAGCAGCAGGCCGAAGAACGCCTGCAGTCGGCCCGCGCTCGCGTGACCGAGACGCAGGAAGATCTCGATACCGCAGCGATCCAGTTCCAGACGCTGACCGGCGTTCCGATCGATGCGGTCTCCATGCCGCCCGATCTGTCGCAGGCGATGCCGGCTTCGCTGGCAGAAGCCGAGGAACTGGCTCGTCAGAACAACCCGCGGGTCCAGGAAGCGATCGCTGACCTCGAAGCCCAGCGGTACCTCACCAAGGTTGCCCAGTCCGAACTCGGGCCGCGCTTCAACCTGGAAGGTACGGCTCGCTACGGTCAGGACATTGACGGGTTCGAAGGCCGCACCAGCGACCTTGGCGCCCGCGTCGTGATGCGCTGGAAGATCTTCGACGGTTTTGCCAACACGGCGAACGTCCGCGAGCAAAAGTCGCGGGCCGACGAGGTCCACGCACGGCTGTTCGAAATGACCCGCCGCGCCGAAGAGGATACGCGTTCGGGCTGGAGCCGTCTGACCAACCAGAGCCGGTTGGTGACCGAACTCGAAACGCAAGGCCGCGTTGCCGACGACCTGCTGCTGTCTTACCGCGAGCAGTTCAATGTCGGCCGCCGTTCGCTGCTCGACGTGCTGGATGCGCAGAATACGCGCTTCAACGTCCAGGCGTCGCTTGAGACGGCGCGCATGTCGAAGCTTTACGCCCAGTATCGCATCCTTGCGGCGAGCAATCGCCTGATCGATGCGCTTGGCGTGCAGGTCGCGACCGAGGCTCGTCAGGATCAGCGTCAGAAGTTCGACGTCAATCCAATTCCGCCTGAGGATCGGCAGGAGAACAGCTTCCCCTATCCGCGCATGGGCCCGCCCACGCCTGGGGAAGATCCTTCGCCCTATCCATCGGGCAACAACTAAGTGATGAAGGGGACGGGTGTTGAGTATCATGCACTGGCTGGATTCCGCGCCATCGCGTGAGATTGACCCTGTCCTCGATTGCCTAACCTACCTCGCGCGCCGCGCAGACAGGCCGTCTTCCCCGGTCTTGCTGCGCGCGGGGTTGGCGGTCTCTTCGACGGGTACGCTGCCATTCCACCAGATCGAACCGGCGCTCGATCAGGTCGGAATGCGTGGCGAACCGGTTTCGCGCCGCCGCATTTCCGGCTGGCGGCTGCAACAGCTTCCGGCAATCATCGAACTGACCGAGGAACGCGCAGCCGTCCTTCTCGAAATGAAGGCGGGCGACGCTCTCATTTATTCGCCCGGCACCGCCGAACCCATGTGGGTTCCGGTTACGGACCTGGAACCTGTCTTCACGGGCCATGCCATCGCGGTCGAGGCGGATCCGACGCAGGAGCGGGCGGGCGAACGGCCGTGGGACAAGCTTCGCCGGACCCATTGGTTCTGGTCGGAAGTGTGGAAAGTCCGGCGCGAATTCTGGCCGGTCCTGCTGGCCGCGCTCATCGTAAACCTGCTCGCCCTGGCGGTGCCGCTGTTCACGATGAACGTTTATGACCGGGTCATTCCGAACAAGGCCGTGCCGACCCTATGGGTGTTGGCGATCGGCGTCTTCCTCGCGCTGGGTTTCGATTATGTGCTGCGGCTGGCCCGCTCTCAGCTGGTCGATGAAATCGGCCGCAAGCTCGACGATAAATATTCGCAGAAGCTGTTCGAGAAGGTGATGAACCTGCCAATGGCCGAACGCCAAGGCAGCACCGGCGCCTTTGCCAAGCGGGTCAGCGAATATGAAGGCGTTCGGGACTTCTTCGCGTCGACCTCCGTCGTGCTTCTGGTCGACATCGCCTTCATGCTGGTGTTCCTCGTACTCATCGCCGTGATTGCAGGCTGGCTGGTCCTGGTACCTGTCATTGGGATTGCCGCGATGCTGGTGGTCGGCATGGTCCTGCAGAAGCGGATGGCCGGCGCCGCGATCGATGCGCAGGCGGACAGCTCGCTGCAGCACAGCGTCCTGGTGGAATCCATTTCGGCGATCGAAACGCTGAAGTCCGCGGGCGCGGAAGGACAGATGCTCGGCCGCTGGCGGCGCTATGCTGCCATGTCCGCCGCGACGCAGGAAAAGCTTCGGCGCCTGACGTCCATCGCAATCAACCTCGCGTCGGTATGCCAACAGGCGATCAGCGTCGGTCTTGTGGTCGGCGGCTTCTACCTGTTCCAGGAGGGCGACATCAGCATGGGCGCGATCATCGCGATCGTGATGCTGGCCGGCCGCTCCATGGCCCCGATCGGGCAATTTGCCTTCCTGCTGACCCGCGGCAAGCAATCGATGACGACGCTCGAGTCCCTTCAGAATATGATGGACGCGACCGACGAGCGGAAAGTCGCGGCGCGCAGCATCGTACCCGAAATCCGCGCCGGTCACCTGGAGCTGAAGAGCGTCAATTTCCGCTATCCGTTGGCAAGCGTCGACAGCCTGTCGGGCATCAACCTGAAGATCGAACCGGGCGAACGCGTCGCCATCATCGGCCGCGTTGCCTCCGGCAAATCCACGCTTGGCCGTCTGCTGTGCGGGCTTTACGCACCGACTGCCGGCGAGATGCTGGTCGATAGCCTCGACAGCCGGCAATATCATCCGCACCAGCTTCGCGAAGCATTCCGCTTTGTCGGCCAGGATGCCGAGCTATTCTCCGGCACCGTCCGGGACAACCTCATGCTGGGCGCCGCGCGCGCCGACGATCAGCAACTGATCGAAGCCGTCGTTCGCTCGGGCGCCGACATCTTCCTGTCGCGCGATGCGGCGGGTTTCGATCGGCCGGTAGGCGAGCGCGGCTCGCTTCTGTCCGGCGGGCAGCGCTCGCTGCTCGTGCTGGCGCGGGCCCTGGTCAGCCCGTCGAAGCTCCTGTTCCTGGATGAGCCCACCGGCGCCATGGACACCCAGACCGAGCTTTACTTCATCGAAAAGCTCAAGACTGCGCTTGGCAAGGATCAGGCGATGGTCGTCTCGACCCACCGTCATAACATGCTGACGATCTGCGACCGTCTGATCGTGATCGACGGCGGCAAGATCGTTGCCGACGGACCGCGCGACGAAGTGCTCGGCAAGCTTAAGAGCGCGGGCCAGAAGGACGCGGCGCAATGACGACGCTGGTCCATACGCTGGCCATCGCGCGCCGGCCCGCAACCTTCGCCGCGGCTGCCTTGCTTGCCGGCATCGTTGGCGGGACCACGCTGCGCGTCGATCCGACGCTGGCCTCGACCGCTTCGGTTTCCCTTCCGCCGTCCGCGGCAGCATCGCTGATTGCCGCAACGTCGGGCGGCGAGCTGGTCCACAACCGCGCGATCGGCGACCAGGCCAAGCTGATCAACGCTTCGATGCCCTTCAGCACTGCGCCGATTTCCGCGTCACGGCCGTTCGACCTTTCCGGATCCGATCCGCTAGACCGGCGCCGCGCGCTGCTGTGCATGACACAGGCCGTCTATTACGAAGCCGGGTTCGAGTCTCTCGAAGGCCGCCGCGCGGTCGCGCAGGTCGTGCTGAACCGAATGCGCCACCCGGCTTTCCCGAAGTCGATTTGCGGTGTGGTCTATCAGGGCGCTCGCGATCCGGTTTGCCAGTTCAGCTTCGTCTGCGACGGCTCGCTCTATCGCCGGCCGGCCCTTGGCGCGTGGCAAGAGGCCGAGAAGGTCGCGGCTGCCGCAATCAACGGGTTCGTCGAACGATCCGTGGGCGCTGCAACGCACTATCATGCCGATTATGTGGCGCCCTATTGGGCACCTCGATTGGCGAAGATCGCCCAGATCGGCGCCCATATCTTCTATCGCTGGCCCGGAGCCTGGGGTTCGACCGCGGCATTTTCCGGCCGCTATGTCGGGGAGCCCTACGATCCGGCATCGCTTCGCCCGCCGCTTCGCCAGGCAGTCCTGACGGACGGCACCCTCGCCCCGGCCGAGGATCCGGCAGTTGCCGGGCCTCCGATTTCGCGCGCCGAGAACGACGTCGGCGGTCTGCTCGACACGTCCAAGGGCTGGACCCTCAACATTCCGATGCCGTCCGAATCGAGCGCGGCCTCAAGCGCAGCTACCAAGCAACAAGCGGTGTCCGTGGAGCCGGCCAAGCCGGTTACGCTGGCCGCCCGCGAATAGGCGAGTTCCGATCATGGCGACGCTTCCATTCCTTTCCCAAGCTCCGGCCAACCGGCATCGCGCACCCTTGAGCGGCGCGCAGCGGATCATCGTGTCCGTGTCGATCGGTTTTGCGGTCTTCATCCTGTGGGCGATGCTTGCAAAGGTCGACGAAGTCACCGCCGGACAGGGCAAGGTGATACCGTCGAGCAAGGTTCAGCTCATTCAATCGGCCGAACCTGCTACCTTGGTCGAATTGCTGGTCCGGTCAGGCCAGCAAGTCACCAAGGGCCAGTTGCTTGCCCGGCTCGACAATCCTGAAAGCCGTTCGATCCAGGCCGAAACCGATGCGCTGCAGGCACGGTCGGCCCGGCTTGAATCGGAAGGCATGGGCGGATCGTCGGCCTCATTAGGCGGCGAGGAAGCAACCTTGAGCGCAGTACGCCGGCAAGCGCTTTCGAGCCGTGTGTCTGCGCTGCGTTCCGCGGCCGAACAGCGGCGTCGCGAGGCGGCAGAGGCCGCCGCAACGATCAGTTCGTTGTCCCGGAGCCTGGTATTGGCGCAGGAAAATGTGGATCGCTTGGAGCCGCTAGCGGCCAAGAATATCGTCCCGGTGACGGAACTTGCCAACGCGCAGCGTGAAGTGGTCGACCTTCAAGGGCGCATCGCGGCTGCTCGCGAACAGCAGGGGCGTGCCATGGCTGCGGTTAGCGAATCGAACAGTCAAGCAAGTGAAGCTTCCTTCACCTTCCGCCAGGAAGCTTTGAACGAGCGCAGTCAGGTCCAGCAGAAGATTGCCATCAACCGGCAGTCGCTAAGCGGCGCCCAGGGCGCGCCCGGCCGGATGGAATTGCGTTCCCCGGTCAACGGCATCGTCAATGACGTCCAGGTCACCACGATCGGCGGCTTCGTCCAGCCCGGCGAAAAGGTGATGGAAGTCGTGCCCATGGGCGACAAGCTGCTTGTCGAAACGCGCGTCAAGCCAAGCGACATCGCCTTCATCAAGGTGGGTGACAAGGCGCTGGTCAAAGTCACCGCCTACGACTTCTCGACCTATGGCGGACTCGACGGCAAGGTGGTCCAGGTTTCGGCAGACAGCATCTACGACGATGTCGAACGCCAAGCCTATTTCATCGTGATCGTCGAAACGCAAAAGGCCTATCTCGACAAGATCGGCCGCCGGCTGCCGATCACGCCGGGCATGATGACCGACACGCAGATCATCACCGGCCGCAAGAGCGTTCTCAGCTATCTGCTGAAGCCGGTACTGAAGGCCCGCAGCGACGCGCTGCGCGAGCGCTGATTTATAGCGTAACGGCGGTCGGAACCAGGCTCGCCGTTTCCTGCACGACTTGCGGAACCTCATCGTCGCCCGACGAAGGTTCGAACCGCGTTTCGGCCAGGACGACCGGGGCGCTGATCCGGTTGGCGGCATAAGTTACCGGCGGCAGGTCGCGGCGATATCCATGGGTGTAGGACCGGCCGTTCGACGCGAAGGTCAGCATCGGCTTGTAATCCTGCACATCGCTGGAATCGACGATCCGGTTCGTGCCATTATCCAGAACGAGGAAACGGCCCGCTGCCCGCACGACGAGAACGGCGTGATCGGCACGGCGGCTGAGGTCCTTCAGGACGACGATATAGAGGTCCTTGTCGGACACGCCGGCGGCACGAAGCATCGCCCGCTTGGCCAGCGCGAAGTCCTCGCAATCGCCGCGTCCGCGGCCCAGCGTATCGGCGGGAGCAAGCCAGCGATCGGCAACGCCGAACTGCACGCGGTCATCGACAAAGCGGACCCGCGCGTTGACGTAGCTGTTCACGGCTTCGAGCTTCGAAATCACATCCTGGTCGCGAAGCGAAGCGGCGAAGGCGCCGGCGTTTCCGCCGACGCCCGCCCCCGACACTTGGCTCCAGCGCGCATCGAGCGGGCTTCGGCCAATGGAAAGCGCAACACTATTGAAGACATCCGGCCGGTCGCTCGAGACGGCCGGGCGAACGTAATTGGCAACCGCCGGGCGATAATAGGTCGGCGCAGCCGCTGGCTGCAAGGAGGCCTGACCGTCCTGGCGCGCAGTAATTGCGGCAAGGGCGCTGGGCGCTCCGCCAAGGATCGCTTCCGATTTCGAAACGCCTCGATATGCAGCTGAAACCACTTGTGCCTGGGCAGGCAGCGCGAATGCAGTCACTGCCAGTGCAGGCAGGAAGCAAGCGGAGCGGAGTGCGGCGGTCTTCATTGCCCCGCTTTTCGCAGGACAAGGAAAAAACTGCCTTAAATCACATAGTTAACAGAGCGCTAACGTTGTTGAGAGAGAAAGGATTCAATTGCGGAATTAAAGGCTTGCGATTGCTCGGCGTTGGCCAGGTGCCCGGCCTGTCCAATAAGTTGAAGGACCGATTGCGGGATCAGTTCCTGCAATTCCTTCGAAAGGCTCGCGGGCGTGATCCGATCCTCATCCCCAACCAGTATCAGGGTCGGAACGTCAATGCCGGCGGCGCGATCGCGCTGGTCCGCAAGCCAGACGGCGGCGGCGCCGAGCCGATATGCGGCCGGATCGATCGCAGCCATTGTGTTCACGACTTCAGTCCGAAGCTCATCCGTTGCTTCCGAACCGAGCAACATTCCGCTTCGCGCTTCGGCCAGCTCTCGCATCGTCATCGAATGGCTAGCGGCGACCGAGCGGTCGTGGATTCCCTGACCATCCGGGTGCACCGCAAAGCTGTCGGCAATAATCAGCGACCGGCAGCGATGCGCCGCCGCCGAATGCATTGCGATGGCGATCACTCCACCTAACGACAGCCCGCATATATGGGCACGATCGATGTCCAGCGCGTTCATGGCCGCGAGGATCGCTGCGGCGAAATCGTCGCGCGTTGCACCGTCGACGAATTCGCTTTCGCCATAGCCCGGATAATCGAAGGCGACCGCCCGCCGCGTCTTTCCGAAATGATCGATCTGCGGCTTCCAGACGCTTTTGTCGGAGCCTACGCCATGAAGGAACAGGATCGGCGCTTCCTTGCCGCCGCCCTCCTCGACATATCCGATGCGCCCCCGCGCCGTTTCAATCTGCCCCATCGCTGCATCATGGGGTCGCGTAGCCGGATATTGCAAGCTAGGCTCGGCCCATGACCCGAATGACCGTCAATGGCGAGGCGATCCAATATAAGCTCGATCCGGAAACGCCCTTGCTGTTTGCATTGCGGGACGCGTCCAATCTCACCGGTACCAAACATGGTTGCTATAGCGGTGATTGCGGCAGCTGCACGGTCATTGCCGACGGACAGGCGGTACTCTCCTGCCAGCTGACGATCGCTGCGGCCGAGGGTGCGGACATCACCACCATCGAGGGACTTTCTGCCGATCGCGCGCATCCGTTGCAGCAGGCTTGGGCGGCCGAGCAGGTCAGCCAATGCGGACGTTGCGATCCCGGCTTCATCATGGCGCTCGCCGCGCTGATGCGGGCGACGCCCAATCCGTCGCCCGAGCAGCTTTCCGCCTTGCCCAATATTTGCCGCTGCGGCGCGACTCCGCGGATCATGAAGGCGATAGCAAGGGCGGCCGCCGCGTCGGCGACTGCGATCCCCAGCCCTTCCGGGCCTTTGGCTCAGCAGGTGCCGCCCACCGATAGCCCAACCAATGAGGGTCAGGCTCGTTAGCGACTCCTGGTAGACGGACCCGAGCGGTTGGTCGAACCAGCGTTGCAGCACTTGTCGCGGCGGCATAGCCGTTTTATGCGCTTAATACACTATAGGTCAGGGGTTTTTCACCAATGAATCGCCGCACAACGACGCTTGCCATTCTTCTTTGCTCTTCGCTGCTTTCGGCCACACCGGCTGCCGCCCAGGGCGTGCAGCCAGCTGACGCTTCCGCGGCGGCCGCACAGTCACCTCACGACCGGCTGTTCCAACTGTTCAAGGACAGCGATGAGGCGCAGCTCAAGCGGAACCCCATCTTCGGCATTTTCCGCGGCGATCTTCGCTACGCCGACCAATTCGGCGATTACATTACCGACGGGTATCTGGCGAAGGAAAAGGCTGCGTCCGAGGCCGATCTCGCGGCTCTTCACGCGATCGACCGCGCATCGCTAAGCCCGACCGACCAGCTTGCTTATGATGTGTTCGAATTTTCGACCAAGGACACGCTGAAGGGATACCAGCCGCAATATCTGGACGTCAGCAAGGTTCGCCCGATCAACCATTTCTCGGGCTTCCAGACTTTCTATCCCAGCTTCTCCAGCGGTTCCGGTGGCGCCCCGTTCAAAACGGTCATGGACTATGAAAATGCGCTGAAGCGCCACGCCGGTTACGTGACCCTGCTGGGCCGCGCGATCGGGCGGTTCAAGGAAGGCGAGGCCGCCGGCGTGTTCGAAACCAAGATGACGATCAAGAATGTCATCGAACAGTTCGATACGCAGCTGAAGCAGCCGATCGAAGACTCTCCCTTCTACCAGCCGGTGAAGAAGTTCCCGGCCGATTTCAGCCAGGCCGACAAGACCCGGCTGGAGGCCGCTTATCGCGCGGCCATCACCAATGACATCTATCCGGCGATGAAGCAGCTTCGCGACTATCTCGCGACGAGCTACCTGCCCAAGGCGCGTGACGGATACGGCCTCATGTACATGAAGGGCGGCAAGGAACTCTATGCCTACATGGTCCAGTCGACGACCACGCTCCCGCTGACGCCCGAGGAAATCCACCAGACCGGCCTTAGCGAGGTCGCCCGTATCAAGACGGGCATGGAGCAGGTGAAGCAGGAGGTCGGCTTCAAGGGCACGCTGCCCGAGTTCTTCGAATATCTTCGCACCGATCCCAAGTTCAAGAAGCCGACCCGCGAGGCGCTGACCCAGGGCTATTACGACATCGGCAAGGCGGTCGACGCCAAGCTTGCGACTTATTTTTCGACACTTCCGAAGGCCAAGCTGGAAATCCGGCCATACGAGCCGTTCCGGGAGAAATTCCAGGCGGGCGGCAGCTATGAGCAGGGCACGCCCGACGGATCACGTCCTGGCATCTTCTATTTCAATGCG
>Ga0157380_10003261_pt1 | contig 11114 bp, 5 predicted proteins | sample S35metaG_FD_119757 | JGI IMG/M metagenome (GOLD analysis project Ga0157380, IMG submission 119757) | Switchgrass rhizosphere microbial communities from Kellogg Biological Station, Michigan, USA - S3-5 metaG | ecosystem: Host-associated > Plants > Roots > Rhizosphere > Soil | place: USA: Michigan...
CAGGCGACGACGGTGTGGCTCATCAGGTTGTTGCTGATGATCCAGTCCCACTGCGTGTGGGCGTGCGTCGTGTAGATGCGCTGGGTGAAGCCCTCGCCGATGTAGTCCGTGTTCGACGCGGAGTCCGTCAGCGGGTCGTTGTCCACGCTGCAGCCCTGGGCGCCGCCGCAGTTACGGACCGACGGGCGGTTGTTGTAGTAGCCGCTGAAGGTCGCCTTGAGCTTGGGCGAGAACGAGTGGTCGATGCGGGCGAGGTAGACGTGCGCATCCAGCTCCCAGGTCTGATCGCCCGCCGGGTTGCCCGCCACGTTGTTCGAGAGGCCGGGCCGGTCGGGATGCGCCATCAGGGCCGCGTAACGCGAGGCCACCTGGCTGCGCAGCGGGTCGTTCGCCGGGATGACGTTGCCCGGATAGGGGTCGCGGACCGGAACCCCGTTGACGATGCGCGTCGTGCCGGGATTGAAGATCTGGCCCTGCAGGATGGGCCGACCGAGCACGTCGGTGCCGATCTGAGGACCGAGCAGCGCGCTGAAGTCGCCCGCCTTGAACGCGTCGACCGGCGTCGTGTTGCCGAAACCCTCGAGCGTTCCGGAGCGGAACTTGGTCCAATCGACGTTGACGAAGAAGAACGTCTTGTTCTTGATGATCGGCCCGCCGACCGTCACGCCCCAGTTCTTGTTGTCGAGCGGCGTCTTGGGCAGCTTGAAGAAGCCCTGGGTGTTGAGCGAGTCCTGGGCCAGGTAGGTGTACGCGCTGGCGTGGAGCTTGTTCGTCCCCGACTTCGACGTGTACTCGATGAAGCCGCCGCTCGTGTGGCCGTACTGGGCCGAGTAGGTCGTGGTCACGACCGTGACTTCCTCGATCGCCTCGACCGGCGGGGCGCTCTCCTGGCTGCCCTGGTGCCCGGAGGCATAGCCGAACGCGCCGCCGTCGAAGAAGTTCTCGGTGGCTCGCGCCTGGCCTCCGTTGATGCGCGAGTTGAACTGGCTCCCGCGGAACATCGGGTCCCCGTTCGGACTCATCGGCAGGTAGCCGGGCTGCATCAGCAGCACGGACTCCGCGAGGCGGACGTCGGCCGCCGTCACCACCGGCAGGTTCTCGTAGTACTTCTCGTCCACCTTGTGGCTCACGTCGGGCCGGGTGGAGTAGGCGTCGGAGGCCGTGACCTCGACGGTCTCGGCGATGTCGCCCACGTCCAGCTTGACGTCGTGGCGCACGGCGTCGCCGCTGCGCAGGTTGATGCCCGCGCCCACCGCGGTCTTGAAGCCGCTCACGTTGACCTTGACCGAGTAATGGCCGAGGACGAGCGGGTTCGTGGCATAGGCGCCGGCGCTGTTGGTCGTCAGCACCGTCTCGACGCCGGTGTCGTCGTTCCGGACCGTGACGGTCGCCCCGGGAACGGCGGAGCCCTGGCTGTCGCTGACGACGCCAGAGATCGTGCCTCTGTCGGAACGTTGGGCGAGGAGCGGAGTGCTCGAGAGCACGATCGCGCCAACGGCCACGAGCAGGGCACGGGCCACGACTTGGAACCTGGACATATGCATCCTCCGACGCGAGTTCACCAGATGGTCACGACGATCACGCCCCGACGAACCGTAGAACCGAGACTCGAGCATTGCCTGATCCACATGAACCGGGGCGCAGCCTTCTACGCTGCTGCCCCGTAAAAGTTCGTTCGATTCCGTGTACGTTAACCACTTGACCGTTAACGTTAACGCGAACATAATCGGCCCGAGTAATGGCTGTCAAGCATTTTTTATATGAGGCCGTTCGGAGGGGGACGTCTAGTCCTTTTTGTCCCTCTCTAGGACATTCAGGGCCTCGAGGGTAGGCTGAGCGCGCACAAATCGAGAGGGACTGGAGATGCGTCACCGGGCGGGCCAAAAGGGGGCTGCCGCACGGCAGAAGCCGTCGGGGATTCGCGAGATCGCGGAGAGCCTCGGCGTGTCGATCGGCACGGTCGACCGCGCGCTTCACAACCGGCCCGGCATCAATCAGAAAACCCGCACACGGATCCTCGACCAGGCGAAGGCCATGGGCTACCGGCCGAACCTCGCCGCACGCTTCCTGTCCTCGCGCAAGCAGCTGAAGGTCGGCGTCAACCTGCCGGCCGAGATCGCGTCGTTCTTCGACCTCGTCCGCGACGGCGTCCTGGAGGCCGTGGGAGGGGTCGAGACGAGCGACGTGAAGCTCGTCCATCGCTCCTATCCCGGGCTCGGCATCGGCGAGAAGGAAGCGCTCGCGGAAGCGCTCGAGAGCGACCTCGACGGGCTCATCATGGTGCCCGGACAGCCGGAGTGCCTGGTGCCCCTGTTGCGCAAGGCCGCGGAGCGGCGCCTTCCGGTCGTCTGCGTCAACACCGACGCGCCCCAGGTCGAGCACCTCGCGACCGTGTGCGTCGACTCGCTCACGACCGGCGCGCTCGTCGGTGAGCTGATGGGCCGCTTCCTCGCGCGGGAGGGCCAGGTGATGGTGGTGACCGGGCAGCTCAGCACCATCGACCACGCCCAGAAGGTCGCGGGCTTCCGCCAGGCGCTCGCGGAGCAGTGGCCGCAGCTCCGGGTCGCCACCGTGGTCGAGGCCCACGACCACGAGCCGGAGGCCTACGAGAAGTGCCGGAAGCTGCTGGCCTCGACGACCGACATCGCGGGCATCTACGTGACCACCGCCAACTCGATCCCGGTGATGCGCGCGGTCGAGGAGGCGGGGCTCGGCGGCCGCCTCACCGTCATCACGTCGGACCTCTTCCCGGCGCTGGCCAAGCACATCGAGTCGGGGCGCGTCGCCGCGACGCTCTACCAGCGGCCCGTGATGCAGGGGCAGCTGGCGTTCCGCGCGCTCTACAGCTACCTGGTCGAGGGCGTCCAGCCGAGCCCGGTGACCCGCCTCGCGCCCCACGTCGTGATGAAGAGCAACCTGAAGCTCTTCATGGACCGGCTGCCGCGCCGCGGGGCAGAGGGCGCGCGGCGCCGCAAGCTCGACGAGGGCGATCCGATGAGCGGCGAGGACACCGTCACCGCGTAGCGCGGGTTACGTAGCGCGCGTTACGACGTCGCGCTCTACGACGTCGCGAGCTGCGCCACGCTATACGAGTGCTTCGGCAGCTTGAACGTCATCCGCGACCCGACGCGCGGCGGCTCGAGCGCGCGCGGCGCCACGAGCGCCGGCTTCTCGAACGTGTTCGCGGCCTTGAGATCGCTGCCGGTGAGCGTCTGGCACGCGAGCACGCGCGAAGGCGTGAGGTCGTGCCAGTCGACCGAAAGCTCGCGCTCGCCCGTCAGGTCGCGGTTCAGCATCAACAGGCAGACCTGGCCGCTCTGCGGGTCGAGGGTCGCGGCGACGTCGAGGAACGGCACGCTGCCGTCGCGCGCGAAGTCCGGCCGCAGCCCCTCGGCCTTGATCGGGTAGCTCTCGCAGTCGAGGTCGAGCTCGAGCACGCGCCCGCGCGCGTACTGGAGCGCCCACGCGTACGGGTAGTAGATGCTCTGCCGCAGCACGCCGGTCTCGTTCGTCACCAGCGGCGCGATCACATTCACGATCTGGGCCAGGCACGCGAGCCGCACGCGCTCCGCCTGGCGCAGCAGCGTGTTCAGGAAGCCGCCGACCAGGAGAGCGTCCTCGAGGTTGTACTCCTCCTCGAGCAGGCGCGGGGCGAACTTGCCCTCGCCGTTCGCGAAGCGGCCGCCGCGCGCGCGGTACCAGACGTTCCACTCGTCGAACGAGAGCCACAGCCGCTTCGACGAGCGCTTCACGCCCTGCACGTAGTCGCACACGGCGCCGATCTCCAGGATCTGGCGCTCCATGTCGAGGTTCATCCCGAGGTAGCGCGCGCTGTCGTTGCCGGTGAGCGCGGGCGTGTTGCCGTAGTAGTTGTGGAGCGAGATCGCGTCCACCTGGTCGTAGCACTCCTCGAGCACCTCGCGGTCCCAGACCAGGTACGTCGGCAGGATCGTGTTGCTCGAGCCGCAGGCGATCAGCTTCAGGCCGGGGTCGAGCACCCGGATCTGGCGCGCCGCGTCGCGCGCCTTCCTGCCGTACTCGCGCGACAGCATCGTGCCCATCTGCCACGGGCCGTCCATCTCGTTGCCGAGGCACCAGTAGCGCACGCCGTGCGGCTGCTCGTGGCCGTGCGCGCGCCGCAGCTCGCTCCACTTCGTGCCCTTCGCGACGTTGCAGTACTCGACGTACGCGACGCCCTCCGCGGGCGTGCCGGTCCCGAGGTTGAACGCGAGCAGCGGCTCCGTCCCGACCAGGCGGCACCACTCGATGAACTCGTTGGTGCCGAACTGGTTCGTCTCGAGCGAGTTCCACGCGCGCTCCAGCACGGCGGGCCGCTTCTGCTTCGGGCCGACCCCGTCGAGCCAGTTGTAGCCGGAGACGAAGTTGCCGCCGGGGTAGCGCATGATCGGCACGCCGAGCCCCTTCACCTCGGCGAGCACGTCCTTCCGGAAGCCGCGCTCGTCGGCCAGCGCCGAGCCCGGCTCGTAGACGCCCGTGTAGATCGCGCGTCCCAGGTGCTCGAGGAACGCGCCCAGCAGCCGGCGGTCGAGCTCCGCCCGGTAGCGGCCACGGCTCACGACCGCACGCGCCGGCCCGGCGGCCGCGTAGGCCGCGCGGCCGAGGTAAGCGGGCGACGCGAGCAGCGCCGCCCCGGCCTTGCCGAGCCCTTCGAGGAAGCGCCGGCGGTCGAGCGCCGAGAGCACGTTCGCTTCCGCTACCACTTCAGGATCGTCAGCGAGTGCGCCGGGAAGGTGTAGTCGAAGCCGTTGCCGCTCGCCTTCACGGTCGCGCTCCGCGTCTTCGGCCGCACCGCCTGGTCCTTGCCGAAGTCGTGGGCCGCCTTCAGGTCGGGGTTGTTGAGCTCCCACACGCTCACTGGGCCGCTCGGCGCTCCGGCGACGCTGTCGATGCGGGCCGTGATGTCGGTCTTCTCGCTGCGGTTCAGCACGTTGACGTAGACCTGCTTGCTCTTCGGGTCGTAGGTCGCCGAAACGTCCAGGTAGCCGAGCGGCCGCGTGCGATCCGCCGGCTTGTACTCGGGCGAGTCGACGAGCACGTCGAGCGACTGGTTCCCCTTCTGCTTCGCGTACTCCGCGATCGGGAAGTAGATCGTCTGGTAGTACATCCCCTGCGGGTTTGTGAACATCGGGGCGATCACGTTCACGAGCTGCGCGAGGTTCGCCATCTTCACGACGTCGGCGTGGCGGAAGAACGAGTTCAGGAACACGCCCATCCCGAGCGCGTCTTCGAAGTTGTACTTCTCCTCGAGCCCCGTCCTCGCGATGTCGTACTCGGTCATGCCCGGCACGAGCGTCCGGTACCAGACGTTCCACTCGTCGAAGGCGATCGCGATCGGGCGCGCTTGCGGATTGCTGATGCGCACCGCGCGGATCTGGCCCTTCACGACCTCGATGCGGTCGTCCACGTCCTGGCCGAACGCCAGGAACTGCTCGAAGTTGTTCGTGCGGTTGCCGACGTAGGTGTGCAGCGAGATGTAGTCGATCTGGTTGGCGAGCCGCTCCAGCACCATGCGGTTCCACCCGACCCAGTCCGAGCCCGGCCCGAAGTTCGACGAGCCCGACGCGATCAGCTTGATCGAGTCGTCCACCCGCCGCATGGCTTTCGCCGCCTCGAGCGCGAACTTTCCGTAGTCCTCCGCGTTCTTGTGGCCGAGCTGCCAGGGGCCGTCGATCTCGTTGCCGAGGCCCCAGATCTTCACGTTCCACGGCTGCTCGCGCCCGTTCTTGCGGCGCAGCTCGGCCCAGTAGGTGTTCGCCGACTCGTTCGTGTAGTCGACCCAGTTGCGGGCGTCCTCGACGGAGCCGAGGCCGGCGTTGATGCAGAGGTAGGGCTCGACCTTGAGCTTCTCGCAGTAGGTCAGGAAGTCGTCGGTCCCGAAGCGGTTCGTCTCGAGGGCGCCCCAGGCGTGGTCGCGGCGCACCGGCCGCTGGTCGCGGGGCCCGATCCCGTCCTTCCAGTTGTAGCCGGACGCGAAGTTGCCTCCGGGCCAGCGCAGCAGCGTGACGCCCAGGCCGCGGGCGCCCTCCATCACGTCCTTGCGGAAGCCGTCCGCGTCGGCGAGCGGGCTCTTCTCCTCGAAGACGCCGCCGTAGACGCAGCGCCCGAGCTGCTCGACGAAGTTGCCGAACACGTGCGGGTGCACCTCGGCGATCACGCGCTCGGGATCGAGCTTGATGCGGGCGCGCGCCTGGGCCGGCTGGGCGACGAGCGCCACGGGCTGCAGGGCGAAGGTCGCGACGAGGATGAGGCCGAGCAGCCTTGCGTGTCTCTTCATGATCGAGCGGCTCCTTTCGGACTTCGGAAGCGGCGGTGACGTTTATCGCAGCAACGGAGCGACTGTCAACGAAGAAAGTCGCCGCGAGCGCCGGCGAGTGGCGCTTCCGCTGCTCGCGGCCTACCTTGGTGGGAATGCAGAAGCGCCGTCCGCGCGAGCTGAAGCGTCGCCAGTTCCTCGCCGCCGCCGCCGGTTTCGGGCTCGCCACGCTCGCCGCGCCGAGGCGCGCCCTTGCCGCGGACGCCACGGTCGTGCTCTCCCCCGCCGCGCCGGGCCCGGTGATCAGCCCGCACCTCTACGGGCACTTCGTCGAGCACCTGGGCGGCGTCGTGTACGACGGCATCTGGGTCGGCCGCGACTCGAAGATCGCGAACGTGGACGGCCAGCGCAAGCAGTTCGTCGACGACATGAAGCGGATCGGCGCGCCGAACCTGCGCTGGCCGGGCGGCTGCTTCGCGGACGGCTACCACTGGCGCGACGGCATCGGCGGCGCGCGCCCGCGCACGTACAACTACTGGGAGCACCGCATGCCGAACGGCGTGCGCGCCACGGAGACGAATCAGTTCGGCCTCCACGAGTTCATGCGGCTCTGCCGGCTCGTCGGAGCCGAGCCCTACCTCGCGGCCAACCTCGGCTCGGGGACGCCGCTCGAGTTCCACGACTGGGTCTCCTACTGCAACGCTCCCGCCGGGTCGCTTTCTCTCGCCGACGAGCGCGCCAGGAACGGCGACTCCGAACCTTTCAAGGTCAAGTACTGGGGCGTGGGCAACGAGTCGTGGGGCTGCGGCGGCAACATGTCGGGCGGCGAGTACGCCACGCAATACCGTAAGTACATCGCGCAGGTGCCGGTCTACGAGCCGCCGTTCTTCGTCGCGGTCGGGCCGCGCGGCCACTCCGCGGACGGCGACCTCGGCTGGACCGAGGGCTTCTTCGCGGGGCTCGGGAGCGCGCGCGGGCTCGGCGTCCGGGTAGACGGCTTCGCGCTGCACTACTACACGGACTTCCGGCAAACGCAGGAGGACGGCGCGCGCTTCGACGCGAAGGGCTGGTACGCGGTCCTGGCGAAGGGCGCCCGGATCGATAAGGTGATCGACGACCACTGGCGCATCATGGGCCGCTTCGACGCCGACCACCGCACGAAGTTCGTGATCGACGAGTGGGGCAACTGGTACAAGGGCGGCACCGAGCTCGGGCCGGCGTAACGCGGACAAGATCGCGATGGCCAACGTCGCCCAGACGATCAACTGCCTGCACTCGCTGTTCGCGGCCGTGGGCGACAAGTACGCGCGCACCCCGGTCTACTACGCGTTCGAGCTGTACCGGCCGCACATGGGCGCGCGGCTCGTGCCGATGACGATCGACGTTCCGGAGCTCTCGGTCGAGCTCATCTCCGGCTCCGGCCGGCTGCCCGGGCTGTCGGGCTCGGCCTCGGTCCGCGAGTCGAGCCTCTGCGTGACGCTCACGAACCCGTCGTTGGCCGACGCGGTCACGACGTCGATTCGCCTGGAGGGCGGCGGCCGCGTCGCCGAAGCGCGCGGCCGAGTGCTCACGCACCGCGAGATGGCCGCGACGAACACGTTCGAGCGCCCCGACGAGGTGACGCTGGCGCCGCTCGCCGTGGAGTTGCGCGGCGACGCCGCTCGCGTGACGGTCCCGGCGAAGGCCGTCGTCGCGCTCGAGCTGCGAATCGCGTGAGCGTCAGGGAGACCCGGGTCGGCCGCAGGGAGTTCGGAGTCCGGCTTGCCGCCGCCGCGCCACTCGCGGCCTCGACGCTCACGGCTGAACGTCCCGAGCCGCGACGCCTCCGGCCTGTGCGCGAGGCGGCCCCGATCCAGGCGCGCCCGTTTCCGTTGAACCGGGTGCGCCTGCTGAGCGGAAGCTGCTACACGCTGCAGGACCGCAACCGCTCCTACCTGCACACGCTCGATCCCGACCGGTTGCTCCACACGTTCCGCCTGACCGCCGGCCTGCCTTCGAACGCGCGGCAGCTCGGCGGCTGGGAGCGGCCCGACATCGAGCTGCGCGGCCACTTCATGGGCCACTACCTGTCGGCGTGTGCCCTGATGTACGGCAGCACCGGCGACGCGCTCCTGAAGGGCAAGGCCTCGGCCGTCGTCGCCGAGCTGGGCAAGTGCCAGAAGGCCAACGCGGACGGCTGGCTCTCCGCTTTTCCCAGCGACTTCATGCAGCGGCTCGTGGAACGGCTGCCGGTGTGGGCGCCCTTCTACACGCTTCACAAGATCCTGGCCGGCCTCGTCGACATGTACCAGCACTGCGGAGACGAGCGGGCGCTCACGATCGCCCTCGGCATGGCCGCCTGGACGAAGCGCTGGGCCGACGCCCGCAGCGACGCGGAGATGGCTCGCATCCTCGAGGTCGAGTACGGGGGGATGAACGAGGTGCTCTACAACCTCCACGCGCTCACCGGCGAGCCGGCTCACGCCGATCTCGCTCATCGCTTCGACGAGGCGCGGCTCATCGATCCGCTGGTGGAAGGTCGCGACGAGCTCCAGGGGCAGCACGCCAACACGCAGCTCGCCAAGCTGCTGGGCGCCGCGCGCCGCTACGAGCTGACCGGCGAGGAGCGCTATCGCCGCTGCGTGGAGTTCTTCTGGCAGCAGGTCGCGCTCCACCGCTCGTACTGCACGGGCGGCACGAGCAACGGCCAGCGCTGGCGCACGAAGCCCGGGATCCTGGCGAGCGAGCTGAGCTCCACCACCCAGGAGTGCTGCTGCACGCACAACATGCTCAAGCTGACGCGGCACCTGTTCGGCTGGAACCCCGACGTCCGCTACGCCGACTTCTACGAGCGCGCGTTCCACAACGGCATCCTCGGCACGATGAACCCGACCGACGGCATGACGACGTTCTACGTGCCGCTCGAGTCCGGCTACTGGAAGCTGTTCGGCCTGCCGTTCGATTCCTTCTGGTGCTGCACGGGCACCGGCGTCGAGAGCTTCGCCAAGCTGGGCGACAGCGTCTTCTTCCACGACGAGCGGTCCCTGTACGTCAATCTCTTCGTCCCGGCTCGCGTGCAGTGGCCCGAGAAGGGTCTGACGCTACGACAGGAGACGCGCTTCCCGGACGACGACCGGATCCGCCTCGAGCTCCAGTGCGAGAAGCCGGTGTCGCTGGCCCTGCGGATCCGCATTCCCTACTGGGCCACGAGCGGCGCGACCGTCAGCCTCAACGGCGAGCCGCAGGACGCCGTGGCGAGCCCGGCGAGCTACTGCACCCTCGAGCGGACCTGGAAGTCCGGCGACCGCGTGGAGGTCAGGCTTCCGATGAAGGTGCACGCGCACCCGATGCCCGACGACCCCACGCTGCAGGCCTTCATGTACGGGCCGCTGGTGCTGGCCGGCGCTCTCGGCAACGAGGGAATCAGCTACGAGATGATGTACGCCGACCCCGTCAATGCCCGCCGCGGAGAGGGAATGCGTGGCCAGCCCGTCGCGGCGCCCGAGCTCGTCGCGCCGAGCGCCGATCCCGCGGAATGGATCCGGTCGTTCGATTCCGCGGTCGAGCTGCGCGACGTCGAAGTCGTGGCCGGAAGCCCGGGCGACTGGTCGAGAGCGCTCGCCGAGGCCGGGCTCACGTTCCGCATCGCCGGGCAGGCACGCCCGCTGTCGCTCGTGCCACTGAACCGGTTGTTCGGACAGCGATACGCTGTCTACTGGCGAGTGCGCCAGGCATGACGCATCAGACACGATTGGGAGGCCCGAGACCATGAGACAGGGTTCGCAGAACTTCCGCCTGCTGTGGAGCGCGACGCTCGTCGCGCTCGCCGCCTGCACGGCACAGCCGACTCCGCCGCCGCCCGCCGCGGCGCCCACGAAGGAGGCGTCGAAGGCGAGCGTGCGCAAGGAGCCCTTCGGCGCCACGAAGGAGGGCACGGCGGTCGAGCTCTACACGCTCACGAACGCGAGCGGGATGGAGGTGCGCGCGATGACCTACGGCGGCATCATCGTCTCGCTGCGCGTGCCCGACAAGACCGGCGCGCTCGGCGACGTGGTGCTCGGCTACGACTCGCTCGACGGGTACCTGAAGGCCTCGCCCTACTTCGGCGCGATCATCGGGCGCTACGGCAACCGCATCGCGCGCGGGCGCTTCAAGCTCGACGGCAAGGAGTACAAGCTCGCCGCCAACAACGGCCCGAACGCGCTCCACGGCGGCGCGAAGGGCTTCGACAAGGTGGTCTGGAAGGCCGAGTCGTTCCAGGACGGGCGCGGCGTCGGCATCGTGTTCACGTACACGAGCGCGGACGGCGAGGAAGGCTACCCCGGCAAGCTCGACGCCAAGGTCACCTATACGCTCGCCGACGACAACTCGCTCGGCTTCGAGTACCAGGCCGCCACGGACAAGCCGACGCCGGTGAACCTGACCCAGCACTCGTACTTCAACCTGGCGGGCGACGGCTCGGGCGACATCCTCGCGCAGGAGCTGATGATGAAGGCGAGCCGCTTCACTCCGGTCGACAAGACGCTCATCCCGACCGGCGAGCTCAAGAGCGTCGAGGGAACGCCGTTCGACTTCCGGACGGCCACCGCGATCGGCGCGCGGATCGAGGCCAAGGACCAGCAGATCGAGTTCGGCCCGGGCTACGACCACAACTGGGTGCTCGACCGCGAGGAGGGCGGCGGGCTGCAGCTCGCGGCGCGCCTCCACGACCCGGCGAGCGGGCGCGTGATGGAGATCAAGACCACGGAGCCCGGGCTGCAGTTCTACTCCGGCAACTTCCTCGACGGCACCATCACCGGCAAGGGCGGGCACGTGTACAAGCGCCATGCCGGCCTGTGCCTCGAGACGCAGCACTACCCGG
>Ga0157380_10003263_pt1 | contig 11113 bp, 9 predicted proteins | sample S35metaG_FD_119757 | JGI IMG/M metagenome (GOLD analysis project Ga0157380, IMG submission 119757) | Switchgrass rhizosphere microbial communities from Kellogg Biological Station, Michigan, USA - S3-5 metaG | ecosystem: Host-associated > Plants > Roots > Rhizosphere > Soil | place: USA: Michigan...
CGCAGGCGCGTGACCAGCTTCTGCTCGTGATCCGGCGTGCGGTACGAGTTGATGAAACACACCGCGATCGCCTCCGGATCGAGACTGCGAACTTGTGTGCACAGACGCTCGATCTCCGCATCCGCCAAGGCAAGGCGCGCCTCGCCCAGGCTCAGCATGCGCTCTTCCACTTCCACGCGCATTTCGCGACCGATCAGAGGTTGCGCACGTACGAACTTTGTATTGAACAGACCAGGCACCATGCGCATGGTGCGGCCGATCTCGATGAGGTCGCGAAACCCCTTGGTCGTTGCCAGCGCGACGCGTGCGCCTCGGCGTTCGATGAGGGCATTGGTGGTGACAGTCGTGCCGTGAACGATTTTTCCGATACCGGACGCTTCGACGCCAAGCTCCTTCAGCCCCGCTTTCACGGCAGCCGCGGGATTGTTCGCGTTCGAAGGCACCTTCGTCACCTGCACGCTGCCGCTTGCATGGTCGAGAAGCGCCAGATCCGTAAAGGTCCCGCCAATATCGAAGCCCAGTGTCAACATGGTGCGCTCACTGCCGCCATCTTCTTTGTTCTTGCCCGCTTCCTGTCTGACTACCGAAGTCCCGCGAACTGCCTGAGGCCCACCCAGCGATCGGCGACGAGGAGAGCCAATAAGGCGACCAGGAGATAGACCGTCGAAACGGCCGAGATCGTCGGGTCCATGACCCATTGGACGAAGTTGAGCATCTCGATCGGAACCGTCGTCAGCGTTGGATTGGTGAGAAAGATCGAGACCGCGACGTTGTCGAAAGACATGAGGAACCCGAAAATGGCCCCGGCGATGATGCTCGGCCTGATAGCGGGGACAACCACGCAGCGGAATACCTGGAAGCGTGTGGCGCCCAGGCTAACGGCTGCGTCCTCCAGCCGCTTGTCCAAGCCTTCTATGCCCGCAAGACTCGATCGCACCAGGTAGGGAATGGTCACGACGATGTGGCCGAGGAAGATGGCAACGAACGTCCCGGTCATCTGCGCGCGATTGAAAGCGACCAGCAGCGCAACGCCAGTGATGATCCATGGCACGAACAGCGGTGCCAGAAAGAGCTGCTTCAAGATCTCGCGGCCGCGGAAGTCGTAACGAGAAAGTGCCCACGCGGCCGGCACGCCAATGATCGCGGAAAGAAGAGTCGAACCTACGGCCAGCACGAGGCTGGTGAGGAAGGGATTGTACCAGCGTGGTTCTCCCAGGGCGCTGAACCATTTGAGCGTGAATCCCGATGGCGGGAATTCGATCAGCGATGCCTCCCCAAATGCAGTCGCGATCACGATCACGATGGGGAAGAACATGAATACGTAGATCGAGATTATGACGGCGATCCGCAGAGCAGCACGCGATCCGTGCGTCCCCGATGCGCTGGTCATCTGACCTGCCATGGACGCCTCACAAACTTGACGAACAGCCCCAACATGGCCGTCACGATCACCATCAGGATTACGGCGAGAGCTGCGCCGAACGGCCAGTTGAGAAGTGAGGTGAAGTATTCGTATACGATCAGCGACAGCAGCTTGAAGCCCGGCCCTCCCAGCAGGAAAGGCGTTCCATACGTTCCAACAGCAATGCAGAACACGAGCAGCGATCCGGAGACGATGCCGGGGAGGCTCAACGGCACGAGCACCCGCCACAACACCTGGGTGCGCGTAGCGCCCAGGCTGGTCGCCGCCCGTTCGAGCTGGGGGTCGATCGAAGACAGCGAGCTGGCTATCGACAGCACCATGAATGGCAGCAGACCGTGCGTGAGACCCAGGATCACAGCTCCGAGCGTTCCCAGGATCCGCACCGGTTCATCGACCAAACCGAAGTGCAGCAGCAGCGTGTTGACCCAGCCCGATTGCCCAAGCGCCATCGTCCAACCGAGCGCGCGAACGAGTTGACTGGCGAGCAGTGGTGAGATGGTGAGAAACAGGAAGATTGTCGTCCAGATTCCCCGGGACCTGACGATGGCCAGAGCCAGCGGGTAGCCGAGGATGAGGCACAGGATCGTGACTGAAACGCCCATGACAATCGTGTTGCTGGCAACTTCCCACATGCTGCTCTGGTTGAAGAAGCGCACGTAGTTATCGATCGTCCAGTCGGACCTGACGACACCGGCCGTCACCTGCCGATAGAAGCTGAAGCGAAGAAGTTCGATCAACGGATAGAGATACGCCAGAACGATGAAGACGGCCCCCGGCAACAGGAACGGCAGCCAGCGCGCGCCGCCATCCCACGCCAACCAGCCGGCCCTCGAAGGAGAGTGTCCCGCCACGGCTTGGGTCATGACTTGAGTACCGTCATGCTTTCGGCCTGCCAACCGACGGCCACTTTGCTTCCCGGCGCCATGGCCGCAGCGTTGCGTTCGCCAGGCGCGCCAGCCAGGGCAGCTTCGAGACGGCCTATGCCTGGTACTTCAACCTGAACCTGCGACATTGGACCGAGGTCTAGTGCGCCGACGATTGTCCCCTTCAGCGCGTTGGAGCCCTCCGCAGCGCCATTGAGCTTCACGAAGATATTCTCCGGCCGCACCACGAGCGCGACCTTGTCGTTGACGGCCAAGCCCCGCGCGCTGGCGCGCATCACCGACCCGTTGGCCAGCCTTGCGTCAATTGTGCCAGCATCGGCGGAAACCACGACGGCTTCGATGAAATTTGAGCGGCCTATGAAGCTAGCCACAAACCGGTTGGCTGGGTGGTGATAGATGTCACTAGGACTACCTATCTGCTCGACCTTGCCCGCACGCATCACCACGATGCGGTTGGACAGGGCCATTGCCTCTTCCTGATCGTGCGTCACGAACAGGGAGGTGACGCCAGCGGCGCGTTGAACCTCCAGCAGCTCGATCTGCATCGATTGGCGTATCTGCTTGTCGAGCGCCGCCAGCGGCTCATCCAGAAGTAGGATGGTGGGGCTGATGACCAACGCGCGTGCCAAAGCAACGCGTTGTTGCTCCCCGCCGCTAAGCTGACGCGGATATCGGTCCTTGAAACGGCCCATGCGTACCATTTCGAGCGCGCGGTCCACTCCGCGTGTAACTTCATCGTTTGGAGTGCCGCGCATCCGCAACCCGAACGCTACATTCTCGAATGCGGTAAGGTGCGGAAAGAGGGCGTAGCTCTGAAACACGATGCCGATTTCGCGCCGGCTCGGCGGCTCTTCGTTGACCACCTTGCCGCCGATTGAGATTGTGCCCCGGTCGGGGCGCACGAAGCCTGCGATCAGATTGAGAATGGTACTCTTGCCGCATCCACTCGGGCCTAGGACTGAAATCAGCTCGCCGGACTTCGCGGTAAAGCTGACGCCATCCACCGCTTGAACCGCGCCGAAAGCACGGCTCACATCAGTGACCACAAGTTCGGTCATTAGCTTTCCCGGGAGCTGAGCCCAGCTCAGTTGGACACAACCTGATCGCGATAGCGTTCCGCGAGCTTGTCGAGGTTCGCGATGATGTTCGTGTAGTCGAGCATCTTCAACGTGCCGACCTCTGCGCTGGCGGTACGGCGCGCGACCTCGGTTTCGAGCTTGATCCCCTGCACCACGGGAGCCCAGAACGTGCTGGGTGCCGCTTTGGCCTGCCACTCGTCGCTGATGATCATGTCCATAAGCTTGTAGGCGAACTCGAGCTTGGATTGGCCTACTGCCTTGGGAACCACAAGCGCGCTGCCCGATAGAAAACTTTGATCCTTTGGCAGCGTGAAGCTCAGAGGGACGCCGCGGTCTGTCAGGGCGTAGGTGTGACCGTTGGAAGAGATCGTCATCCACAGGTCACCGCGCTGCTGATACTGGTTGCGAACCGCATTGGTCGACCACCAGACGGGACTCTGCTTCTTGAACTCTCTGAGTTTCGCCCAACCCGGCTCGAGATCCGTGACGCTGCCGCCGGCCATAAGGGATGCAGCGGTGAGGAATTGCATCGACATTTCCTCGCTGCCGTGCGCTGGCCCCCCAACTTTGCCGCGATACTCCGGTTGCCACATCGTTTCCCATGTGGGCACGCCCTTCACCTTGTCGTGGTTGTAGGCGATGCCACGCGCCACGATCCCGTGGGGGACGCCGACGCCGCCGAAGAAATTCTGCACCACCGGGAACAGATTCTTGAGGTTCGGGCATTCATTCGGCGTGATGCGCGCAACAATGTCCATGGTTGCCAACTTCGCGCAGAACATCGGCTCGATCATCACCACATGCAAGGTGGGTCTCTCGGCCTCAGCAAGCAGGCGCGCGTTCTTCTCGGCCGTGCCCATTGACTGGATCACCAGATCGCAGGCGTACTTCTTCTCGAAAGCAGCCTTGAACTCACCGGCAAAGAACTGGTGGTAGGCAGCCCCCCAATCGATCAAGACAATCTGCTCACGCGCCTGCGCATACACAGGCATGGCAGTCCCAGCCAGTGCGCCAAAAGCTGAGGCAGCGCCAGCTTTGCGCAGGAAATCGCGGCGCGTGAGATCACGGGTTGGCCTGGATTTCCTTGGCGGCATGGCACCCTCCATTGGCTTTACGTATGCGATGGGATACGATCGATCAAATGAGTATTCTATAGTATACAATAGTGTGTCAAGGCTGGATTATGCCAAAGCGAGGAGATGAAGTTGTGAGCGGTGTGCCCGGTAACAATGCATGTCCGGCCTGGGCGCAGGACCTGCACGGAGTGCTCGTAGAACAGAACGTCCGTCAGATTTGCCATGTGCCAGACGGTGGCAACGCACCGCTTATCGAATTGTGCAACCGGACCCCGGCGATGGCTGTCGTCACCCTTACCAGCGAAGAGGAAGGCGTTGCGCTGTGCTGTGGTGCGTGGCTTGGCGGAGAGCGCGCAGCACTGCTGCTGCAGTCGAGCGGCGTCGGCAACTGCATCAATGTTCTTTCGATGGTCCGCACCTGCGCTTTTCCGCTGTTTGCGATCGTTTCGATGCGCGGCGAGTACGGTGAATTCATGCCCTGGCAGGTTCCCATGGGGCAGGCTGCACCAGTTGTCCTGGGCGCCATGGGCGTCATCGTGCAGCGGGTGGACGAGCCACACGCCGTCATGCCAATGGCGACGGCCGCCGCCAAGTTGGCGTTCGACAGCTCGGTGCCAGTTGCGCTGATGCTGAGCCAGCGCCTTATCGGAACAAAAAGGTTCGTGCAGTGACACAGCAGCACCTCACCACTGGCGCCGTACGGCCGGAAGCGGCGTTGCACCGTCGCTCGCTTGTTATGCGCATTCTGGAAGAGCGAACGGACGCCCTGATCGTCTCGAGCCTTGGCGCGCCCTGCTGGGACCTCGCAGCATGTGGCGACAAGGACATCAATTTCTATGTCTGGGGCGCCATGGGGAGTTCATGCATGGTTGCGCTCGGTATCGCGACCGCCCAGCGCCAGCGGCGTATAATCGCGCTGGTGGGTGATGGAGACATGCTCATGGGGCTTGGATCACTGGCAACGGTGGCGGCGGCCAGACCGCAAAACTTGGCGATCATGGTGCTGGACAACGAACGCTACGGAGACACAGGCAACCAGCCGACCCACACGGCTGCCGGCGTTGACCTCGAAGCCATCGGCCGCGCAACCGGGTTTGCGGCGACCATGGTAATGCGTACAGAGGACGACATACCCGAGGGCAAGCGGCTGCTGTTCCAGGTCGCGGGGCCCGTACTTGTTGTTGCCAAGGTGGATAGCGAAAAGGCACCCATGGTGCTGCCGCCGCGCGACGGGACGTACCTCAAGCATCGCTTCAGGCGTGCGCTGCTTGGCACCCAGGCCATGTGAGGTTGATGCCGGCAGTCGCTGGCAGCTGGGTTCCTGCGTGCGGTTACGTTGCCGGCTTTTGCTCGGCCTTCTCGTAGTACTCCTTCGCGCGCAGCGCAGCTGTCATTGCCGACGGCCATCCCGCATAGAATGCAAGGTGCGTGATGAGTTCAAACACCTCATCCTTGGTGATGCCGTGCTTGGTGGCACGCTCGAGGTGACTGTTGAGCTGCTCCCAGCCACCGCTCACAATGAGAGCCGTAACGGTCGCCAGGCTCCGATCACGCTTTGACAAGCCGGTTCGTTCCCATACGTCCGCGAATAGGACCCCTTCGGTCAATTCGATGAGCTTGGGGGCGACAGGACGCAATTTTTCACGAGGAGAGTATGACGACGGCAAGGGATGTCCTTCTCATTTGGAGCCAAGGGTCTTGCGACAAGTCATCCGCGAACTGAGCCGGGGTTCGATGGCTCGTCCGCAGATAGAACGCGCAGTTCGACCATGTCGCCTGCGTTTATCGCCAGCACTGACCTGCCGATCGCACCAAGGTGGAGTGTCCCCTGGCCTACAGAGCATTTCACACGGGCCCAGGCCCGCAAGGGTGCGCCCAGCGGATTGACGAGTTCGACGAGCGCTTCTTCACTGATGCCCCATCGCTTCATGTCGTGATCGGACAGGTAACAGATGCGGCGCCCCCGATCGAAATCGTCACAAGTCCCTGTCGCTATGGTGAGCCGCCTTACATTGTCGGTCAGAGCTTGCCGCTGCTGTCGCGTCTTCTGCCTGTCGACGCTGCTACCGGCCACCACGACGCCATAGCGCTCGCGCGCGCGTTCCGGCGTCAGGTATCCCTCCAGTACGTCGCGCAGAACTTTTTCTTCATCGCGCTCGTGCGCAATGCCGTAGCCGCCTCCACCCGCGGTCTCAAACACCACCGTGTCACCTTGCTTGAGAGGGAATGCGGAGACTTTGCCAGGGATGCTCGACGGCGCGATTCGCGTGCCGTTGCGCATGACGTAGAAATTGTTGGGCGCTGCCGCATGGCCACCGCACACGCCGAAAGGTGGGACGACATTGCGGTCGGACAGTTCAGAGAATGTACCTTCTGTCCCGAGCACCGTCACTTCGCGGCGCAGCCCCAGCCCGCCGCGCGTTTTTCCATCGCCGCAGGAATCCGACCGTAGTTCGCAGCGCTCCACGCGCAGGCCATGTTCCATCTCGACCGCTTCGACCGGCTGAATGGAAGTAAAGTCGCCCTCGTCATAGGCGCGAATGGTGTCGCTGCCGTCGTGCTCCAGGAAGCCGCCGGTCCCCCCCGACGGGTACTCGTAGAAGATCGTGGTGCGACCATGTACGGGGTGATTGCTCGAGATGTAGCTGTGGTTCGCCGTTCCCTTGATGTCGCCCGCGATATACTCCGGGGCCGCCATTGCCAGCGCTCCCATCACGACCGATTCCACGCGCCTGCGCACTTCGGAAAAGCCGCCTGTAGCAGCCGGATAGTTCGCGTTCACGGTCGTCCCCTTGGGAGCATCAACCGAAATCGGCCGGAACGCGCCTTGATTGATTGCGCCATATGGGTCGAGCAAGGCCTTCAGGGCAACGAACGTGCCCATGGCGGTGACGGCGAGACTGCAATTCACCGGACCGCGGACCTGGAGCGCCGATCCAGAAAAGTCCGCCAGGATCGCATCAGGTCGGACAGTGAGCTGCACGCGCAGCGGCACCGGAGGGCCGCCTTCGTTGTCACTGTCGAAGTAATCCTCGTAGGTGTAGACGCCGGGCTTGATACGGCCGATAGCCGAGCGCATGCGCCGCTCGGCCCGAGCCAGATGCTCGACCATTATGGCTTCGATGAGTTCGACGCCGAACCGATCTATGAGGCCGCTCAGTCTTTGCTGCGCAGTATGGCAGCAGGCCAACATCGCATAGAAATCACCCTCCCGTTCCTCCGGCACGCGCACGTTTGCAAGGATCAGTTCAAGGAGGCCGCGAACCGGCTTGCCGGCATCGAATACCTTGATGAACGGTATGCGCAGGCCTTCCTGGAAGAATTCTGTGGCACGTCCGGAGATACTTCCAGGCGTCATTCCGCCGACATCGCCCCAATGCGCACGTGCCACGATGATCGCAACGCGACGACCGTTCGCGAAGAAGGGCACGATCATTGCCACGTCGTTCATGTGAGTCCCGGAGGAGAAGCAATCATTCACAAGAACGACATCGCCGGGATTGAGCTGGTCGTTGAAGAATTCGAGCGCCTCGCGCACCTGCCAGGGCAAGGGGATGATATGGGCGGGACTTCCCTCTGACTGGGCTATCAGCTCGCCTCCGGAGTTCAGAAGCGCGCAGGAAAAATCATGGCCCTCGTAGATGATTGAGGAATGAGCCGTTCGTATCATCGTCTTTCCCATCTCCCGGACTGTGGAGATGAAGTACTCAAGGACGACTTCCAGCGTGATGAGATCGATGTCGGCTCGCATGCGGTTCTTCCCTAGCCTGCCAGCCTGAGATTGCCGAACTCGTCGACGACAGCCTGCCACGACGGCGGCACGATGGTTACACTGCCGTACTCCTCGATTACCGCAGGACCTTTGACCTCGAAACCGGAGCCCAGCTGGTCGCGCATAAGCACCTTGCAGTCCGAGTGCCATGCGCCTTCGAAGAACACGCTGCGCCGCCTCTGGCCGGCGCTGCTCGCGCAGCCATTGTGCTTGGCGATGGGCAACAACTTGGGACGAGGTACGATCCCTGTCGCGACAACGCGGAGAGCGACAATGTCAATCGGCTTGCCCTTTCGGCTGTGGCCGTAACGCTGGGTGTAGAGCTGCTCGAACCTGGCGATAAGCGCCTCCGGCCTGGCCAACGTATCCAGGATAGGCACCGTGAGATCAAACGCCTGGCCGCGGTAGCGCATGTCCGCAAAAAGCTGGAACCTGGCGGCTTCATGCTCGAAGCCGTCTCGCTCCAGACTGGCGCGCGCGTCGGCCATCATGTCTGCCATGAGGGCTTCCAGTGCGGGGCCGTCATTGCAGCGCGCATCCAGCAACACGGTGCGCGCAAAATCATGCCGGATGTCTGAGCTGATAAGGCCTACGGCAGACAGGTTGCCAGGAAAGCGCGGCACAGCAACTTTGGAAATTCCTAGCTCTCTGGCCAGTTCTGCTGCATGCAAAGGTCCTGCGCCACCCAGAGGAATGAGACAGAACGCTCTTGGATCGTGACCTCGCTCGATCGATACCTCGCGGATTGCGCTGGCCATGCGAGCAACCGCAAGCCGGATGACGCCTTCCGCGAGCCGATCGGTGTCCTCGTACCGGCAGCGGACCGCGAGTTCCGTGATGGCGCGCTGCGACTTCTTCCGATCGAGCCTGAGTTCTCCGGCGAGCAGAGTGTCCGTTGAGAGGCGACCCAGCAGCAGATTTGCATCCGTGACCGTGATATCGGTGCCCCCACGGCCATAGCAGGCTGGTCCGGGATCTGCACCCGCGCTCTGGGGTCCAACACTCAGCCGGCCGTCGATGTCGACCCAGGCTATGCTTCCACCTCCGGCCCCAACCGTATTGATGTCCAGCTGCGGCAGCTTCAGCGGTACTCCGGCTATCGTGCTCTCCTGCACCATGGTCGGCTCAAGATTGCGGATGAGGGCAACGTCAGTGCTGGTCCCTCCCATGTCGCACGTAATGAAGTCGGGAATCCCCGCGACAAGGCAGGTAAGCAGCGCACCGTTCACGCCGCCGGCAGGCCCGGAAAGAATTGTGCGCGCCGGAAGGACGGCGGCAGCTCCAGCTTGGAGAATTCCGCCATTGGAGCCCATGACGTAGAGCTTTTCCCCACGCTTTCCGATTTGGCGCTCGAGCCGCTCAAGATAAGCTTTTACCCGCGGGAGAATGTAGCCGTTAATGACGCTCGTCGTGAGACGTTCAAACTCGCGATACTCCGGCACGACATCGGAGGAGATGATGACGTGCACGCCAGGCAAGCATTCCTGCACAATCTTGCGCGCTTCCAGTTCATGGATCGCATTCGCAAAGGAGTGTAGAAAGCAGATGACCACCACGTCCGGGGGTGATTCTGCCAGGGACTGACACACAGTACGCACGCTCTTGTCCGAAAGGGGTCTTACGACCGTCCCGCCTACGCCGAGCCGCTCTTCAATTTCAAAGCGCCGCGATCTGCGCACGAGCGGCGGCTGCTTTACGAACTTGGTGTTGAACAGCCCGGGCGATGCACGCTTGGTACGGCCGATCTCGAGGAGGTCGCGGAAACCGATGGTTCCGAGCACCGCCAAGTCCGAACCTCTCCGCTCGAGAAGAATATTAGTCCCCACTGTCGTGCCGTGGATGATGCGAGCATTCTCACGGCTTGCCTGTCCGAGCTTGTCAAGAATTTGCAGCACCGCCTGCGATGGATCGCTCACGGTCGACGGAACCTTGATGACCTTTATGACCCCTTCCAATCCGTCGTAGAACGCGAGGTCGGTGAACGTGCCACCAGTGTCTATGCCTATGCTCAACATGCGGTTCTCAATCCGAACACCATCCGATGCCGCAGGGGTCAATCCATCGCACGCGCGCAGCCCGATCTCAGCGCGCAGGATGAGCCAAGATCGATAGCTGCACTAAGAGGTGTGCTATTTGCTGGTCGCTTTCTCGAGAAAGCGACCGTCAAAGGTTTTTGCAAGATCGAGCTTGCTGTCCCGCACCTCGTCGTCGAATTGAGCCAGCATGTCGTAAACCGATTTCATGCCTTCCCGAGGGATGACACCAGTCGTCGAGTACGTCTGTCGATTGTTCGTCAGGGCCGTCACCATGAACGAGAGATCGCCGAGGCGGAATTTCTCCGGCATTTTTGCGATGATCTCCTCGACCGTGGCTTTTTCCATCCACCGCAGCGTCTTGTAGAATCCGTTGACCAATGCCTGCACCGTGTTCGGGTTACTGTCGATAAAGCTCTGCTTCACCAGCAGCACGCAGGCGGGATTTGTTGCGCCGAAGATTGCCTTGGTGCCGTCGACAGTGCGCGTGTCGGCGACGAGCTTGATCTCGTTATCAAGCTGTAGACGTGTGAGAACGGGATCGAGGTTGGAAATTGCGTCGATGTCGCCATTCTTGACGGCCGCGACCGCGGAACCTGACGCCCCGACCGCAATATACGATGCAGACTTCGGATCTATTCCCGCCTTTGACATCATGTACATCACTAGGAAGTGCGTGGATGAGCCGGGCGCGGTCACGCCGATCTTCATGCCCTTGAGGTCCTCGAGCGACTTGTAGGTCGCCGCATGCTTTTTGCTGACGGCGAGCGCAATCCCAGGCAGCCTGCCAAGCTCGATGACAGCACGGATATCCTGGCCCTTCACTTGCATCCGGATAGTGTGCTC
>Ga0157380_10003265_pt1 | contig 11111 bp, 14 predicted proteins | sample S35metaG_FD_119757 | JGI IMG/M metagenome (GOLD analysis project Ga0157380, IMG submission 119757) | Switchgrass rhizosphere microbial communities from Kellogg Biological Station, Michigan, USA - S3-5 metaG | ecosystem: Host-associated > Plants > Roots > Rhizosphere > Soil | place: USA...
CCTTGCCGCGCGGACCGGACTGGATGTCGGATCGCAGTGGCTCGGGGTTCGCGGCTACCGGCAGGTCGACGACAGCCAGGCGCCGGTGTGCAAGGCGGAGTACTACATCAACCGCGCCTTCGCCGCGGTGGGCAGGCTGTTGCAAAGGCACTCAGGCCCGATCTTCCCGCTGATCGAAGACCTCTTCGGGGTGAGCGTCGTCGAGGTGCATCAAGAAATCTCTGCGATCGCGACGTCTCGTGAACTGGCAGCGTTGCTAGGAGTCGAAACGGGCAGTGCCGCACTCGAAATGCAACGGACCTATACGACGTCGGACGGTGAGGTCGCCCAGGTGACCGTCAACACGCATCCCTCGGCGCGGTATCGCCATTCCATGACCATGCGCAGGATCAAGGGTTAGGTTCGGGTCCGTGAGGGTCGACGACGATCGCACAGCCGAGACGTATCGCCGCGGGCTGTGGGTTCGCTCCACCCTCGCCGATTCATTGCGCGATGCCGCGCGCCGCACACCTGACCGAACGGTTCTGGTCGACGGCGACATCCGACTCGACTGCCGAACGTTACATGAGCGGGCGAGCACGCTGGCGCACAGTCTCATGGCGCGGATGCCGCCGGGCAGCGTGGTGTCCTTCATGCTGCCGAACTGGCATGAGGCGGCGGTCATCTACGTTGCGGCGACGCTTGCCGGGATGGTCGTGAATCCCGTTCTGCCTTCGCTGCGGGACCACGAACTGCAGTTCATCCTGTCCGACGCCGACAGCCGCGCGATCTTCATCCCGGCCGACTTCGCCAAGCACAACTACGTCGCGATGCTGGATCGCGTCACCTCAGCGATGGCCTCACCGCCCGAGGTAGTGGTGTTGCGAGGCGACGCGGGACGCCACACGCCGTATCCGTCGCTGTTCACCGGAACCGGCGCGTCGGGCCTGCCGGTGCTGAACCCCGACGGTGTCCGCATGATCCTCTACACGTCGGGCACCACAGGCCGACCGAAGGGCGTTCTGCACACGCACAATTCGATCCATGCACTGATCTTGCAGATCGGCATGCACTGGAGGGTTGACGAGGGCGACGTGTTCCTGGTCCCGTCCCCGATCGCCCACATCGGCGGTTCCATCTATGCCTTCGAGTGCCCGCTGCTGTTGGGCACCACGGCTGTTCTGATGGAACGTTGGGATCCGGACATGGCGGTAGCGCTGATGACCTGCGAGCGCTGCACGCATATGGCCGGAGCCACTCCGTTTCTCGTTGGCTTGCTGGCCGCCGCCGAGAAGGCCGGGACGCGGCTGTCGGATCTCAAGGTGTTCATCTGCGGCGGCGCGTCCGTCCCGCCGTCGCTGATCCGCAGGGCCGCAGGCTATTTCGAGCGCGCAGCGGTCAGCCGTGTTTACGGATCGACGGAAGTCCCGGTGACGACCGTCGGGGCACTCGGCGACGTCGAGCACGCGGCGGAGTCGGACGGCCAGGCAGGAATCGCCGCCATCAAGTTGACCGACGGCGAGATCCGTGCCCGCGGCCCGCAGATGCTGGTCGGCTACCTTCACCCCGAGGACGAGACCGCGGCATTCGACGACGACGGATTCTTCCGCACAGGCGATCTCGGCCGCTGGGAAGACGACGAGTTCCTGGTGGTCACCGGCAGGGCGAAGGACATCATCATCCGCAACGGGGAGAACATCTCGCCGAAGGAGATCGAGGACATCCTCGTCGGGCACGCAGGCATCGCGGAGATCGCCGTCGTGGGCGTTCCCGACGAGCGGACAGGAGAGCGTGCCTGCGCCGTCATCGTGGCCTCCGCACAGCCGTCACCCGACCTGGCCGGGCTGCGTGACCTGCTGATACGCGAAGGAGTTGCCAAGTTCAAAGTGCCTGAGCAGGTGGAGGTCTGGGAGGCCCTACCGAAGAACGACGCCGGCAAGGTGCTGAAGCATCAGATCCGGGCGATGCTGACGAAGGTGGATGTGTGATGCAGGTAGCGATCGTGACGGGTGCGAGCAGTGGTATCGGCTTCGGGTGCGCAACCAAACTCGCGGACATGGGCATGGCGGTCGTCGGTACGGGACGCGACGCGGGCAGGCTGGCCGACTTGGAGAAGACCATCGACGACGATCGCGTCGCGACCATCGCCGTCGATCTGACCGCCGACGACGCGCCCCAACGGATCGTCGACCTGGCGGTCGAACGCTGGGGACACATCGATTTCCTGATCAACAACGCAGGTGTCGGAAGCCCGAAGCCACTGCACGAGACCGACGACGAAAGCCTGGACTATTTCCTGGGTTTGATGTTGCGGGCACCGTTCCGGTTGGCGCGTGACGTGATCCCACACATGCAGCTGGGCTCGGCGATCATCAACGTGACGTCGACGTTCGCCGTCGTCGGTGGCCTTCGAGGCGGTGCGTATTCGGCGGCCAAGGGTGGGTTGACGGCGTTGACCACGCACATCGCCTGCCAGTACGGCCCGCAAGGCATCCGCTGCAACGCCGTGGCGCCGGGCGTCACGCTGACCCCGATGGTGGCTACGCGCCTTGAGGATGAGCGGTTCCGCAAGATCAACATCGAGATGACACCATATCCGCGGCTGGGCAAGATCGACGACATCGTGAGCACGGTGGCGTTTCTGTGTTCGGAGGGCGGCAGTTACATCAACGGCCAGACGATCGTGGTCGATGGTGGGTGGAGTTCGACGAAGTATCTTTCGGACTTCGCGCTGACGTCGGAATGGGTCCAGCGTTGAACCTGTTCGCGCTGCTCGACCAGGCCGCTGCCCGCTTCGGTGACCGAGGCGCGCTGTATCTCGGTGAACACCAACGCTGTACGTGGGCCGAGCTGCGGGATCGGGTGTTGCGGCTGGCCACCTCGATCGGCGGGCTGGGTCCGGCCGGCGCACGCATCGCGGTCGCGAGTGAGAACTGCCCGGAGATCGTCGAGCTGATGTTCGCGATCTGGGCCGCGGAGCGGGTGTTCGTGCCGATCAACTACAAGCTGCATCCTCGCGAGATGGAGCAGATCCTCGATGACGCCGGCGTGACGCAGGTGTTCGCGTCGGCGAAGATCGCCGAGGGGCTCACGCCGTTGACCACCGTGCCGATCGAGGTGATCGGGGCCGACGGGTACGAAAGCCGCTTCGCCGCAATGCCGTCAGCGCCTCCAGAGAACACCGACCCGGCGACGTTGGCGTGGCTGTTCTACACCAGCGGAACCACGGGCCGGTCGAAGGGCGCGATGCTGTCGCATCGAAACCTGATAGCGATGACCGTCGCCCATCTCGCAGACTTCGATTCGCCCGACGAGAACTGCAGCCTCATCCACGGCGCACCGATGTCGCATGGTTCCGGCCTATACGTCGCCCCTTACGTGCTGCGGGGGGCACGGCAGGTGGTGCCTGCATCGGGTGCGTTCGAACCGGACGAGTTGCTCGATCTAAGTGAATTCCACCCGGGCTGCAGCGCTTTTCTTGCGCCGACCATGGTGCAGCGCCTGGTACAGACTGGGCGGGCGCGCCCGCGAAACCTGAAAACGGTGGTGTACGGCGGCGGCCCGATGTACGTCGACAGCCTGAAGAAGGCGATGGCCGCGTTCGGGCCGATTTTCGTCCAGCTCTACGGCCAAGGTGAAGCGCCCATGACGATCACCGGCCTGCGTCGAGCCGACCACCTCGACGCGGATGACGCGATCTTGGGGTCGGTGGGCTATGCGCGATCCGGCGTCGATGTCGCGGTCCTCGCTATGGACGGTTCGCATGCCGGGGTCGATCAGATCGGCGAAATCGTCTGCCGCGGCGATGTTGTGATGGCCGGCTACTGGAAGAACCCCGACGCGACGGCGTCGACGCTGCGGGACGGTTGGCTGCACACCGGAGACATGGGATCCTTCGATGCGTGTGGGTTCCTGACCCTGCGCGACCGCTCGAAGGACGTGGTCATCAGCGGTGGAAGCAACATCTACCCCCGTGAGGTGGAAGAGGTGCTGATCGGGCACCCCGGCGTTTCGGAGGCGTGCGTCGTCGGCGCGCCGGATCAGGAGTGGGGCGAGATCGTCGTCGCGTTCATCGTGGGCTCGGCGTCGGCGGACGAACTGGACGCGTATCTGCTGGAGCGCATCGCGCGCTTCAAGCGACCGAAGCGCTACGAGTTCATCGACGAGATTCCGAAGAACAGCTACGGCAAGGTGCTCAAGCGGGAGCTCCGGGAGCGGCTCGGCTAGTGCCCTGGTCCGGCCTTCCTAAGTGCCCGGGTCCGAGCGACAGTGTCGCTACCGGCGACATTGTCGCCCAGAGGTGAGCATTACACGCCCTTCACTTCGAGCACCTTGCGTCTGCTCACGAGGCACAGTCCGTAGCATCGCGGTATGACGGTGTTCGACTCCCCCATCCCCCGTTTCCACCTGGCGATGCCCGTTGACGACCTCGCCGCGGCCCGGGAGTTCTACGGGCAGGTGCTCGGCCTCGAACAGGGCCGCAGCGCCGAAACGTGGATCGACTGGAACCTGCAGGGCCATCAGGTCGTCACACACCTGGCGCCCGAACGCCCGCAAGCTATTCACAATCCGGTCGACGGGCACGACGTTCCCGTGCCCCACTTCGGCCTGATCCTGGCGGTTGCGGAGTTCCACAAGCTCGCCGAGCGGTTGCGGGCGGCGGAGGTCGACTTCGTCATCGAACCGTACGTGCGCTTCGAGGGCGAGACGGGAGAGCAATGGACGATGTTCCTCCTCGATCCTTCCGGAAACGCCTTGGAGTTCAAAGCGTTTGCCGATGACTCACAGGTGTTCGCGGCCTGATGCGCGTCGTCATCGCCGGCGGGCACGGCAAGATCGCCCTGAACCTCGAACAACTTCTCACTCGGCGCGGCGACTCGGTCGCCGGCTTCATCCGCAATCCGGACCATGCCGCAGATCTCCAAGCGGGCGGCGCCCAGCCATTGGTCGTCGACCTGGAGAACGCGTCGGTCGATGATGTCGCGTCACATCTCGAGGGTGCCGATGCCGTCGTCTTCGCCGCCGGGGCGGGCCCCGGCAGCGGGGCGGCACGCAAAGAGACCGTCGACCGCGATGCCGCCATTCTGTTAGCGGACGCGGCCGAAGCGGCGAAAATCAGTCGCTACGTGATGATCTCGTCGATGGGTGCGGACGCCGACGCCCCGGATGACGCCGGTGATCCGGTTTTCGTGGCCTACCTACGGGCGAAAGGCGCCGCGGACGACAACGTCCGAGCACGGAAAGCACTCGAATCCACCATCGTCCGGCCGGGTCATCTCACCGATGATCCGGGGATCGGCCGCGTGCTGATCGCGGACAGCACCGGACGTGGGAACATTCCGCGCGAGGACGTCGCCGCGGTCTTGCTCGCGGTTCTCGACACGCCCGGAACCGCCGGTCAGACGTTCGAGGTGATCTCCGGCGACACCCCGATCGCCGACGCCGTCACCACATCAACCCGCGAATGACCGCCGACTGCGGAATATCCTCCACGGCGATCAATCCTTTGGGCGCGCGGCAGACCCAGTCGATCGCGTTGACCACCCGGGCGGCGGTGGAGACACATCCCGCCTCCGTGACATCCAGGGCCGGGTCGGAGACGTGCGTGTTGAGCTCGACGCGCGGCTCCCCTTCCACCACGACGCGGTGCACGCCAACCTTGTTGTCCGGCGGGTACTCCCAGTCCGGCGCCGAGGCCGCGGTGAGCCGGGTGATGTGTTCCATGGTGATCACCGCAACCCCGTCACGCACCCCCTCAACCGCGAACCGCACCGCCGCCATCTGCCCGGGTTCCACCGTCGTCATCTTGCATTCGATTCGCGTCTCGGCGTACCACGGCTCGATACGCTGACGGACCTCGTCGAGTTCCACGCCGAGCTGGTCGGCGAGATTGCGGACCGGGCCGCCACATCGTGGTCAGGACGCCCGGCAGGAAGAGCATCGGCGTCTCGTCGTCGGCAGTCATACCGAAACCCATTGATCTGCCCGTGAACTCGTAGTCGTCGTAGTTGGCATAGTCGAAGATCTCCTGGACGGTGATCGACCTGGCGCGAGTGACGAGGCTCAGCGCACTGTGCACCTCGGTGTCACCCGAGTAGCCGGGGTCGATCCCGTTAACGTACAGCGATGCGTCGCCTGCCTCGCAGGCCTGTTCGAGCGGCAACCGCAGCCAGTCGTCGGCCTGGCGAGGCGTCACCAGCCACACCATTGACGTAGCCGCGACGTTGACGCCCGCGGCAAGGAACTTGGCCATCTGCTCGATGGCCTCCATCGGCCGGGTCTCACCCTGGGCGGTGTAGACGACGCAATCGGGCTTCAGTGCAATCAGCGCATCGATGTCGTCGGTCGCGACGACGCCGGTGGGCTCGTCGAGTCCGCAGAGTTCGGCCGCGTCCCGCCCGATCTTGTTCGGGCTGGCGGCGTGCAAACCGACCAGCTGTAGGTCGGGCCTGCCGATGATGGCCCGCAGCGAGTGCCGCCCGACGTTGCCGGAGGAGAACTGGACCACTCTTTGTATGCCGTCCGCCCATCGCCTGCGGGATGTCTGCTCATCTAACGGGCCAAATTGACTCAAGTCAATGGAGCGCCCCCGGGCTGCCCCTCCCAACGATATTGTTGAGCCATGGCAGTGGTGGACAAGCCCTCAGCTCGCGAGACCAAACGCTTGCAGACGCGGGAACGGCTGATGGGAGCGGCGATTGCCGAGTTCAAGCGATCCGGCCTCGCGGCGGCCGACGTCGGCGCGATCGTGACTGCCGCAGGGGTCGCACACGGCACGTTCTTCTTCCATTTCCCCACCAAGGAGCACGTGCTCCTGGAACTCGAGCGGCGCGAAGAGGAGCGGATCGCCAAACAGCTTAGCCGCTATGTGGATTCGGAGCGCGACCTAGCCTCCCTGCTTCAAGAAGCAGTGCGGTTGGTCGTCGGGCTGGAGCGCCGGCTCGGCGCCGCACTGTTCAAAGACTTTCTGGCACTGCACTTCTCCCAAACCCGCCCTACCGACGAGAGCAAGGAACATCCAGTCATCGTGACGGTGGCGCGAGAGATAGAGCATGCGCAACAGAGTGGTCAGGTGGATCTCGATGTGAACCCGATGAACAGCGCGGTGTTCTTTCTGCTCGGCCTGTATGCGCTGTTGACCACCACCCATGACTGGCCGGCACAGGGCGCGATGCTCGAGGACTACGTGACCAGGACCATGCGCAGCATTGAGGCTCATTAACTGATTGACTATAGTCAGTCAGCATGAATCTGCCGACCGTGCGCGCCACCGGCATCGAAGCCGGTCTCGACGACCACATGGAGAAGTCGCGGCTGGCACAGCGCCAGGCCGACAAGTGGCTGATCTCGGGCAGCATCCTGATCGGCACCGCAGCGCTCGGCATTTTCGGTCTGCCGCTGTTCCTGCGGGGCGTGTGGTTGCTCCGCAAGGCTCAACGCGACGGCTTGTCCGTTCGCCCCATGCTTGTCACGCTGCTCGGGTATCTGGTGATTATCGACGCCGCCATCAACACGGTCGGCTGGGCGCTCGACATGGTGGCCAATCACACCCTGTTGGCCCGCGTGCTTCTTACCGGCTGGGGCAACATGTTTGACGCCGGCTACTTCTGGCATTTCAACGAGCTGTGGATCGGCGGCGCGGCCGGACCGGGTGAAAAAGGCTGGGAGATCGGGCTCATCTTCACCGTGTTCACCATGCGTATCGCGGCGGCGATCGGGTTCTTGCAGATGAAGCGGTGGGGCCACCAGTGGATGATCATCACTTGCTGGATGGGCGTGGTGGTCTGGTGCGGCTACGTGTTCAACATGACCATGTACGCCGACGTCCGATTCGCCGGTGTGGTGCTTCCGGTGATCGGTTGGTGGCTCTACGACATCTTCTATATCACCCCGTTCCTCGCCATCCCGTATCTGCACTCTGTCAACCGTGAGATCTTCTCTGACTGACTTAACTCATTGACTTCAGTCAGTATCTGGGTTACAAATGGCAGACCATGACGCCACAGGTCAAGCCGTCGGCGCGGGAAACTCGACGGCTCCAGACGCGGCAGCGCCTTCTCGACGCGGCGGTCGCCGAGTTCAAGCGCGTGGGTATGGCAGGCGCCGATGTGAACGCGATCGTGGCTGCCGCGGGCGTTGCGCACGGAACCTTCTTCTTCCACTTCCCGAGCAAGGAGCACGTCCTCCTCGAACTGGAGAGGCACGAGGAGGCTCATCTCGCAGAAGAGTTCGCCAGGTTCCTCGACAGCACGCACCACCTGACAGATGCGTTGACCGAGGTCGTACACCTGGTGACGGGCCTGGAGCAGCAGCTCGGCCCGCTGCTCTTCAAAGAATTACTTGCGCTGCACTTCTCACCGTCGCGCCCCACCGAGGACGACTGGACGGACCATCCTGTGATCGTGTTGCTGGTTCGCGAGATCGAGCGTGCCCGCGGCGACGGTGCGGTACATCCGGAGGTGGATGCGTTCTACAGCGCGACGTTCTTCTTGCTCGGCATCTACGGAGTGCTCACGACAACCGACCGTGTCGAGGTCCGCGACGCGATGCTGCTCAAGCTCGTCGCATCGGCCGTCCGGGGTGTGGAAATCCACTAGTCGGTCAACGAAAGGTCAGTTCATGGGTTATCTCTGGTAGATTCTTCGCTACGTCGCCGCGTGGGGCGGCACCATCCTGATCATTGCGTTCTGGTACTGGATGTTCTCCAACATCGGAACGTTCTGATTCGCAATGGCCGAGCTCTCGGATGCCAACGCGATGGCGCTCGAACGCAGTTGCGCTGTTGCGGCGGTCGCCCTGAGTGACCAGCGACGCGACGGAGTGCGGCTGGTCACCGGTGACAGGCGAACCTTCGGATTGAACGCGACGTTGAAATACGTCCACGTGCCCTACCCGACGGTGCTGGGCGACTGGACGCGGCGGACCGTGACATGCGGTGTTGCACTTTAGTGTTCGCCGTCGAAGGAACGCGTGACCGCGTACCGGCTGAATGAGCTGTCGACACGGGAACTCCGTGCGCTCACGCTCGTCGAAGCCGGCGTCGCGCTCGGCTGGATCGCGTCACGGTGGCCGGGGCTACTCACCGAGATCCAGCGGGTGCTACCCGATCTCGAAATCGTCGCCGATGACACAGACGCCGAGGAGATGCTCAACCGTGCGATGGCGATGGCAGGCAACGACGATGCACTGAATGTGCATCCACTCCTCGGCAGCCTGCCGCTGGCCTACACGCTGCCGCGCGGGTTGACCGACAAGTTGCGACGCACATTCGGCAGGATGCCTTGGACCACAACGCAGAAGCGGCTGCCGCGACCGTACTCGGTACCCGTCGGCGGTGACGGTGGCGTGCGCAACTCGAATCTGCCGCCCCCGAGCCGGACCGTGGACGACGACCTCGACATCACCCCTGATCATCGGCCCGGCATCCCAGTCGAGGAAGCCAATGACGCCGGCGTCTCCGTGTACTACGGCGGCATCGGACCGACCCGCGTCGATCCGCTTCCTGAGGTCTTCGGACCCCGCCGGTCCCAACGCATCCGGCGAGTGGAGGAGCTCCCGCGAGTGTTGGCGCATGTCCATCGCGAGCTCGTCGCCGCGTAACGAATAGACCTGTGAGGGAAGCGATGACCACCGATACCTACTTCGCGAACGGCAATGAAATAAACCTGTTCGAGCAGGCGTATCGCCGGCGCATCCCCGTGATGCTGACCGGCCCGACGGGGTGCGGCAAGACGCGGTTGGTCGAGCACATGGGTCTGCTACTGGGGCGACCAGTGGTGACGATCAGTTGCCACGACGATCTGACCAGTTCCGACCTCGTCGGCCGGTTCATGGTGACAGGTGGCGATGTCGTGTGGACGGACGGCCCCCTCACCAGAGCGGTCAAGGCGGGCGCCATCTGCTATCTGGACGAGGTCGTAGAGGCCCGGCACGACTCGTTGGCGATCACGCATTCACTGACGGATCATCGCCGCGCCCTGTACCTGGACCGGGCGGGCGCGGTCGTCCGGGCGCCGGAGACGTTCATGCTCGTGTGTTCGTACAACCCCGCGTACCGCAGCTCACTCAAGGAGCTCAAACCGTCATTCCGGCAGCGGTTTGTCACGCTCCCGATGAAGTATCTGCCGCCCGACCGCGAGGCCGAGGTGGTCGTCGCCGAGACGGCCGTCCCGTTGCCGACCGCGCAGCGCCTCGTGCAATGCGCGGACGCGATCCGCACCGCTGACGACGCATTCCACTTCGAACCGCCGTCGACCAGGGTGCTGGTCACGGCTGCACAACTGATCGCTTCCGGCGCAACCGAATTGGAGGCGGCCGAGGCCTGCATACTCGCGCCGTTGAGCGCTGATGGAGCGATTACCGACGGACTACGTGAGGTCGCAGCCGCCTGTCTGGCCGCCGCCGATATCTAGGAAGGAGCTTTTGGCATGGATCAAAAGGAACGCAAGCGCAAGCGGGCGCTCATCATTCTGCAGATCGCCATCTACGGATATCTGCTCACGATGTTCCTCATCCAGCTCTACATGTCCTTCGCCCGCGGCTGGTGGGACCTATGAGCTCGACATGGCTCACCCACACACACGGTTCGGTGCGCCTCGAGGATCACGATGAGGCATCGCGGCAGGCGCAGCGCCGTGCCGACAAGTGGATGATCGTCGGCGCCGCCCTGATGGGAATGTGGGCTCCCGGTCTCATCGGGTTTCCCATCTTCATGCGTGGAATCTGGCTGCAACGCCAAGCCCTGCGCGCCGGTCTGTCGGTCCGGCCGATGATCATCACATTGATCGGCTATCTGGTGCTGATCGACGGCTGCCTCAACAGCATCGGCTGGGCCCTGGACCTCGTCGCGAACCACACCTTGATCAACCGGGTGCTGATGGTCGGGTGGGGCAACATGTTCGACGCCGGCTATTTCTGGCACTACAACGAACTGTGGGTCGGCGGTGCGGCCGGGCCCGGTGAAAAGGCCTGGGTCGCAGGCTTGATTCTGACCGTCTTCTCGATGCGCTGCGCCGCGGCGATCGGGTTTTTGCAGATGAAGCGCTGGGGGCACCAGTGGATGATCATCACCTGCTGGATGGGCGTGGTGATCTGGTGCGTCTACGTCTTCAACATGACCATGTACGCCGACG
>Ga0157380_10003266_pt1 | contig 11110 bp, 9 predicted proteins | sample S35metaG_FD_119757 | JGI IMG/M metagenome (GOLD analysis project Ga0157380, IMG submission 119757) | Switchgrass rhizosphere microbial communities from Kellogg Biological Station, Michigan, USA - S3-5 metaG | ecosystem: Host-associated > Plants > Roots > Rhizosphere > Soil | place: USA: Michigan...
ACCGTATTTTCGAAGGCACCAACGAGATCAACCGCCTGCTGATCCCCGGCATGCTGATGAAGAAGGCGATGAAGGGCGAACTGCCGCTGATGCAGGCGGCGAAAGCGCTGCAGGACGAGATCATGAGCCCGTCGATGAGCGTGGCCGATGATTCGGACGGCGTGCTGGCCGCCGAAGCGCGCGCCTGCGGCGCCTTCAAGAAGGTCGTGCTGATGGTCGCCGGCACGGCGATGCAGCGCTACGGCACGAAGCTCGAACAGGAGCAGGAAGTCCTGAGCTTCCTGGCCGACATCCTGATCGACGCCTACGCGTCGGAGAGCGCGGTGCTGCGCGCGCAATCTGCCGCGGCCGCCAGGCTGTCGAACGCCGAATGGCATTTTGATGCGGCGCGGGTCTCGGTCAGCGAATCGGCCGGCCGCATCGAGCTCGCGGCGAGGAACGCGCTGGCAGCTATGGCGGATGGCGACGTGCTTCGCACGCAACTGGCGGCACTGCGCCGCTTGTTGAAGGTCACGCCGGCCAACACCGTGGTGATGCGCCGCCGGCTTGCGGACGCCGTGGTCGCCAAGGGCGGATACATCTTCTGATTCCTGAAGCTGGCAGTCGGCGGTTGCCAGTTGCCAACTTACTCCGGGTCGTAGTTCAGTGCCAGGATTACGACCCGCTCTTCTGCCCCGCCGAAGGCGCGCACGATGCTCACGCGACTCGATGCTTCGATCTCGTGCATCACGCGATCGAACGCCTCCGCCGTGTACCGCCGGCGGTTGATCAGGATGTACTTCACGCCAATCTCGCGCAGCCTGAGGATCACGTCACGCTCGGGAAAGCGCGGCAGCTCGTTAATCAGGCGCACGTACTGCTCCGGCGGAAACGCGCTGTAACCGTTGACCAGCGGCTGCCAGTGAGCGATCGATCGCACCTCATACTCGGTTTCGTACAGCCACAGCGTGGGTCCAGTCGGCGCCGGCAGCTCGAGGGTCACCGATCCCGGGGGCTGCTGCGCCAGCCACGCGTGCGCTTCGCTCGGCCGCCGATCGTAGCCACGCACCGCGATCGGCGACGACCAGTATTCACCGAGGCACAGCAACGTCAGCGCCACCGAAATCATCGGCGCGAACCTGGGCCAGCGCTGGTAGGCGCGCGCGGCCCCGATCGCGGCCAGCACCGCGATCGACAGCAGCACGAGGACGCCGAACCGTGCCGGCGATCGGAGACTGCCGGTGACGCTGAACGCGGCCCGAAGAATCGAGAACAGCAGGCCGTGGGCGCCGAGCGACAGATCGGCGGCGACGAGCGCGAGCACCAGGTAGGTGATCGCTTTGCGCGAGATTGGCGGAATCAACGCCACCATGGCGAGGGCGATCGCGACGAATCCCGGAAAGAGACTGCGCTCATCGGGCGCCTCGCCGGCATCCGTGCTCCCTCTCAGGACGTTCTCTGGCGGAACGCGCAGGTAATCGCCGGGCACCGCGCTGAACGTTTGCACTTCCTCGGCGCGGCGCTCGCCGAATTGTTTTCTCGTTTGCAGGTACGGCGGTCCGTAGATTAGCGCGACCAGCAACAAGGGAACGATCGCGAACGCGGTCGCGGCGGCGATCCGGCCTTTGGCTTTTTCGAACGGCACCAACGCGACCCAGGCAGCGGCGAGATAACAGGCGAGAAACACTCCGTAGTAAATGCTGCTCAACACCTGCGCGGCCAGCGCCGCGCCGAGCAGGACGCCGCGCCACAGCGACGGTTTGTCGATGACGCGATACAGCAGCAACAGCGCCAGCGGCATCCACATCGTCCATTGCAGCTCGAGGTGGCCGATGTGCGCCATGCGGTAAGGGGCGAGGCCGAAGATGATCGCCGCCAGCCACGCCGCCGCATCCGATCCGGTCAGCCGACGCGCCAGCGCGAATGCGCACACCATCGACGACACGAACGCGGCCAGCATCAGGTAGTTGTGCACGACCGCGGGATTCACGCCGGCTTTGAACAGCGGCGTGCCGAGAACGCCGACCAGCAGCATCGCGTCCGACAGCGCCAGCGTGCCGGTGGCGGGATGGAAAATGTTGGCGTCGAACAGGCGACTGGGATCGCTCGGCAACTGGTGAGCGATCCACGCCAGGCGCCAGATGCTGAAATACGCGTCGTCCGATGCCGGCACGACGACGTTGGTGACACGTCCGATTGGCCACGTCATGAAGACGGCCAATACTGCAAACATCGCGGCCAAAGCCGCGTAGGTTGCCGGTGTAGTTAAACGTTTAACGTTCAAAGTTTAATGTTGAGTTGCCAGTTTCAAGTCGCAGTTAAAGTTCCGGAACTGGAAACTCCAACCTTTAACTCAACTTAAAACCTTAAACCTTAAAGTTTAAACTACCGCTGCAGCAGGTACGTCGCCTTCACCACCAGTTGCCGATCTTTTTTCCCGAAGATGTCCGCCGGCAGTCCCGTCTGCGTCAGGTCGTTGTAGACGATGTAGATGTCGCTGCCGGGCCGGTAGATGAAGTTGAAGCGCACGTTGTTCGAGACTTCGTGCGTTGACGTGTTGTATTGCGTGAGGCTGCGGATCGTCATGCGCGGTGAGAACGTGTAGTCGACGCGCAGCGTCGACAGATTGACGAGGAAATTTCCCCACGGCATTTTCACGTCGTTGCGGTTGTACTGGACCTCGCTCGAGAACCGGCTCGAGATGCGGGCGCCGCCCGCCAGCGCCATGCTGAGGCGCGAGCCGCCGTAGAAATCCACCGGCGAGACGGTCGCGCGCGAGTAGAAGCGCTTGCCGGGGCTGGTGTTCAGCGTGAAAAACCACTCGTTCATCTCGTAGCTGCCGACCGGAATCGTCACGTCGGGACGGATCCGGAACGGCACGTCGAGGACGTCGAGCGTGCGCTGGTAGAACACGTTGATGAAGGTATCGTCGCGCAGGGTCGTGCCGAGCATCAAATGATGCGTCCGGCCGATCAGGCGGTTGGTCTGGTCGGTGATCAGGGTCAGCACGTACATCGGCTCGAACAACTTGACGCTGCCCTTGGACGGACGCGGTGTCGGACTGAAATGCCCCTTGGTGGTGCGGATGCCGGTGCGCTGAACGAATCCGGCCTCGGCGTTGAAGTTCTCCTGGACGTCGAGGTAATTCAGGTACATGTTCCACTTCGCATCGCGATACGCGACGCGGCCGAAGAAGGCCATGTCCTTGCCATCCTTGCCGGGTGTCTCGGTCTTGGCAACATAGCTTTGCACCTGCAGATTGGAGCTCGGCGCGATATTGGCGTCGAGACCCATCGTGCGGTTGAAGTGCGCGTTGCCGCCAACGGCGTCCTTGTTGACGAAGATCGCGCCGACGCGCGAGCGTTTCATGATGTCGCGGCTGTAACGGCCGACGAAGAAGTTTTCACCTGGGCGCCCGAACGCGTCGTCGGTCTGGATGTCGAGGACGCCGATGTTGTTGGCGCCGGACTTGCCGGCGACGCGGACGCCGCCGAGAATCGGAATCGGCGTGCCGGCATCGGACAGGCCGATGCGGCGGCTGAAGAACAGATCGGTCTGCACCGGTGCGGTGGTGAACGCGGCGCCCGTCCCCATCGTGAAGAAGTTGGAATTCTCCAGGAAGAAGTCGCGCTTCTCCGGGTAGAAGAGGCCGAACCTCGTCAGGTTGACCTGCTGCTCGTCGACTTCGACCTGCGCGAAGTCGGTGTTGACGGTGACGTCCAAGTTGAGGCCGGCGGTCAGGCCGTAGCGGGCGTCGAGGCCGATGTCGCGAATCGAGTCGGTGGTGCGGGTCGTGGCGTTCGATTGCAGATCGTGAACGCCGCCGACCACGAACGGCTTCAGGCGCAGGTCGAGGCCGCGCGATGCGCCCGACAGCCCGTGCATTTCACCGGCGAGGCTGACGCGCGTCAACGTGTAGGCCTTGGGGATCGGCGCCCACAACGCGCTCTCGTTCTTGCGGCGCGTGTGGCGTTGGAAATTCACGCCCCAGATCTGCGAATCGCTCGGCACGAACCGCACCGTGCTGAACGGGATCTCGATCTCGGCGGTCCAGCCCTCGCCGTCGACGCGGGCGGCCGCGTCCCACACGCCGTCCCAGTTGCGATTGATATTCGAAGTCGTGCCGCGCCCGCCGCCCTCGCCCTCGTCGAAGATCTGCTGCTCCAGCTTTGCGCCGAGCGGCGTCGTCAGGAACATGTAGCCGTTGCGCGAATCGTGGAAGGTGTCGAGGATGACCTGGAAGTTGTCCTCGTCGAACAATCGATCGGCATCGCGGCGCATTTCCGTCGCCGAAACCGCGAGTGAGGCAAACGCACGGACGCCGATGTAGAGATGGCCGGCGTCGTAGAGCACGCGCACTTCGGTGCGATCGGAAGCGGGCTGCCCTTCCTGCGGCTCCTGCTGCACGAACCTGTCGATCACCTGCGCGGTCGCCCACGACGCCTCGTCGAGGACGCCGTCGATGCGCAGCCGCTCGGCCGTCTTCTGCGCGACGAGCGAGGGCCGATCGCCGGTGAGCGGCGCGACCTGCGATGCGGACTTCGTAATGGGTGGTGTTTCGTGATGAGGCTGGGAGCCCTGCGCGGCGGCAGGTCGAGGCAGGAATGTCAGCGCGGCACACACCGCCACCGACCACGAAAGACAACAGCGTCCGTATTTCATGTACTCTTCAGTCGTTATTGGCCGGGACGGCGTTGCAGCCCTGCAAGCGCGCTTCGGCCATGTTCCTCATGCGCTCCGCCGCGAGCCCGACCAGATAGTGTACCGTGCCTGCGGCTCAACACGATCCTCGAAGGCAGCTAAAGCCGGGCTGCGATGCGCCGTGCGAGCGCCAGGGCGTCCGAATCGATGGGCGGGGCCGCCTTCCAGTCGTGCAGCCACACCGGGTTTTTCCGCAATTCCGGATCCTCGGTGGCGTGTCGAGGAATCACGTGGGCGTGGAGTGCGGGTTCGACGTTGCCGAGAATCTCGTAATTGATGCGTTCGGCGCCGGTAGCCTCGAGCACCGCATCACCGAGGGCGGCCATGTCGTCGAGGAACTGCTGCCGCGCATCGCCGACCAGCGCGTTGAGATGGGAGACGACGGGATCGGGCAGCAGCAGGCAGTAGCCGCTGGTGATCTGCGGATCGCCGAGCACGGCCCATCCTGACAGCATGCGCGCGATCACGCGCTCGAGCTCACCGCGGCGCGCCGCTTCGACCTGCTGATGAATCGCGGTCGGCATCAGGCGGCTGGCCTGGATGGATCGTCGAGCGGCACGCCGGCCGCGCACAGCGGGCATTCGGGCGGGCGCCACGAATCGAAAGGCGTGCGGCCGGTCGTTTCGATGCGAAGGCCGCGCTCCTTGAAGAAGTCCTCGCCGGTCGTGCCAAGCACGTGCAGCGCGCCGACGACGACGGGAATCGCACCGTGCGATTCGATCGCGATCAACGTCGCCCGCAGCGACGATCCCGCGCTCATCACATCGTCGACGATCGCGACGCGCTTGCCGAGCACTCGATGTCCGATGCCGGGCGGCAATTGATACCGCGCGCTGAACGCGCCGTTGCCTTCCGGAGGCGCCGGGGTCGTGAAGTAGAACTCGCTGCCGAGCAGACGCGCGAGCAGCTGCGCGAGAAACGCGCCGCCGATCAACGGCCCGCAAACCGCTTCGATGTTGTGGCGCCGCAGCGATTGCGCCAGCTGGATGACGTACGGATCGAGCGCGGCGTGATCGGCGAACATCGCATCGAGATCGAACCACATCCCGCAGTGCAGGCCCGATTCCATTTGAAAGTGACCGCGGCGGGCCTGCGCGAGGTCGAGACACGTCGCCATCGGGCGAACATCGTAACTCAGTCAACTGAGACTCTTAACTGTCGACTCTCGACTGCCGACTGTTAGGCCGGCGCCTGCCCGACCTGACGCACTTCGAGCGGCATGTGGAGCGGCTTGCCGCCGGGACCGGGGCAGAGCGAGATGCGGGCCGCGATGCGATACGCCTCGTCGGCGTCCTTCACCTCGATGATCCAGAACCCCGCGATGAACTCCTTCGATTCGGCGAATGGACCGTCCGTCACCGACGGACCGCCATCCTGGTTCGCCGTCACGAGCCGCGCTTCCTCGGGCGACACGAGGCCTTCGCCAACCACCCACTGGCCCGCCGCCTTGAGCTCGGCGTTGGTCTTGTTCATGAAGCCGACCATCCGCTTCACGTCCTCCTGCGACCAGCCCGCCATCTGATACGGCCCCTTCTTCACATTCATCTGCACCATGAACTTCATCGCTAATCTCCCGCGCTTGTCTGCGCTTTTCTGAGCCTTTCGTGGCCCTCACTGACACGTCGAACGGGAAGGGGCTGGATCGACAAGCTCAGCAATAAATAACTAGGGTTCTTTACGATCGTTCTTCACGGACGTTCTTCACGGACGTTCTTCACGAGGGTGCGCGCGGGCCTGGGCGCTCGGCGTCGGCGCTATGCCCAGGCGAGGCATATAATCAGCGCGATCTGGAGGCCATCATGAAGAGTAATCGACGGGCGTTTCTGCGGATGACTGGCGCAGTCGGCGCCGCGGCGTTCGTGGTCAAGGACAACAGCATCGAGCTGGTGGCGCAGGCCTCCCGCGCGCTCGGCAATCGGACAGCGGACGACGTGGCCGCGGACGAGGGCTACTGGCGCGACATTCAAAACGCGTTCACGCTCGATCGATCGCTGATCAATCTCAACAACGGCAACAGCTGCCCGAGCCCAACCGTGGTGCACGAGGCCTACAAGCGCTATCTCGATTACTCGAACCAGGCGCCGGTGTATCACCGCGGTCTGATCGAACGGAACATCGAAGTCGTCCGCCGCCGCCTCGCCGATCAGTTCGGCTGCGATCCCGAGGAGATGGCAATCACTCGTAACTCGAGCGAGTCGCTGCAGATCGCGCAGAACGGCCTCGACCTCGAGCCGGGCGACGAAGTCGTCACGACCGAGCAGGACTACGGCCGCATGCTGACGACGTGGGATCAGCGGGCGCGGCGCAACAACATATCGATCAAGAAGATCAACTTCCCGGTGCCGACCACGGGTGAGAACCTCTACGCGCTGCTCGAAGGCGCGATCACGCCGCGCACGAAGGTGCTGCACTTCTGCCACATCACGAACCTGACCGGCCAGATCATCCCGGTGCAGAACCTGGCGCGCATGGCGCGCTCGCGCGGCATCATCACGATCGTCGACGGCGCGCATGCCGCGGCGCACTTCCCGTTCAAGCTGCGCGATCTCGAGATGGACTACTACGGCACCAGCCTGCACAAGTGGCTGCTCGCGCCGACCGGGACCGGATTCCTCTACGTCCGCCGCGATCGCATTGCCAGGACATGGCCGATGCAGGCGGCCCCTGAGCGCAGCGTCAACGACATCCGCAAGTTCGAGGAGATCGGCACGTCGCCGGCAGCGACCAAGGCGGCGATCAACGAAGCGCTCGCGTTCCACCAGGCGATCGGCACCGAACGCGTTGCCGCGCGGTTGCGTTACCTGACGCTGCGCTGGGCCAACAAGCTGAAGAGCAACCCGCGGGTGCTCATACACACCGGCCTCGATCAGGTCTACGGGGTCGCGTGCGTCGGCATCAAGGACATTCCCGCGTCACGCATCAACGCGTTCATGTGGGACAAGTACCGGATCATCACGACGGCGATCAATCGACCCGAATACAACGGCATCCGCGTCACGCCGAACATCTATACGCCGCTCGAAGAGATCGACACGTTCACCGCGGCGATGGAGGATCTGCTCAAGAACGGATTGCCCGCGACCGCCTGACAGTGAAGCCGCTCACACCCGAACAGGCTCGTGCCGTCGAGGAATTCAAACGCCTCCGCGGCGTCGAGCCGTTCGGACCCTTCATCCCCTTACTCACGAGCCCCGAGTTGATGTCGCGCGTCAGCGCGCTCGGCGAATACCTGCGCTATCGCAGCGCGCTGCCGCCGCGGCTGAGTGAGTTCGCGATCCTTGTCACCGCGGCGCAGTGGCAGCAGCAGCTCGAATGGGACATCCACGCGCCGATCGCGCTGAAGGCCGGCATCCCGCAGCTCGTCATGGATGCGATGTGGGCGGGCATGACGCCGTCCAATCTCGACGCCGATCTCAAGGTTCTTTATGATCTCTGCACCGAGCTCCACCGCGATCGACACGTCACCGCCGCGACGCACGAGCGGGCCGTGATGACGCTCGGCGAACAGGGAGCGATGGACGCGGTTGGAATCTGCGGCTACTACGCGCTGCTGGCCATGGTGTTGAATTCGCAGCAGGAGGCGTCATGAAGACCCTGCTTCGGGCAGTGTGCATCGTCGCGATCATCCTCTCTCCCGCGAGCGCGCAAATCAAAGTGGCGCGATTCGAGCAGAACCCGCTGATCACCATGAGGACGTCGCGATCGCTGGGATCGAACGTCAACGGCCCGACGGTGATCCGCGTGCCCGACTGGGCGCCGAATCCCCTCGGCCGCTACTACATGTATTTCGCCAATCACATGGGCGAGTTCATCCGGCTGGCCTACGCGGACACGATCACCGGGCCATGGCAGATTTACGAACCGGGGGTGTTGCACGTGCGCCACACCGCGATGTCGCGGCCCGGTCCTGATCCGAGAGAGACACTCGACGATTTCTATACGCACGTCGCATCGCCCGACATCCTGATCGACCACCAGCAGAAGCGCTTCGTGATGTGGTTTCACGGCTGGTGGACCAACGGCGAGAACTGGCCCGCCGGGCCGGCGGCGGCGCGCGCGTGGGCGCAGAAGAGCGGCTATTCGCAATTCACGCAGGCGGCGATCTCCCGCGACGGACTGCTATTCGACGCTTCGCCGGCGATCACGCGCACGCCCTACATCCGCGTCGTTCAGCACGACGGTTATTACTACGGCGTCTCGCGCCTCGGACGTCTTTCGCGATCGAAAGATCCGCTCGCGAGTTTTGAACTTGGTCCGAATCCGTTCCGTGAGGGACCGTATGCCGGCCGCATCCGTCACGTCGGGCTGGTCCTGCGAGGCAGCAGGCTCCACGTGTTCTTCACCGCCATCGGCGATACGCCGGAGCGGGTGATGCTGAGCACGATTCCGCTCGAGGGCGACTGGAGCACGTGGCGCGCGTCGGCGCCGGTGGACGTGATTCAACCCGAGCGCGGCTACGAGTGCACGAATCATCCCAACGCGCCATCGGAAAGCGGGGACATCGCGATTCCAGTCCGACAGATTCGCGATCCGTTTGTCTTCGAGGAAGACGGCCGCAGCTATTTGTTCTATTCAATTTGCGGCGAGCAGGGCATTGCCGCCGCCGAGATCACCGGCCTCGCCCGCTGAATAGCGCGCACCCGGCGCTGATGGGAAGGAGTAGAATCCGGCCATGAGAAACACCTCAATTGCCGTCGTGGTCGCCGCACTGTGCGTGACCGCCATCGGGTCAGCGCAAGATCGCGTCGACTTCAGCGTGATCGAGAAGATCCGCGCCGAGGGGATGGAACGCTCGAAGATCCTCGAAACGTTCGATTACCTCGTCACCGCCATCGGCCCTCGCCTGACCAACTCGCCTGCGCACCGGCGCGCCGTCGAATGGACGGAGCAGCAGTTCAAGACCATCGGATTGAGCGACGTCCACACCGAGCCGTTCCAGTTCGGCCGCGGCTGGACGTTGAACAAGGTCACCGTCGAGATGGTCGAGCCGCGCTACATGCCCTTGATCGGATATCCATCGGGCTGGTCGCCGTCGACGGCCGGGCGCATCGTCGCGACGCCGGTGTGGATGCCCGGCCTCGATGATGCGGCGATGAAAGCGCAGGCGGGCAAACTGAAGGGCGCCATCCTGTTCACGAGCCCGATCCAGCAGTATGCAATTCGCGCCGATCGTCCCGCCGCGAGCGGCGATCTGAAACCGCCCGATCCGCGTCCCGTAGGGCCGCCGCAACTCAACGCGGAGCGGGTCGCCGCGCTGAAGGCCGAAGGCGTCGGCGTGGCGATCCAACCGAACATCGGCGAGCACGGCACGCTGTTCGTGACCGGACGCGATCAGGGCGCCAACGCGGTGCCCTCGATCATCCTCGCCTCGGAGCACTACAACCTCGTCGCGCGCATGCTGCAGGCGAAGATCCCGGTGAAGCTCGCGGTCGAGATCCAGGCGACGTACAACGAGGAAGATCGCAACGCCTTGAACGTGATCGCAGAAATCCCCGGCACCGATAACGCGATCAAGGACGAGATCGTGATGGTCGGCGCCCATCTCGATTCGTGGCACACCGGCACCGGCGCGACCGACAACGCCGACGGCAGCGCTACGGTGATCGAGGCGATGCGCATCCTCAAGGCGCTCAACATCCGCCCGCGCCGGACGATTCGCGCCGCGCTGTGGGCCGGTGAAGAACAGGGCCTGCTCGGATCGAAGGCGTATGTCACGCAGCATCTGGCCGGCGACAAGAACAAGGCCGCGCGCGACAAGTTCTCCGTCTACTTCAATCTCGACAACGGCTATCCGCCGATCAGCGGCTTCTACATGGAGAACAACGATCCGGCGCGCGCGATCATGGCCGAGTGGCTGAAGCCGATGGCGAACATCGGCGCGATCATGCCGGCGCCCGGCCACATCGGGGCGACCGATCACCTGTCGTTCCTCGACGCCGGCGTGCCCGGCTTCCAGGCGGTACAGGAATACATCAACTACGACGTGCGCACGCATCACACCAACGCCGATACCGCGGAACGCATCGATCCGAACGCGCTGAAGCAGGCCGCCACGGTGATGGCGGCGATCCTGTATCAGGCGTCGATGCGCGACGGCACGTTCCCGAAGCCCGCGCCGCCGAAGCCAAAACCTACTCAGTAAAAGGCAACACGAAGGACACGAAGAAACGAAGAAACAACGTTTCAAAATGCCAGCGCCGCTAAGCAGCCCTTGTATTTCCAAAATGTATTCTTCGTATCTTCGTATCTTCGTGTTTGCATTTGCTTTTGCCAGCGGCGTTTCCGCACAAGACTGGCCACAAATCCTCGGACCGAATCGGAATGGAATTTACACCGGTCCCGAAATCGTTCCCTCGTTCCCGCGCACCGGACCGCCGTCGCTCTGGAAACGCGATGTCGGCGCCGGATTCGCCGGCCCCGCCGTCGTCGG
>Ga0157380_10003269_pt1 | contig 11105 bp, 6 predicted proteins | sample S35metaG_FD_119757 | JGI IMG/M metagenome (GOLD analysis project Ga0157380, IMG submission 119757) | Switchgrass rhizosphere microbial communities from Kellogg Biological Station, Michigan, USA - S3-5 metaG | ecosystem: Host-associated > Plants > Roots > Rhizosphere > Soil | place: USA: Michigan...
AGCGCCTGGCGCGGGTTGGAGGCGCCGAGCAGCGCGAGCATCAGCAGGAGCATCGCGAGGAACACGAGCGGCGTCACGGGCCACCCGGGGACGCGGTAGGCGCCGGCTTCGGGACGCGGCAGGCGATAGAGACCCGCGACCGTGAGGGTCAGGAACGCCACCGTCACGAAGACGAAGTACGCCACGATCGTCTCGAAGCTGCCGAGCACCACCAGGAGCGCCGCGAGCGCCGCCTGCAGGCCGATCGCCATCACCGGCGTGCCGGTGCGCGGGTGCGTCCAGGCGGCGAAGCTCGGCGCGGCGCCGTCGCGCGCCATCGCGTAGTAGAGCCGCGGCGCGAAGGTCATGAACGCAAAGAGGGCCGAGGTCACGAACACCACCACGAGCGCCGAGAGCGCGCGGCCGCCGCTGGCGCCGAAGAGCGCCTGGCCGGCCAGCGTTGCGAAGGTCTCGTCCGATCCCTCGGATCCGAGCGGGACCAGGTAGAGGAAGACGGCGCTCACCCCCACGTAGAGCAGCGTCACGGCGCTCACGCCGATCGCCAGCGCGCGCGGCAGCGTCCGTCCCGGATCGCGCACCTCGCCGGCGAGCTTGGCGGCCTCCCACCAGCCGCCGAACGAGAAGAAGGCCATCACCATGGCGCCCGCGAGCGCCGGCACGAGGGGCCCGGCGCCCTCCCGCCGCTCGAAAAACGGCGCGAAGTGCGAAGCGTCGCCCGCTCCGGAGGCGAAGCCCCAGAAGACGAGCGCCACGAGCAGCACGATCTTGGCGACCGCCAGGAAGTGGCCGATCGCACCGGCGAGCCGCAGCCCGACCACGTTGGCCGCTGCTATCAGGACGATCGCCGCGAGCGCGACCGCGCGGGGCGAAAGCGACGGCAGCGTCGCCTGGGCATAGGCCCCGAGGCCCATCGCGAGCGCCGCGGTCAGGCCGGGGTCCATGATCAGCAGGCACTTCCAGCCGTAGAGGAACGCGAGCGACGGCCCGTACGCCTCGCGGAGGTAGACGTAGTTGCCTCCCGCTTCCGGGTAGCGCGCCGCGAGCTCGCCGAGGCTGAGCGCGCCGCAGAGCGCGGCCGCGCCCATGAACAGCCACACCAGGAACACGAGCCCGGGCGCGGCGAGCGCGCGCGACATCCCGGCGGGCGTGAGGAAGATCCCCACGCCCACCGTGCCGCCCACCACGAGCGCCGCCGCGGCCGGCAGGCCGATGCGCCGCTCGAGCCCGGAAGAGGAGGCGCCGCTCAGAACTGCGCCCTCAGGCCGAGCTGGAAGGCGCGCGGGCCGCCGGTGCCGAAGACGCCGCCGGCGGTCGTGAGCGCGCGACCGAAGGACGAGGAGCGCAGGAAGCCGGGATCGCCCGGCTCGGAGCTGTCGCGCGCCAGCACGTTCGAGAAGCCCGAGTAGTTGGTGCCGGAGAAGCCGAGGATGTTCGTGACGTTGAAGACGTTGAAGCACTCGACGATCGCCTCGAGGCTCGCCGACTTGCCGATCGTGAAGCGTCGCGACAGCCGCAGGTCGAGCGCGTCGAAGCCGTCGTTGAAGCGCGCGTCGTCGTTCACGAGCGGCAGCGGGACCCCGTCGATCCCGCCGCTCGCGTTGAGCGACGTGATGTAGGAGTTGAGCTCGGCGGCGGTCTCGAACTCGCGGCCGCCGGCGTTGCGCGACAGCGTCGGCACGCGCTTCGAGGCGTCGGGCATCCGGATGTCCATCGGCACGCCCGACGCGACCGTCCAGATGCCCGAGAGCCGCAGCTCGAGCGGCAGCACGAACGAGCCGGAGAGCACCAGCCGGTGCCGCTGCTCGTTCGGAGTCGGCCCGTACTCGCGCTCGAGGTCGTTGGGATCGAGCGGGAGGTTCGAGCTGAGCGGGATCTGGTCGTCCTGCGTGTAGTTCCGCGCGCGCGCCAGGCTGTACGACAGCCGCAGCTCCTGGCCCTGGCCCCAGCGCTTCTGGAGGCTGGTGAGCAGCGCGTCGTAGCGGGTGCCGACGCTCGACTCCAGGTTCAGCACCATGTCGGGGCCGCCCACCACGGGGTTGAAGACCTCGCCGATCGGCCGCCCGATGATGAAATGCGTGCCGCGGTTGTGGACGTAGTCGACCTGCAGCACCGAGTCGCCGGGCAGCCTGAGGCGCGTCCCGAGGTTGAACTGCTGCACGGTCGGGTTCTCCATCGAGTTGTCGATGATGTTGATGCCGGAGGCGCCCGCGCCCGGCAGGATGAAGCCGGTGAAGGGGTCGGAGAAGGTCGGCGCGAACGGCGGCACCGTCCCCGTGTTCGGATCGAGGAAGAAGACGTTGCCGGCCCGGACTTCGATCGGCAGCGCGCGGCCGTCGAGCCCGCGCTCGAGCGAGATGATCTCGAGCGTGATGCGGTCGTAGTAGAGCCCCCAGCCGCCGTGGAGCTGGAAGCCGCCGCCCTTGCTCAGCCACTCGAAGCCGACGCGCGGACCGAAGTTGTCGTAGTCGCGCTTGCGGTCGCCCTGCAGGAACGGCTGCACGATCGGGTTGATGTCGCCGTAGCCCGAGATGTTCTTGACGTCGGTGTCGACCTCGTAGCGCACGCCCAGGTTGAGCGTGAGCTGCGGCGTCACGCGCCAGTCGTCCTGAACGAAGCCAGAGATGTAGCTGCTGCTGCAGTTGTCGAGCAGCAGGTTCTGGTCGGGCAAGCCGCTCCGGAGCGTGACCGCGAACAGCAGGTCGTTGTCGTCCACGCTGCCGTCGCGGTTCAGGTCGAACTGCGCGAAGTCCTGGACGAGCTCGACGCGGCCGTCGCGGAAGACGCCGAGGTCGAACTTGCCGTAGGTGTGAGAGAACTCGGCGCCGACCTTCAGCGTGTGGGCGCCCTTGACCCACGACAGCGAGTCGGAGAACTGCCAGCGCGTCTGGGTCGTGCCCTGCGGCACGCGGAAGCTCGAGCCGTCCTGGATGCTCGGAAAGGTGAGCTGCCGGCCCGGGCTCACCGGGTCGATCTGGTTGCGGAAGTCGCTGTAGCTCGCCCGCAGCGTGTTGACGCCCGTCGAGCCCATCACCCGCGTCCAGGTGAAGAGGCCCTGCTGGTGGCGGTTGTCGCTCGCCTGGCGCTGCGTCTGCGAGCCGAGCGCGCGGTCGAGCTTGCTCTGGGCCGTGTCGGACTCGTCCTGCAGCAGGTAGCGGAAGCCGAGCGTGTCCTTGGCGGACGCGCGCACGTCCACGCGCGCGAGCCCCAGGAAGTCCTGCAGCGGCGCCGCCGCCAGCCCCTGGCGGATGCTGCGCGAGGCGACGTCGCGCTCGCCGGTCTGCACCACGGAGTCCTGGTCCCGGTACTCCGCCGCGACGAACCACCACGCCTTGCCGCGCACGATCGGGCCGCCGATCGTCCCGGAGTACTGCTGGCGGTCGAAGGGCGGCGCCTGCTTCGTGCGGTCGAACGTGGCCGGCAGGCCCTGCAGCGCGTCGTCGCGCAGGAAGAGGCTGGCCGATCCGTGGAGCGTGTCGGAGCCGCTGCGCGTCACCACGTTCACGGCCGAGGCCGCCGAGCGGCCCTGCTCCGCCGAGAAGCGGTTGGTCGCCATCTGGAACTCCTGCACCGCGTCCTGCGGCAGGTTGGCGAGCGGTCCGCCCACCACGTCGTCGTTGTTGTCCTGGCCGTCGATCGTGATGTTGCCGCCGCGGCCGAGCTGGCCGGCGGACGAGATCGCCACGACGTTCGTCTTGGTCGGGTCGAAGTTCGGCGCCGGCGCGTTGCCCGGCAGCAGGAACGCGAGCTCGAGGAAGTTCCTGCCGTTGAGCGGCAGGTTCTCGACGACGCCCTGTCCCACGACCCCGCCGACGAGACCGTTGCCCGTGGGCACGCTCACGCCGGGCTCGCTCACCTCGATCGTCTCGGCGCGGCCTTGCACGTCGAGCACCGCGTCGACCGTGAGACGCGCGCCCACCTGGACGAGCGCTTCGGCCGCCTTCGCGCCGAATCCCGCGGCCTCGAACTCCACGCGGTACTGACCGGGCACGAGGCTCGTCAGCACGTGGTTGCCGTCGGCGTCGGTCGTGGCCTCGCGCACGGCGCCGGTCGCCGTGCGGGTCGCCTTCACCTTCACGCCCGCCACCGCTGCGCCCGAGGCGTCGGTCACCCGTCCGGCGATCGCGCCGGTCGCGGTGTCCTGCGCGCGCGCGACGGCGGTCAGCGTCAGGAGCATGACTAGAGCGGCCAATCCAAGCCTTCGATTCAAAGCGTCCTCCTCGGGGGTCGGGCACAGCATAGCAAGCCGCGTGCCACGCGCGGACCACGGAAGGCGTGGAACTTACGCCGTGGATCGGACGTAGGCGGCTCATAGAGCGGACGCTTTATGCGAATCCGCTATGGCCCTAGAATCGATCCATGGCTGCCCGTTCGATCGGCAACGGCACACTGTCTTTCGGGATGGTCTCGATCCCGATCCGGATGTACTCGGCCGGCGAGTCCTCCTCGGCCGTGTCCTTCAACATGCTGCACGACAAGTGCAAGTCGCGCCTCAAGCAGCAGTACATCTGCCCGAAGGACAACGAGATCGTCGCGCGCGACCACACCGTCAAGGGCTACGAGTTCGCGAAGGACCAGTACGTCACCTTCACGCAGGACGAGCTGAAGGCGATGGATGAGGAAGCCCAGAAGGCGATCGAGATCACCGAGTTCGTTCCGGCCACGAAGGTGGACCCGGTGTACTTCGACGGCGCCTACTACCTCGGCCCCGACAAGGGCGGCGAGAAGGCCTACAAGCTGATCAACGAGGCGATGAAGCAGACCGGCCGCGCCGCGCTCGCGAAGTGGGCCGCGCGCGGCAAGCAGTACCTGGTGCTGATCCGCCCCGTGGGCAACGGCCTCGTGATGCAGCAGCTGCTCTACAAGGACGAGGTGCGGCCGATCTCAGAGGTGCCGATCGAGGAGGCCGAGCTCAAGGACAGCGAGCTCAAGCTCGCGGTCCAGCTCGTCGAGCAGATCGCGAACGACGAGTTCAAGCCCGAGAACTACGAGGACGAGGTCCGCAAGCGCTATCACGAGGCGATCCAGCGCAAGGTCGAGGGCCAGGAAGTGATCACGGCATCCGAGGCTCCGAAGAGCGCGCAGATCATCGACCTCATGGAAGCGCTGAAGGCGAGCCTCGCCGCCAAGAGCGCCGGGGCTGCGACCGCCGCCGCCAAGGAAGAGGCGAAGGCGGTCAAGCCCGCCGCCTCCGGCAAGAAGAAGACCGGCACCGAGGGCTAGCCTGCCCGACAGCCTGGCCCGCGTCAGCCGCGAGGTCGTCGCCTGCGAGCGCTGCCCGAGGCTGCGGCGCTGGTGCAAGCTCGTGGCCGCGTCGCGGGTGAAGCGCTTCCGCGACCAGGAGTACTGGGGACGCCCGATCCCGGGCTTCGGCGACCCCCGCGCGCGGCTCCTGGTCGTGGGGCTCGCCCCCGCCGCGCACGGCGGCAACCGCACGGGCCGCATCTTCACGGGCGACCGCTCCGGGGACTTCCTGTTCGCTGCGCTCCACCGCGCCGGCTTCGCGAACCAGCCGCAGTCGATCGGCCGAGACGACGGCCTCGCGCTGCGCGACTGCTATATCGCCCCCGTCGCGCGCTGCGCGCCGCCCGCGAACAAGCCGACGCCGGCCGAGATCGCCCGCTGCCGCGAGTACCTCGCGCGGGAGTGGGCGCTCTTGTCCGGGCTGCGCGCCGCGCTGGTGCTCGGGCGCATCGCGATGGACGGGCTCGTCGCGATGCTGCGCGAGTCGGGACGGCCGCTCCCGGCGCGCCGCTTCGAGTTCGCCCACGGCGCGAGCCACGACCTGGGCGGCGGCGTGCGCATGTTCTGCTCGTACCACGTCTCGCAGCAGAACACCTTCACCGGGCGGCTGACGCCGCGCAGCTTCGACGCGGTGCTCGAGCAGGTGAAGCGCCACCTCGGAGCTGCGCGCGAGCCCGGTGGTAGCATGCGGGCTCTCCGGAGGTGACGATGGTCGCTCTGCTCGCGCTGCTCCTCGGCCTGCCCCCGGCGGCCGCGCGCCCGCTGCGCCCGGTCGCGACCTACTCGATCGTCGCGCGCGATCCGTCGACCGGCGAGCTGGGCGTGGCCGTGCAGAGCCACTGGTTCTCGGTCGGGTCGAACGTCTCGTGGGCGGAGGCCGGCGTGGGCGCCGTGGCCACGCAGTCGTTCATCGACCCCGCCTACGGCCCGCTCGGCCTGCAGCTGATGCGCGCCGGTCGATCGGCGCCCGACGCGCTGAAGGCGCTCCTGGCCGGCGACGCGCAGCGCGACGTGCGCCAGGTCGGCATGGTGGACGCGCAGGGGCGCGCGGCGACCCACACGGGGGCGCTCTGCATCCCCGCCGCCGGCGGCCAGGAAGGCAAGGAGTACGTCGTCCAGGCGAACCTCATGGACAAGCCGACGGTCTGGCCCGCGATGGCGCGCGCGTACGAGGCGGCCAAGGGCGACCTGGCGGATCGGCTGCTCGCGGCGCTCGACGCGGCGGAGGCCGAGGGCGGCGACATCCGCGGCCGCCAGTCGGCCGCGATCGTCGTCGTGAAGGCGAAGTCGAGCGGACGGCCGTGGGCCGACCGCGTGTTCGACCTGCGCGTCGAGGACAACGAGGCGCCGCTCGTCGAGCTGCGGCGGCTCGTGAAGCTCCAGCGCGCCTACAACCACATGACGGCGGGCGACGACTGCGTCGCCGTCGCCGACTGGCCGTGCGCCGAGCGCGAGTACGGCGCCGCGCGCACGCTCGAGCCGCAGCACGCGGAGATGGCGTTCTGGTACGCCGTGGCGCTCGCCACGGCCGGCCGGCTCGAGCCGGCGCGGCCGCTCTTCGCGCAGGCCTTCAAGGCCGATCCGCGCTGGCGCGAGCTCGTCAAGCGCCTGCCCGGCGTCAACCAGCTGCCGAAGGACAAGGCGCTCGTCGACGCGATCGTCGCGATCCAGTAGCGGAGGACCCGGAATGCCCATTCTGCTCGCCTTGCTGCTGCAAGCCGCGGCGGCCGCGCCCCAGGCGCCCACGATCGACCAGCTGGTCGAGCTGCGGCGCGTCGTCTCGGTCGCGCTCTCGCCCGACGGCTCGCGGGTGGCGTACGTGGTGCGCGAAGCGAACTGGGACGAGAACGCGTTCGAGACCGAGATCTGGCTGGCCGACGCCGGAGGCGGCGAGCCGCGCCGGCTCACGAACGCGAAGAAGTCGTCCGACGCTCCGGCCTTCTCGCCCGACGCCAAGCGCCTCGCCTTCGCGTCCGATCGCGGCGAGAAGCGGCAGATCTACCTGATCGACCCGCGCGGCGGCGAGGCCGAGGTGCTGACCGACGCCGAGGAAGGCGTCCAGGACTTCGCCTGGTCGAAGGACGCAAAGCGCATCGCCTTCAAGGCGCAGGACCCGAAGAGCGAGGCGCTCAAGGAGCGCGAGAAGAAGCAGGGCGAGTACGAGGTCGTCGGCCAGGATCGCCGCATGGTGCAGCTGCACGTGATCGACGTCGCCACGAAGAAGGCGCGCCGGCTGACCGAGGGCGCCTTCAGCGTCTTCGGCTTCGACTGGTCCCCCGACGGGAGCGAGATCGTCTTCGACCACGCGCCGAGCCAGGACCCGGGCGACGGCGGCAACGCGGACCTCTCGATCGTGGAGGTCGAGACCGGCAAGCTGCGCCCGCTCGTGACGCAGGCGGGACCCGACACGAACCCGCGCTTCTCGCCCGACGGCACGCAGGTCGCGTTCGAGAGCGCGATGGCGCGCGAGCGCTTCTACTACACGAACGGCTACGTCGCCGTCGTGCCACGCGCGGGCGGAACCCCGACCAGCCTGACGCCGTCCTTCGACGAGGACGCGTCGCTCGTCGGCTGGGGCCCGAGCGGGATCTGGTTCGGCGCGGGTCAGAAGACCGAGGCCGGCCTGTTCCGGCTCGATCCCGCCACGAAGGCGTTCGCGCGGGTGGCGCTCGAGAGCACCCCGGTCGGGTTCGGCTTCTCGTTCGACCGCGGCTTCGAGCACGTCGCCTACGTGGGCTCGAGCCCGACCGCTTACCCCGAGGCCTGCCTGGCCGCGACGCGCGGCGGTGCCGTCACGCGGCTGAGCCGGCTCGCGGAGCAGCTCCAGGGCTTCACGCTCGGCACGAGCGAGGTCGTCTCGTGGAAGAGCCGGGACGGCACGCCGATCGAAGGAGTGCTGCGCAAGCCGGCGGGCTACGCGCCGGGGCAGAAGCGTCCGCTGCTGGTGCTGGTGCACGGCGGACCGACGGGCACGTCGCGTCCGACGCTCGTCGGCGGCACGTACGTCTACCCCGTCGAGCCGTTCCTCGCCAAAGGCGCGCTGATCCTCGATCCCAACTACCGCGGCAGCGCGGGCTATGGCGAGGCGTTTCGTTCGCGGAACGTCCGCAACCTCGGCGTGGGAGACGCCTGGGACGTGCTCGCGGGCGTCGATCAGCTCGTGAAGCAGGGGCTCGTGGATCCCGCGCGCGTCGGCGTGATGGGCTGGAGCCAGGGTGGCTACATCTCGGCCTTCCTCGCGACGCACGACGCAGGGCACTTCCGCGCGGTCTCGGTGGGCGCGGGCATCTCGAACTGGGTGACCTACTACGTGAACACCGACATCCACCCGTTCACGCGCCAGTACCTCGCGGCGACGCCCTGGGACGACATGGAGATCTACCGCAAGACCTCGCCGATGACCTACATCAAGAGCGCCAGGGTGCCGGTGCTGATCCAGCACGGAGACGGCGACAAGCGCGTGCCGCTGCCGAACGCCTACGAGCTCTACCAGGGCCTCGTCGACCAGGGCGTGAAGGCGAAGCTCGTCGTCTTCAAGGGCTTCGGACACGGGCTCAACAAGCCAAAGGCCGTGCGCGCGGCGCTCGAGCAGAACCTCGAGTGGTTCTCCGAGCACGTACTCGACGTGAAGTGAGGTGCTCGTGAGGACGTTCGCCGCGCTCGCTCTCTTGCTGCTGGCCTCCCCGCTCGGCGCCGAGGTCCGACAGGCGAGCTTCGCCTCCGCCGCGCTCGGGCGCGAGGTGCGCTACGTCGTGGACGTGCCGCCGTCCTACGAGGCGGCCGCGGGGCGCCGCTATCCGGTCGTCTACGCCCTGCACGGCCTCTTCGAGGGTCCCGGCTTCTGGGAAGGCCGCGGGCTCGCCGCGATCCTCGCGGAGCTCCGCGCGAAGGGCCTGCCGGAGTTCCTCGTGGTCGCGGTCGACGGCGGCAACTCGTTCTTCGTGAACGCGAAGGGCGGGCGCTACCAGGACCTGATCGAGCAGGACCTGCTCGCGCACGTCGAAGCGACCTACCGCGTCGCGCGAAGACGCGCCGGCCGGGCGCTGCTCGGGATCTCGATGGGGGGCTACGGCGCGCTCAACATCGCCTTCAAGGACCCGGCGCTCGTGGCCGCCGTCGCGACGCACAGCGCGATGCTGCTCGAGCAGGTGCCGTCGGCCGACCAGGGCGCACGGCGCGGGCAGATGGCCGCGTTCTTCAACGTGTTCGGCGACCCGATCGACCTCGAGCTGTGGCGGGCGAACGACCCGCTCGCCCGCGCGCGCTCGCTCGACCCGAAGGCCGCGCCCGCGCTCTACCTGGACTGTGGCGCCGAGGATCGCTACGGCCTCGCGAACGGCCACCGCGGCCTGCACAAGCTCCTGGAGGACCGCGGCGTCCCGCACACTTTCGAGCTGCCTCCCGGCGATCACGGCTACGAGTTCGTGCGGGCGCGGATCGAGAAGAGCCTGCGCTTCCTCGGGGAGCGGCTGCGCTAGGCGCCGTGGGTCTTTCGCGAACCAGCGCCGTCCCCCTGCTCCTCGCCGTCGCGCTCGCTTGCGGCTGTGCCGGCCGGCCGAGCGCCCCGCCACCGAGCGTGCTGCGCGCCGCCGTCCGGGCAGACGTCACCGGCTTCTTCCCGAACCCGCCCGCCTCGAACGAGAGCTACACCTTCGAGATGAACCGCTGGGTGGTGGGAGCGCTGGTCGGTCTCGACCGCGGCCTGAACGTGGTCCCCGCGCTCGCCGAGCACTGGCTGACGCCCGACGACCGCACCTTCGTGCTCGAGCTGCGGCCGGGGCTGCGCTTCTCCGACGGACGCGAGGCCACGGCGCGTGACGCCGCCGCGAGCCTGCTGGCGGGCACCCGGCTGCGCTGGCCGAACGTCGGCTACCTCAGCACGATCGAGAGCGTGCGCGTCGTGGGCGAGCGCCGGATCGAGGTGCGCGCGCTGCGGCCGGATCCCACGCTGCTCGCGCGCCTGGCGTGGGGTTTCGTGCTACCGGCCGACGAGCTCGACAAGAGCCGGGTGCCGGTCGTGGGCGCGGCGCCCTACACGCTCGAGCGCTGGACGCCGGGAGCGAGCTTCGTGTTCGCCCGCAACCCGCACTACTGGGGCGCGCCTGCGGCCTACGCGCGCGCGGAGTTCAGCGTCGTGCCCGACGACCGCGCCCGCCTCGCGCTCGTCGAGAAGGGCGAGGCCGACCTCGCGGATTTCGTGCCTCCCGACGACTGGGACCGGCTCCAGCAGAACGCGGCGCTGCGCGTGGTGGTGGGCGCGGGGCACCGCGTGCTGTTCCTGGGAATGCGCGTCGACCGCGCGCCGTTCTCGGACCCGCGCGTGCGCGAGGCCTTCGACCTCGCGGTCGATCGCCGCGCGATCGTGGACACCGTGCTGTCGGGCAAGGGCCTGGTCGCGAACCAGCTGTTGCCGCGCGGAGCCGTCGGGCACGTCCCCACGCTGCCGCCGTCGCGCCACGACGCGGAGCGCGCGAAGGCTCTGCTGCGCGCCGCGGGCTTCTCGCCCGGGCACCCGCTTCGGCTCGACGGGCCGTCCAACCGCTACGTGCGCGACGTCGAGATCATGCGCGAGGTCGCCCGCCAGCTCGAGGCGGTCGGGGTGCGGGTGGAGGTGAACGCGCTCGACAAGCGCGCGTTCTACGCGCTGCTCGCGGGCGGCCGCTCCGACTTCTACCTGCTCGGCTGGGCGAGCGAGTCGGGCGACGGCGCCGACACCTTCGAGGTGTTGTTCCCCCCGCCCGGCTCGCCCGGCAGCACGCTCAACGCCAGCGGCTTCTACGACGAGCGGCTGGCCGAGATCACGCGCGAGGCGCAGTCGAGCACCAACCTGCAGGCGCGCGCCGCGGTGCTGCAGCGCGCGTTCA
>Ga0157380_10003271_pt1 | contig 11103 bp, 7 predicted proteins | sample S35metaG_FD_119757 | JGI IMG/M metagenome (GOLD analysis project Ga0157380, IMG submission 119757) | Switchgrass rhizosphere microbial communities from Kellogg Biological Station, Michigan, USA - S3-5 metaG | ecosystem: Host-associated > Plants > Roots > Rhizosphere > Soil | place: USA: Michigan...
CAGTCTAGTCTTCCCTCTGCGGTCAACGAGCCGGCAAGGAACGCGTTCTGATCGAACCTTTGTTCTGAAAGGACTCCCGATGCGCCGAGCGACGTTTTTGTTCGCACTGAGCTTCATCGCGCCCGCCGCCCTGCTGGGCGCGCCGGCCCCCGCCGCGAAGATCGACGAGCTCGCCTGGCTCGAGGGGCGCTGGGAAGGCGACAAGGACGGCCTGGCGATGGAGGAGCACTGGACCTCGCTCAAGGGCGGCGCGCTCCTGGGCCTCCACCGCGACGTGAAGGACGGCCGCATGGTGTCGTTCGAGTTCCTGCGCATCCAGGCGACGGCCGAGGGCGTCGTCTACTTCGCGAGCCCGCGCTCGCGGCCGCCGGTTCCGTTCGCGCTCGTCGAGTCGGGCGAGCGGCGCGCCGTGTTCGAGAACAAGCAACACGACTTCCCGCAGCGCATCCTTTACTGGCTCGACGCCGGGGGGGCGATGCACGCCCGCATCGAGGGCCCGCAGGCCGGCAAGACGGTCTCGGAGGAGTGGGTCTGGAAGAAGGCGCGACCGTAGCGCGCCCTCAGCGCTGGCGCAGCAGGATGCCGGACTCGGCGATCAGCCGCCTGTAGGCTTCCTCGAGCCCGGCGCCGTACTCGTAGGGCTCTTCGTACACGAGCTCGCGCAGGCCGGCCTGGATCGCCTCCTTGGCGCAGCCGAAGCAGGGACGCAGCGTCGCGTAGAGGATGCCGCCGTTCGTCGCGTTGCCGTGCCGCGCCGCGAGCACGATCGCGTTCTGCTCCGCGTGGACGCAGACGCAGGTGTCGTACCCGGCGCCCGGCGGCGCGTCCGAGGCGCAGCGCGGGCAGCCGCCCTCGTCGCAGTTCCTCACGCCCATCGGCGTGCCGTTGTACCCGGTGGCGATGATCGCCTTCTCGACCACGATCAGCGCGCCGACCCGGCGCCGGACGCAGCTCGAGCGCGTCGCGACGGTGCGCGCGATCGCCATGTAGTAGTCGTCCCAGCCCGGCCGCGCGGCGCCCAAGAACGCTGGTCCTCCCGTGGTCCGCGGAGTCTCCCAGAGCGCGGCGTGACGGCGCAAGTGTCCGATTTCCGGCCCGTTCCTGCGGGAAGCCAGTGGCGGGGGGCCGCGCCAACGGCCTGGTTCCAAAGGAGCTTCGACCGGCCGGCGGCGAAGGGAGGCCTGGCGCGGCGCTTGCAAAAACGGGTGGCGGCGAGGAGGGGAGCATGCCGAGGACGCTCACGGGGCTGGCACTCGCGGCGGCGCTCGCCGCTTCCGCCGCGGCAGCGCCCGCGGAGACCAGCATCGGCCTTCCGCGCAGCCTGCGGGTGCTCGTCCCCGGCGACGAGATGCCGGAGATGTTCTCGTTCGAAGCCAAGGGCAAGCCCGGCTTCGAGCGCGAGCTGATCGAGGGCTTCTGCAGGATCCACGGGCTGACGCTCGACGTCGTCCGCGTCAGGGACTTCGACCAGATCATCCCGATGCTGCAGCGCGGCGAAGGCGACCTCATCACCGGCATCGTCGACACGGAGGCGCGCCGGCAGAAGGTGGCCTTCACCGGCGAGGTCTTCCCGATCCGCCACATGGCGATCACGCGGCGGCCCGGGCCGACCGCGAAGCGGGTCGAGGACCTGCGCGCGCTGCGCGTGGGCGTGATCCCGGGAACGACGTGGGAGCAGGCGGTCGTCGACGCGGGCGTGCCGAAGGGCAAGCGCGTCAGCCTGCGCGACGCGGACGCGATGCTCTCGTCGCTGCGGGCGGGCGAGGTAGACGCCGTCGTGATGACCGTGTTCGACTTCGCGCTCGCGAAGCGGCACGACGCCGAGCTCGAGGCGGGGGCCTTCGTCGGCAGGTCGGGGGCCGCGGCGTTCGCCGTGCGCCAGGAAGACGCGCAGCTGCTCGCGGCCCTGAACGGCTACCTCTCGGGGATGCGGCAGGCGCGCCACTCGCTGATGTTCAAGTACCTGAGCGAGGAGGCGCTGGCGCTGTTCGCGCAGGCGCGACGGGAGTAGCCGTGCGGTTTTCGTACGTGGAGATGTGGAGGCGTGACCGCGGGACGCGGGGCACGGAGGGTGCGAGGATGCGGGCACATCAGGCGATGGTCGTGGACGAGATCGAGGAAGAGCGCGTCGTCGACGGGGAAGGCAACGAGCGCCGGCGCGCGCTCCGGCGCAAGCTGCCGTTCGGGCGCGGCGCGGTGCTGAAGGCGGCCGGACGCACCCACATCGTCGGCCTCGCCGACGTCAGCGTCACGGGCGCCTACCTCACGACGCGCGCTCCCGTCGAGCCGGGCGAGGTCCACGTCCTGCGCCTGCTGCTGTTCCCCGACACGGTGGAGACCGAGCTGCGCGTGCAGGTGGTGCGCGTGTCGCTCGGGGACCACGAGCCGAAGCAGCATCCCCGCGGCGTCGCCGTGCGCTTCCTCGAGCTCGACCAGGCCGCGGAGCGCAAGCTCAAGGCCTTCATCGCGCAGCGGTTGCCAGAGAAGCGGCGGGCCGCGCGCTAGCCGCGCCGCCTCGGGCGGCTACTTCAGCACGAGCGTGCGCGCCTTGCGCAGCGCGCGGCGCAGGCCGTGGTCGGGCTCGAGCGGCTCGGTCTCGTCCCAGGCCACCCAGCGGATCTCGTTGAGCTCCGCGAGCTCCGGTCGCAGGCGCGCGCTCTCGGGCGCCACCACCAGGTAGCGCAGGTCGAGGTGCTGGTGCGCGGGCTCCGAGCCGCGCGCCGGGATGTCGTGGACGTCGACGTCGAGCGGGCGCGGCCCCCGCGGGTGGAGCGCGAGACCCTCGATCCCGCTCTCCTCGAGCGCCTCGCGCAGCGCCACCTGCTCGCCGGTCGTCTCGCCGGGATCGCCGTGGCCTCCGGGCTGCAGCCAGCGGTCGAGCTTGCGGTGGTGGAGCAGCAGCACGCGGCTGCCGTCGGCGGAGACGGTGATCGCGCTCCCGGTGAGGTGGCCTTCGCGGATCGCGCGGTCGAAAGGCCGCTCGTGGCGCCGCACGAAGGCGACGATCTGGTCGCGGTCGCCCGCCTCCTCGGCGTCGGCGGGCGCGAGCTCGAGCAGCGAGCGGACGAGAGCGGTCCGCGGATCGTCGGGTTCGGGGGCCAACAGCGCGATTCTATCGGCAGCACGCGGCGTCGTCAGCGCCGCGGCCTTCTGCTAGATTGCCGGCGCGGCCCATGGCTTCGACAACCCTGCCTCTTCCCGCTCCCGCCCGCGGCCTGCCGGTGCTGGTCGCGCTCTCGGGGATGGCCGCGCTCGTCTACGAGTCGCTGTGGATGCGCTCGTTCGGGCTCATCTTCGGCGGCGCCACGCAGGCCGTCGCGATGGTGCTCGCCGTCTACATGGCCGGCCTCGCCGTGGGCAGCGCGCTCGTGTCGCGCCGCCGCGTGGACGACCCGCTCCTGGCCTACGGGAAGCTCGAGCTCCTGACGGGAGGCGCCGCGCTGCTGACGTTGCCGCTGCTGCGCGGGCTGCCGTGGGCCTACGGCCTGCTGGTCGCGCGTCTCGGCCTGACCGGCGTCGCCGAGTCGGTTGGGATCGCGCTGCTCGCGGCGCTCGTGCTGCTGCCGCCCACGATCCTGCTCGGGACGACGGTGCCGCTCGCCGTCGAGTACCTGGCGCGGTCTGGACGCGGCGCGCACCCGGGTTTCGCGCGCCTCTACCTGCTGAACACGCTCGGCGGCGCCGCGGGCGTGGCGCTCGCTCCGTTCGTGCTCGTCCCGACGCTCGGAGTGCGAGGGACGCTCGTCGCCGCGTCGGCAGTCAGCCTGCTGATCGGGGGGGTCGCACGGCGCTGGGCGCGCGAGACCCCGGCCGTCCAGGCCCCAAAGCTCGAGCAGGCGCCGCGCCCGGCCCCCCTGCGCCTCGGCCGAGGCGGCCTCGAGCTCGCGTTCGCGTCGGGTGCCGCCACCTTCGGCGTCGAGGTGCTGTGGACGCGCTCGTACGCGCTCGTGATCGGCTCGACCGTGTACGCCTTCAACCTGGTGCTGCTCGCCGTGCTGCTCGGGATCGCGATCGGCTCGTCGCTCTACGCCGCGGCCCGCTCCCGGATCGCCGATCCCGCGCGCGGCGTCGGCGCTCTGTTCGTGGTGGCGGGCCTCGCGGTGCTCGCCGGCGCCTGGACGATCGGCAAGCTGCCCGTGGTCCTGCTTGCCGCGCTCAAGCTGCTCCCGGTGTCGTTCGCCGCCCACCAGCTCGCCGTGCTCGCGCTCTGCTTCGCGACGCTGCTCCCCGTCACCGCGATCCTCGGGCTGAGCTTCCCGCTGCTGCTGCATCTCGCGCTTCCGGCCACGAGTGCGGACGCCAGCCCGCTCGGCGGGGCGCAGCGCGCGGCCGGCCGGCTCTACGCCTGGAACACCGCCGGCGCGATCGCGGGCGCGCTCGCCGCCGACCTCGTGCTCGTTCCCGCGCTCGGCCTGCAGGCGCCCTACCTGGTCTTCGCCGCGCTGCTCGTCGCCGCCGGCGTCTTCCGGCTCGCGCTCGGCGAGTCGCGCACCTCCGTCGGCGCGGCGGCCGTGGCGCTCGCCGCGGTCGTCGTCGCCGCGGTCGCGCTCGTGCCGCGCTTCCGCCCGTGGGACCCGGTGCTGATGAGCGCGGGCGTGCACCGCTACGGGCTCGAGTGGATCCACCGGCTCGATTCGCCGTTCCGCCTCGGCGCCTGGCTGCGCGAGCAGCGCCGGCTGCTCTTCTACCGCGAGGGCCGCGAGGCGGTGGTCGCGGTGTCCGAGCCCCTGGACGGCTCGCGCCGCTTCCTGTCCGTGAACGGCAAGACCGACGCCGGCAGCGGCACCGAGGACGTGGTGACGCAGAAGTTCCTCGCCCACGTCCCGCTGCTGCTGCACCCCGCGCCGAAGCGCGTGCTGGTGATCGGCTGGGGCGCCGGCGCCACGGCCGCCGCCGCGGCGGCCCACCCGGTCGCGAGCCTCGAGTGCGTCGAGATCGAGCCCGCGACCTGGGAGGCCGCGCCCTGGTTCGCCTCGTTCTCCGAGCCGCTCCGGCGCGACGCGCGTTTCGCGCTCGTGATCCGCGACGGGCGCAACCACCTGCTGCGCGCGCGCGAGCCCTGGGACGTCGTCGTCTCGGAGCCGTCGAACCCGTGGATCACGGGAGTGTCGAACCTCTTCACCCGCGAGTTCCTCGAGTCCGCGCGGGATCGCCTCGCGCCCGGGGGCCTCTTCGCGCAGTGGTTCCACTACTACAACCTGGCGCCGGCCGACGTGAAGGTGGAGCTGAGGACGTTCCTGTCCGTCTTCGACCACGCTTCGCTCTGGCTGGTGCCGCCGGTGGGGCCGGAGGACGGCATCAAGAACCTGGCCGCGGACATGCTGCTCGTGGGCAGCCGGGAGCCGCAGCGGCTCGACTGGGCGCGGCTCGAGCGGGCCTTCGCCGACGCGCCGCTCGCGCGCGAGCTGCGCGGGGCGCTGGTGCTCCGCGACCCGCTCGCGGTGGCCGCCACCTGGACGATGGGCCGTCCCGAGATGGAGCGCTGGGCGGAGGACCGCCAGGCGTTTCCGTCCGGCACGCCGCTCAACACCGACGACGCTCCCTACCTCGAGTTCGTCGCTCCGCGCCGCACGGTCCTGCGCCCGTCCGAGGCGGCGCGCGAGGCGACCGCGCAGTACGCGGCGATGGGGGCGGCCGGCGGGGACGTGCGCACGCTGCTTTCGGGCGTCCCCGCGCTCCAGATCGGCGGCGCCCGCGCGGCCGAGCTGATGCGCGAGCTGGCCGAGCGCCACGTGGCCGCCGTGCAGCCCGACCGCGCGCTCGCCGACCTCGACGCCGCGATCGTCGCCAACCGGGACGACGTCGCCGCGCAGCAGCGCTCGGCCGAGCTGCTCGCGAGCCGCGGGCGGCCGCGCGAGGCGCAGCAGCGCTACCTCGAGGTGGTGCGGCTCGACCCCTCGCGCGTCTCGGCCTGGGAGGCGATCTCGGGCATCGCGCTCGACTTCCGGGACTACGCGCGCGCCGAGGAAGCGCACCGCGCTCTCGTGCGGCTGCAGCCCGAGCGGGTCGCGCCGTGGCTGCGGCTCGCGGCCGTGCTCGCGCGACAGCAGCGCTGGGCCGAGGCGCGCGAGGCGATCGCGAAGGCGCAGGCCCTCGACGCGAAGGCGCCGGTCGATCCGCAGCTGCTCGCGTTTCTCGACCGGCAGCTCAAAAAATAGTCCGCCGTTGCTCTCGTCCCCCCATGCCCCCCTTGTGGCTAACGGAATGACTTGATCAGGACGGCGTCGCGGCTCAGCTTGCCGGCCGAGACCGCGAGGCGCCGGTTGTCCGGCAGCCAGCGAGCGAAGAAGACGTCCGAGGACGAAAGCTGCGTGACCTGCACGGGGCGGCTGCCGTCCTTCGCGGTGACCCAGACGTTGGCTCCCTCGTCCGTGCGGCGGATGAGCACGAGCCGGCTGCCGTCCGGCGACCACAGGTAGCTCGTGATGCGCCCGTCGGTGAAGCGAGTCACCGGCGTGGGCTCCTTGCCCGCCGCGTCCTGACGGTAGACGTTCCAGGCGGGATCCACCCGGTTCCGGAACGTCATCGCCTGGCCGTCGGGCGCCCACTGCGGCTCCATCGCCGTGTTGGGAAGCCGGAACGTCGCGCTCTCGGGTCCGCCGCCGACGGGAATCGCCTGCCACACCGTCCGCTGGAGACCCGCGGCGTCGAGCTCCGAGCGACCGACCAGCAGCCGGGAGGAGTCGGGCGAAAAGCCCGCGTGGCCGCCGGTGACGTTCGTGGCGAGCGTCGACGATTGGCCGCTCTCCAGCGTGAGCAGCGAGACGGTCTGGGGCGCGTCGACAGGGAAGTAGGCCGCATAGCGGCCGTCGGGCGACACGGCCGCCACCTGCGCTCCGCCTCCCGAGCTCAGCTTGCGCGGATTGCTGCCGTCCAGGTTCATGCCCCAGATGTGCACGCCCGACGCGTCGAGCCTGTCGAAAACGACCAGCTTTCCGGCCGCGCGGGGGTTGATCGACAGCGCGTCGCCGGTCGTGAGCGCTCGCGGCTCTCCTCCGGACACGGGCTGCGCCCAGATCTGGACCGACTGGTCGCGCGGCGCGTCGTAGAGGATGGTGTCCACCGAGGCAGCGGAGATGACGAAGTGTGATTCCTCCGGGTTCACCGTCGACGAGATCGGCCGTGCCGCTCCGCCAGCGGCGTCGGCTATCCACAGGTTGGCCAGCCGGCTGACCCGCACTGCGGCGATCGCTTCCTCTCCGCGCGACACGGAGACACCGGCGTAGCGGTAGAAGTCGTTCGTCACCCGCTGGAGCTGCGCGTCCGGGTAGCCGATCAAGTACACCTGCTGGTTGATGCTCGTGGTGAGGTTCTGTGCGCTCGCCGCGAACCCCTGGCCGTCCGGCAGCCACGCCACGCTGTTGAGGATGGTGCGGGGGAGGGCGAGCAGGTCGCGCCGCTCGCCGGTCTCGCTGTCGAAGAGCGAGACGGTCGCCCGGAAGTCGGGCGCCGGCTTCAAGAGCGCCACCGCGATCGTGCGGCCGTCGGGCGACCAGCTCGGCCCGCCCTGGTAGGACTCGGGGTCGTTCACGCTCGCGAGCACGCGCTCCTTCGAAGCCTCGAGATCCAGGACGACGAGCCGGCTCTGCTTCTCGGTGTTGACGTGGCGCCAGAACACGATCCGCTTTCCGTCGGGCGAGAAGCACGCCCGCGAGTCGACGTCGAAGACGCGCTCACGCGGGGTGCCGCCGAGCGAGGCGACCTCGAAGAGCGCGCGATAGTTCAGGTTGTCGGGCCGGCGCGCCAGGTAGAAGACGTAGTTGCCGTCGGGCGAGAACGTGGGACCCTCGAGCCCGGCGTCGCGTGTGGGCAGCACCTCAACGTCGCTTCCCGTCGCCACCTGGCGCACGCGCAGGCTCACGCGCCCGGCGGTGCCCGCGAGGTACGCGAGATAGCGGCCGTCCGGCGAGAGCGCGGCCTCGAACACGTCGCCGCGGTTCGTCTGCGTCGACATGCGCATGCTCTGGAACGCCGGCTTCGGCGCAGGCGGGGCCTTGCGGTGCCAGGCCCACCAGCCGACCCCGAGACCGGCGAGCACGAGGACCGCCGCCACCGCGGCGCCGGGCGGCCCCGGGCGCCGCGCCGGCTTCGCCGTGGCTGCGACCCCGGAGGCGTGCGTCGAGGAGCTCGCGCTGGCCGACAGCGCGTCGTACTCCTCGGCGATCTCGCGCAGCTCGATCGCGAGGTCCTTGATCGACTGCACGCGCTGGTCGGGGCTCTTCGCCAGGCAGCGCTTGATGAGCCTGCGCAGCTCGGCCGGGACCTTGTCGTTCAGCTCCTCGACGGGCACGGGCTTCTCGTTGAGGATCTTGTGCATCGTCTCGATGCCGGTCTCGGCCGCGAACGGCTTCTTGCGCGTCGCGGCCTCGTAGAGGATGCAGCCGAAGGAGAAGATGTCCGACCGGTGGTCGACGGCCTTGCCCTGGACCTGCTCCGGCGACATGTAGCCCGCGGTGCCGACCACGCTGCCGACGGCGCTGCCGTCCCTCGCCATCGTCTCTTCCTCGGCGATGTCGGGGCCGCCGTCGCGCTTCTCGGTGAGCTTGGCGAGCCCGAAGTCGAGCACCTTGGTGAAGCCGTCGGTCGACACCATGATGTTCCCGGGCTTGAGGTCGCGGTGCACGATGCCGGCGGCGTGCGCCTTGGCGAGGCCCTCGGCGGCCTGGGCCAGGTAGCCCACGAGCGTCCTGAGGTCGGTCTTGTCCTCGTGGATGAGGGTCGAGAGCGTCTTGCCGCTCACGAGCTCCATCGAGATGAAGTGGACCGGGTCGGAGTCCGCGGCGCCCGGGGAGCGCACCACGTCGTGGCCGATCGCGTAGATCGTGACGATGTTCGGGTGGCTCAGGCCCGAGGCCGACCTCGCTTCGAGCTCGAAGCGGCGGACGCGGTCCGCGTCCTTGACGAGGTCGGGCGGAAGGATCTTGAGCGCGACGTTGCGCTCGAGCGTGCGGTCCTGGGCGAGGTAGACCTCGCCCATCCCGCCCGCGGCGAGCGGCGACACGATCCGGTAGTGGGAGATCTCGTCCTCGGGGCGCAGCGTTCTCTCGGCCTGTCCTGGCATCACTTCCTCGCGAGCTTGCGGTAGCGGGCCCATTCGGCGTCCGCGGGCGCCTTGCCGACGAAAGAGAAGTTGTAGTCCTTGCCGGCGACCTCGACGTGCAGGTTGCGCGCGTTCTCGCGCTCGAGCTCGCGGATCTCCGCGAACGGCCAGCGCCAGGGGTCGTGCTCGCGCGAGCGGAACTCGACGCCCCAGTCCTCGAGCCGCAGCGTGCCGGTGCAGCTGCCGATGCGGTGGCTGTGCTTCGCTGCGAACGCGAGCGGCAGCGACTTCCTGAAGGCGTCCTCGTCCGCGTTGCCGCGCGGCGTGGCGGCGGCGGTCGTGGTAGCGCGGGGCGCTGGAGTCGCCGTCGGGCTCGCGAGCGGCGTCGGCTCCGTCGTTGCGGTTGTCACCGGGGCTGTCCGCTGCGACGCGCTCTCGGGCGGGCTCCCGGGCGCGCGGTTCAGGAACACGATGAGCCAGCCGACCGCTGCGACCAGCACCAGGCCGAGGATCACGCTTCGCCGGCTGTCCCGAGGCGGCTCCTCGACGGCGCGCAGCGCCTTGCGCAGGTCGCCCGCGGCCGCGAAGCGCTTCGCCGGGTCCTTCTCGAGGCAGCGGAGCACGATCTTGCCGAGCGGCCGCGACACGTGCCGCTTGAGGTCCTTCGGCGACACGGGTCGCTCGGAGAGGACGGCCTGGGCGATTGCCGCGAACGAGTCGCCCGTGAAAGGCAGCTCGCCGGTGAGCATCCAGTAGAGCACGACGCCGAAGGCGAACAGGTCGGTGCGCTGGTCCACCTTCCCCTTGCCGAGCTGCTCGGGGGCCATGAAGTGGGGGCTGCCGAGGATCTCGTCGGCCTGGGTCATCTGCGAGCCGACGACGTGCGCGACCCCGAAGTCCATGATCTTGGGCCGCCCGTCCGCCGTGATCATGATGTTCGCGGGCTTGAGGTCGCGGTGGACGACGCCCTGCGCGTGCGCGTACTCGAGCGCGTCGAGGCACTCCCGGGACAGGCGCAGCACCTGGTCGAGTGGCAGCTCCTTCTCCTGGGCGAGCGCCGCGAGCGTGCGGCCCTCGACGTACTCCATGACGATGAACGGGATGCCCTCGACGGTGTGCCCGACGTCGAAGATCGCGACGATGCCCTGGTGCAGCAGCTTGCCCGCGGCGCGCGCCTCGCGGTAGAAGCGCTCCTTGTACTTCTCCCACTCGGCCGGCGTGAGCTGCACCGAGGTCTGGATCAGCTTGACGGCCACGCGCCTGTCGATCGCGGGGTCGCGCGCGAGCAGCACGGCTCCCATCGAGCCGCGCCCGATCGCCTGCTCGACGACGTACCTCCCGAGCGCCTCCGGCAGCCGCGACGCGAGTCGCGTCGTCTGGCCGACGTCGGTGCGCTCGGCTTCGAGCGTGTTCCAGAGGCCCGTGCCGGCGCCGGGCGGGGCGCTCGGCGCGAGGAAGGCCTGCGTGGCGGCCGACGGAGCCTGCGGCGGGCCGACCTCGAGGATCCCCGCCAGGTACAGGCCGCACGCCGCGCGCATCGCCTCGGCCTCGCCCATCGGGCACTGCGCCGCGATCTCGATGGTGGAATAGACGCCGTTGGCCTGCTCCAGCACCCACTGCTCGGACGTGCTGAGCCGCAGACCCGACAGCCGCGCCGAGAGCTTCTCCGCGCGATGCAGCACGGCCTTGCCGTCGGCCAGCACCCGCCTCACCATCTCGGCGCTCCGGGCGTTGCGCGCCCACGCGAGCAGCACCTCGGGGACGTCGATCTCCGACGGCAGCTCGCCGTCGAGCCGCTCCTCGCGCTCCTCGAACGAGTACTGGCCGGAGTCCCAGTCGAGCACCGACTCGACCACCTGCCGCGTGCGCCGCGCCGCCTCGAGCTGGACCTGGTCGGGCCGCAGCAGGCCCATCTCGACGATCGTCTCGCCGAGCGTGCGGCCGCTGGCCTCGGCGGCGGCCAGCGCGCGCTCGAGGTCGGCCTCCTGGATCATCCGGGCCCGCACCAGCGCCTGGCCCAGGCGATCTTCCGGCAGGTCGGATCCCGCGAGGATGAGCGAGCC
>Ga0157380_10003272_pt1 | contig 11103 bp, 11 predicted proteins | sample S35metaG_FD_119757 | JGI IMG/M metagenome (GOLD analysis project Ga0157380, IMG submission 119757) | Switchgrass rhizosphere microbial communities from Kellogg Biological Station, Michigan, USA - S3-5 metaG | ecosystem: Host-associated > Plants > Roots > Rhizosphere > Soil | place: USA...
AAAAGTATTCTTACGGTCGTACATGCAATTTCTTCGATTCATTTTTTGTCATTCCCGCCTTTGTGCATTTAAGTATAGACATTCTAGGCCATTATTTGTTACACCATTTGCCGACATTCATTTTATTTGCACCATTAATTGATTCTGGTGAATTCAACCTTTGATGACCTCGCGGATGGCCTTGCCGAAAACGGCTACGCTGTGACCGATCACTTTTTAAGCCACGATGAAGTAAAAAACATCCTGGGTTTAAATGAATTTCAAGCCGGATCACCCTTTTTTAAAAAGGCTGGCATTGGTAAAAATAAAGGTCATCAAATAAACGAGTCAATTCGCGGCGATTATATACACTGGATTGACAAAAATTCGGCTCCAGATCCTCTGAAAGCCTATTTGGATAGGTTAGGACAATTGGTTCAGTTCCTGAATGAAAGTCTTTTTTTAAGCCTTAAGGATTTTGAGATACACATGACCATTTATCCGGCCGGAACCTTTTACAAGCGACATTTAGATCAGTTCAATCGTGACGATCACCGGAAACTGTCGGTGATCTGTTATTTGAATGATAATTGGAGTCCAGACCAAGGCGGTCAGTTGCGCATGTTTCTCCCTGACGGAAGGACCGCCGAGATATTGCCCACCTTAGGAAGGCTGGTCTGCTTTCGGAGCGATCAGATCGAACATGAAGTATTACCGGCAACACGAACACGATTAAGCCTAACTGGATGGATACTGGATCAATACACTTCGCTGAAACACTTGTAAAAAATAAGGGTTGTCTTACGAAAGCTTAAGAATTTGATTTTAGATTTGTGCCACTTTATCATCCTATGAAGAAATATTTCTTAAAGCTTTACCACTATAATGCCTGGTCGAACAAACGTGTATTGAATTGCATAAAACGACAAACGGTAGGCGATGAAAAAATACTTACTATCATGGGTCATATCGTAGCTGCCCAATTTCTCTGGCTTCATCGCATCAAGGGTTTGCCGCCGCCCGATGTAAAGTTGTGGGGGACTTATACTTTGGATCAGCTCCTTGTAATGGCAGAGGATGCGGGAAAGAAGTGGATCGATTTTGTGGAGAGCACTGAGGATTTTGATCGCGAACTCACCTATCGGAACTACCTCAACGAACCATATACAAACAATGTGGAAATGATTATGATCCATCTTGTGAACCATTCATCCTATCATCGCGCACAAATCGCCATGCTATTGCGTCAAAAGGGGTTTGAACCAATCAACACTGATTTTATCACCTATGATCGCGTGATGCGTGGGCAGCTGCAAGAGTAGAATTACGACCTTCTTAATTCTTGGCGTGGTCTTTCAGATAATGTTCCTTTAAAATATCCTCGGCAAAATCGTTGGTCAAATCGCGCACAACGGAGTGAATATGGTTCGCATTGTTTTGCGTATTATCAAACTCAATCAATAACATGGGTCCTTGTATCCTGTAATAATGGCCTTTGCCTGGCTTTAAACTTCCTGCCCATGCAAAGCTTAGATTTTCAATGCCGGCCGCTTTGATTTTATTCATCAGCGTCGTCGAAAAACCTAATTCATAATTTTTTACATATACGTCCAGCAAAGTCATAAACGATTTTTTCTGCTGGTCATTCATATCCGGATACGATATGCCTTTCGGCATCAGCGTGGCTGCCTTTCGTTTGTTTTCTGATAGGATCTCGGCGTAAGCTTCTTCAGCAATCACGACCGTCTGCAATTGAGCCGATGAAAAAGAATTTACCAACGCAAATCCCATCGCCGATTCATCCTTTAGAATTTGCTCTCCTTTTCTTTTTCCCAAAGGAATAGTTGCCGGGTTGGACCCATAAAAAGATGGCGTGGATGATTCGATCTTGTTATCGACGGAAGCAAAATTCAATGAAATATGATGGCCTTCCAGTCTCCATCCCCATGGCTTGTCCTTAGCGGGCGTTCCAAAAATTGAGAAAAAGTACTTTTTCGGATCGCGATAGGTGTCATCAGTATTCCGATTTTCCACTTCACGCAGTACATTTTCCAGCGTCATCACGTCCGTGGCTTTTTTATATCCCTGCACGCTTAACGAGGCTTTCAATAGATTGAGGGCTGCATCCATCTGAGGTTGCGTGAGGTCATGAAATGAAACTCCATTTCGAAAACGAGGTACATAATGCCAGTTAAATCGCTCTTCATCGTCTAGTTTAAATTGGATTTGGGCCTTAACATCGGCGCTAAGAAGGTTCAAAAAAGCATTTGCCGTTGCTGAAATGTCATTTGACTGCGCCCCGCTGTCATAGAAATACAGCGCTAATAATATTACAAACAGTATTTTTTTCATCTGGATCTGGCCGTTTAGGTGAATCGTCTCAAAAATTTAAAGCCATGAGCGAAAATGTAAATTCCCTGACATTTTGATAGGCTTACAAAATCCATCTTTGAATTCTAATCGTAATTTAAGACATCTTATGAAAATAATCTTCTCTCTTGTTGTTCTTGCTGTGGCAATACAGTCCGTTTATGGACAATCTGATGAATTTCGTAAACAGAATTTTAACGTAAAGAAGAATTTAGCGTTAGAAGGCTATGATCCCGTAAGTTACTTTGACGGTGCTCCACTGGAAGGTGATCCCGACTTAAAGTTCGTTTTCAAAGGTGTCACCTACCAGTTTGCCTCTGCAGACAATCTTGCAAAATTTAAACTTATGCCCGACAAATATGAACCGGCATATGGAGGATGGTGCGCGTATGCAATGGGGGAATCTGGCGAAAAAGTAAAAATTGACCCAGAAACGTTTAAGATTTTAGACGGCAAGCTCTACCTGTTTTACAACTTTTGGGGGAACAATACACTCGAGGATTGGAAGAAGAATGAAAAAAAATTGAAGGAAGCTGCTGATCATAATTGGAAAAATATTGTTAGATAAGTTTTAGTTTCCCAATTCGTGGAGATTGAGGGTATTTTATTAATGATGTCAATTAACTTAAATTGGACCATATATCATGTCTGCTATGAACTTAACGGAAGCCTGTTCTAATATCTTAGCTCAATTGACTGACCTCGTGGATCAGATTCGCGAAAGCGATTTTGTGAGACCTGCTGAAACACTGAGCCACTCCACCATCGGGCAACACCTGAGGCACACGCTGGAATTTTTCATGTGCTTTGAGCATGGCTTTGATAAGGGACTTATCAATTACGACAAACGAGCACATGACAAACTTATTGAGAGCGATAAATTTTTGGCGCTTGCTTCAATTGGCAGGATTTCCGATTTCGTCAATAGCCTGACCGACAAACCTTTAAAATTGGAGGTCGGCTATGATCTTGAGAACGAAACTTTCATCACGATCGAAACCACAGCTACCCGGGAGTTGGTTTATAACATAGAACATGCAGTCCATCATATGGCAATTATGAAAATTGGCGTGAGGGAAATTGCTTCTTATATAAAGCTTGCCCCTGATTTTGGAGTTGCAGCCTCGACGATCCGGTACAAGGAAAACTCCGTACCTACTGCTCACTAGCCAGCCTTTGAGAATGTTTTTTGTTAAAGATGTTGCTCGCAGTAACTTTTTTATTCGACTAAAAAGCTGGGAGTACTGGCCATTTGGAATTATTCAATTCCCGGTGATTCTCTATTTTTTGTGGTTATGCGTCAGGGCGCGATCTTTTTTTTTCTTTTCTGCCTCCAACCCCGGAATCGTCATGGGCGGAATGTTTGGAGAATCAAAATATGACGTGCTGAAAAAGGTACCCCCACGATATACGGCCAACACAACGCTGGTGCAAACGCCATGCAAAAAAAATAACGTTATCAATGCAATGGAAAATCAAGGGTTAAAATTGCCAGTCATTTTTAAACCGGATTTGGGCGAACGTGGATTTATGGTTCAACGGATTAATAATGATTCTGATATCGACAATTACCTCTCGAAGATGAAATACTCTTTCATGATCCAGGAGCTGATAGACCTACCGTTGGAATTTGGAGTCTTTTATTTGCGCTATCCAAGTCAGCAGAAAGGCAAAGTCACCTCGGTCGTAATGAAAGAAATGCTTTCGGTTACGGGAGATGGTGCTTCCACCCTGGCCATCCTAATACAACGCAAGGACCGAGCAAAATTGCAATGGGAAACATTGAAAAAAACATATTCCAGCCAGTTGAATGAAATTGTTCCCAAGGACAAAACAATAGAACTGGTTTCAATTGGCAACCACTGTTTGGGCACGAAATTTTTAGACGGAAGTCATCTCATCAACGATAGGCTCTCGGCTACCTTTGACGAGATGAGCAAACAAATTGAGGGTTTTTATTTTGGACGATTCGATTTGAGGTGCACCTCAGTGGAGGATTTGTACAATGGTAATGTGAAAATATTGGAGCTAAATGGATGTGGCGCAGAGCCTGCTCATATTTATCATCCTGGCTACTCAGTCTTTAAAGCCATAAATGTACTCCTGGCTCATTGGAAAAATATTTTTTTAATCGCTCGCGAAAACGCAGAACGTGGAACTTCCTATATTCCCTTTAAAGAAGCCAAAATGTATTACAAAAGATTTAAGGCCGCCACCCAGCCATCATGATTGCAACGGTAAATTTTTTGTTGGGCTTTTTTTTCAGCTTTGTCGGCTCAATTCCTCCTGGTACCATCAATCTCACCTGCGTTCAGCTGGGTCTTGAAAAAAAGGTTGGCATTGCCTGGAGGTTTGCTGCAGTCTGCTCCGTACTGGAATATCCTTATGCTTGGATAGCGGTGGAATTTGCTGAATGGATTACGTCTTCTCCCTTAGTGGTAGAAAATATGCAACTCATTGCAGCCATCGTGATGACCTTGTTGGGGATCTTGACGTTGTGGTCGTCTTTCAAGCCTTCAAAGATTACAACAAAGCTTAGCGAAAGTGCCTACATGCGGGCCATTGTGTTAAGCGTCTTAAACCCGTTGGCTATTCCTTTTTGGGTGGGTACCACGGCCTATTTAAACAGTTTACACTGGATTGATTTGTCGACTCCAGCGGGGCTCCATGGTTACCTGGTAGGCGTTTGCTTAGGCACTTTTGTACTCCTGATGATCCTGGTGTATCTGGCAAAAAAGATCATTTCACAATTCACACAAAGCTCATGGCTTAACAAGATTCCGGGAGTTGCGCTCATTATTCTGGGTATCTATGCGTTCTTCCAATATCTATTTTAGTTTCCTATCGTTAAAATAAAAAAGCCCGGAGGTCCGGGCTTTCATTGTTGATATTCTTAACCTTAATAAACAAGGCTTTTCTCCGTCATAAATTCTGCGATCTGAACGGCATTCGTAGCAGCGCCTTTTCGTAGATTATCGGCTACGATCCACATGTTTAGCGTATTGGGTTGAGATTCGTCGCGGCGAAGCCTTCCGACAAAAACTTCGTCCCTGTTTTTCGAATTGATCGGCATCGGGTAGATGTTATTCTTCGGATCATCCTGAACTATAATACCGGGCGCAGTTGCCAATATCGAACGTACCTCACTCAAATTGAAGTCTTCATGAAATTCTACATTAACGGCTTCTGAGTGCCCCCCAATAGAAGGTATTCTTACCGTCGTCGACGTTACACCAATGGAATTATCGCCTAAAATTTTGCGCGTTTCGTTCACCATCTTCATCTCTTCCTTAGTGTATCCGTTGTCCAGGAATGAGTCGATATGTGGAAGCGCATTCATGTCGATCGGATGTGGGTAAACCTTTGGTCCATTAACCCCTTTACGTTCATCCATCATTTGTTGCACAGCGTCCTTCCCTGTTCCTGTAACTGATTGATAGGTTGAAACAACAATTCGTTTCAGTTTATATTGAACGTGAAGCGGCGCCAACGCCATCACCATCTGAATAGTTGAACAGTTGGGATTTGCAATGATCCGGTCATCAATGGTCAACTCGTGCCCATTTATTTCAGGAACAATAAGTTTTTTCGTGGGATCCATGCGCCATGCGGATGAATTGTCGATCACGATAGTACCTGCTTCGGCATATTTTGGAGCCCATTCCAAAGAAGTTCCTCCGCCAGCTGAAAAAATAGCGATATCAGCAGCCAGCTTGCAGCCTTCCTCAATACTCTTGATGGTATATTCCTTATCCTTAAATTTTATCTTTTGTCCAACAGACTTAGCTGATGCGATCAAATAGAGCTCATCAAATGCAAAACTTCTTTCCTCTAACACTTTGAGGATCTCCTGGCCTACCAGTCCGGTGGCGCCTACTACTGCGAGTTTCATTTTTGTTTTTTATATTTAAGGATTGCAAAAGTAATATTTCCCGTTGTGCTTATGAAAAACAAAATGCAAATATGTTGGGTTTCCAACCTGCAAACGTTTACAGCTAAATTTTATTTTACATTTTCGCTCTTCTTTGTTCCCCAACTAGCGTTAGCTCAGTTCGCAGATGATTTTTCCGACAATGATTTTACGAGCTCGCCTTCCTGGGCAGGCGATGACTCGCGATTCATCGTTTCGAATAATCAGCTACAACTTGAAGCTCCCAAGGAAGACGGCGTTTCATTTCTTTCGACGCTTTGCCAAGTTGGAAAAGACGCATCCTGGGAATTCAAACTCAAAATGGAATTCAATCCATCTCTGAGTAATTACTGCAGGGTTTATCTGATGACCGATCAGGCAGACCCTTCAGGAGCATTAAACGGATATTTCGTCACGATCGGTGAAAGTAACGATGAGGTGAGCCTATACAGGCAAACAGGAAGCACTTTCTCAAAAATAATCGATGGGCGCGATGGCATCCTCAACATCTCAACAATTGAAATTAAGGTTCGCGTCGTCCGAAATGCGGCTACGGGATGGCAATTATTTACAGATCTGGGGGTCACAGGAAATTACTTCCCGGAAGGAACTGTGGAGGACAATACCTATCAGGCGTCAACCTATTTTGGCCTTCTTTGTGTCTATACGGCCACCCGCTCCGATAAATTTTTTTTTGATGATTTTGACGTCCGGGGAGATGCATCTAAAGACGGTACTCCGCCAAGCTTAATCGGGCTTGAAACCAAGTCTTCACGTGAACTCACCCTCCTGTTTTCCGAACCGTTGGAAGGCGAGGGTGCGACTAATGTAGAAAATTTTACGGTTAGCCCTGCCGTTGGTAGCCCCGGGTCAGTGGTACTCACTTCTGATCAACAAACCCTCATATTGAAATTTGACAGGGATTTTTCAGAAAACGCACTTTCTGTCCTGACAATTAAAGGCATATCTGACCTTTCTGGAAATCTTATGGCGCCTCTTAACAGGGAATTTTTTTTCGTTTCTACCCCGAATGTCGATCAAAAGGCTGTTATCATCACTGAAATATTTGCCGACCCTTCCCCCGTCGTTGGATTGCCTGAATCAGAATTCGTTGAGATCTATAATCGACACGAGCAGGCGCTTAACCTTGCCGGTTGGAAATTTACGGATCAGAATTCTTCCGTAACCTTGCCCGATTTTGTATTGACCCCCGGGGAATATGTTGTACTTACGTCGGAAAACAGTGTTTTCCCGGGTTCAGAAAAAATACTACGATTAGCAAACTTCCCCTCCCTGAATAACAGCGGCGACGTTTTGATCTTAAGAGATGCCGACGAGAATACAATAGATTCCGTAAGCTATTCGGACAATTGGTACAAAGACGAAGAGAAACGCGACGGAGGATGGACGTTAGAAATTATTGATCCTGCTAACCTGTGTAGCGAGCATCAAAACTGGGTCGCTTCAGAAGATCATCTTGGGGGAACACCGGGAATGCAAAATTCTGTTTTTGCGAATAAACCTGATATCACAGGGCCAAAATTGCTCTCGGCTATTCCAATTAATCCCTTTGAACTGCAACTGCATTTCGACGAAAAACTTGAAAGACTTTTGCCTGAAGACTTTACGCTCAATATCAATCCATTACTGGAGGTAGAAACCGTTTCTTTTTCCAATCCTTCCCTTACGACGTTAGTGGTAAAACTGGTACACGAAATTCAAGCCGGTACTGTTTATTCGATCGTTGCGGAAAATCTTTACGATTGTGCCGGAAATCCTATCCAGAAAGAAGATGTGGCACCTGAATTCGGAATGCCTGAAGATGCCGACAGCCTGGATGTATTGGTCAATGAAATTTTGTTCAACCCCAGGCCTACCGGAATTGATTTTGTTGAAATTATCAATGACTCCGAAAAATTCATTAACCTTAAGAATTGGTCCCTGGCCTCCATCGAGGATGGAGTCCTGAAAAATAAGACAGCCTTGTCGTTGGATAACTTTCTCTTGAAACCGGGGGCAATTTTGGCCGTTACAGAAAACCCCAATATCGTGGCAGGAGAATATTTAACATCGCAGGAACGGCATTTTCTGAAAGTAAATGATTTACCCGCCTTCAATGACGATCTTGGGTCCGTCGCCCTTTTGGATGCGACCGGCAATGTCATTGATTATTTTGCTTACACCAAAGAGATGCATTCAGTGTTCATCAACGACGATGAAGGAGTTTCCCTCGAACGCATTTCTTCGAACAATTCTTTGGCCGACCAAAATTGGAAATCTGCAAGTTCGTCTGTCGGATTTGCAACACCTGGATACGTGAACTCTAACTCCTCTCAGCAGGCAGCACCTTCTTCCCAGATTTTGAAAGTAGAGCCTGAAATTTTTAATCCCTTGGCAGCCCAAAACAATTTTGCAATGATTCATTACAATTTTGAGCCTGGAGGACTTGTTGCCAACCTGAAGATATTCGATTCTCAAGGTCATCTAATCAAGGAAATTGCGAACAACGATATTGTGGGTACAACAGGCTTTTATCGCTGGGACGGTGATCGTGACAATGGAACAAAAGCCAACGTTGGTTACTACATGATTTGGCTTGAAACATTTGACAACACGGGATCAGTAAAAAACTATCAGGCACGAGTAGCCATCGCCGTTTCGTTTTAACTTAATCCAGCAGCCAGGCCGTTTTCAATTTTTATAAATGAAGACCTTTCCGTCTCCTTTTTTCGTGATGTAGCCGCGGTACATTCCCTCCGTGCAGAACGGCATGGTAAAATTCCCCTGGCGATCCAGGGCAATGACACCACCATCTCCACCCAGTCTGGGTAATTTTTTCAGTACGACAGAATCAGCCGCGTCACGAACGGAAAGGTGAGCGTATTCCATCAAGGCGTGCACATCATGGGCGACGTTCAGCCTGATAAAGTATTCACCCCAACCTGTAGCAGATACCGCGCACGTTAGATTATTGGCGTATGTGCCAGCACCGATAATCGGCGAATCACCCACACGTCCGTATTTCTTGTTTGTCATGCCTCCCGTCGAAGTGCCAGCAGCCAGATTTCCATGGCTATCAAGGGCAACACACCCAACCGTTCCAAATTTTTTATCGTCCCCGACATCGCTGATATTGTCTTTTCCTTTTAGTTGTAATAATTGTTTATAGCGGGTTGAATCAAAAAAATAGGCGGGCGACACGATCTCCAGCCCATGTTCTTCGGCAAATACCTCCGCTCCCCGGCCGAACAGCATAACATGTTTTGACTGGGTCATGACCGCGTAGGCTGCATCAATTGGGTTCTTAATCGTTGTGACACCCGCTACTGCGCCAGCCATAAGATTACTTCCGTCCATGATGGAGGCATCAAGTTCATTACGCTCGTCGTTGGTGAAAACAGACCCCTTTCCAGCATTAAACAATGGGGAATTTTCCATTATTTTAATGGCTACAATCACCGCGTCGACACTTTTTCCTCCGCTTTCAAGAACAGCGAAGCCACTGTCAAGGGCATCCTGAAGTTTCTTAAGGTATTCTTTTTCCCGCTCGGGACTCAAATTTGCGCGCGTAATGGTCCCAGCTCCCCCATGAATCACCAGGGTAATGGGGCCGGAATTGGCGTGTTCAGCCATTTTTTCTCCGGAATTTGAATGGCAACACCAAAGAACTGCAGTGATAGCAACAATAATTAGAACTTGTTTCATTGTATTAACAGGCATCATAAAGGGAGATATTTTAGCGTTAAATCAAACATTCTGGAATTTATTGTGTAATATTTTTTGTTTTCGTGGGCGACCGCATAATTTTGCGCATCTTTTACCTAACGGAGTAACAACTATGGCTAAAAATAAAAAGTCATCAACCAAGGCAGCGAAAAAATCTCCTGCTAAAGCAAAGCCTGCAGCAAAAGTGAAGGCGAAAAAAACAACACCTGCTAAAGCAAAAAAGGCTGCTCCGAAGAAGGTTGCGAAAAAGGCTGCTCCGAAGGCTGCGAAAAAAATAGCTCCGAAAAAGGCCGCTCCGAAAGCAGTAGTTGCCAAAAAGGAAGCTCCGAAAAAAGAGACGGTGAAAAAAGTAGCACCTCCTAAGGTAGAGAAGTCGGAAAAAATTGAGAGACCTGCCCCGCTTCCTAAAGCGGCCACGCCTCAAGCAGAAAAACCATTGCCAGTTGCTCCTCCGAAGCCTGCGCCCCCACAATTAAGCATTTTCCCTGTGCCAAATCAACGACCCATTGCTCATAAACAAACCAATAGTTCTTCAGGTGACACGCGAACCCGCTATTCAGAAGAAGAATTGAAGGAGTTTGAATTATTGATTCACAAGAAGCTTGATAAAGCTCGTGATGAATATAGAATTTTGAAAGAAACACTCAATCGTAACAACGATGAGGGTACTGATGCCACTTCCGGTGGAAATACGAAAGTTTTAGAAGACGGTGCCGAAACGGCTGAAAAGGAAAACCTGAGTCAATTGGCTGCCCGGCAACAAAAATATATTATGAATCTTGAAAACGCCTTAGTTCGGATTAAGAACGGCACCTATGGAATTTGCTCCGTAACTGGCAAGTTGATTCCTAAGGAAAGATTGATTGCAGTGCCCCATACGACGCAATCCATCGAGGCTAAAATGATGCAGCACGATTAATTCCCATTTAAAAAAATCCAGTTGGACTTTTTACAAAACCATATTGAGGCACTTATTTTCTGTTCGCCTACGCCTATTCGTCTCGGTGAGATCCGCGGATGTCTATCAGAGATGTTTAATGCCGACGTCCCGGAAGAGGACATTCAAGGTGCCATTCAACGATTGGAAGAAAAATATCAGGCAGAAGAATTCTCCTTTC
>Ga0157380_10003273_pt1 | contig 11100 bp, 9 predicted proteins | sample S35metaG_FD_119757 | JGI IMG/M metagenome (GOLD analysis project Ga0157380, IMG submission 119757) | Switchgrass rhizosphere microbial communities from Kellogg Biological Station, Michigan, USA - S3-5 metaG | ecosystem: Host-associated > Plants > Roots > Rhizosphere > Soil | place: USA: Michigan...
CGGCGATGGCCCTCGCCGCCGTGGCGCGTCATCAAGCGCGCGCGAAATCAGCAGGTACCGCCGCATACGTGGCGCTCGAGTCAAACGCGATGTGCGTGACGATCGTGCGCGACGGGGTGTTGCTCTTCGCTCGCGAGATTCCCGGGGAGTTTGCCGATTCCGCCGATGCCGTACGGGAACGGCTGAATGATGAACTCCGACGGTCGCTCCGGTTCTTCCGGCAGTCATTCCGATCGGTGGTCGAACGCGTCGTTCTGTGCGGAGGGATACCGAACCTTCGGGCGTTGACGTCTTCAGCTACATCAGCATTGAACGTTCCGGTCGAAACCCTCGATTCGTTGAGCGGCATCGATGCCGCAGCGGTTCCGGAACCGGCGGACACATTCCGCGCGACGATCGCCGCGTTGTGGCCGGCGATCGCCATCGCATCCGAGAGCGGCGACCAGCCGAACCTCTTACGCGCGACAATTCGCGTGGTGGGGCAGAAGCGTGCCGCGATGGTGTCTATCGTGGTCGCCCTGATCGCAGGCGTCATGGCGGGGTTCACGTGGTACTTCTTTGCGGCGCCCGCGCAGGACAGTGGCAATCGTCCGGTGCCGGCCTCGCCGCCGCGCGCCATATCCGTCGGCACGCCCAGCGTCGTCCCACAGCCGCCACCGCGCGATCAGGCAGACGCGGTCGCTCCCGAGCCCAATCTGGTCGTGACCTCTATCCTGTATTCGAGTCAACGCCGCCTGGCGATCGTCAACGGACGAATCGTACGCGTTGGCGATCGCGTCGGCTCGTCGACGATCCTCTACATAGAGCCGCGAGCGGTGACCGTCCAGACTGCCGACGGCGCGAAATGGACATTCGAATTGCGTAGCAGGTGAATTCAGACCGGCAGGTCGATCATCTCGTGTGAGAGTTGATCGCCTGAAAGACGCAGCTTCGCCAGTGAGACCGGAAGCGTGAAGCGCCGCGGGCCCGCACTGCCCGGATCGAGGTACAAGACGCCGTTGCGACTCTCGGCGCTCGGGCGATGTGAATGGCCGAAGATCACAGCCGCGAATCCTGCGGCGCGCGGATCGAGATCGAGCGTCGCGATATCGTGCAGCATGTAGAGCTGCACCTGCCCGACTGCGACGACCTGAATCATGGGCAGCACGTGTGCCCACTCGCCTGTGTCGACATTGCCGCGCACGGCGAACGTTGGAGCGATACCTCGCAGCTGTTCGAGGATCTGGGTGCCGCCAACATCGCCGGCGTGGACGATCAGGTCCGAGCCTTTCAAGGCCTCCGTCGCCTGCGGACGCAGGAGTCCGTGCGTGTCGGAGATGACACCGACCGTGATGGGCGCCGGACTCACGAGATCTACGGTTCGGTGTTGATCGCGTAGTACGCGATCGTCTTCGTCGGGACTTCCTTGAACCAGTGCGGCGTCTTCGCTGGAATCGTGATCACGTCACCTTTGGTCAGGTGATGCACCTCGCCGCCCTGCACGCTTGGCGCACGCCGTTGACCAGGCGCGGTGTCTCTGACATCGACGAGTGTTCCGCCCGTGACGAACGTCGCCTCGCCCTCGACGATGATGAAGACGTGGTTTGTTTTCTCGTGCACTTCGACTTCACCGGCGCTGCGTCGCTGCGCCAGGACAATCAGCCCGTGGTCACCGATGATCTGGCCGCCCTTTGCCATCGTGGCAGATACTTTCGCGGCGGGTACGTAAGTGACGACAGTTGGAACACCGTCAGCAGTCACGACGACCGCCATCGTCAAAATCATCAGCAGGGTTCGCAGCAGCTTCATGACGCCTCCGTTCGTGGTGGTGGCCAGTATCCTATGTGAACCTCGCGCGCCTCGTTCAACAACATTGGACCCGCCACAGTAACCGTTTCCGCGGCGCGGGCAAAGAGTTCGGTGCAGGGAATCAGGAAATTTCCGCCCGCCATGGTTGCCAGCTGCTCTGAAGAGAGCGCGTACACCACCGATCGAATGCCCGCCCAATAGAGTTTCCCTGCGCACATCGCGCACGGTTCACAGCTGGTGTAGAGGACACTCCGTCGAATCTCTGATGGTGACAGACGTCGGATCGCCGCCGCGACGAGATTGGTTTCGGCGTGGGCCGTCGGATCGCGATCAGTGAAGACGGTGTTCTTCGCGGTCAGGACGACCGTATCATCGATGGTGAGCAGTGAGCCGAACGGATGGTTGCCGTCAGCCCGCGCTTCTCGCGCGAGCTCGATGGCCTGCCTGACGAACTGCTCCTGCACGTCTCGTAGAGGCATACGAGACGGTAGCACTGATCGGAGTCAGCGACTCGCGAGAGACAAGCGCAACGCCGCCATCTCTTCGCCGTTGCGCACGAGCAGCACGTCACCCACGATAACTGGATGATTCCAGGTCTTGCCTTCGAGGGCGGGGACGCGTGCGACCTCTTTGAACTCGTCAGGCGTGGCGGCAACGAGTGCGAGGTCACCGTCCTCTGACAGCACCAGCAACACATCCTGATCCGCCAGCAGAAGGAGCTGGCCGTTTCCGTAGCGGCCGCCCTTCCAGACGCGCTTGCCAGTGTTCATGTCGATGCAGGCGAGGATGCTGCCGTCGAAGCCGAACGCGAAGCCTTTGTGCACGACGAAGTCGTTGTAGTACGGCTTCAGCCCGTTCGACGTCCACCGCTCCTCGACATTCCAGCCGTTGGGACCGTGCGCCACAGCCAGGCGGCGCGTGCCGTTTCCGCCGGTGCCGCCGACGGTGTTGATCACGACTCCATCTGACGTCAGCGCCGGTTGCACGATCGCGACGCCCTGCCATGGGTGCTCCCAGAGCAGGGTGCCGTTCGCCGGAGCCAGACTCGTGACGCCTGATCCGCCCAGGAGCAGCACCTGCGGCACCCCATCGATCGTTGTCCGATGCGGAGAGCTGTAACTGCCATGGTGCACCGGGCCGACCCAGCGACGTCGGCCGCTGGCGATATCGTAGCCAGCCAACGTCGCATCGACTGCGACGATGACCACGTCGTCGATGACGAGGGGCGAACTGGCAAAGCCCCACCCGGGTACTTCCGTGTTCGTTTCCGCTGCGACGTTGCGCGACCACAGGAGGGTGCCGCTTGCTGCGTCCAGCGCATTGAGGATTCCGGTTGCGCCGAATGCGTAGACGCGACCGTTGTTCAGTGTTGGCGTGGCACGCGGCCCGGCGCCTCCGTTCGATTCCCAGAACCTGACCGGATCGCGATGCCGCCACACAGGTTCGCCGGTGCTCAACTTGTAAGCCGACACGATCTCATCCTCGCCGCGCTGTTCCTGCGTGTAGATCAGATCGCCGCGGACCGCGAACGAGGACCAGCCCGGTCCGATCGCTCGCCGCCACAACTGAACGGGCGGTGCGTGAGACCAGTCGGTGTCGATGCGCACGCCGTGAACGCTGCTGTCGCGATCGGGCCCGCGAAAGCCGGGCCACTCCGCATCGTGTGCAGCGAGTGTGGTTGGCGGCGGAGTCGCCGGTGCGGCCGCAGGCTTCTCCGCGTCACGGGCGGGTCCCGGTAGAGGCGTCGCAGTCGCTGTTGGTGTCGCAACCGGTTCGGTAGGCGCCGCGGCACTCGAAGGCGGCAGCGGAAGCGGTGGAGGCTCGTCAGTAGTCTGCGACAGCAGACGTTCCTCGGAGGTAGGTGTCCAGCGCCAGTGAATGTCCGAGCCGGCGCCACGTACGCCGTCCGTTCGAAGAAGTGCGAATGCTCCGCAGGCGAGCAAAATGGCGGCGACGAGCGACGTGCGCCGAAGTCCGCTCGAAAAATGTCGCGTCGAAACGGCCCACGCTACCAGCGCGACGCTCATCGCCGGAACGGAGTACAGCGGAAGCAACATCCCCATCATCCCGGTCGCGATCGACTCATGGACGATGCGCAGCATGAGGATCGGCGCGACGATCATCAGGACAAGGGCTCCCAGGCGTTCCAGCCACGGGGCCCGGCTGAAGAACAACCACCACACCACGATGGCCAATGCGCCGAGGATGCCGCCAATGATCGCTATGGCACCCGCCTCTGGGAAGATGAAGGGAGAGACGTACCGGACGAGGCAGAGAAGCACGGCCGCAACGACGCCCGGCCACAACCGCAGGGGTTTACGAGGAACCGGCGCGGCGGATGGCGCGGTAGTCATAAACGGACCAGACGCTTGTCGCGCCCCGCTTGTTCCCGGGCTTCGCGCGCCGAATGAGAAGATGTCCGAGCCTTGCGTATCTTTGTCGCAGAACGTGCCATGGACGATGCGACCTGCCGCCGAGTGCAGGCGGCGATGGACAGCGGCGTTCGCGAGCCGTCAGAGGTGATTGAAGACGAGATGGCGCTCGTCGATGAGGTGCGACGCGCCTCGCATATCGAGGTGCCGCAGGCGATCTTCGACCTGATCGACGTTCACCTGGACGCTCAGCGCGATGCGATTGCCACATTCTTCGACTGGCCGCTCGAGGGCCGCGAGGGCGTCAACCTCCTGCGCTGCGACACTGGCGGATTCTACAAGCCGCATGGGGACAGGGCAGACCTGCCTGCGTGGCCACCTGCGGCCGAACGCGCGTTCACGGTGGTTCTCTTTCTGGATAGTGCGCGGGAGGCGGATCCGTCTGGTGGCTTCAGTGGAGGGGTCCTCCGGCTGCTGCCAGACGGCGTGGCATCGATCGACATCGTGCCGCGCCGCGGCCTGCTGATCGCCTTCCCGGCAGACATCATCCATGAGGTGCTGCAGGTGACCGACGGTCACCGGGACACGGTTGTCGACTGGTTTTCCTGAAGGCGCGACTGCCAATCCACGATGGCAGACACCGGCGCTGACGCCGACGAGTTGACCGGGACGATCGCGATCAGCGCCTCGCGTCGATGCGCGACGTCGAAGTCGCGAATTCCTGGCGCGTCGAGCACGGGCACCGCCGGTGCAAAGCCTGCAGGCGAGTTGCTCGTCAAGGTCGCCCGCATGACCGCCGATCCGCGCAGGAAGAAGATCGACTGCCCATCGCGACTCCAACGAGGCTTCGTGCCGCTGGCAAACGAGACGCGCACGCGACTGCCGTCACGGCGATTCGCGTAGACATCGGGCCGCCCCGATTCGTCCGACACATACGCGAGCCACGTTCCATCCGGCGACCAGCGTCCATCCGTGTCGTTGAAGCCGCTCTTCACGAGCGTAGCCTTCGTGTGCTGGACGTGGTCGATCGAATTGATGTCGCGAGCCGAGCCTGATTCGATCGCATGGACGACGATATTCGACCCGCGCCAGTCGGTCGGAGCGGCGTCACCTTCTGCGACCGTTTCGTTACCGGCGTCCTTGTCGTGCGCGCGCTTTGCGTAGACCGCCGGCCGGCCGCTCTGCAGCGATCTGAAGGCGACACGTGTCCCATCGGGTGACCAGACCGGATCACTGTCGGCGGCGAGCGCCAGCGTCAAAGGCTCACTGCTCGCGCCAGCCCTGGCAGGTACGACGGTAATGTCCAGCGTCCGGAGCAAGGGAGCCACATGCGTGACGGCCGCGAACTGGTCATCGGGTGAGAGGCGCACCTGCCACAGATCTCCGGCTTCGCCCATTGCGCCCGTTCGAGTGCCATTCAAGTCGAACCACGCCAGTTCGCGCGCCCGCGCAGCGGATGGGGCGCTCAGCACGATACGCGCGGACGCCGCAAATAGACTTCGTCCGGCTGGCGAGGTGCCAACACCGTTGATGAGAGCCGTGCCCTTCCCCTGCAGCGCACCAGCCGCGTCCACCTTCTGCGCCAGCAGCACATCGTCTCGAACAACGAGCAGGAGGCCCGCAACGATCTGACCGTGCCCTGATGTGACAGCGAGGTCGTGTTCCTGGCCGTCGTGCACGAGCCTGACCGTTCGACGGCCGGTCTCTCCAATCGCCGTGTAGACAAAGTCAGCACCCTGACCTGTGCTGAGCGGAAAGACATGCGCACGATCCCCGGCACGCAGCGTCGTTGCTTCTGTGAGTGCCTGTCCCTGCAGTCGCCGGATCGCACCGGCCGCTTGAGGTGAAAAGAGGATCGACCCGTCGGGGAGAAACGCTGCTCCGGCAGGCGAGGTGGCGTCGGCGATGTCACTGACCGTGCCATCGGCCAGCACGACCCTTCGCAGATGCGTGTTCGCGAAGAACAGGATCGAATCGCCGTTCAGGCTCCAGGCCGGAAGTTGTGCCCCTTCCGTTCCTGCGAGTGGCTCCGCACGATCCGAATCGAGCGCGCGACGCCATAGCATCGTCGTCCCGGAGCGCGTTACGACAAACACGATCTGACGTTCGTCCGGCGAGATCGCCGCGTCGAGCGGTTCGTCGCCTGCGCCGAGTTCAGTGCCCGGCGGAGCGCCGAGCGTGAGCGTGAGTGCCGGAACTGGTGGCGGCGGCACCTCGCGGAGATGCCGCACGACTGGAACGGCGAGCAACGCGACGACGAGGGCGAGGGCCAACGCGACGATTCGTAAGGTCATTGCCCCGACGAGTTAGCACCTCGCACGGATACGCATCGCGATCGCACTGACGAGTGGCGTAATCGCACTTGGCGGGAATCAGAATTTCCTCGACCACGTCGTAGGCCAGCGCTCGACCACCACCTTCTTCTCCGTGTAGAAGTCGATTGCGTCGCGGCCCTGCGCGTGCAGGTCGCCGAAGAAGCTGTCCTTCCAACCCGAGAACGGAAAGTACGCCATCGGGGCAGCCACCCCGACGTTGATGCCGACGTTACCGACGCGGGCCTCATGGCGAAACTGACGCGCGGCGGCGCCACTCGTCGTGAAGAGACACGCCATGTTGCCGAACGGCGATCGGTTGACCATCTCGATGGCGGCATCGACCGTGTCGGCGCGCATCACGCTGAGGACCGGCCCGAAGACCTCGGTCCGCGCGAGTTCGCTCGCCGGGTCGACGTTGGCAAGCACCGTCGGACGGACGAAATTGCCCTTGCCGTATCCGTCGATGTTTGCGTTGCGTCCATCGACGAGCGCCTTCGCCCCGGCGGCAACGCCCTGCGCGATCAGTCCTTCGATTCGGGTCTTGCTGTCGGCGGAGATCACAGGCCCCATCTCGGTGCCTCTGTCCATGCCGTAACCGACTTTTCGAGACGACGCCGCGTCGCTGATCTGCTGCGTGAACGTCTTCTCCGCGTCGGCGACGGTAATAACGACCGACGACGCCAGGCACCGTTGACCCGCACAACCGAAGGCCGAATCGGCCACGATCTTCGTCGTCATGTCCATGTCGGCGTCGGGCAGCACGACGATCGGGTTCTTGGCGCCTCCCTGACACTGCACGCGCTTGCCGTTGGCCGCGGCCCGGCTGTAGATGTAGCGCGCGACGGGCGTTGAGCCGACGAAGGAGATCGCCCGAACGTCGGGATGATCGAGCAGTGCATCCACGGCGTCCTTGCCGCCGTGAACAAGGTTGACGACGCCAGCGGGGAAACCGGCTTCTTCGATGAGTTGCAGCACGCGAGCCATCGTGAGCGGCGTCTTCTCAGATGGTTTGAGGATGACCGTGTTCCCGCATGCGACGGCGTAGGGGAGGAACCAGAGCGGGATCATGCCGGGGAAGTTGAACGGCGTGATCACGGCGACGACACCGACAGGCTGCCGGATCATCATTTCGTCGATGCCGGACGCGATGTCTTCAAGGTTGCTGCCCATCATCAGCGATGGGATACCCGTTGCGACCTCGACGTTCTCGATGCCGCGCTTCAGTTCGCCCTCTGATTCGGCGAGCGTCTTGCCGCACTCCTGCGTCACCAGTTTGGCGATCTCGGTGAAGTGCGCGTCGAGCAGTGCCTTCAGCCTGAACAGTGGCTGAATCCGATCGCCCGCAGGCGTCCGTCGCCAGGTCTGCCACGCCCTGGAAGCCGCATCGACGGCCTTGGCGACATCGGCGGCACTCGAGAGCGGGGCCTCTGCCAGCACATCTCCAGTCGCAGGATTGCGAACCGGGATCGCGCTGGCCGCGGACGCAGGTTCCCATTTCCCGCCGACGAAATTCTTCAACAACGCTTCTTGCCCGATCATTGCTGCTCCTTCAAAGGGGGTCGGGGGTCATTTGAATAGGACACTGAGGGGTCGAGATTCCGATATGTCCTCAACAAATGACCCCCGACCCCATTACAACTATGGCACCACGATAGCCCGGCCGACGATCTCGCCACGCGCCAGCGCTTTGTAGGCAGCGTCAGCGTCGTCCAACGAAAACCGCTGCGTGACCATCGTCTCGGGGCGGAAGATGCCTTTCGCCGCCAGCCTGATGATCTCGGGCATGTCGCTGCGCGTCCGCGCGCCATACGAACCGACGATGCGCAGTTCGCGCCGTACCAGCCGAGTGATCTCGACGGGTGCTGTCGTCTTGCCTGGCGCGATGCCCACTGCGACCATGCGCCCGCCGTCGCGAATCATCTCGAACGCCTGCGTGAATGTCTGGGGCAGTCCTAGCACCTCGAATGCGACGTCAACGCCGCGGCCCTCCGTAAGCTCGCGCACGCGCGCGGTCGCGTCAGTCGTGCTCGCGTTGACTACATCGGTCGCGCCCAGACGACGTGCCGCCTCGAGCTTGTCGTCCTTCACGTCCACCGCGATGATCTGTGACGCGCCGAAGGCATGAGCGATCTGAATGACGTTGATGCCGACGCCGCCAACGGCGACGACAGCGACGCGTTCGCCGCCTCTCAGTTCGGCGCCATGTCGTACGGCGCCGTATGCCGTGAAGACGGCGCAGCCGAGGACAGCCGATTCCTCGAGAGGCAACCCGTCTACGAGAGGGAAGACGTCAGTCGCTGGAACGACGGAGTACTCAGCCAGTCCGGCCATCGAGTACATCGCGATCGCCGAGCCATCACGCCGCCGAAGTCGCGTGGTGCCGTCGTACAGCGTGCCCTTCAGGCGATTCATCGCGAAGAAGCTGTCGCACAGGTCGTCGCGTCCTGCGCCGCACGGCGTGCAGAACCCGCACGGCATGATGAACGCGGAGACCACTTTCGTTCCGACTGCCGGGCTCTTTACGCCGGCGCCGAGCGCGGCGACGGTTCCCGAAATCTCATGGCCCATGACGGCAGGAGTCGGAAACGCCACTTCGGCCTTCATGACGTGCAGGTCGGTGTGACACACACCGCAGGCGTTGACCTTCACGAGGATCTCGCCCGCGCCAGGTTCGGGCATCTGGATCTCCTCGACGTGCACCCCGCCAGGGGCGCTTTCGAGAATGGCGGCTCGCATCATCTGCATCCCAGTTGGTCCTCAGTCCACAGTCGCCAGTCTTCGGGTCCTGTTCTTGGTTCGCAGCTCAAGACTGAGGACCGTGGACAGGAGACCGGGGACAGACGAACTAGTCTATGTGATCCCTGTGCGTCTCCGAGGCGAGGATGACCGCGACGATGCTCACGGCGGCCATGAAAATCAGGTACAGCGACAGCGCGTTCGTCCCGTATCTGGCGAGGAGTAGCGTGGCGATGAATGGAGACGTTCCACCCGCGAGGACTGCCGCCAGTTGCGCCCCGAGCGATGCGCCGCTGTAACGCACGCGAGTGCCGAAGAGCTCAGAGAAGAAGGCAGCCTGCGGACCGTACATCGCGGCGTGGGAGAACACGAACGCCACGATGAGAGCGAGGCCGACGAGTGGAGGCGACCCGCTGTCGAGCAGCTTGAAGAGCGGGTAGGCCCATAGGGCAGTGGCGATTGCGCCGAACAGATAGACAGGCCGGCGGCCGAAGCGATCCGACATCGCGCCGAAGAACGGGATCGCCATCAATTCGAGGCCCGCGCCGATCAGCATCGCGTTGAGCACGACCTGCTGCGGCATCTTCACGTGCTGCGTCGCATAGGTGAGGACGAAGACGCTGTAGATATAGAACGCGCCGTTCTCTCCGAAGCGTGCACCCATGGCGAGGAGCACCTGTTTCGGATACGTCTTCAGCAGCTCGATGACCGGCTGGCGCGCTTCGCGCGATTCTTCCTTCACCTTGGTGAACGCCGGTGTCTCGAGGATCCGGACGCGGATCATCAGCCCGACGATGACGAGCAGCGCACTCAGGAGAAAAGGGATGCGCCAGCCCCACGAGAGGAACTGTTCCTCGGGCAACCGCGAGAACAGCGCGAAGACAGCGGTGGAGATGACGAGTCCGGCGGGTACGCCGATCTGCGGCCAGCTGCCGTAGTAGCCACGCCTTCCCGGAGGTGCGTGCTCGACGGCCATGAGCACGGCGCCGCCCCACTCACCGCCGACGCCGAATCCCTGCGCGACGCGCAGGAGTACGAGGCCGACTGCAGCCCACGGTCCGATCTGCTCGTACGTCGGAAGCAGACCGATGAGGAACGTTGCGACGCCCATGACGACCAGCGTGAGCACGAGCATCGACTTGCGGCCGATCTTGTCGCCGTAGTGCCCGATGACGATGCCGCCGACCGGCCGCGCGAAGAAGCCCACGGCGTAGGTACCGAAGGCGGCGAGCGTACCCATCAGCGGGTCGAACGTCGGGAAGAACAGGCGATTGAAGACGAGCGCGGCGGCCGTGCCGTAGAGGAAGAAGTCGTACCACTCAATCGTGGTACCGATGAAGCTCGCCACTGCGACGAGCCTGACGGAGTTGGTCTCAGATGAGTGCGCGGTCTGCATCATCGGCCCTGCACGCTACCACAGCGCCGGAGGCGCAAACTTCAAAGGTAAAAGTCGTTAAGTGACCGACCGACTTCGCGACTCGCCCGTTGAACTTCCGGGCCGCTGTATGATTCACAGTCCATGCACACGGAGCTTCAGGAAGCCATCGACCTGCACCAGTCCATCGTAGCCGAGGCCGGGAACGCCCTCGTCGGCTACGAGACGGAAAAGGCGCTCGCCAACGTCGTTCTGCTCTCGGAAATCCCGACCACCTACGACAAGGACCAGAAGCGGCAGGTCAACGCCGGCAACCTGCTCCTGCGCGATGTGCCCGGTGTGGGCAAGACATTCTTCGGCGTGATCCTCGCGGCGATCAGCAACGCGAAGTTCGCCAGAATCCAGGGTCGGGCCGACCTTCAACCCACGGAGATCGTCGGCTTTCAGATGATCAACCCGGCGACCGGGGAGTTCATCACCGAGTTCGGACCACTGGCCTCGGCGGAGATCATCC
>Ga0157380_10003274_pt1 | contig 11099 bp, 7 predicted proteins | sample S35metaG_FD_119757 | JGI IMG/M metagenome (GOLD analysis project Ga0157380, IMG submission 119757) | Switchgrass rhizosphere microbial communities from Kellogg Biological Station, Michigan, USA - S3-5 metaG | ecosystem: Host-associated > Plants > Roots > Rhizosphere > Soil | place: USA: Michigan...
ATGGTGTGTCCCAACAAGTCAGGAGCGTGCGCCACATTCCGGCGAACGTTCTGCTCCTGCTTGATACTGGCGGAGAGTTAAGTGGGCTCGGCGGATCATTCAAACAGACATCTCTGACGCGCCAAGTCGCAATCGAAGTGATGAATCAGGTTCCCGCGGGAACGTCGCTGGCTGTGATGCAGTTCAGCAATAATGTGGAGCTCATACAGTCGTGGACCGCAGATAAGGAAGTAGTTTTGAAGGTGCTGAAGACAAAGTTGTCTCCGGGAAAGCGCGCCCGCTTCTCCGATGCGCTGGTTGCGGCGTCTCGTTTGCTGAAGGACAAACCGGAAGGGAGCCGGCACATCGTATTGATCACCGATGGTGTCGACACGGCCGGTGCGAAAACAAGTCGTGCTGACGCAATCAAACAACTAGCAGCAGCACGAGCAACCGTCCACATCATCAGCTATACCGAATTCGTGCGTCAGCAAAAAGAAGGACGCACTCCGGGGATTTCGATCGGAGAGGTTTCGTCCGCGCACGATCCAATCACTGCAACCGATCCGACCTTACCGCCGGGGACCACGCGCAATCCTTCGTTCGGCGTCAGCATCAGATTCGATCCCGCGATGAAACGACAGCGAAAGGCCTATGAGGCAGACGTCAAGAAAAGCCAACAGGTGCTGACTGCACTAGCCGAGGAGATGGGTGGGCGAATTTTTCTACCGATCAACAGCGAGGAGATGATCAGTCAGGCCAGGGAAGCAGCGCGTGATATCGGCGCAGAATACGTAGTTACCTATCGACCTAAACGACCTCTGGCCGCAGCCAAACGAGGAGAGTATCGAAGGATAGAGGTTGCCCCGCGGAGGGTGGGATTAAGCTTGCGGTCGCGAAAGGGGTATGTCGTTCCGTCGGAACGCAATGAATAGTTTAGGTGACCAAGGCTTCCAGGTGTGATTCCAGTGATTGCACGACACGCCTGACTTCGTGGCCTTCGGCCTTCGGCATCAAGGAACGCTTGCGCAGTTCATCCCAATCCTGCTGCGGTACCCTATGGAACGCTTCGACCACTTTCGGATCGAATTGCCTCCCGCTCCACTCGTCCAGCTCGTCAGCAGCTTCCTGATAAGATTTCCCACGGCGATATACGCGATCACTTGTAATCGCGTCGAACGCGTCAGCCACCGCAAAGATTCGAGCGCACAGGTCTATGTCCTCTCCGTGAAGACCCAACGGATAACCGGAGCCATCCCACTTCTCATGATGCTGGCCCACAACGCGCGCAGGTCCTTCCAGAAATTCAATGCCTCTAAGTATCTGTTGGCCGTGTAGCGGATGTTCGCGCATTCTCACCCATTCCTCTTCGGTCAACTTAGAGGGCTTGCGGAGAATCAGATCCGGAACGCCAATCTTACCGATGTCGTGCAAGAGTGAACCAAACTCCAACGACTTCATTTGCTCCGTGTTCAGTCCGTACTCTCGACCTAAGCGCAAACTGTAAGTGACAACTCGCTCGGAGTGGCCGTGAGTTTCGGAGTCGCGCGTTTCGAGTGCCGCTGTCAGAGCTTTCAATGTATGCCGGTATGCGTCTTCCAGGGAATTGAGTGCCTGATCGAGTTCGGCGGTGCGTTGGTCCACTAGCTCTTCCAGGTGGTTTTCATAACGCTGCTTCGCCACTATCAGCTCATTGTGTTCAAGCGCTCGCTTCACTACGGCTTCTACCTGGCGAAGATCAAAAGGCTTCATCAGGTAATCGAAGGCCCCCAGTCGCAGCGCACCAATCGCGCTCTCGACCGTTTGCATGCCGCTAATCATCACTACGACGCTGTTGGGCGACAGGCTCTTCGCGCGGGGCAGCATTTCCAAGCCGCTCATTCCCGGCATGGTTATGTCGCTGATTACCAACTGGAACTCATCTTCCGTCAGCCGCATCAACGCAGCTTCGGCCGAATTCGCCGTTGAGCAATCGTGGTCGTCGCTGAGGAGATCGGAAAGAATCTCTGTAATTTCTGGTTCGTCGTCGACGATAAGAACCCGTGACCTGGCGTCACCTGTCATCTTTGTTAGCTCCTGAACTCGCAGAATGAAGTCAGCAATCCATCGGGATTGCACGCACATGAGATTGTTTGGGGTCGCCTGCGGGGCGGGGTCGTGGGTAGTTCGTCCTGCTCTTTTGGCAGGTCTTGGGATTCTAGCTTGTTTGAGTGGTCCGTGCCAACATGTTTTTGCACGGAGATTAAGGCTTTAACTACAATAAGTTAGCTTGAGCAGGTAAGACGGCGAGCACGCGCGATGACAGAAACCTAACGGAGAAACGCCCCTCCTGTAGCGCAGGAGAGGCGCCTTGTGCAGTTCAAAGATTGTCTTGAGTAGTCCTAGTATCTGGCTCCACGACGGCGCTTGCGGATGCCGTACGTGTAGACCGCTGCGCCACCACCGCCGACGCCAGCGCCAATCAGAGCACCCTTACCACCGCCGGCGATGCCGCCAATTAGTGCGCCAGCACCGGCGCCGCCCGCTGTCGTCAGTTTGTCTCGGTGTTTCTGCCAAAAGCTGCGGCCATGTTTGTGGCCGTCCCCGACGCAACTGTAATGGGTATGCGTAAGGTTGCCATGACTATGACGCAGTCTGCCGCAAGTCCTGGCGGACGTCGGAACTGCCATAATCATCAGCATAGTAAGTACTGCCAAAAGCGAAACTGTTTTTCTCATAGTTCTTCCCTTTTTCGAGTAAGCGTTGCTTACGGGGAGGATAGTTGTTTCTGTTAAGGGGATGTCATGAAGGGGGCAGGGTTTTATTCAATTGAGAAGGGGCTTAAGTGTCCAGCCGTGCACACTAGTAATCAATCATGAGACCGACTAAGTGCCGTATGAAGTCAACTTAGCGGCCTGAAACATTAAACCCATGGCAAGTTGCGCGAGGGAAAAAGAGACCGTATTATCTTTCCCGCAAGCCGGAGTGGCGAAATTGGTATACGCACCAGACTCAAAATCTGGCGAGGTCAAACTCATGTCGGTTCGAGTCCGACCTCCGGCACCATTCAATAGTTCCTCTTGATGAATCACCCTCCACATACCTGGTTAGCGGACCTGGTATACACAGGCGGAAATTTTTCTCCAAATCTTACTCTCGGTAGCGACGAGTCTGGTGCGATCACGAGCGTTGGTCAGCCTGACGAAAACGATAACCTTGTTCGTTTGCACAACCGGGCGATCTTGCCTGGACTTGTCAATGCACACTCACACGCTTTTCAACGCGTGATTCGCGGCCGTACCGAACACCGCACCAGTTCAAAGGACAGTTTTTGGACGTGGCGCGAAATGATGTACAGCGCCGCCACTCGATTGTCGCCGGAAGACATCTATGACGCGTCGCGAATGGCGTTCATGGAAATGGCGCTCAGCGGTATCACCTCGGTTGGTGAGTTTCACTATCTTCACAACCAGGCCGACGGTTCTGCATATGAAGATCCAAACTTACTCGCCAAACAGGTCGTTCGAGCAGCTCGCGACGTTGGTTTGCGCATAGCACTCTTGCGAGTAGCTTATGCACGCTCGGGACACCAGACGGAAGCGAATCCTCGGCAGGCGCGTTTCATTGAGAGAGATCCCCAGTTGTACCTGGAACGCTTAGACCAACTGCGCGCTGACTTGTCAGAAATGAAAGGTGACGCGTGGGTAGGCGTCGCACCGCACAGTGTGAGAGCTGTTCCCCTCGAATACTTGAAAGTGGTAATTGATTCTGGCAACAAGGCTGGTCTGCCAATTCATATGCATGTCGCCGAACAACCAGCGGAAGTCTCGGCGTGCATCGAGGAACACGGGAGATCGCCGGTTGCTCTGTTAGACACAGAGGGTTTGCTCAGCGACCACTTCACGGGTGTTCATATGATCCACATCACTGCAAAAGCTGCGCGGATGATCGCGAAAGCCGGCGCAATGGTATGTGCTTGCCCTACAACGGAGCGCAATCTGGGCGATGGGATTGTGCCCATGGACCTGTTGTTTGCGGAGAACATCGGCGTTCCACTTGGAACTGATAGCCAGACCCAAATTGACCTGTTGGAAGATGCGCGTGAATTGGAGTATCACCTGCGCCTGCAGAAACTGGAACGCGCCGTTCTTGACGAGCCTGATTCGAACGACCACGCGGCGCTCGCGAGGCGGCTCTTCGAGTGTGCAACGACAAACGGCGCCCGAAGTTTAGGAACGCCGCGTCCGGAATTGGAAATGGGTCAGCCAGCCGATTTCTTTACCGTGGATCTCGACGACCCTTCGATCGCCGGGTCTAATTCAAACGAGCTGCTCGCTACAATCGTGTTTTCTTTGAGTAGGACGGCAGTCAAGGACGTTGTGGTGGGAGGCAGAGGAATTGTCGAAGACGGCCGGCACTTCGCCCAGGAAGAAATCACGAGACGATTCACCTCGCTCCAACAGAGACTTTGGCGATGAGTCTTCCCTTCCGGTACACGAATTCAATGACCGTTCAGCAAACACTTTCCGAACTAGTCGCGATTGATTCTGTCTCCGCGCGCTCTAACAGTGAGATTGTTTCTTACCTCACCTCTCGCTGCGAGGCCCTGGGTCTTACCGTCAAGCATTTTCCTTATCGCGACGACAGCAACGTGGAAAAGTTGAACGTGATCGCCTTGTCGGGCGCGGACTTCTCAACTTCCCCATTAGTCGAGCTGGCGCTGGTTGGCCACACAGACACCGTTCCTTATGATCCCAAATGGACTGAGGCAACAACGCTCACTGAACGTGACGGAAAACTGTTTGCGCGCGGCGCCTGCGACACCAAGGGTTTCATCGCCAGCGCACTCGCTGCGGTTGAAGCGACTGACCTACAGCAACTGCGCCGCCCGCTCGCGCTTGTCTTCACTGCCGATGAAGAGGTCGGGCTGATAGGCGCAAAACGTCTCGCTGAAACTCAACCGATGCGCGCGCGTTACAGCATCGTCGGGGAACCGACCTCACTGCAACCGATGCGCGCTGGGAAGGGTTATTGTCTCGCCGAAGTGATCGTCCGCGGACGCGAAGGTCACAGTGCATATCCAGCGCTCGGCGCATCTGCAATCTTCCGCGCTGCGCGTCTTATCAACAGGCTTGAGAAAATTGCCGATCAAATTCGCGACGAACAACACCCGTACTTCGATCCGCCCTTCACTACGCTCAACGTGGGCCTCATTCGAGGAGGTACTGCAAAGAACGTGATTGCCGGAGAGTGTCGAATTACGCTCGAGTGGAGGCCAATACCAGGTCAGCCTCCCGAACGCTTGCTTGAGTTGGTGAATGATGCCGTGAGGCACGAGACGATTTCGGACCCTGATTTCGTTTGCGACATACACGCGAGTCGTACCGATTCGGGCTTTGAGACTCCGATCGGTTCCAGCCTTGTCAGCCTTCTGGAGCGACTGACCGGCAAAAATTCCGGCACGGTCGCGTTCGGAACAGAGGCGGCGCAAATGATGGTGTTGGGCGCTGAGGCGGTGGTTTTGGGGCCGGGAAATATACGCGTTGCTCACCAAACCGGTGAATTTGTTCCAATTGACGAGTTGGAACGCTGCGTTACTATTCTGAAACAGGCGATTGCTGATATTTGCGCCTAAGTGGGAGAATTAGCTGCGGCAGACAACTATTCGCACTCGATTACATCGAAATTCCGGCACCCATCATTGCACAAAGACTTTTGCGTCTCCGCCGCATTTATACCGAGAATGAATCGAACTCTACATACACTCAGAATTGTTTCGCTCGCTACGATCCTTTCAGTTTGCATTGTTCCAGGTCTCGCTCAATCTCAGACCAGGCCACTCACTAGCAGAGAAGTTGTTAGTCGCGTCTACGAATTGCCGGCGCATCCAGAACGACGAGACGAGATCGTAGAAGAGATTCGCAAACGCGGTATTGATTTTCCGCTCACTTCCGGACTCCGATCGCTCGTGGCAACGAAGAGTGGCAATGATGCCCTTTTGCGCCGCACGCTCGAAGAGGCTGAGCGCCGTCGATTGAACCCCGTCGCCTCCGCGCTCCCTCCCGAAGGTGAAGCGAACGAACTGCTGGAGCGCGCGCGCGTAGCAACGCTTGCGGCGGCTGAAGCGATGCCTGATTTCATTGTGAAGCAATTGATTCGCAGGACGATCGCATTCGGCACTACCAACAATTGGATTCCCCAGGACAACCTTGCCATCGCCGTAAGCTACCGCGCCAATGTCGGCGAGGAATACAAGATCCTTTCTGTGAATGGACAGCCTCTCAGTGGGGACGTGCAGGAGAGCAAGGACTACAGCAAGTATGTCGGCGGCGCGAGCTCGAGCGGCGTCGAATATATTTCCGCTCTCGCTGACATGTTTCGACCAAGTTCCAACACCATTTTCAAACCCGTAGACACAGACCTGCTGCAACAGCGACGCACAGTGGTTTACGAATACGAGGTCAAGAGAATCAACTCAAAGCTCACGCTGACCGCGGATCGAACGCGAACGACCGACGCTGGCTCCCGTGGCCGCGTCTGGATCGATCGTGAGACCAACCGGGTTCTGCGATTTGAACAAATCGCGACCGAGATTCCGGCTGACTTCCCCATCACGGCAGCCAGCAGCGTGATTGATTACGACTGGGTCACGATTGGCGAGAATAAATTTGTTCTGCCCATACACTCCGAAATATTACTCACTACAGTGAACAAAGGTCAGCCGCTTCAAAGTCGCAACGAAATACGTTTTCGCGGTTACCAGAAGTTTGGCGCTGAGCTGAAAGTCATTGATGAAATTGACGAGAAAGACTTTCCGCCCGAGAAGCCCTAACAACGGAATCGCTCAGCTGCATCCGTTACTGACTTCTCGTCCGCGCTCTGCGATAATCAATCCCACCGAGATAGTTCTGCCAAACTGTAATTAGTGTCTCGAATGCCCAGGCCACGTTCCGCAAACACTCAGTTTGCGTTAATGTTGGCCCACCGTTTCCTATGAGTGATGAGCTAAACCGAGTTGCGGGGGTGCGCGAGTTACCCCTCTTTCCGCTGCCTATCGTTTTATTTCCCGGTGTGCCCCTCCCTCTGCACATCTTCGAGCCGCGTTACCGGCAAATGCTCATTGACGTTCGTCGCGGTAACAATTTCTTCGGCCTTTCCTATTTTGATTCTAACGTCTCAACCGGTGATCGACCTCCGACGGATCACGTCGGTTGTGTTGCCGAGATTAGCGAGTCGCAACTACTTCCAGACGGACGTTCAAACATACTTACCGTCGGCCTGGTGCGGTATCGCGTCGACGGGTACGTCGAACGCGGGGATCCGTACCTCGTGGCGCGAGTAAGTTTCTTTGAGGACGAGAGTGAAGATGAATTGCTTCTGGGCGAGAGCTCGCGTGAAGTTGCGGAAACTTTTACTCGCATTGCTCGTGCAGTGCGGGTGATCAACGACGAGCGAACTAAACTACCCGACATTTCCGACACGGATCCGCAGCGGCTTTCATTTCTTGTGGCGGCGGCAATGGAAGTTGATCCGGAAGTGAAGCAGGAACTACTCGAGTTGCGACATACGTCCGAACGCTTGCGACGACTGAGCGAAATGCTTGAGTTGGCTGTCGCAGGCTACGAGGAGCGGGCTCGGGTTCACGAACTCGCAAAGGGAAACGGACACAGCGGCGCAAAGATCGAGATGGAATGACTATGACGGAAGAACATCAGCATCCGTCCGATCAGATCGTTGTGCGGCTCCTATTCTTCGGCGCCGCCCGTGATGCAGTTGGTCACAGCGACACCACTCTTTCGTTCCCTAACCCCACAACCGCAGCAGTTGCATTCGAACAAGTGGTCGAAAACTTTCCTGCGCTGCGTCGCTTCGGTCGATCGTTGTTGTTTGCCATCAATGAGGAGTATGCGGCGCCGGATCGAGAGGTCACCGCCGGGGATGAACTCGCGATTTTTCCTCCTGTGAGCGGCGGGAGTGTTGGGGCGCTGTCACCTTCCGAAGATGCTCGCGGCCGCAACGATTTTTTTGAACTCACAACCACACCCATCGAGGTTGGCGGAGTGGCCCGACGCGTTGTGCTGCCAGAATGTGGCGCGACGGTCACTCTTGATGGATACGCTCGCGAGTGGACTAAGGGTCGAAGAACGCTCCACCTGGTTTATGAGGCTTATCCTTCGATGGCAATGAGTGAAATGCGTCGACTAGGCCGGGAAGCCCACGAGCGCTTTGCAATAACCTACATTGGAATTGTCCACCGGACAGGCAAGGTGGAAATCGGCGAGACGAGCGTGGTGATTGCCGTGGGGGCGCCACACCGGCGCGCAGCTTTCGAAGCATGCGAGTGGGCAATTCGAGAATTGAAACGCACGGTCCCGATCTGGAAAAAGGAGATTTTTGAGGACGGCGAGATTTGGGTCGAGGGCGAAGGGCGTAATGAGGTTTTGCCAAGCGAAAGCCCAGAGTCGCAGTGATGCTTCCCTGGGCTTCCTTCTTACCAGTCAAACTAAAGCTATTGCGGTGTCTCTTCGGGAACCTCTTCTGCCGCCTCAACAAGTGACGCGCTTGTAACCTTGTCGCCGACATCGGTTTTGATCAAACGCACACCCTGAGCGCTGCGGCCCGTTTTGCGAATATGGTTCGCTTCAATGCGAATCAACTTCGCTTGCTGCGTAATGATCATGATTTCCGAATCGTCTTCCACCGGAAACACCGCCACGACCTTCCCGGTTTTCTCCGTGGTCTTCATGTTGATAACGCCTTTGCCTCCACGGGACTGAAGACGATAAGTGGTTATCGAGGTCTGTTTGCCATAACCCTGCTCAGACACCGATAGCATCCTTTCCTTATCATCAGCGGACACCGGACAAACTGAAACCACAAAATCGTCCTGCCGCAGACTGATTCCGCGAACTCCTCTGGTGGCGCGTCCCATCGGTCTGACATTCTTTTCGTCAAAGCGGATTGCCAGTCCGTTGTGTGTTGCGATGAAAATTCGCTTGGTGCCGTCCGTTAGAACGACATCCAGCAACTCGTCGCCGTCGTCAACATTGATGGCGATGATGCCGTTCGTGCGAATGTTTTGAAAGTTGTCGAGCGACGTCTTCTTGATGACACCCTTGCGGGTGACCATGAGCACATGTCGCCCGGCGGAAAACTCACGAACGGGCACAACTCCCGCGAGCTTTCTGTCTGAGGGAATGCTGATGAGGTTAACGATTGCCTTACCGCGCGCCGACGCAGCTGCATCAGGGACCTCGTGGACCTTGATCTTGTAGACCATTCCGTCATCAGTGAAAATCATCAGGTATGCGTGAGTGGAAGCGATGAACAAGTGTTCGACAAAGTCATCGTTCTTCGCTGTCGCACCTAAACGACCTTTTCCTCCGCGTCCCTGCCGTTGATAGGTGGTAATCGGCGTACGTTTGATGTAACCGCTATTGGTTACGGTAATCGCCACATCCTCGTCGGCAATTAAGTCTTCAATAGAAAACTCAGCGCCTTCGTCGATAATCTCTGTGCGTCGAGCGTCGCCAAATTCTTTCTTGACGTCCTCGAGTTCCGTTTTGATCACGCGTCGCAGAGCAGTCTCATTCGCCAGAATGTTTTCCAATTCTGCAATGTGCTTGATGATCGACTCATATTCATCGGTGATCTTCTGGCGTTCCAAAGCAGAAAGGCGGCGCAACTGCAGGTCGAGAATGGCCTGAGCCTGGATATCGGAGAAGGCCAGGCGTTCCATCGTCTTCTGCATTTTCCCCAGGTAGGTCTTGAGCGCGACGTCAGTAGGAGCACCTTTCCAGGTCTTCACCTCATTCATCGTCGTCATTTGGCCCGTAAGCCACAACCGCGCCTCGTCCACTGAACGCGAGTTACGAATCAGGGTGACGATGAAGTCCAGAGCATCGATGGCCTTTGTCAGACCTTCCAGGATGTGAGCGCGAGCCCGTGCCTTCCGCAATTCGTACTCGGTGCGACGGCGCACCACTTCACGACGAAACTCGATGAAGCTCTCGAGCATTTGCTTGAGATTCAATACTCGAGGCTGTCCGTTTACGATCGCGAGATTGATAACGCCAAAAGACGTTTGCATCGGCGTAAGTTTGAAGAGCTTGTTGAGGATCACTTGCGGAACTGCGTCGCGCTTCAACTCAACGACGATGCGCATACCGGAACGATCGGATTCGTCCCGCAAGTCGGAGATTCCTTCCAACTTCTTTTCGTTGCTCAACTCGGCTATGCGCTCAATCAGTCGCGCCTTGTTTACCTGGAAGGGAATCTCAGTGATTACGATCGCGTCTCGTTCCTGGGCGCCGCGACCAATCCGATCGATTCCGGCGCGCGCACGAAGTTGGAGGATCCCGCGTCCGGTCTCATACGAACTTTTGATCTCATTGCGACCATAAATAAAACCGCCGGTAGGAAAGTCAGGGCCCGTTACGATTTTTGTGAGGGCGCTGATCTCAACCTCTGGATCGTTGAGCACTGCAATCGTCGCGTCTATGATTTCTGTCAGGTTATGAGGCGGAATCTTCGTGGCCATGCCGACAGCAATTCCATCGGAGCCATTAATGAGAAGGTTCGGTATGCGCGTGGGAACAACTTTTGGCTCGCTCAGCGATTCATCGTAGTTAGGCTGAAAATCAACTGTCTCTTTTTCGATGTCAGAAAGGATCTCGCCTGTGATGCGAGCCATGCGCACTTCGGTGTAACGCATCGCCGCTGCATCGTCGCCGTCTACCGAGCCAAAGTTTCCCTGGCCGTCAATCAGCGGATAACGCATTGAAAAATCCTGCACCAGTCTAACGATGGTATCGTAGACAGCCGTGTCGCCGTGTGGGTGGTACTTACCAATCACATCACCAACGACGCTCGCACTCTTCTTGTAAGCTTTGTTGTAAGTGTTGCCGAGCTCGTGCATCGCCCAGAGCACACGACGGTGCACCGGCTTGAGGCCATCGCGGACATCCGGTAGTGCGCGGCCGATGATTACCGACATCGCGTAGTCGAGATACGAACGCCGCATTTCGTCTTCGATGTTTATGTGGTTGCGTTCAGAAGTTTCCATCCTATTGACCTTTCCAGTACAATCCGCCGGACGTTGAGTTGCACAAAGCCAGCACCCCGTGATGGCCCGCAGGTTG
>Ga0157380_10003276_pt1 | contig 11096 bp, 4 predicted proteins | sample S35metaG_FD_119757 | JGI IMG/M metagenome (GOLD analysis project Ga0157380, IMG submission 119757) | Switchgrass rhizosphere microbial communities from Kellogg Biological Station, Michigan, USA - S3-5 metaG | ecosystem: Host-associated > Plants > Roots > Rhizosphere > Soil | place: USA: Michigan...
ACTATCCAAATGCACGGTATAAATCTTACCCAACAAGGAAGAGGCGGATGATGCATTTCGTTCAGGTCCGGAAACGATAACAAAAAAAGCTCCTACACGTTCACGGATAAAATCGAATTCATCAGGTTCAATCATTTATCAAAGCATTAGCGTTGATGCGGCTTGCAGCGGCAATCCGGGATTGATGGAATATCGTGGAGTTTGGACAGAAGACAAGTCAGAAATTTTTCATTTTGGCCCGCAACGTGATGGTACAAACAATATTGGCGAATTCCTGGCCATTGTTCATGCACTTGCTTTACTCGAGAAAAAAAAAGATTCTACAACCCCTATATACACTGATTCTAAAACAGCTATGTCCTGGGTTAATAAGAAAAAAGCAAACACGAAATTACAACCTGGGAAGTACAATAAAGATCTGTTTGACATGATCAGGCGAGCAGAGAAATGGCTCAAAGATCATACCTGGAAAAATCCTATATTAAAATGGGATACTGCACACTGGGGAGAAATCCCTGCAGATTTCGGACGGAAATAAATGTTGACTATGCTTTTACAAAACGCATAGGATGATTGATCTCTATTTCTCCCTTTTTAATTTTCTCAAGTTTTCTATTGATCAATTTGCGTCTGAGCGGCTTCATGTAATCAATAAACAGGATACCTTCAATGTGATCATACTCATGTTGAATCACGCGTGCATTAAATCCATGATAGGATTCAGTGTGCTCAACAAATGACTCATCCATATAACGAATATGGATCTCAGGTTTTCGTTCTACCTCAACATGTATATCAGGAATGCTAAGACAACCTTCTTCATAAAACCAGGGTTCTCCAGACTCATCAAGTAGCTGAGCATTGATGAAAACCTTCTTAATTCCATCAGCATCATGCTCCGGTTTGTCAAGCTGGGTGGTATCAACAATGAACAATCGGATATCTCTACCAATCTGAGGTGCTGCAAGCCCAACTCCCTTGGCATTGTACATCGTCTGATACATGTCATCAATCAGTCCTTTCAAATCTTTAAAATCCGGACTAATCGGAACGGCAACCTTCCTCAATACAGATTGACCATAAGCATAAATCGGTAATATCATAAATGACCTAAATATTCTTGCAAAATTAATATAGCACTCGTTCTGTCAAGCAATCCCTTGTCTTCCCGTTGCTTTTTTTTCAAACCGCTTCTACTCATAATTTCCCGGGCATGGACTGATGTATTTCGTTCATCATGAAGATCCACCGGAATATCTGGCAGGGAACTCTTAATATCAGCAATAAACTTGTCCAGTTTCTCCTTAAAACGTTTATCACCCCAGGCACCTTCTATAAATGGATACCCGATCACAATCCGCTCTACTTTTTCACGCCGGGCATAATTCAGGATAAATTCAAGGACCCCAAGGGTCTCTTGGGTATCCAATCCAGTTACGATAATCTGTTCAGGATCAGTAGCTGATATCCCGGTTCGCCGGAGCCCGTAATCAATCCCTAATATTCTCGCCATGTGCTGCAAAGATATGGGGTGAGAGGTGTATAAAGGAATCCAGCCACAAAAAGGTTTCCATAAAAAAAAGAACCCCCTCCACTTGCGCAGAGAGGGGTCCCATCCCAAAAACAGTAATTCTTATTCGTTGATGTTTTCTCCTACTAGAGGATCAACATCTTCTTCGTAGCGGTATAGCCCTGGAATTGAATCTGGTAATAGATCATTCCCTGGGCATTGATCTGGTCTTTAGTAAGCTCTATTTTATTCAAGCCCTTCGCACCAGTGATCGTCTGATTGAGCAGTTGTTTTCCTGTCATGTCAAACAATGTCAGTGTTACATTTCCACTTTGTGGGATCACATATCCGATTTGTGTTGAACCAGTGAACGGGTTAGGTTCGTTCTGGAGCAATTCAAAATCAAATTGTTCTTCCGTGCCGCGGAAATTCAAGCTAAGATCCATGATCTCACTGTCGGTCGTGTATGCTTCAGCATGCGTAGGATTTGAGATCAGTGATATCACTTCACTCAACTTAGCATTTGAACCTGCTTTGAGTACTAAAGTAAACAAGGCATCAGATTCATTTACATTCAATCCTTCAGCTTTATTCCAACTTGAAGTCAGTGTACGATTACGTAACCATCCAAAGTTGTCTTCAGAAACATCCATGAGACCTGCTTTCACATCTACAAGCTCAAGAGCCTGGTTAAGGTCAAAGCTAAACTGCATACCTTCGATAGACTTGATGGTTCCAGCGTATACAGGAACTTCAATTGTCTCACCAGATACTACTGTACGATCTTTGATAACTAAGTCGAAGATCTTTTCTGAACCTCTTGGTAATACGGTAGAAGCATTGGCTTTAACTGTATTGTTAACATCACCGATCTTGATACCGAAGAAGTTAGCATGGTTCAAACCAACTGATAATGGAGCAATCGAATGATTCTCTGGCCAAGCCTGCATCCAAGGATTGTATGGATCAGGGAAGGAGTAAGCTTTATCGACAAATCTCCAGCTCTCATTGTTTGGCAATTCATCATAGATACCTAAGATCAATTTCCTCAGTTCAATAAGGTCAATAGCCGTGATAGATTCAGAATTATTGGCATCAGCCGCAATCATCTTATAAGGAGTTGGCAGATCCTTGATGCCTAACAGGTGTTTCTGAATTTCAACAAGGTCAAGTGTTGAAACTCCATTCTTATAGTCATTGTCCTTACCCGGATTGATAACATATTGACCGCCTACAGGCATTGAAGGGAAAGTATAGATCCCCGTCTGATTAGTAGTAGTTGGCAATAAGGTTGATCCGGCAATCTCTACCTGTACATCAAGTACATTCTCTGAGGTCTCAGTACTTACATTACCAGTAATGGTACCTGAAAGTGTTCCGCCTCCAGGACAGAGTCCCATGTTATCTTGAATAATGATGTAGGTTTGACAATAAGCCTGGTTGCCCAGTTCATCAGTTACCCAAAGCTGAACAGGTACTTCACCCTGGCCAACATGCTCACAGGTAAAGGTCATGCTCTGATCGTTAACATCAGATGAGAATGAGAATTCAAATGGGAAGTCACATGGATGGTAACTGCTGGCATTAAAGTCAGAAGCCCAAATCACGATCATACCTGTGTCTTCGATACCGTCACCATCAGAGTCAACCGCCATAAGGTCCGTTGATAATCCATTGATACAAACCGGTACAGGAGCTTTGCATGATTTAAGATTAAGGTATTGATCACGCACTGTACGGTTACCGCAACGATCTTCAAATGTGTAAAAGATCCTGTGGTATCCAAGTGGATAGTTACCTGAAGCATTGATGACAGCACCAAGTCCTCCAATTGGACCTATGTCAATATCGCCATCATTGTCTAAGTCAACTGCATAAAAATTCTGCAACAGACCATCAGGAGTACAGTCATCTTCAGCACGTTGAATGAGTTCCAAATCAAGACCTCCACAGTCAAAATTATTGCATAGGTCAATAGTTGGCTGATCAGTAATGAATTCTGGACCGGACCCGTTTACAACTTTGATTACCTGGACCCATTCCCAGTAATTCAAACCAAGTTCGATTCCTCCATACTGTTCATATAAACACCAGTCAATAACCTTCCAGGTACGGAGTATTTTAAAGCATGCACCATCTACGATTGGGAAAATAACATCTTCGTAGGTTACACCCACCAAGTCGCACTCATCTTCATCGATGACAGGCGCATTATAAGGATATTCAAGGTCTTCAGGATCAGTTCCCTCAGAACACTCTAGACCGTGATAATCATCTGGCCAGTCAATAGAATCACCAGTGATCGGAGAAAAATTCTTGATGGTAATGGTTTGAGTACACTGATCAAATCCATTTGCATCTTCTGCTCTCCAGGTTCTGTAGATATAGCCAACACCACAATTATTGATGTCAACAAAATCACTTACTGTGATTATAACATCGCAATTGTCAACCCACAAACCATCCAATCCACATGCGAATCCATTGTTATTGTCGTTATCAGGATTTGCTGGATCAAACACACACCACTCCTGAATATCTTCTTGTCTGCCAACTACATTCCCAAAGTCGCTGAGATCATCAACATTAATTGGGTATTCACAGCTGATCGTGATATCACTTGGACAATCAAGATTTGGTCTGATTTTATCCTGTACGATTACTTCAACCATGCAATAGTTTGCATTATTTGAAGCATCCCTAACTTCCAGCTCAACCATAATTGGTCCGGCTCCTGCATCGCAGCAAGCAAAAGGAACTTTTGGCGTATAGGCAAATGTGCCATAATCGTAAGCATTGATGAGTCCATTTGGTATTTCATCAATACCTGCACCTGATGTTGTCCAGTCAAAATCTATACAAGAATCCATTCTACGAGCCCTGAAGGTTACAGGTCCGCATGCATCAAAACTACCATCATCAAATACAGATGCGTCAACCTTGGTCAACCCATGAGTTCCACCTAATGATAGCGAAACCACTGTATGTTCATCACAAACAGCTACAGGTGGAGTCAAGTCAGCAATGGAGATAGTCATTGTACACTGTGAAGAATTTAAGCATTGATCATACGCTGTATACGTAATCACATTTTGTCCCACAGGAAGTGTGGCATAAAATCCGCCATTCGTCTGTGCGAAACCACCTGGATATGTTACGGTTACATTGACTGTTGGTGAACAATCATCGCTAACCACAGCAGCCGGAATCAAAACAGTAGCTGTACAGTGGTGTCCAGTTGTTGTGTGACTGAAACTTGTAGGACAAGTAATGTTTGGACCTTCATCATCCACAATTTCAATAAGTTGAACATATAAGGTGTCAGTTTCACCCATGCAATGCCATTCTCTGACAGTCCAAACTCTCATGATTTTTTTCACGCATCCAATCAATGGGAAAACGAGATCTTCATAAGTGGTAAGTGCATTACAGAAACCAATGAAATCAGGGTAAATGGGGGTGCCGTTAATGGTTGGAACACCTGTACCCGGATGGCCCGTTATGCCAATTGGATCAGGAATCCCATCATTATCGCCATCATACCAATTTCCATTGCAATCCAATGCGTTATCATTGATAACCGCGAATGAATCAGGAAAGGTGATTTCTGAAAAGTCTATGCGTTCCAGAAGAATTACCTGGTCGCATGGGAGCGATTCATTTCCTGAAGCATCCCTGGCAATATACGTGCGCGTAACCTGTTTGATATAATTTGAATCACAGAGTAATTCTGATTCTTCATTTACCAAAATAACCTCAACATCTGCATCGCAATTGTCTGTCGCTGTTGGGCCATCATAGTTGAGAAGATCTAGACAAGAAATGGTCAGATCTTCGCAAGCAAGCTGTGGCTTTTGTTTGTCCTGTACGGTAATATAGGACCAGCAACTATTTCCTGAAATGCTGTCATATACACTTGCGATCAACGTCATCCCAATTTGCGCGCTAGTAACAGTGGCATCTGGAATGGTGTCACCACCGAGTGTAATTACATAGACAATGAATACACCATTTGGGCATTGGGTTGTCTCCCCAATCATGGCGACTGTGACTTCGGCGGTGCAGTCAGCACCTAAAGATACCTGAGCGCCATGGCAACCTAGCGAGCAATTTGATTGGCCAAAGGCCTGATTTTGCCATGTGAGCGTCAGAAGTAGTAAGCTCGCTGACAGGGATTGGGACAAAAGTCTTGAATACTGTTTGAGACGTTTACGCACACCATCCCTGAGAGAAACAGAAATGTCCGTTTTCTTCATGAGATCTTAGTTTTAGTTAATTAAATAAATAAGCCTATATGGAAAGCTCACAGCTAAAGGCTGCTTTGCTCCGTCAATAGCATTGTGTGATCTATTTGGCCGCATGCCACCATTGGGCATACCACCAGTCAGGCTTATTATCGTTCAGGAAGGTCAGGTTCTCAGGAAACCCACTTTATTCTATAAAGAAATATAAAATAAAATGTAACCTGTAGTTTTATCTAAATCAGCATTTAACAGATTAAGAAAATCTTTAATGCCAGTACAAATATAGATTAGTCATAATATGAAGTATTACCTCAAACAGGGTATTTTTTACATTATATTATAATGTTATTTGTATTATGTTCTTTTATAGTGTTTTATGAAATCATATTTTTATCAATTATAAGAAATTTATTATCAGGACATAAAAAAAGCTCCTTCAACCGAAGGAGCTCTCCCAAAAAAGTAACGTCATCAGGTCGATTGAAGACCCGGCGTCTCAAAAACTAGTCGTTTGAATAGCTCATTTTACGCGTCAGACTGGCATTCTGCGTATACAAGGTGTAGTAGTAAATTCCACTGTTCAGAAGATCCCGGTTACGAATAGAAACTTCATTGATTCCAGCATTGCCTTTCACCTCAACCCGGTAAACTTGTCTACCGGTAAGATCATGGATTACCAAAGTCACCACTTCTTCTTTCGGTAATGAATACCGGATTTGAGTATGGTCACTGAAAGGATTAGGTATGTTTTGGAAAAGTTGGTACTCTCCACCTGCTAATTGCTCAGGATCTTCAACCAGCAAATCAATTTCTCTAATGATCGTTTCATTTTCATCAACATTATAGGCTTCAGATTCAAAACCACCAGAACTGATCACTGGGCGAACAACATCATTAGCAATGCCAGGAAGTGATAGTATGACTTTGTCTGTCAAATCTACTTCCCCATCACTTGACCAGCTCACAGTGATAGTCCCTTCTGAAGGATTATAATACCACTGATCAGCTGTAAGGAAATCTGAGCTTATCTGTTGAATTTGCTCTGGAGTGATATCCAAATGACTAATCCTGAATTGCATTCCATCTATGCTACCCTGACCAGGCACAGCAACCAACTCCCACTTTTCTGAATTATCAACAATTTCATTTGCAGCATGTAGAGACAGACCATACAGCGCTCCTGTTCTAGGTTTAACCTCTGTTGAAGTAGCCCTGGCATGGAAGAAAGATCCATTAACGTCACCAACTTTAATAGCCACAAAATCTGCCGTATCAGCGCCTCCGGTTACACTATCGATCCAAATAGATTCAGGAAATGAAGGTGTAAATGGATTGTATGGGTCGTTAAAACTGAATTCTTGATCGATAAATCTCCAAGAGGTATTTTGAACAAACCTGTTGGTAATACCCAAGATCAGTTTCCGGATTTCTAATAAATCCAAAGCAGTCACGGTGCCGCTCTTGTTGGCATCTGCCGCAATGATCTTATATGGTGAACTTAGTTTGGCCTTGCCAAGCAAATGCTTCTGGATCAGGACAAGATCGAGCGTTGATACCCCTTCCCGATGATTCTCATCATCAAACGGAGCCACATTGTATCCTGTATTTTCCTGAAGACCGGATAAAATATACTGACCTGCCTGATTGGTTGTATCTGGTTGCATTGGCTGATTCGTAATACTTACTTGTACACCACTCACATCAAGGCCTTCCTCATTTTCCACATTTCCAAACAATACAAGCCCATCCTGGCAATAATCCAGTGGATCACGAAGATCAAGGTCAGCCGTATGACAACTATCCAGGATCATGGTGCCTGCCTCATTCCACAACCATAGTGAGAACGTGGAAACACCAACATCACCGCAATCGTACGTGTTCAATGTATCAAATGGGTCTGTTCCGGAATAACTGACAAAGACATCATCTGCATCACTGCAATTTCCTTCAACGATCGTGACGAAAGTATCTGCAGGTAGCGTAATCTCTGATTCCAACGGTAGGAACACAAGTGTTTTCTCACACATCATTAGAGTTGGAAATGGATCTGTTACGGTGATGACAACATCCATGGTTGAAATATTGCCACATCCATCCGTTGCAGTAAAAATGACTATCGTTACACCGATTGGATAATTACCGGAAGCATTTGCTCCTGTATTAACACCATATGGCGAGTTGTTAGTGATAGTTACTCCTGCACAATCTGTTGCGGATGCGATCAACGTGAAAGGAGCCACGCAATTAATATTGGCCACCTTCGTCATGTCGTTAATATTCGTAAACACCGGAGGTGTTGGGTCCTGAACATTGATAATCTGTTGAAAAGTAAAGGTCCCATTTGGCTGACATTCATCAATCACAGTCCATGTACGGGTGATAATTTTACATGGTGTATTTGGATTGTTATCAATAATAGTTTGCACCATATCTGTATGAAATATATCCACCCCTGCACAAAGTAAAGCGGTAGGATTAATCACTGGTATACCATTCGGGATATCGTCCGGGTCAGTGGAGTTACAAATATTGACACTTATTGGTGATGGTGGCCAGGTAATATCACCTGCATCCAAAGGATTTGGATTGCTCACCGTCACTGTTTGTACGCATGTGGCTGTGTTTCCTGATGCATCCGTAGCGGTAAATGTTCTCACAATGGTTCCTACATTGCATGCATTTAGATTGATAACGTGTGTTTCTGTGACGAAAACACCAGGGCAATTATCTGTTGCTGTTGCTGTACCAAACTGTCCGGTATTATCAGGATCAGTTACTTCATGGCAATCCACTGTAATATTTGCCGGACAAGTAATCACCGGAGGGAAAAGCTCGGTAACTATAATAGTGGCTGTACAAGTAGCAGTATTACCTTCTTCATCTGTGACGGTAAGGATAACAATATTCTGACCGAGATCCGTACAATTGAAATCTGTCTGTGATAAATCATACTCAAGATCCCCACCACTACATCCACCTCCTGAGCCATCATCCACATCTTCAGGATCAACTGAAGCATTTCCATTTTCATCAAGGAAGATGACGAGGTTCTGGCAAATGGCTTGAAGTGAAGTATTGTCATCAATGGTTACTGTAGCCGTGCAAGTTGATGAATTGCCAGGACAATCGGTTACCGTAAGGACAACGATGTTTTCACCTAAATCATCACAATCAAAAGTACTCGGTGCCACAGCTAAAGTGACTGTACCGCAATTATCAGATGACCCCGCATCAACATCAGCGGCTAAAATCGTAATATTTCCACTTCCATTCAGAGATACGGTAATATCGGCTGCCGCACATATTGGCGCGGTAGTGTCTTCGACTCCTATCATCTGGTTACAAGTACCTGTATTTCCACAATTGTCAGTAGCCATCCATGTCCTGACAATGGTAAACTCCTGTGTACATGCTCCGGCTACAATGGCATCCGTAAAGGTTACATCAGGGTTCGCATCGCAAGCATCACTTGCTGTTGCTGTACCAGTACTCGCAGGTGCGGAACTGGCTTCACAATCTATGGTCACATTCACAGGGCAACTAACAAGAGGTGCCTGATTATCATCAATTAAAATTGTTTGGGTACACGCACCGGTATTACCGCAATTGTCTGTTGCAATCCATGTCCTGGTGATCGTATATCCATCAGGACAACCATTACCAAAAGTAACATCACTATAGTCAACGGAAGGAGCTGTATCGCAATTATCAGATGCTGTAGCTGTTCCAGTACTACCTGGCAGGGTGTCCTCCCCACATTCAAGGGTTACATCATCAGGACAAGTGACTAATGGTGCAGTACTATCATTAATGGATATAGTTTGGTTACAAGTACTTGAATTTCCACACTCATCAGTCGCTATCCAGGTTCTTGTTATTGTATATTCCTCAGGACAATCACCTCCAGCAACTGTCAGATCTGAAAAATCAATCAAAGGAGTTGCATCACAAAGGTCGACAGCAGTCGCTGTTCCTGTGTTATCAGGATCAGAACTTTCATCGCATTCAATAGTGATGGATCCCGGACAAGTGATCACAGGTGCTGTATTATCAATAGCCACAATGATCTGGGTACAACTGCTCGTATTACCACAACCATCTGAAGCGGTCCAAGTCCTTGTTATAATAATCCCATCTTCACAAGAACCTCCACCAGTGACATCCGTGAAAGCAATTGTGGGGGTAGCCTCACAATTATCTGTGGCAGTTGCAGTACCTGTCGCGCCTGGAGCAGTACTATCATTACAATCAATCGTAACATCATCTGGACAAATGATCGTTGGAGGAGTATTGTCTTGGACAGAAATAGTTTGATTACAGGTACTTGTGTTTCCACAATCATCTGTTGCTGTCCATGTCCTTGTAATCGTATATTCATTTTCACAACCAGGTGCTAACGTAATATCTGAAAACGCGACGCCAGGAGCAGTATCACAAAGATCCGAAGCTGTTGCTGTACCGGTATTACCAGGAGCTGTGCTTGCTGTACATTCTATAGTTACATTGATCGGACATGTAATGGATGGTGGAGTTGAATCAACAACTATAATGGATTGAATACATGTGCTTGTGTTTCCACAATCATCTGTTGCGGTCCAAGTTCTTGAAATTGAATATTCCTGCGGGCACGATCCAGGGACAGACACATCCGCAAATGAAATCAGCGGAGTGACATCACAATTGTCTGAAGCTGATGCAGTACCGGTATTCGCTGGCAAGGTACTGGCAGAACATTCTATTGTGACACTAACTGGGCATGTGATCACTGGAGGTGTGCTATCATCAATGACGATGACCTGCAAACATGTACTTGCATTTCCACAATCATCTGTAGCTATCCAAGTTCGATTAATGGTATACTCCTGAGGGCATGTGCCTCCTGCTACCGTAAGATCAGAAAACGCAATACTAGGGGAAGTATCACAGTTGTCTGTGGCTGTTGCGAGACCTGTGCTACCTGGTGCTGTGCTGGCTGTACATGCAATAGTGACATTAGCAGGGCACGTAATTACAGGTGCTACACTATCATCCACTACAATTATTTGTATACAACTGGTTGAATTGCCGCAACCATCTGATGCAGTCCATGTCCTGGTAATGGTTAATTCCTGGGGACATGCGCCTCCTGCTGTTACATCACTAAATGCTATGGTAGGAGTACCAGTACAATTATCTGTAGCAGTTGCTGTTCCTGTGGTCGCTGGCAATGTACTTGCGGTGCAAGCAATTGTAATATTTGCTGGGCAAGTTATAAGCGGAGCTGCATTGTCATTGATGATGATAGTCTGCAAACAAGTGCTTGCATTTCCACAATCATCTGTTGCAGTCCAGGTTCTGTTGAT
>Ga0157380_10003277_pt1 | contig 11095 bp, 13 predicted proteins | sample S35metaG_FD_119757 | JGI IMG/M metagenome (GOLD analysis project Ga0157380, IMG submission 119757) | Switchgrass rhizosphere microbial communities from Kellogg Biological Station, Michigan, USA - S3-5 metaG | ecosystem: Host-associated > Plants > Roots > Rhizosphere > Soil | place: USA...
CAGAATATGCCCTTGGCTTCCGCCCACCAATCGGTCCCTTCCTTCGCCGGCTTTGCAGCCGGCGCTGGCTTGGCGGCTTCACTCTGCTGATCGCTCACTCGGCTTCCTTCATTATCTGGCGCGCATATAGGATAACGAACGCCTGCGCCCAAGGGTGATCGTCGGTCAGCGTCAGATGGACCTCCACCGCGTGGCCCGGCGGCGTCAGCGCGTCAAGCCGTGCGCGCGCTCCCCCGGTCAGCGCGAGCGTGGGCGCCCCCGATGCCAGGTTGACCACTCCGATATCGCGCATGAACACGCCATGACGGAACCCGGTGCCGACCGCCTTCGAAAAGGCTTCCTTGGCGGCGAAGCGCTTGGCGTAGGTGCCGGCGCGGGTGAGGGGACGCCGCTCCGCCTTGGCACGTTCGAGATCGGTGAAGACGCGGGCAATGAAGCGCTCGCCGAAGCGATCGAGCGAATTCTGGATCCGCTCGATGTTGCAGAGATCGGAGCCGAGGCCGATGATCATGACGGCCCCGACAGGCCGTCACCCCAGCCCTTCGGCTGCCGCTTGCAGCGGCCGCTCAGGATAAACTTCGTCCCATCGGGACGAAGGCTGGGGTCTATCGCTTTCATAGCAGGCGGTAACTCCCGTTCAGAGAGACATGGACCCCAGCCTTCGCTGGGGTGACGGGTAGAGTTGACGGTCACCGCGCGTTGTCCATCAGCCGGCGCATTTCGCGCACGCTTTCCTCCAGCCCGACGAAGATCGCCTCGCCGATCAGGAAATGGCCGATGTTGAGTTCGGCAAGCTGGGGGATCGCGGCGACCGGCGTCACATTGTCATAGGTTAGGCCGTGGCCGGCATGCGGCTCGATGCCGTTCTTGACGGCAAGCGCGGCGCCGTCGGCGATACGTTTGAGCTCGGCGGTCCGCGCCGGACCTTCGGCATGGGCATAGGCGCCGGTGTGAAACTCGACGACCGGCGCGCCGAGCTTCACCGCCGCTTCGATCTGGCGCGGGCTCGCCTCGATGAACAGGCTGACCCGGATGCCCGCAGCACCCAATGCCTCGACCATCGGCTTCAGATGCTCAAGCTGCCCGGCGGCGTCGAGGCCGCCCTCGGTGGTGCGCTCCTCGCGCCGTTCTGGCACGATGCAGGCAGCGTGCGGGCGGTGGCGGAGCGCGATCGCAAGCATCTCCTCGGTGGCGGCCATTTCGAGATTCAGGGGCAGGTCGATTTCGGCCATCAGCCGATCGATATCCCCGTCGGTGATATGCCGCCGGTCTTCGCGCAGATGGGCGGTGATGCCGTCCGCGCCCGCCCCGGCCGCCATGATCGCCGCGCGCACCGGATCGGGATGCGGCCCTCCGCGCGCGTTCCGGATCGTCGCGACATGGTCGATATTGACGCCGAGGCGGAGCGGTCTGGTCACGGCTTGGCCCGGCTTCCCGGCTTGACGGCGGGGATCGCAGCGAGTTCAGGCGGCAGGGCGTCGGCGCTGTAAGTCGGGACATCGAGGCGGACCAGGGGGAAGAACGGCACGCCGAGATCGACGGCGCCGTTCGAACGGTCGATCAGCGCCGCCTCCGCGATCACCTCGCCGCCCGCATCGCGTACCGCGTCCATCGCCTCGCGGGAGGAAAGGCCGGTGGTTACTACGTCCTCCACCATCAGCACCTTCGCGCCCGGCTCCAGCGCGAAGCCACGCCGCAGACCGAACACGCCGTCGGGCCGCTCGACGAACAGCGCGTCGACACTCAGCGCGCGGCCCATCTCATGGCCGATTATGACCCCGCCCATCGCGGGCGAGACCACGACATCGATCGATTCGCGTATCACGACCGGGATGCTGGCCGCCAGCGCCGTCGCGAGCCGTTCCGCCCGCTTCGGGTTCATCAGCGCGCGGGCGCATTGCAGGTAGCGCGGGCTGCGCAAGCCCGAAGACAGGATGAAGTGACCTTCGAGCAGCGCGCCCGCGGCCTGAAACTCCGCCAGCACTTCCTGTTCGGTCATTCCTGCCTCGTTGGGTTGGGCTTCGGGAGGTTCGTGCCAATAGGCGCGGCGCGCTTCGCCCGCAATATCCGCTTTTTTGCGTTGCGTCCGCGCTTGAGACAGGTCTAGGGGCCTCCTATAAGGCGCGCGATTTTGACGGCCCGATGTCGGCGACGCCGCTCGACGAGCGGTTTTTACGGGGGTGAGATGAAGACGTTGAAGACGATGATGATGGCCTTCGCATTGGCAGCAACGCCGGCGATCGCCCAGGAAGCGGCTCCCGCCGCGCCGGCTCCGGCGGCCACGGCGACTCCGGCCGCAACGCCTGCCCCCGCATTTCAATATGCCGCGCCGACTCCGGGCATCGGTCAGCCCACCGCAGGCCATATCGGTCTCCAGCCGCTAGTTACCGAGATCGGCAAGGAGGCGGCGTGGATGCACAACGCCATTCTCCTGCCGCTGATCACGGTTATTTCGCTGTTCGTCCTGGGGCTGCTTTTGTGGGTGATGGCACGCTATCGTGCGTCCGCCAATCCGACACCGTCGAAAACATCGCACAACACGCTGATCGAGATCGTCTGGACGCTGGTACCGGTGCTGATCCTGGTCGCGATCGCGGTGCCGTCGATTCGCCTGCTTGCGCACCAATTCTCGCCGCCGAAGGCCGATCTCACCGTCAAGGTGATCGGCAATCAGTGGTATTGGACCTACCAGTATCCGGACAATGGCGACTTCGAAGTCGTCTCGAACATGCTCAAGGAAAAGGACCAGGTTGCGCCCGGCCAGCGTTTCCGCACCGACGCCGATGGCCCGCGCCTGCTTGCCGCCGACGAGCGGATGGTGGTGCCCGCCGGCGCGACCGTGAAGATCATCGCCACCGCCGCCGACGTGATCCACAGTTTCGCGGTTCCCGCGTTCTGGGTGAAGATCGACGCCGTCCCCGGCCGCCTCAACGAAAGCTGGTTCAAGGTTCCGGCCGACAAGACCGGCGTCTATTTCGGCCAGTGTTCTGAACTGTGCGGCGCGCGCCACGGGTTCATGCCGATCGCGGTCGAGGTGGTGACGCCGGCCCGCTTCGCCGAATGGGTCAAGACGAAGGGCGGCACGATGCCGGGTGAAAAGCCCTCTGCCGCCGAGACACTGCCGACCGCCGGCGCTGCTCCGCTCGCGCCGACGCCCGCCGCTCCCCTCGCTCCGCCAACGCCGGGAGCAGCAGCTCCCGGCGCGACGTCGCAAGCCGCCACTGCCCAGAACTGAAAGCCGCACGATGACCGACACCACCGCCAACGCAGTCCACTTCCAGGCTGATCACGCGCACGAGCATCATCATGATGCCGATCACAAGCCGGCTTTCTTCCAGCGCTGGTTCATGTCCACCAACCACAAGGACATCGGCACGCTCTATCTGATCTTCGCGATCTTCGCGGGCGTGATCGGTGGCGCGATCTCGGGATTGATGCGCGCCGAGTTGGCCCAGCCGGGCATCCAGTATCTGCCCTATTGGGCCTCGTTGATGGGCGAAAAGCCCGATTTCGACGTCGCGCTCCATATGTGGAACGTGCTGATCAGCGCGCATGGCCTGATCATGGTGTTCTTCATGGTGATGCCCGCAATCATCGGCGGGTTCGGCAACTGGTTCGTGCCGATCATGATCGGCGCGCCTGACATGGCCTTCCCGCGCATGAACAATATCAGCTTCTGGCTGCTGGTCCCAGCTTTCACCCTGCTGCTCGGATCGACCTTCGTCTCGGGCGGCACCGGAAATGGCGCCGGCACCGGCTGGACGGTCTACGCACCGCTTTCGACCAGCGGCTCGCCTGGACCGGCGGTGGACATGGCGATCCTCTCGCTTCACCTCGCGGGCGCATCCTCGATCCTCGGCGCGATCAATTTCATCACCACCATCTTCAACATGCGCGCGCCGGGCATGACGCTCCACAAGATGCCGTTGTTCGTGTGGTCGGTGCTGGTTACCGCCTTCCTGCTGCTGCTGGCGCTGCCGGTGCTTGCCGCCGCGATCACCATGCTGCTGACCGACCGCAATTTCGGCACGACCTTCTATGATGCGTCGGGCGGCGGCGATCCGGTGCTTTACCAGCACCTGTTCTGGTTCTTCGGCCACCCCGAAGTGTATATCATGATCCTGCCGGGCTTCGGCATCGTCAGCCAGATCGTGTCGACCTTCTCGAAGAAGCCTGTGTTCGGCTATCTCGGCATGGCCTATGCGATGGTCGCAATCGGCGTGGTCGGCTTCGTCGTGTGGGCACACCACATGTTCACCACCGGCATGAGCGTGAACACCAAGATGTATTTCACCGCCGCGACGATGGTGATCGCGGTGCCGACCGGGATCAAGATCTTCTCGTGGATCGCGACAATGTGGGGCGGCTCGCTCAGCTTCAAGACGCCGATGCTGTGGGCGCTTGGCTTCATCTTCATGTTCACCGTTGGCGGCGTGACCGGCGTCGTGCTCGCCAATGGCGGTGTCGACGATGTGGTGCACGACACCTATTATGTCGTCGCGCACTTCCACTATGTGCTTTCGCTGGGCGCGGTCTTCTCGCTGTTCGCGGGCTTCTACTACTGGTTCGCCAAGATGAGCGGCCGCCACTACAACGAGTTCCTCGGCCAGCTTCATTTCTGGATCTTCTTCATCGGCGTGAACGTGCTGTTCTTCCCGATGCATTTCCTGGGCCTGCAGGGCATGCCCCGCCGCTATCCCGACTATCCGGATGCCTATGCGCAGTACAACGCGCTGGCGACCCACGGCTATGAGATCATGGCTGCATCGATGGTCATCTTCTTCATCAACGTGTTCTGGTCGCTGTTCGCGGGCAAGAAGGCGGAAGGCAATTACTGGGGCGAAGGTGCCACCACGCTCGAATGGACATTGTCGAGCCCGCCGCCGTACCACCAGTTCGAGACGCTGCCGAAAATCAGCTGATGTCGGAATTGACAGCCTCGGCAAACGCGGCGGGGACGGTGACGCTCCCCGCTGACTGGCGTGACCTGCTGGCGCTGACCAAGCCGCGGGTGATGACGCTGGTCGTGTTCACCGGGCTGTGTGGGCTTCTGGCCGCACCGGCGCACATTCATCCGGTGCTCGCCTTCACCGCGATCCTCTGCATCGCGCTCGGCGCCGGCGCGGCTGCGGCACTGAACCAGTGGTACGAGGCCGATCTTGATGCGCTGATGCAGCGCACCGCCAATCGCCCGCTTCCCGCCGGCCGGATGGACCGACAGTCGGCGCTTCATTTCGGCGTGGGGCTGGGCGTCTTCTCGGTGGTGCTGATGGGCCTCGCGCTCAATCTGGTCGCGGCGGCGGTGCTGGCGGTCTCGATCCTTTTCTACGTGCTGGTCTATACAGTGTGGCTGAAGCGCCGGACCCCCCAGAACATCGTCATCGGCGGTGCGGCGGGAGCCTTCCCGCCGCTGATCGGCTGGGCGGCCGCCACCGGCCGGATCGAGCTGCTGCCGCTGCTGCTGTTCGCGTTGATCTTCCTGTGGACGCCGCCGCATTTCTGGGCGCTCTCGCTGTTCGTGCGCAATGATTACGCCAAGGCGGGCGTACCGATGCTGCCCGTCGTGGCGGGCCTGCGGGTAACCCGTGGCCAGATCCTGCTTTACACCTTCCCGATGGTCGCGGCGGCGGTGGCGCCGTGGCAACTGGGACTGACCGGCGCGATCTACGGGCTTTCGGCCATCATATTGTCGATCCCGTTCGTGGCGCTCGCCGCCCAAATCTCGTTGAGCGGGGAAACGGACCCGGCATTCATGAGGCCGGAGCGTCGACTGTTCGCTTATTCGATCCTCTATCTGTTCGCGTTGTTCGGCATGCTGGTGGTTGATCGGATGGTTCTGGCATGACGCCTGCGGAGGAAACCGAGGTTCGCCGCCGCCAGCGCTCGCGCGCTCTGGTTACCGCGCTTGTCCTCGCGGCGCTGGTGATCCTCTTTTACGCGATCGCGATCGCGAAGATGGCGTGACGATGACGGCTGTCGCAACCCGTAATCGCAGTGTCGCACTCATCGCCGGCGGTATCGCCCTCGCCACGCTTGCCATGGGCTTCGCGGCCGTGCCGCTTTACCGCATGTTCTGTCAGGCCACCGGTTTTGGCGGCACCACCCAGCGCTCGGTCGACGGGCAGGTGCCGGGCTCGGTCGGGAAGATCATCGACGTGCGGTTCGACGGCAATGTCTCGCCGCGTCTCGCCTGGAGCTTCGGCCCCGAGAAGCCGGTCGAGCGCGTGGCGGTCGGCGCCCGCGAAATGGCATTCTTCACCGCGGTCAACAATTCGGATCATGAGATCACCGGAACCGCGACGTTCAACGTCACGCCCGATCAGGCGGGGCAATATTTCACCAAGATCCAGTGCTTCTGTTTCACCGAGCAAACCCTCAAGCCGGGGGAGCGGGTGCGCATGCCGGTGATCTTCTACGTCGATCCGAAATTGCTCGATGATCCCGACGCGCGCAATATCAGCGAAATTACCTTGTCCTACACCTTCTACCCGGTGGATTCCGGGAAGGTGAGCGGCTAAGGACGACCAAACCGAGACCAAGGGGTGAAATAGATGGCCGGCGCGAAGACCCATGATTATCATATCCTGCCACCCAGCATTTGGCCGCTGATCGGCTCGATTTCCGCGCTGGCGATGGCGTCGGGCGCGATCATGTGGATGCACAGCGTCGCGCATGGCGGCTGGATCTTCTTCATGGGCGTGGCCGGCGTGCTGTTCACGATGTTCAGCTGGTGGTCGGACGTGATGAAGGAAGCGCATGCTGGCGACCATACCCCGGTGGTTTCGCTCCATTTGCGCTACGGCATGATCCTGTTCATTGCCTCGGAAGTGATGTTCTTTGTGGGCTGGTTCTGGGCGTGGTTCGATTTCTCGCTATTCCCGGCGCCGATCGAGGTGGTCGACGGTGCGACCTCGGTGATCCAGGGCGCGACCAGCATCACCCAGGGCACGGGCATCTGGCCGCCCAAGGGCGTCGAGGTGCTTGACGCCTTTTCGCTCCCGCTACTCAACACGCTGATCCTGCTGTGCTCGGGCACCACCGTCACTTGGGCACATCATTCGCTGCTGCATGGTGATCGCCAGGGCCTTAAGACCGGCCTGTGGCTGACCGTCCTGCTGGGCCTGCTGTTCAGCGCCATCCAAGCCTATGAATATATGCACGCGCCCTTTGCCTTCAAAGGCCTGAACTATGGCGCAGCCTTCTTCATGGCGACCGGCTTCCACGGTTTCCATGTGATCGTCGGTACGATTTTCCTGATCGTCTGCCTGGTCCGCGCCTATCGCGGCGATTTCACGCCCAAGCAGCATTTCGGCTTCGAAGCGGCCGCCTGGTACTGGCATTTCGTCGATGTCGTCTGGCTGTTCCTGTTCGTGTCGGTCTACGTTTGGGGCGGTTGGGGCGCGCCGGTCCACGCCGGCTAATCGTGGCCTGATGCGATGACGCCGCCGACACCGCTCGCAGCGGGGATTGGCGGCCTCTGCCCCCGCTGCGCCGCCCGGACGCTTTTTCAGGGCTGGCTCAGGTTTACGCCGCGTTGCCGCGCTTGCGGTCTCGATTTCGCGTCGTTCAACGTCGGCGATGGCCCGGCTGCTTTCCTGATCCTGCTGGTCGGTGCGCTCGTCACCGGACTGGCCTTGTGGCTTGAGCTTGCGGTCGAACCGCCTTTCTGGGTTCACCTGCTGATCTGGCCGCCGGTGACGCTCGCGCTCGTGATCGGGTCGCTGAGAATCGGCAAGGGCGTGCTGATCACCCTCGAATATCGAAATGCCGCCCGTGAAGGCCGCATCGCGGGGCCCGACGAATCATGAGGCGCCTGCCACTTATCCCGACAGTGCTGGTCGCGGCTGCCGTCGCCGTGATGATCGGCCTCGGCATCTGGCAATTGTATCGCGCGCAATGGAAGCAGGATCTGCTCGCCCGCTATGAGGCGAACAGCCGGTTGCCGCCGATCGCTTTCCCGAAGGTGCCGACGCCAGCCGATGAGCAGCTGCTGTTCCGCCGCGCCAGCGGTTATTGCCTTCAGGCGACCGGCTGGATCGCGCGCTCGGGCCGGAACCGCGCCGACCAGCCGGGTTGGCGCCATATCGCGCTGTGCCGCACCGGGGCGGAAGGGCCTGGCATGGCGGTCGATCTCGGCTGGTCCAATAAGGGAGACTCGCCCGTCGGCTATCGCGGCGGCCCCGTCTCCGGCGTGATCGGACCGGACCGCAAGCATATCCTGCTACTGGTCGCCGATCAGGCGGCGCCCGGTCTCCAGCCCAGCGCCAAGCCGTTCCTCGACGAAATCCCCAACAATCACCGGGCTTATGCGGTGCAGTGGTTCCTGTTCGCCGGGATTGCGGTGGTGATCTACGCGCTCGCACTGAGGCGGCGGTTGCGGTAACGGCGGCTCCCCGCTAAGCCCCGCCGGTTATGCGCTATATCAGCACCAGGGGGAACGCCCCGATCCTGTCGTTCGAGGATGTGACGCTTGCCGGGCTGGCGTCCGATGGCGGGCTGTATGTCCCGGAGCACTGGCCTTCCTTCTCGTTTGCCGAGATCAAGGCGCTGCAAGGGCTCACCTATGTCGAGACCGCGGTAGCGGTGATGCGTCCGTTCGTGGCCGGATCGCTCGACGATGCGGAACTGCGGACGCTGTGTCAGACCGCCTATGGCCGGTTCGATCACGCCGCCGTCACGCCGCTGGTCCAGCTTGACCACCGGCAGTGGCTGCTCGAGCTATTCCACGGCCCGACGCTCGCGTTCAAGGATGTGGCGCTCCAGTTGCTTGGCCTGTTGTTCGAGCGCTTCCTGTCGACCCGCGACACCCATATCACGGTCGTCGGCGCCACCTCGGGCGATACCGGCTCTGCCGCGATCGATGCGCTTGCCGGGCGCGCCAAGGTCGATATCTTCATGCTGCACCCCAAGGGCCGTGTGTCGGAGGTGCAGCGCCGCCAGATGACGACCGTGCTTGCGCCGAATGTCTATAATATCGCGATCGAGGGCAGCTTCGATGACGCGCAGGCGCTGGTGAAGGCGATGTTCGGGCATCAGGGCTTCGCGGGGCGGTTCGCGCTGTCGGCGGTCAATTCGATCAACTGGGCGCGGCTGATGGCCCAGATCGTTTATTATTTCTACGCCGCTGTCCGCCTGGGCGCGCCGGAGCGGCCGGTTGCCTTCTCGGTGCCGACGGGCAATTTCGGCGATGTGTTCGCGGGCTATGTGGCAGCGAAGATGGGGCTCCCGGTGGCGAAGCTGATCGTCGCCACCAATGTCAACGATATCCTTCATCGCGCGCTCGACGCGGGCGACTATTCGGTCGGCAGCGTGACGCCGACCGCCGCGCCGTCGATGGATATCCAGGTCAGCTCCAATTTCGAGCGCTTGCTTTTCGATCTCCACGGCCGCGACGGTGCCGCGCTGGCGGAGGCGATGCGCGGCTTCGAATCCACGCGCCGCATGGCTATTCCGCAGGCGCTGCGGGACGAGGCGGCGAAGCTCTTCTCAAGCACGCGGGTTGATCCCGACGGCATGTCGCTGGCGATGCGCTGGGCATTCGAGGGCAGCGCGCAGGTGATCGATCCGCACACCGCGATCGGACTTGCGGCCGCGCGCGAAAGCGATCTCCCGGCCGATGTGCCGATTGTGACCCTGGCCACGGCCCATCCGGCCAAGTTTCGCGACGCTGTCGAGCGCGCGATCGGCCAACGGCCGCAGCAGCCACCACGCATGGCCGGCCTGTTCGAACGCACCGAGCGTTACGAGGTGCTGCCCGCAACGCTCGATGCGGTCGAGGGCTTCATCAGCCGCCACGCCCGGGAAATGGCGTGACCGCACGGCTTCATCGCCTGCCCAACGGCGTCACCATCGCCGTCGAGCAGATGCCGGGCGTGGAGACGCTCGCGGTCGGTCTCTATGCCGATGCGGGATCGCGTTCCGAGCCCGAGGGCCTGTCCGGACTTGCCCATATGGTGGAGCATATGGTGTTCAAGGGCGCCGGCTCGCGCGACGCGCGCGCGATCGCTGAAGCAATCGAGGACAAGGGCGGCTCCATCAACGCCTGGACGAGCCGCGACCACACCGTCTTCCACACCCGCATGCTCGCCGAGGATCTCGCGCTGGGGCTCGAACTGGTCGCCGATCTCGTGCGCGCCCCGCACTTCAACGCCGACGAGCTTGAGCGTGAAAAGCAGGTGGTGCTGGCTGAACTTGGCGAGGCGCGCGACACGCCCGACGACATCATTTTCGATCATCTGAACGCCGCCGCCTATGCCGATCAGCCGCTCGGCCTGCCGGTTCTGGGCGCCGAGGCGAGCGTTTCCAGGATCGATACGGCAGCGCTGAAGCGCTGGATCGAGGAACAATATCGTCCCGACCGCCTTGTTATCGCCGCCGCGGGCAAGGTTGACGAGGATGCCCTGCTGGAGATCGCGGAGCGCCGGTTCGGCGATATTTCACCCGTTCAGGCTGCACCCTTGCCGCCCGCCCGGTTCACCAGCGGCACGCGGCATGATCGCCGCCGTTTCGATCAGCTGCACCTCGCGTTCGCTTTCGCCGCGCCCGCCCATCGTGACACCGATCTTTATGCAATGGCGCTTTACGCTTCAGCGGCCGGAGGAGGCATGTCGTCGCGCCTGTTCCAGGAACTGCGCGAGGAGCGGGGGCTTGCCTATAGCATCTATAGCTGGGCGCAGCCTTATGCGGATACCGGCATGTTCGGCGTCTATTGCGCCGCGCAGCAGGAAAAGGGCGCCGAGGCCTTTACCCTGGCTCGCGATGTGCTCGCCCGTACCGCCGAGACCTTCAACGAAGCGGAACTCGAACGTGCCAAGGCGCAGGCCAAGGCAGGCCTGCTGATGGGGCTCGAATCGGTCGCTACCCGCTGCGATCACCTTGCCCGCCAGGTCCATATCTACGGCCGCGTCGTGCCGCCCGCCGAAACGGTCGCACTGATCGATGCGGTCACCGTCGCGGACGCGCGCCGGGCCGGCCAGGCAGCGGTCTCAGGCCCCATGGCGGTCGCCAGTGTAGGCGGAAAGCTTGCGCGCGTCGCCTGAGTTCGCGGCGGACCCGAATTTGTCGGAGCGAAAGTTTTTCAACAGCCTGTTAGACG
>Ga0157380_10003279_pt1 | contig 11091 bp, 10 predicted proteins | sample S35metaG_FD_119757 | JGI IMG/M metagenome (GOLD analysis project Ga0157380, IMG submission 119757) | Switchgrass rhizosphere microbial communities from Kellogg Biological Station, Michigan, USA - S3-5 metaG | ecosystem: Host-associated > Plants > Roots > Rhizosphere > Soil | place: USA...
AAGCCTTGATCAACTTGCTGAGCTGACCGATCTTGACCCAATGAATTCGATCCACATGGGTGGCCAACTCCGGCTCCGTTTCACCCTCATGCGCAACAGCCGAAACGTGATAGCCCAGCTTCCTGGCATTATCCGCAAAAATAATCGGGAACCGGCCATTGCCGGCAATCAACCCGATCCGTTCACCGTCGATGACCTGAGGACGTGGCGGCACAACACTCACTCTTCATCCTCCTGATCTTTGCCGACCGATCTGCAGATGCCTCGCTTCGTGTCCTCCAAGAACGCCAGCACTGTCATGACATCCGGCTGGTCTCCAAACTCGACCTTGGCGAGTTTGGCCGCCTCCGGAATTCGATGCCCCGACCGGAAGAGAATATCGTAGGCGCGCTTCAGTACCGAAATCCTGTCGACCGAAAACCCTTGGCGACGCAACCCCACCGAGTTGAGTCCATACATCCGCGCACGATAGCCACCCGCGGCCCGCGTGAACGGTGGGAGATCCTGCCCTAACGCGCAGCAGCCGCCGACCATCGAATACGACCCGACCCGTACGTATTGGTGGATGCCGGTGAGTCCTCCGATGATGGCATGATCCCCGATCGTGATATGGCCGGCTAAACTGGCTGCATTGGCAAGAATAAGATGGCTCCCGAGATGGCAATCATGGGCCACATGCACATAGGCCATTAAGAAATTCTTAGACCCGATCGTCGTCTTTCCACCGCCTTGCGCTGTCGCCCGATTGACTGTCACATATTCCCGAAGAATGTTGTCGTCGCCGATCACAACTTTAGTCGGTTCCCCCTTGTAGTGGAGATGTTGAGGAGGGGCTCCAATCGAGGCAAACGGATGGAGTATGCACCGGGCACCGATTTCCGTCCAACCGTCTACTGTGACATGGGAAACCAGGCGCGTCGCTGGTCCGATCGTGACGTTCTCACCGATCAGGCAAAACGGCCCGACCTCCACGTCATCGGCAAGATTCGCCTTAGGATGAACAATCGCTGTTGCATGAATCTGCACCCTGAGCCTCCAGTCATGAGCAAAAAAAGCGGGCCGCGCGCACAATCACGCCTCACGTGTAACGATTCACGTCGCCGCTTTTCCCTCGGTCACCATAGCCGTCACTTCAGCTTCACAGACGAGCTCTTCTTCGACAAAAGCCTTCCCTTCCATCTTCCAGAACGGCGCTCGTTTCTTGACGACGTTGATCTCAAACCGCAATCGATCGCCGGGCACAACCGGCTTGCGAAACTTCGCGCCATCGATACCAGTCAAATAGACCACAGGACACGTTGCGTGCCCTAATGACTTCAACGCCAGAATTGCACCGACTTGAGACATGGCTTCAAGAATCAGTACCCCCGGCATGACCGGGTGTCCGGGAAAATGCCCTTGAAAGAAGGGTTCATTGATCGTGACGTTCTTCGTCCCGACGATCCGCCGATCAGGGTCCAACTCCTGCACGCGATCGACCAGCAGAAAAGGATACCGGTGAGGCAGGAGGGATTGAATTTCGGCTTGCTCCATCATAGACATCGGTCAAACCTCCTCTATCAGGATGCTGAAAAAGTCTGTCAGCGTCGCTGGACAGTCTTTTTGAACATCCTGATGCTGTAAATCGCCACCATCATATAAGGTTTTAGTGGCGACACTTCGATTGCTCCTTCCAAGCTTGCTCGCCATCTCCCGAGGGGATAAGGGCTGATTGAGCTTCTACTGCGCGCGTCCAACGAGGGCCCTTCAGAGGGCCGCGCGTTGCGCGAGCAAAGAAGATCATCAGCCCTCATCCCTTCCTACTTATTTTGCCGATCAAACTCTTTCACCACCTGACTGGTTAAATCCAGCTCAGGCTGATGGTAGATCACGATTTTCACCGCTGATTCGGCTCCCTTGTCGATAATCGCATCGTACCCGGTCTTCTCTCCGACGGCTTGGGCAGCCAATTGTATTTTCTTCGAATATTCGAGCACCATTTCGCGCTGCTTTTGCTGAACCTCGCGACGGAAGTCAGCAACCCGGCGTTGATAGGCTTCCGCCTTGGCCTGGAGTTGAGCCTGCTTTTCTTGCTTCGCGCTGTCACTCAACTTTCCATCTTGAATCGCTTCTTGCAGCTCTTTCAGTTCTTGTTCGTCGGCATTGACGATCTTTTGCCTGGCCATAGAGTAGCTCTTGAGTTCTTCCACAGCCCGCTTGCCCGCCTTTGATTGTTCGATGACCATCTGTTGGTCCATGACTGCAACCTTAAAGGTTTCAGCCGACAATCCCGGCAACACCATCGTCAGCCACAGTACCACTGCACCGACCAGACTCGTCACTCCCCTTCGTTCCATTGAATCCTCCTCTGCTCTTCACAGCCTCGTCTATCTGGTCTATCCGGTCTGTCTCGTGTAGTTAGGTTCTCCGACTCAAGCGACAAAACAGACCAGACAGACCGAACAGACCAGATAGACTGGTTACGGATATTCACGATTCACTTCCTCAATGATCTGACCCGTAATATCGATTCCTGCCTCGTTATATAAGGTAGGGCCGCCTTTCCCTTTCTCCATAACAATCTGCAATCCGAGGCGCTTCGACACTTTTCCCACAACGAGTTCCACCTTCTCACGGAACCCTTCGAGCACGTCCTTTTGCTTTTCTTGAACCTCTCGGTTCATCTCGGCCGCTTTCTGCTGATATTCAGCCACCCGGCGTCGAAACTGGTCTTCGCGCTCCTTTTTCGCAAGCGCGCTCAACACATTGGCCTGCCTCCCGAAATCTTCCTCCATGCGGCGTAGTTCCTTCTCTTCCATCTCGATGACCGCCTGGCGATTCTTGGAGAACGCGCTTAAGGAATCCTTGGCCCTTTTGCCTGAGCTCGTTTCGCTCAAGACACGGGCTGAGTCGACGACTCCGATCTTCCCCTCAAATTTGTGGCCGTCTGAAGCACAACCGTAGACGATGAGGATCGCCATCAACAGACCACCTGCACAGCACAATTTCCGAATGACGACAGCAACCTGGCTCACACCTCTACCTCCCTCCTGCTTACAACAATTCGCTCGGTTCAGAATACAGAGCCCACGGTAAACTCGAAGACCCCTTCGCGTTCTCCTTCGTTGGGGTCCAAATTAATCCCATATGCGGCGCGGAGCGGACCAAAGGGTGAAACCCATCGCCCTTCGAAACCGGCCGCTGACCGCAACTTGGTTGACACAGAACTTCCGGCGAACCCTTTCCCATAGTCGAAAAACACCACGCCGTTGAGTTTCGCCTCTTCCGAGATCGGAAAGATGTAGTCAAAGTTGAAGATCAACTCACTGGCTGCGCCGAGAATGGTATTTGTCGACGTTACCGGTCCCGCCTTGCCGAACACAAATCCGCGCATCGTATTGATGCCTCCGACGAAATACAGTTCGGTAAGAGGAACCGGGTCCGTGTGGCCGTTGGTACTGAGGCCTTCTACAACACCATAGCGCGCACGGACAGAGAGGCGTGTATCGAACGGCAGCGGGGTATATTTCTGGACATCGAAGGTGTACTTAAAGAAATCGTTCGTCCCCCCCAGGTAAGACGTGCCCAGACCAAGACTGATGGTCGTTCGCCAACCGGTGCGGGGATCCATATGAAAGTCTCTCGTATCGCGGGTCAGCGTACCCCGAAACCCCGTCGTCGTCTGCTCCCCGATTTGATTACGGATAAGGTCTGGCGCTGAAAACGTCGGGTTGCTGTACTTAATGTGTTCCGCGACCGGACTGATGCTACCCGATACATACTCGGAAAACCACCTGCCGAACGTCACGCTGCCACCGAGTTTTCGCTCCTTATACGTGACAAAGTTCGTCTGGGTGCTGAAGAGATCGAATTGCATCGAGGTCAAGGAGTCGTTTAAATAGGGATTACGAAACGTGATCAACCCCAGTTGCCGCTTCTGTCCCAACTGACCGCGTACCCGCCCCATCCAACCATTCCCACCGAGATTTCCCTCCGTAATGTCGGCGATCGCGACTAATTGGTCCAACGTGCTGAATCCACCGCCGATGCTGAACTGGCCGGTCGGCTTTTCCTTCACCTTCACATTCAGGTCGACCTTATCCGGGCCCACTTGCTGCGGAAGAATTTCCACCGTCTCGAAGAAATTCAAGTTATTGAGCCGCTGAAAGCTCCGCTTCAATGAGGGAGTGTCGATAACATCCTGCTCATCGACACGGATTTCCCGCCGAATGACATTGTCTTTGGTCTTCTCGTTCCCATTGATGTTGATCTGACGGACCTGCATCAACTCCCCTTCCTTGACGGTCAGGATGATGGCCGCAGTCCGGTCCGCATCATTCGGAATCACATTGGGGACAACATCGGCGAATGCGTAACCTTTACTCCCGTATAAATCCTTCAGTCTGGTTATCTCATCGCGGAGCTTCTGGCGTTGAAAAATCTCCCCCGGCTTCATTTTGAGCCCCTGACGGAGCTCAGGATCTTCAAACACTACATTCCCACGGAATCCGATTTCGCTGATGGTAAAAGGCTCACCCTCCTTTACCGGGTATGTCACGACAAACCATTTCCTGTCGTCGCTGAGTTCCACGGTCGGCAACCCGACCTGAGAACTCAAATAGCCTCTGTTGAGCAAAATTTCTTTGATCCGCTCGACATCGTTATTCATCTCCTCCCGTTTCAAGACACCGGCATCTGAAACGAACGACGGTAACTTCCGCTGCGTGAACAGACCATACCAGGGAACATATTCCCGCGTTGCCATCACCTTGAACATTTCATCTTTGGTCGCCGCGTGCATTCCGTCAAAATTGACCGTTTTGATACGCGCTTTATCCCCTTCTTTTACAAAGAATGTCAGGCGCTTTCGATCCTCATCCAAGGTCTGCACGACCGGAATCACCTCGCAATTGAAGAAACCGTCCCCCTGGTAGGCCAGACGAATCTTCTCCGCACTCTCTTTGACCTGCGCCTGATCGAGAAACGCCTGGTTCTTAATCGTGATCTTTTCTTTCAGCTTATCGTCGCTTAGCGCTTGGTTGCCATCAAATACGATCTCGGCGATAAAAGGTTTCTCCCGAACTAGAAAGATCAGAGCTACCCCGCCTGCTCCTGGTTCCGCTTTTACTTGCACATCTTCAAAGTACCCGGCATCGTAGAGAATTTTGATTTGTCCATGAACATTCTCAGGGGTATAAGGATCGCCGGGTTTTAACGTCAAACGGCCGATAATCGCCGGCACTTCGATCCGCTTGTTCCCTCGAATCTCAATCGCCGTCAATTCGACGCCAGCCTCCTCTGCAGCGACCAAAATCAGGGGTAACGAACCGTAGGCCAGGGTGACGAGGATCATAATGAGTGGCCAACGAGTCCATGCTGGGGAACAAGTTGTGCTCACTGGATCCGCGTTCCATATACCAAAAAACCAGATGATAGAGGCATTATGGGTGACCCTGCCGCGGCATTCTCGATACCCGCAAATTGTGAAGCGTATCTCGTTATTCGCGCCGCACTCGCGACATTCGCGAGAAAAGCTGGACAGGCCGGAATGTTCCCCTGTAAGAGTCGCGGCAGCCTCGCACGTCGTGCTTGTCTCGCTCAGATTTAACGAACGACAACCAGAGGGGGCAGCCGACGTGGGAGCACTTGGTGGTCAGCGCGAACGTATCCCTCACAGGAACATGGGTGCGAAACTTCCGAATTATATTTGGCAAGTATTTGAATGTAAAGCTGGCAGGGCGCGATATTCTCAAAGATCGATTACACACAGCCGGAGTGGATCAATAAATAAAGATTCCCCATGTCGCTCACTGGCAAGCTCCTGCTTTTCTTGACATCGCTTACCCCATCACATAGTATCGAAACATGTCGCGCTACGACGTTCGCAAAGCCGTACTTCCTGCTGCAGGACTCGGTACTCGCTTCCTCCCCGCCACCAAAGCTTCCCCCAAAGAGATGTTACCGCTCGTCGACAAGCCGCTGATTCAATACGCCGTGGAAGAAGCGGTCGCCTCCGGAATCGAGGACATTATTATCATCACGGGGCGAGGCAAACGCGCCATAGAGGACCATTTCGACCGATCCGTTGAGTTAGAAGAAAATCTCAAGGGAAGCGGGAAGGCGCAGCTCCTGAGCCAGATGCGCCATATCTCTACGCTCGCAAATTTCTGCTACGTCCGGCAGACGGAGGCCCTCGGCCTCGGCCATGCGGTCCTCTGCGCCCAACGGCTGATCGGTGATGAACCCTTTGCAGTCATACTCGGCGATGAAGTCATCGATGCCCCGGTCCCAGGCCTCGCACAACTCATTCATGCCTTCAAGAAACGACATGGCGCGGTCCTCGGTGTACAGGAAGTACCTCACCAGGAAGTCAACCGCTACGGAATCGTATCGCCTAAAACCATCTCCGGGGGACTACATCAGGTCGAGGGTCTTATTGAGAAGCCGGCGCCGGATGAAGCCCCGTCCGATCTGGCGGTCATCGGTCGCTATGTCCTGCCGCCTGATATTTTCGCCATTCTTCGAAAAACCAGGCCGGGTAAAAATGGCGAGATCCAATTGACCGACGCACTTCGGGAGTTGGCCAAAAAGTCTCCAATGTATGCGTTGGAGATACAGGGGCAGCGCTATGATGCCGGAGACAAGTTGGGCTTTCTCGTTGCGACCGTCGAATTCGCACTCAAAAATCCCTCTCTGGGACCGGAGTTCGCCGATTATTTACGGGGTCGGCTACGGCCCTCCAGAGGACGCCGCGCAACCAGACTGCAAAAATAGTAACAATCGCAATCACACAACATTGAGACGATCCCGATGAACGACCCGAACGAACAGGACTTGCAGCTTCCGCAGAACGTCGAAGTTCCCGACCAGCTTCCCCTATTGCCGGTGCGAGACATCGTCGTCTTCCCCTACATGGTCCTCCCTCTCTTTGTCGGACGGGAGATGTCGATCAAAGCGATCGAAGCCGCGTTAGCCGGTAATCGAATGATCTTTCTCTCGACACAAAAGGCCCTGGACGTCGAAAATCCCTCACCGGAAGATATCCATACCATCGGCACGGTCGGCATCATTATGCGAATGCTGAAATTGCCCGATGAACGGATCAAAATACTCGTGCAAGGGCTCTCGAAGGCCAAGATAGCCGGCTATGTTCAGTCTGAACCCTATTACTCCGTACGTATCGACAAACTCACCGAACACAAGCCGGCTGGCGCCGCACTCGAAACCGAAGCCGCCATGCGGACGGTCAAGGAACAGATCGAACGGATCATTAGTCTGGGCAAAGTCTTAATCCCGGACGTGATGATCGTGATTGAGAACCTCGAAGACCCGGGGCGACTGGCCGACATGGTAGCGTCAAATCTCGGGCTCAAGGTCGAGGCCACCCAGGCAGTTCTGGAGATCGTTGAGCCGGTCAAACGCCTCCGGCACGTCAGCGAGATACTCGGAAAAGAAATTGAAGTCCTCTCCATGCAACAAAAAATTCAAGCCCAGGCCAAAGGGGAGATGGACAAGACCCAGCGTGAGTACTTCCTGCGCGAGCAACTCAAAGCGATTCAGAAAGAGCTGGGCGAGCTCGACGAGCGCGCGGAGGAAATCACTGAGTTTCGCAAGCGTGTCGCAGAACTGAAAATGCCGGAGAAGGTGCTGAAGGAAACCGAAAAGCAGCTCAAACGACTTGAGAAGATGCACCCGGATACAGCCGAGTCTGCGACCGTCAGAACCTACATCGAATGGATCGTGGAACTGCCCTGGTCCAAGAGATCTAAAGACAACCTTGACCTCAAGGCTGCCGCCAAAGTGTTAAATGAAGACCACTATGATCTGGAAAAGGTCAAGGAACGGATCCTTGAGTATCTTGCCGTACGGAAGCTCAAAGACAAAATGAAGGGCCCGATTCTCTGTTTCGTCGGTCCCCCCGGCGTCGGAAAAACTTCGCTCGGAAAGTCGATCGCCCGTGCGCTCGGTCGGGAGTTTGTCCGAATCAGTCTCGGCGGCGTCCGTGATGAAGCCGAGATCCGCGGCCATCGGCGTACCTACGTCGGCGCACTCCCTGGCCGTATCATTCAAGGCATGAAACAAGCCGGCACGAACAACCCGGTCTTCATGCTGGACGAAGTCGATAAAGTCGGAATGGATTTTCGAGGTGATCCATCCGCAGCCTTACTCGAAGTGCTCGACCCGGAACAGAATAACTCGTTCACGGATCATTACCTGGGCGTGCCCTTCGACCTGACCGAAGTCATGTTCATTACCACGGCGAATCTGATCGATCCTATTTTGCCCGCCTTACGCGATCGGATGGAAGTCATCGGGATCCCCGGCTACACGGAAGAAGAAAAGCTGGGCATCGCTCAGAAATATCTGATCCCTCGGCAACTCAACGAACATGGCATCACCGAAAAACATGTCCGCATTGCCGAATCGGCGGTGCGCCAGATCATCACCAATTATACGAGGGAAGCCGGCGTTCGTAACCTTGAGCGCGAGATTGCCAACGTCATGCGCAAAGTAGCGAAAAAAGTGGCGGAAGGCAAAGGCGTCGGGTTCCCTGTCAATCCAGCCAACCTGCATACGTACCTCGGCGTCCCCAAGTTCGTGCCGGAAGAGGAGCTGGAAACGGACGAGATCGGCGTGGCTACCGGCCTAGCCTGGACGGAATCCGGCGGCGATGTCCTCTATGTTGAAGCCACAGCAATGAAAGGGAAAGGGCAGTTGACCCTCACCGGCCAGTTGGGCGATATCATGAAAGAATCCGCCCAAGCCGCCCTGAGCTATGTACGGTCGCGCGAGCGCACGCTCGGCATCAATCCCGATGCGTTCACCACTCAGGACCTCCATATCCATGTGCCGGCTGGAGCCATCCCCAAAGACGGGCCGTCGGCTGGCATTACCATGGCCATCGCCATTGCCTCGACGTTGTCGCAAATCCCGGCACGCCGGGACCTGGCCATGACCGGCGAGATCACGCTCCGTGGCCGAGTGCTTCCTATCGGGGGATTGAAGGAGAAACTCTTGGCGGCCAAACGAGCCAAACTTACCACTGTGATTCTCCCGAAACGCAACAAAAAGGATCTTGACGAAATTCCCAAGCACATTTTGAAGGGTATTCACCTCGTATTTGCCGACACAATGGATGATGTCATGAAGGTGGCGCTTCGGCGTGGCTCGAAGTCCCTACGTCGTGCGGGCAAGCCCGACCAGCCGCCGCCACAATCAAAGAAACAGACCGCGCGGGTGAAGACAGGGCGAGCAGCTCGCTCCCTGCCCGTGCATGCAAGCAGGGCGGCGACGTCTCTCACCCCACTCCATTAGCAGGATGCAGGAACAATAGGTCTCGCTTGTTTATTTGGTTTATTTGGTTTGTTTGGTTGAACTAAACTAACCGGATGAACCAGACCACACCGTCGAGCATGGCCTCCATGGCCCGCACAAAGACCCGCCCCACGATCCGGGAATTCGATCTCATTCGAGCCCTCCACCGATGCCATGGGCGTCGCTCTTCTTCCGTGATACAAGGAATCGGCGACGATGCCGCGATCATCACGTCACAGGCCGGCCAATGGACGGTGCTGACAACCGACCTGTTAACGGAAGGGATCCATTTCGATCTCAGAACTGCTACACAATTCGATGTCGGTTTCCGCGCCGCCGCAGCAAATCTCAGCGACATTGCCGCGATGGGAGGAACCCCACAGCATCTGCTAGTTTCCTTGGCGATTCCCCGTATCGGCACCAGCCGCCAGGTACACCAGCTGTACCGAGGGATGATGGCCGCCTGCCGCCCACACCACGTCGGACTGATTGGCGGAGATATGTCAACTTCGTCCAGCGGATGGTTTCTCAGCTTGACCCTGACCGGAATCGTCCCTCCCCGCCAGGCCCTCCTCCGGAGCGGCGCGCAAGTCGGAGATTTCCTCTACGTGAGCGGCACAATCGGCGATTCATTGGCCGGCCTGAGACTTTTGAATGAACCGCCATTTCGCACAATGCCTCACCGGCGCGCTGCTGCACTTTCGAATAGACATCGGCAATTTCTCATCGAACGGCATCTGCGTCCAACCGCGCGCGTCACAGAGGGTCAATGGCTCAGTACCCATCGTCTCGCAACCGCCGCAATCGATATTTCAGACGGTCTCTCCGGCGATCTCCGCCATATCTGCGAGCAAAGCCGTGTCGGAGCAGAGATCGATCTACGCGCTCTCCCCCTCTCGACAGCCTGCCGCGCCTATGCAGCTACCAGGAAACTGAACCAGGCGGACCTTGCGCTGACCGGTGGGGAGGATTATGAATTGCTCTTTACCGTGTCGCCACGCCAACGTGCGCGACTTGATCGGATGGTCAGCAAGAAAGGATTTGCTCTCACCTGCATCGGGAATATTCGGCCCCTTCGGTTTGGCATCCAAGTCCTTTCCCCCTACGGCCAACATCACCGATTAGAGAACCGCAGTTACCGACATTTCACATAACTAGTTTCATCCACCACACCATGGCCAAAATCCCTTCGGTCCGATCGCTATTGAAACAGGTTCTTCACCTCCAGGAGTCACCACAGCGAACAGCGTTAGCCTTCGCCATTGGAGTCTTCATCTGTTTTTCCCCGGTTTATGGGCTACACACAGTGATAGTGATTTTCTGCGCCTGGGCATTGAGGCTCAACCTTCTTGCCCTTATGGCAGGCGCCTACCTCAACAATCCTTGGACAATAGTTCCTATCCTCGGCGCCACCTATTGGGTCGGAGCCCTTTTGCTCGGACGATCCGATAGTCCAACTTTCGACTGGCACGATGTGAGTTTCAGTGCGATCTATGAACAGATCATGCCCTACGCCGTACCATTCTTTCTTGGAGGATTTGTCTTGAGTATACTGGGGTCGGCAATCGCCTACCCACTCGCCTACTATTTCTTGGCGAAACATCGGCAGTCGCACCCACTCGGCCAGGAGCCTACCCAACATTAGAATGCTCAAAAAGATCAACCTTCTCACTCACCCAACCCTGGCGCGCCAAGATGCGCCTTGTCCCACGCAAGGTCGCACCATCTGAAGAAGGTTGAGGTGGAGGGGACCTTAACCTTTTGTCCGCGAGGCAGAGCCATTGCCGCCTCCTCACG
>Ga0157380_10003280_pt1 | contig 11090 bp, 5 predicted proteins | sample S35metaG_FD_119757 | JGI IMG/M metagenome (GOLD analysis project Ga0157380, IMG submission 119757) | Switchgrass rhizosphere microbial communities from Kellogg Biological Station, Michigan, USA - S3-5 metaG | ecosystem: Host-associated > Plants > Roots > Rhizosphere > Soil | place: USA: Michigan...
CGCCGACGCCTGCCGCGTCTGTCGTCACGCCCGCGCTGCGCGCCCAGACGATCACGGTGTAGCTGGCTGCCGTGGTCGGCGTCCAGCTGTACGTCGTGGTCGTGTTCCAGTCACGCACCATCTGCGCCGAGCCACCCGCTTGCTGCACGAGGAACTTGTATTGCCGTGGCGCCACACCACCCGTACCAGCGGCCGTGAACGTGATCGCAGTGCCCGTGTTCTGCGGTGTCGCCACACTCGACGTCAGCGTCGCACTCGTCACCGGTGCGATCGTGTAGTTGAGCGTAATCGTCTGCGTCGCGACATTGCCTTGCGTGTCAGACGCATCGACCGTGATCGTATTGGCGCCAGGCGAGAGGGTGACTGCGCGGCTCCACGAAGCCGTCGCGTTGCCGGCGGCCGTACCGCCAGTCGCTCCCTGGGCGTTTACTGTCACGCTCGCGACTCCGTTGCCACCCCTGCCGCTGTCCGTTGCCGTGCCCGCGATTGTTGCGGACGCAGAACTGACGGCCTGACCATTTGTGTGGCTCGTGATCGAGAGTGTCGGCGCCGTGTTATCGACCGCCGGTGTCGTGATCGTCCAGACGAAGGAACGGGACACCGTGACCAGGGAATCGGTCACAAAGATCGTGACGTTGTACGTGCCTCCAGCCGACGGAGTTCCGGTGATTCGACCGGTTGTCGAGTTGATCGCCAGGCCTGTCGGCAACCCGGTGTGCGTGAAGTTCAACGTTTCGCCGTCGGGATCGCTCACTGAAAGGGTGAGCGGAGTAATCGCCACGCTGATCGGACTACTTTGGTTCACCGGCTGCGTGAATGACGGAATCGAGAACGAGGTCTCCGTTGAATACGAACCCGCGCCGGAGGCATTGACCGCTCTCACCGCAACGTAGTGAACGACACCGCCAGTCGGCGTGAACGTGTGCGTCGTCTGTGAGCCGTTGACTGATGCGAGCTGAACGTTGCACGACATCGAGGCCGTGCCAAGGCAGACCTGGTAGTTCGTGACCTGATCGCTTGGCGGACTGGCGTCCCACATCGCCGTCACGGTCTGACCGTTCGCTACAACCGGCGACGAAATCAGAATGAGTGAGAACAGTGAGGCAATTCCATACCTCACGCGATGAGTCCAAGTCCGCACGTATTGCATGCCATACAGATGGGCAAAGCAGCGGCCAAGCTCGGCGGGTTGAATAAGTGGCGGAAAGTGCGGGACTTACTCGATTTCAATCGGCCAGACTGTCGGCGACTCGAACACGCTGACGGTTAGCTGACTTACCATCTTGTCGTTGACTCGACTCGTGCGCCCGAAGTCGATCGACAAACAGTTAATCGGCTCGAACTCAATCGAGCCACACGGGAGTTGTGATCACAGACAACACAAACGTGATCGTTGCTGCACCGAAAATGAATGGAAGAAAGTAATACGGTGTATTGATCGCGTTCCCGTGATTGTCACACCTTACGCGGGCGTTCCCTGTTTGACGCGTGGCAGCGCTCCCGACGGTTCAGCGCATGACTAAGGAACCCGAGTAATACACGTTGCCGGCATTCGCTTCGGTCGTCGAGCCGCCGACCCACACACCGACAACGCACTTCGAACCGCGGCGGTTGTTCGGTTCAACGTCACTCCGAAGCGGCAGCCAGTGTCCGTGAAAGTCAGCGATGAACCGTCCGGATCGTGGACACCAGGATTGATCCAGGCGCACGACCATGACGAAATTACGAACCCCCCTGAAGGGCCACGCGCGTCCCTATGTCACAATCGATTCGAATGAGCCTCTCGATTGCGATCGCGCAGGTGAATCCCATTGTCGGCGACGTTGCGGGCAACCTCGCGATCGTTCGCCGCGCCCGGAACGAAGCCGCCGCCCTTGAAGCAGATCTCGTGGTCTTCCCAGAGCTCGTGCTGGTGGGTTATCCACCCGAAGACCTCGTGCTCAGGCCAGCGCTGGTCGAGGCCGCGGCCCAGGCACTGGAGTCACTGACGCAGGAAAGTGTGTCGGGTCCTGCTTTGGTGGTCACGCTTCCCTGGCGTGAAGGAGGATGCCTTCATAACGCAGTCGCGCTGATCGCGGAAGGCCATCATCAACTGCGCTTCAAACACGAATTACCGAACTATGGCGTCTTCGACGAAAAGCGTGTCTTCTCGTCGGGACCGCTCAGTCAACCAGTCACACTCCGGGACATCCGAATTGGTCTGCCAATTTGCGAAGACATTTGGTTCCCTGACGTGTCAGCCCATCTGGCACAGCTCGGCGCTGAGTTGCTTCTCGTTCCTAACGGCTCGCCATTCGAGGTCGGGAAACTGCATCAGCGCCTCTCGCTCGCGCGGGAGCGGGCCAGCGAAACGAATCTCCCGCTCGTGTATGTGAATCAGGTCGGAGGGCAGGACGAGCTGGTCTTCGACGGCGGCTCGTTCGTCGTCAACGGCGATGGGACGCTTGCGCGTCAGTTGCCGCTGTGGCAGGACACCGTCGCGCTGACGCGATGGACGCGCGAAAACGGTGCGCTTCGATGCGAGGGCAACGACGAGTGGAGTGAACCGCCGCGCCTCGAAGCGGTCTACAACGCGATGATGCTCGGGCTGCGCGATTACGTCGTCAAGAATCGTTTCCCCGGAGTCGTGCTCGGCATGTCCGGAGGCATCGACTCCGCGCTGACTGCGGCCGTGGCCGTCGATGCGCTTGGACCCGAGCGCGTGCGCGGCGTTCGTCTGCCATCACGCTTCACCAGCCGCGAGAGCCAGGACGATGCGGCTGAATCGGGACGCCTGCTGGGCATGCGGCTCGATACCGTGGAGATCGGATCGACGGTCACCGCTGCCGAAGCAGCGCTCGCCGATGCATTCGCCGCCCGCGAGCGTGACGTCACCGAAGAGAACCTGCAGGCGCGCGTTCGCGGTCTGTTGCTCATGGGCCTGTCGAACAAGTTCGGCGAGATGCTCGTCACGACCGGCAACAAGTCCGAGATGTCGGTCGGCTACGCGACCTTGTACGGCGACATGTGCGGCGGCTACTCGGTGCTGAAGGACATCTACAAGACCGAGGTGTACGCGCTCTCCCACTGGCGCAACAAGCACGTGCCCGCGGGCGCGCGCGGACCAGCAGGACGAGTCATCCCGGAGTCGTCCATCACGAAAGCGCCGACCGCAGAACTACGCCCGAATCAAACCGACCAGGATTCGCTGCCAGCGTACGACGTGCTCGATGGCATTCTGAACGGGCTCGTCGAAGAGGAACTGAGCGTGGACGAGATTGTCGCTCGCGGATTCACGCGCGAGCTCGTCGTCCGCATCCAGCATCTTCTTTATCTGGCGGAGTACAAGCGACGGCAGGCGCCGCCCGGCGTGAAGATCACTCGCAAGAGTTTCGGTCGCGACCGCCGGTATCCGATCACCAACGGCTTCCGCGAGCGCACTCGCTCCTGAGTGGGGTCTGACCCCATGTGAAAACGTGTGAAGGGGTCTGACCCCGTCCGGTTCAGGGCGTGATTGTCACGAGCGGCAGGTTCGCTCGTGCGAGCTTGTCGAACACGCCTCGGGCGTTCGAGATATTGAGCGGCGCTCGATATCCCTGCGCCACGTCGATCTCGCGAATCTGCGGAGCGATGTCATTGCGCAGAAAGAAGGCGTTGACGCGTTCGGTCGCGATCAACCGATAGCCTTTTCGTCGGCCCAGATGCACGAGCGCTGCGAGTGACGCACCGTGGTAGGCGCGATTGCCCACCGCGTGGACGTTGAAGTCGGCGCTATACGGGATCGTCACTGCTCGATCTGCACCGAACAGCCAGTTGTACTCGAGCGCAACGAGCCGTGGATTGCACGCGGTCAACGCTTCCCAGAGCCAGTAATCGATGCCGTCGATGTCGATGCTGAGCAGATCGAGGTCACCCGCGAAGCCCTGCTCGGTAATGAACGCGTTGATACCCTCGCGGGTCAGGAGCTGATGCCTGGCGATCACCGGGTGACCCGTATAGCGCACGACGATTTTCCTGATCGCATCGTCGCGCCCATCGACCATCAAACCGTGCCATCCCATCTCGCTCGCGAGGAAACCGGAGTTACCTCCGTTCATCCCGCAGCCCAGGTCCACGAATCGCCGGGTGGTCACGCCGATGCGCTTGAAGATCGCCAGCACCAGCCCGTCTTCGTCGTTCTGCGAGGAGAAACTGAATCGCTCCGCCTGCAGATCGTACGGCGGCTCGAGTGCGACGCCTTCGAGATACAGCTTGCGTACTAGTGACGGCACCAGATCGACGTTCTGCTTCAAATCCCGAATCGCCCGTTCGATGCGCTCGAAGCGCTCGGACAAGTCGCGTATGGCGGCGGCCGTCGCTGCGGCCTGCTGGTCGGCGCGCGACGGCTTCCTTCGAAATGGATTCATGCGGTCACAGAATACCGCGTGTCGCGAGTCTCGCGGCGAGCAGCGTGGCTTCGATCATGCTCGTTGGATCGGCCACGTTCTTCCCGGCGATGTCGAACGCCGTACCATGGTCGACGGATGTGCGGATGATCGGAAGCCCCAGCGTGACATTGACGGCACGTCCGAACGCCAGCAGCTTCACCGGGATCAAACCCTGATCGTGATAGCACGCAATCACGGCATCGAACTCGCCGCGTACCGCGCGCCCGAATACCGTGTCTCCGGGGAAGGGGCCGTCGATCTGAACGCCTCGCTTCTGTGCCGCCTCGATCGCCGGTCGCAGCACGATCCGTTCCTCGTGCCCGAGCAGCCCGTCTTCACCCGCGTGGGGATTGAGACCGGCAACCGCGAGCCGCGGTTGCACGATACCGAAGCGTGGCAGCTCCCGCGACGACAACTCGATGATCTCGTCGACGAGCTCACGAGTCAGCGCGCCCGGCACCGATGCCAGCGGGATGTGGATCGTCGCGAGCACCACCTTGAGTGGCTCCGACCAGAACATCATCGCGACTCGCGAACTTCCGGTCAGATGGGCCAGCAAATCGGTGTGACCCTTCCAGGGTAGCCCCGCGCGTGAAAACGCCAGCTTGTTCACCGGTGCGGTCGCCACTGCCGCGACTACACCGGACTGCGCATCCTTCACCGCTGCGCAGAGCGTGTCGTACGCCGCCTTGCCCGCGTCGGCCGACAGTTGACCGAGGGTGAAATGCGCACCTGTCGGCGGGCCGTAGACGACCGGTTCACATGCCTCTCGGACGCGAGGATCGTCCGCCGCCTTCTGCGCAATCTCCGGACCGATGCCTGCGGGATCGCCGGACGTGATGGCGATGCGCGGTTTCATGGCGATCATTATTGCTTGTGCAAGGCGGGTCTAAAGACCCGCCTCTACATGGGAAGGGCCTCTACGTCGGGCTTGTAGCGGCGAGTCTTTAGACTCGCCGACTGACAGCTGCAGCCGATTTACAGCTGCAGCACCAGCCAATCGGCAACGATCTTCGGGCTCGCGTTGCGCTCGAGAGCATTGAGCGCCTCATCGACGGCGGCGTACGCTTTGAGGCTTCGCCTGTGATCGAAGGAACCAATCAGCTTCTCGAGTTGTGCCTCGAGGTCGCCGTTGGCCAGCGTTCGGCGATCACCATGACTCGCGACGATCCCGAGATCTCGCAGCAGTGCGGCGAGCGCACGCAGGCACGCCGCCATTTGATCGCGATCGCTTGCCGACGTGCCCCTGGTCCCACTGAAATCCCGGACGACCTCCAGGCGCCGCGCCGGATCGTCCGTTCGCGCGGTCTGCTCGAGGAGGCGGCACGCCTCGTCTCTGGCCTGCGTCAGGTCGGCCGAATCCGCAGACAGAGCGCGACCGACGCTGCCATCGGCATCCGCGGCCGCCGCGCGCGCATCGGTCTCCGAATAGCCATGATCACGAGCCAGCGCCTGTGCGACCTCCGCGGGCGACAGCGACCCGAAACGTAGGCGCGGACAGCGCGATCGCACAGTGGGCAGCAACGCATCCGGGATCGACGATACCAGCACGAAGATCGACGCCGTCGGCATCTCCTCCAGTGTTTTCAGAAGAGCATTCTGTGCGGCCGCCACCAAGGCTTCCGCGTCGTCGATGATGACAACGCGTCGGCGCGCCTCGAAGGGACGAAACCCGGCCCGGTCGATGGCGTCGCGAACCGCCTCGATCTTGATCGAGCCGTTATCCCCTGGCTCGATCATGATGACATCGGGATGGACGCCTCGCCCAATGCGCCGACAGGCCGCGCATTTGCCGCACGCATCGCGTTCGAACTCGCCCGTCGAACGTGGCTCGAGACAGTTGATCGCGCGGGCGACTGCCATCGCTACGCGCCGCTTCCCGACCCCCACGGGTCCGGCAAAAAGAAGCGCCGGCGGCAGCGTGTCGCGGGCGATGGCACGCGACAGCAACGCCAGCTGGCGGCGATGGCCGAACACAGAACTGAACATAGCTCTCTCGAGGGACAGTCAAACCGAACCTGCCCGCCTTCGCGCGGAGCGCTACGGCGAGGTCCGCCGGAGCCTTGGCGAAGGCGGAAACACGAACAGAGAATGAGAACTCTGAAGTTCGAACGACAGGTCTTTTGACAGTCTACTTCTTGTCGCCGACGCCGAAGACCTTCGACCAGAACCCGCGCTTCTTTGGCTGCTCAGGCTGTTGGGGTGCCGGCGGTTGCGAGGACGGGGCTGACTCGGCCACGCGCGCAGGTGGTGGCGGAGCGGCCGACTCCTGCGCAGGCGCAGGCGTAGAACGCGACGGAGAGATCAGCTCCGCGAGCGCTCTGAACGGCGACGAGATGATCCGCCGATGGATGGGGCACGATTCCGTCGGCTCCGTGCCGGTGACGAAATATTCGGTGTACACCGTCGATTGGCTGGTCGTCGCGCCGTGCGTGTCCGTGACGTTCTCATGGCACGAATCGGTCGCGAGCTTTCCGCTCAGACGGCAAATCGTCGCGGAGGTGATGTTGGACGGCGTGCTGAACCACTCCGGGCGATCCTTGCGCGTCGCCGCCGCCATGAAGCGTCCCCACACCGGTACGGCCAGCACTGACGCATAGCCGCCACCGATGATGGTTTTCGGCTGGTCGTATCCAACCCACACGCCCGCGACCAGTCGAGGCGTGAACCCGACGAACCACGCGTCGTGATAGTCGTTGGTCGTGCCGGTCTTGCCCGCCGCCGGCAGACGGAAGCCGACGCTGCGTGCGGCCGCACCAGTTCCAGCATTGACGACGTCCGCCATCATGTTCGACATGAGGAAGGCCGTCTCTTCGCTGACAGCTCGCTCGGGCTTCTGCTCGGCGTTGAACAGCACTTCGCCGTCAGTCGTTTCCACGCGGCGCACGAGGATGGGCGCCTGCACCATGCCACCGTTCGCAAATGAGGCATAAGCGGCCGTCATTGACGACAGCGTGACCTCGCCAGATCCCAGTGCAAGCGACGGCACGCTCGGCACCGAACCGACTCCGAGCTTCTTCGCGTACTGCACCGTGATCGGGATGCCGACGTCCTCGAGCATGCGAACCGCCGCGCGATTGCTCGACGTCTTCAGCGCCGCTCTCATCGTCATCGACGAGCCTTCGCTGTGTTCGTCTTCAGGCACCCACGCACCCTGCAAGGTCATGATCGGTTCATCGAGGTTGTCGATCACGGTCGCCGGCGTGTAGCCCTGTTCGAGCGCTGCGGCATAGACGAATGGCTTGAATGCGGAGCCGGGCTGTCTCTTCGCCTGCGTCGCCCGGTTGAAGTTGCTCCGCTCGAAGTCACGACCACCGACCATCGCCCGCACTTCGCCGGTGCCCGGGTCCATGGCGATCAGCGCACCCTGCAGTGGATTCGCTTCGTCGTCGTTCTTGCGCTTCTGACGCTTCTCGATTTCAGCAATGCCGCGCGCGACTTCCGCCTCGGCAACCTTCTGCATGTCGAGGTCAACGGTCGTGTACACCTTCAGGCCGCCCTGGTAGACACGTTCCCAGCCGAAACGATCGACAAGAAACCGCCGGACTTCTTCTTTGAAGTACTGCCCGTACGCCTCACCACGTCTGAGAGCGTCGTCGAGCTTCACCGGCTCCTTCAGCGCCTGCTGATACGCAGCCTTGTCGATCATCTCCGCGTCGAACATCGCGCGGAGCGCAACGTTGCGCCGTGCCGTCGCCTTCTCGAGGCTCACCGTGGGTGCGTAACTGGACGGGGACTTGACGAGGCCAGCCAGCAAGGCCGCTTCAGCGACTGTGACGGCCGACGCCGGCTTGCCGAGATACCCCAAAGACGCGGCCTCTACACCGTACAGGCCGTCACCGAAATAGACCTTGTTGAGATACAGCTCGAGGATCTGATCCTTGCTGAACTGCTCCTCGAGGCGCGCAGCGACAACGATCTCCGTCAGCTTGCGCCGGTATGTCTTCTCCGGCGTGAGGAAGCTCTGTCGTGCCAGCTGTTGAGTAATCGTGCTGCCGCCCTGTGCCAGACGACCCTCGCGGAGATTGCTCAACGCTGCGCCCGCGACGCGGACGACGTCCACGCCGTTGTGATCGTAGAAGCGCTGGTCCTCAATCGCGAGGATGGCGTTCACCAGGTGTGGCGAGATGCGCGCCAGCGGCACGTCGATTCGCTGTTCCTTGAAGATCGTGAAGGCAGGTTTGTCCGTTCGATCGAAGAGGGTCGTCGCCTGATCCATGGACCCGATGCGACGGAGTTCCTCCACGCCAGGCACCGAGACCACGATCCCGTGGGCGTACCAGATCGAACCGATGACTGCAGCCCATACCCCAAGCGACAACGCCACGACACCCGAAAGAAACAGCGAGGGATGGCGGCGAAAGACGGCCGGCAATTGGGGGGAAAGCTTGATTCGGACTTTCATTGACTTCATAAGCTGGCAACGACCGTGCCACGGCCGAGCAGGCGCCGACGGCTCAGATCCACGGTCTGAATCAGGATACTCGACTCCGGTGACGACGATCCTGTGTCAGCTTTTCACGGCGGCGGTAAATTCGGCCCTATTCCGCTCGGAGAGCCACGACGCTGTTGGCGCGTGTGGCTTTGAGCACTGGGATGCAGCTCGCGGCGGCCGCAGCGAGGCACAGTGCGATAGTGGTCGACACGTAGGTGAACGGGTCGAGCGGATTGACACCGAACAGGACGAGTGATGCCGTGCGACTCACCAGCGCACTGAACACGACGCCGAGCGCAACGCCAATCAACGCGGGTCGAAGCGACTGACGAAGCAGTGCTCCGACTATTGTCGACCTCGTTCCGCCGAGCGCGACCCGCACGGCGATCTCGCGGCGGCGGCGTGCGACGGTGAACGCGACGAGCGAATAGACACCTGAGATCGCCATCACGACGGCGATGACCGCATTCACCCGAATCGACACCTGGCCGAGCCGCACTCCTGAGAACTGGTTCGAGAGTGCGTCACTCATCGTCCGTAGATCAAGAACTGGAAGTTCTCGATCGACGTCTCGAACTGCCGCACGCACGTCTTGAACACGGCTCAGAGGGGCATCAACCGTCGCAACGAAGTAGACGAGCGCGCGACCTCCCACCTGAGCGAACGGCAAGTAGACCTGGCGCACCTGCGGTGACGTGGGGTCGAAGGGACGAATGTCTTCGACCACGCCAATCACGGTCAGCCACGGCGCCGACTCGCCGGCGCCAGCGAGCCGGAATCGTCTGCCGAGTGACTCGTTGTCCGGCCAGTACGCTCGCGCCATCGATCGACTAATCACGGCAACCGGCTGGGAGCTCGCTGAATCCCGGGTATCGAAGGTGCGCCCCCGGACGAGAGGAACGCTCAGCGTCTCGAAGTATCCCGGGGTCACCACCCCGCTGATGGCCCACGGGCTCTGCTCACCCGGAATGTCCGCGCGATCTTCGATCGTGAGTACCTCGGTCGGCAGCCCCAGTCCGCCTCCAACGCTCAAAGGAAACCGTGTGCTGGCGCCTGCCGCTTTGATCGTTCCCAATTGCTGAAGCCGCTCATGGACACTCGTCAGCATACGTGCGGCTTCGGCCGGCTCCGCATACTTGTACTCAGGCACATCGAGCCGGAAGGTGACGACGTTCTCGGACTCGAAGCCGAACGGGAGTGCGAAGTAGTTGTTCGTGGCACGCGCGTAGAGCACGGTAATGATCAACGCGAACGTCGCGATGGCCACCTCGAGCCCGATCAGCACGCTCGCCAGCGGACGCGATCGACGACGGCCGGCCACCGGACCTCCGGACAGCTGCTTCATGGCGTCGCCAGCCGTGACGGAAGATAGCCTGAGCGCCGGCACCAGTCCGAATAGGACACTCGCGAGCAGTGTCATACCGCCGGTAATCGCCAGCGCACCGGCATCGAGGGACAGATCGGACAGATACGGCGTCCGCGTCCCGAGGATTAGGCGAATCTGCTCGATGATCGGAACCGCAATCAGCAGGCTGCATGCGCCTCCCACCATCGACAACGCGATGCTCTCCACGAACAGCTGGCGGACGATGCGGCCGCGGCGTGCACCAAGCGCAGCGCGGATAGCAATCTCGCCTCGCCGTTCCATCCCGCGTGCGAGCAGAAGGTTCGCGATGTGAGCGCAGGCAGCGGCCAGCAGCAGCGTCGTCAACGTCATGACGAGCCCGAGGAACACTTTCTCACCCGGACCAAACGGCAGAAGCCCGCTCACGTAGAGATCCCACCCGGCATTGGTGCGCGGCTGCTCGCGGGCGAGGCGCTGAGCCAGCGTCTGCATGTCGGACTGCGCGCGCTCGAGGCTGCTTCCGGTTCTGAGTCGCGCGATCGCCATCAGCGACCGTGGCTCGCGCGCTCCATCAGCGCGAGGCAACGAGCGCGGCAGCCACACTTCGACGTCTTTCGATTCAAACCAGAATCGCTCGGGCATCACGCCAACGATCGTGTGGGGCCGGCCGTTGATCACGATGTCGCGGCCCACCGCAGATGGATCGGCCCCGAACCTGTTCCTCCACGCGCGGTCGCTCAGCATCGCGACGAGAGTCGCGTCGCTGTTCGCGTCGGCAGCGTCGAACCCGCGGCCCAGCGCCGGAGATGCGTCAAGCAGGCGAAAGAGATTGGTTGTCGCGCGCATGGCCAGGATTCGCTCAGCGTCCCGGCCCCCGGTCATCGTGACCGGCTCGACACGGTAC
>Ga0157380_10003281_pt1 | contig 11090 bp, 10 predicted proteins | sample S35metaG_FD_119757 | JGI IMG/M metagenome (GOLD analysis project Ga0157380, IMG submission 119757) | Switchgrass rhizosphere microbial communities from Kellogg Biological Station, Michigan, USA - S3-5 metaG | ecosystem: Host-associated > Plants > Roots > Rhizosphere > Soil | place: USA...
ATCCGTGCCGCTGGCAGCGTGTTGAAACGCGGCATCGAAGTGCTGACTGGCCCGGTGCTGCACCTGCAACACATCAAACGGTCCGAGGCCGCCCGAATCGAAACTTCGCTGGGGCTCGCGCTCGCGGATACCGGCATCCACGTCGAAGGAGGGCACTGAGCTCCGGAGCGCGCCCGATCGCCGCCTAACCAGTCTCGGAAACCGCTGCCGACGGTAGCGGCAGCCGCTACTCTATTAGGGCCAATTGTCTCCGCATCGGGCTCAGGCAAGGATTCGACACCAAACAAACAAGCGCCTAGCCACTTCAGGGAGAGCGGGCCATGCGACAGAACTTCTCTTGCCATAGAACGCTGGGACTGGTTGCCCTGGTGACACTGCTTCAGAGCTGTGGCGATCCCAAGAGCAGCTCCACCAGCGGGCCTGAAGGCGGACCGGTGCCGACCAGCAGCATGACCATCGCTCTGCGGGTCGAGTCCGGCGAATCGGGTATCGCGGTGGTGCGCGCGAACCTGAACGACGGTCACTTCCTCGGCAAGTCGTACCGGCTCGATGGCGGCGACTTTTTCCGCGCGTGCATGACCGGCGTGTGCCGCAACATGGCAGACAACGATTCCCTGGATTCACCCGACTACATCGCCCGCTTCGACTACCGGCCCGGCGTCGAGTACGTCGTGTCGTTCAACCGGCAGGGGGCCCAGTCCGCCCCGGACTCGCGCGTGACCTTGCCGCAACCCTTCACCATCGTGACGCCCGCCGACGGCCAGCAAGTCACTGATGGCGACACCGTGCTGGTCACGTGGTCGCCTACCGGCGCGCCCGCACGCGTTTCGTTGCGCTACGACGCGGAATGCAATCATTTGTCCGGGGCCTTTGGCGTGTCGAGCGGGTCGTTGAGCCTCGACTCGAACGCCGATGGCCGGGAATCCGTGAGCATCGATCCCATCGTGACTTTTGCCCGTTCCGGCTCGACGTCGCCGATCACCCGCTGCAGCATCGAGGTGATCGTAAGCCACGAGCTCCAGGGACGAATCGATCCGGCATTCCACGACGGCACCGCGGTGGGCATCGTGTCGCGCAAGGTCACGCTGGATTACATCCCGCGTTGATTCAGCTGTTTCGCAGCACGAACTCGATCGCCGCACAGCACGCGGCGACCTGCGCCTCGTTGCATTGCTCCGGTGTAGCGCGCGGACTGTCGGGATACACCTCGGTCGTCGTCGTAAAACGCGCCCCGGTGATTCCCGCGCACAAACCCAATTGTCGCAACGGATACTCGATCACGCCGGGCGCCACGAGCGGAGAGCCGATGATCTCGTTGTTGTCGTCCGCGGGCGCTATGTGTGTGACCTTGCGGACTGCCTCGATGATCGCGCGCTGGAATTCCCGCTGCGGATTTCCGCTGTCGTCGACCAGATAGAAGCCGTCCGGAATGAGGCCGGGCTCGAACGCCTTGCCGTCGCGCGCGGCGAGGGCGGGGCGGAATTCGCTTTCGTCGGAATCGGTCGTCTCGTGCAGGTCGACGTGGAGCAGGAAGCGTCCGCGCAGCGGCGCCACCAGCCGCAGCAACGCCGCTGACTCGGCCGCGGCACTTGCTTCCTTGAACGAGCGATTCGGGTCGATGGCATTCGCGTTCCAGCGCTGGATGCGCTCGTAGGCCCACGGACTCACGCAGGGCACCGCGAGCAGATTGATTTTCTGCGCATAGTCCGCCGCGCGTTTCTCGAGGAACTGCAGCGCGCCGTGCACGCCGCTCGTCTCGTAACCGTGCACGCCACCCGTGACGAGCACCCAGGGTCGATCGTCCCGCGCATCGCGGCTGCGCAGTGCGAGCTGTCGATAGTGGTCGGGTGGATAGTCGAGCTGCCCGTATTCCTCGACGTCGAATCGGGTGGCGAGGTGCTCGATGCGAGGCACGACGTCGTCGGTGAAGCTTCTGACCTTGCGTTGTCGTGATAACCACTGCGCGCGCTCGGCCGCGCCCCAGGCCACGCCGGCTGCGCCGATCGGATAAGGAGTCAATGCCACCTCAAAAGTAGTTCTAGTAGTTCCAGCTCGTCAGATCCGCGCCCGGCGGTGCCGACTTGCGAATGCGTTCGACGATCCTCGGCAGGAACATCTCGTGATAGCGCAGGCGCGAGATCGCGTTCGGCTGATCCGGATCGCCGTTCCAGCAGTGCTCGAATCCGTGTCCGTAGCGGATCTCGCCTTCGTACGGTGGATTCTTCGTGTTCGCGAGAAACTCTTCGGCGAGCCGCACGGCGCCGTCGAGGAAATAGTTGTCCATCGTGCCTACATATATATGTAGTTTGCCGCGAAGCTTCTCGCCGAGCCCGTGGTCCCAATCGCGGCGCAGGATCTCCATCAGGTCGTAGTGCTGCTTCCAGTACTCGGCAACCTTGTGATCGATCACGCCCGTGCGCTTGTCCCAGATCGCCGCGGGGTAGCCATCCGGGCCCACGGGCGAGAAGACTGCCTGCCAGATGTCCCACTGATCGCCGCTTCGTCCGTGCGTGCCGAGCACGAGCTCACGTCGCGAGCTCTCCGCCACGGTCGTCTCGGTGCGTCCGAGTCCCTCGCGCTTTCCGGGACGCGGTGTGCGCTTCCAGAAACTCTCGGTGTAGAACGCGTTCGTCTCCTTGTAGATATCCACGACCGTGTACGCGCGAAAGTCGATCGGATCGGGGCAGGCGGCATACGCGCCGTTGTAGAAGTCCGGATAGAACGTCTGCACCGCCATCGCTTCCCAGCCGCCGGTCGAGCCGCCGTAGACGAAGCGGGACCAGCCCGTGCCAAGCGCGCGATATTTCTTTTCCAGATACGGGATGAGCTCGGTCTGGATCGCTGCGCCATAGGGGCCGAGGTTCGCCGAGTCGACGGCGTAGGAGTCGTCGTAGAAAGGATTTGCGTGCTGGATCTCGACGACCAACGCGCGCGGAAAGTTCGGCCCGATCCAGAGCTTGTAGAAGCGATAGGCCTCTTCCTGCTGCGTCTTGTTGTAACCCTTCCACTGGAAGCGTTCGCTGAAGTCCGGCTTCAGATCCGGATCGGGCGGCGTTTCCCGAAATCCTCCGAAGTCTTCCGGAAAGTGACCGTGATTGATGACGAGCGGGTAACGCGCGTCCGGGTGGGCATCGAAGCCTTCCGGCAGGAGCACATGCGCGCCGAGATACATGGGCCGGCCCCAGAACCTGGTGAGTAGCTTGCTCTGGATGCGTTCGTGCCTGACGTACTTCGTGTCCTTGGGCGGGACGATCTCGGGGATGATCTGATCGACCGTGAGCTGAATCGTCGCGTTCGACTTCGGATCGAACGTGATTTCCATGGGCACCGAGTACGCGTTGCCGGGCGCACGATTCCATTGCTGGCCTTCGCCGCGATCCATCGGCAGCTTGATCGTATGGCCGTTGCGCTGAAACGTCTCGTAGCGGTGGAAGACGGCTTGCACGCGATACGTGCCGGCCGGCACGTCGCGCAGGCTGTCGCGCGGATACCCGAGCACACTGGCGTTGATCAACTGCGGCGTTGCCGGCGACCAGCGCTCGACGTCGATGCCGAAGAGCTGCTGCGTCTTCGCGCTGTCGTTCACCTGCATCCGCGGCTCTTCGCCCGGATCGTTCGAGAGGATGAGGAGCAACCGCCCGTCGGCCAGTGCAACGGCGGAGCGCCCGGGGATGTTCACGGCGAACTGCGGTGTCGGGAACGCCGCGGTCGCCATCCCGAGCAGGAACGTGGAGAGCAGCAGCCGGCGCCAGCGCAGTCCTTGCGGCAACCTCATCGCGAAGTTCTGCGCACGAAGTCGGCCACGCGATCGGCGCTCGCCTGGCAAGCCACCGACTTGCCACCGATCAGGACGGACCCCGTGCTGGCGACTTCGGAAGAGTTGAATATCCGGTCGGGACCCGGCGCGGCTGAACTCAAGACCGCCATCGATGCGCGCCGCTTGATCATGGATGCTCCCGCTGCCTGTGTGACGGCCACCAAAATGCAGCGCGCCGCACGGCTTGGCAAGAGTCTGCGCGCCGAGCAGACCCACAGCCAGGACAAGCCGCCCCGGACGATCGGGCGGGAGTGAGCTAGCGCTCGTCCTCGCGCTGCTCCTGCGCTTCGAGCTCGCGATTGCGCTGCTTCGCGCGTTCCAACACTTCCGGCGATCCCATGGGATCGCGACGGCCGCGCAGCAGGCCGAACAGCGTGCCCACGAGCACCACGCCGACCACGATCATTGAAATGACAAACGGCGTCATGCGCTAACTCGCGAACGTGATTTTCACGGAGTCGGCGGATTTCTTCGCCGGCCCGTGGAATACCACTTCGATGTTGTTGCCGTCCGGGTCGATCACGAACGCGCCGTAGTAGCCCGGATGATAGGGACGCTCGCCGGGCGCGCCATTGTCCTTGCCTCCCGCGGCGAGCGCGGCCTTGTAGAACTGATCGACCATCTGCCGGCTCTTTCCCTGGAATGCGAGATGCGTGCGGCCGGTCAGCTGGCCTTGCGCCGCGGCGCTTTCCCTGGTGGAGATGAACAGCTCGTCCGCCCAGAAGTAGTCGTCGCCTTCTCCCGCCAGCGGGATCTCGATGACCTTGAACACGGCGGTATAGAAGCGCTTGCTCGCCGCGAGGTCTTTGACCACGAGTTGAAGGTGATCGATCAACCGGCCGCGATACAGTTCCTGGGTTTGCATGATCCCGCTCCTGAAAGGTCAGGATGAAATTACCACCGCGGCCGCTAACAAGAAGTCAGCGAAAGCCGACTGAATCGCCATCACCCGCGACCTGCGGCCCGCTCGCGGGCCAGGCGCCTTTTGTCGTATGGTTCGGCTGCGCGCCGGGATCCTGAACCCACCCTCGGCACGCGGGAGCGCCATGAGATTCCTGATCTGCATTTTCGCCGTCGCACTGGGCGCCTGTTCGCGCCCCGCGGAAACTCCGGCGACGACAACGCCAGCAGCAACCGCGCCCGAGCCGGTAGTCGCGCCCGCGGCTCCGGCCGCAGAAGCCACAGAGCTGCCGCCGGCGCTGGTCGCGCGACTCGTGCGCCCTCATTCGCCGGTGCTCGGCCCCGCGAATGCGCCGGTCACCGTGATCGAGGTCCTCGATCCGGCCTGCGAGGCTTGCAAGGCATTCGCGCCGGTGGTCGAGCAACTGCTGTTCACCTATCCCGAGGATGTTCGCGTGGTGGTGCGCTATGCGGACTTCCATCCCGTCACGCTGCAGGCGCTGCGGCTGCTGGTGGCCGCGCGCTCACAGGGCAAAGTCCACGAGTTGCTCGCGGCGTTGTTCGCACGGCAACAGGAATGGGCATCCCACACGGCACCGAATCCCGCGCATGTCTGGAAGATCGCGCAAGACGTGGGCATCGACGTGAAACGCGCGCAGAAGGAAGCGGTTGCCACGAGCGTCGACGACATCCTGAATCTCGAGGCCGACGACCTCACGGCGCTCAGGGTCGAACGCACGCCCACCTTCTTCGTCAACGGCAAACCGCTGCCCGTCTTCGGTGCGCAGGAGCTCATGGATCTCGTGGCCAGCGAGGTCAAGGCCGCGAAGGCGAAAAAGTAGGCCGCGTACGCGCCCGGAGCGACTAACTATTCGTGGAACACGGCCCCGTGGCCGTGGATGCGAAACCATTTCGTGATGATGATCTTGTGACCACGGATCACCGGTTCGCCACAGTGCATGGTGAATTCGTTGGGTGTGCCGTCCGGGTTGAGATTGTTCCAGAGCACCGCCATGCCGGCCTTGGGCTGGAAGGCATGATCGATGCGCGTGAAGCGCGTGGCGCCGCCTTCGAGCACGTCGTTCAGATACACCATGAATGACCAGGTGCGATTGCCGCGCACTCCCGCGAGGCGCCGGTACACATCCGTATCCGGCTGGAAGTAGTCCCAATGCGGCTTGAACTGCTGGCCGACGTCGTATCGCTGCGCCTGGATGCCCTCGGAGTATTCAACGCGGATGCCGAGCGTCTTGCAGATCTTCGCGTCGATGCTCACCGCCACGGGGCTCTTGAGGTGACAGAGATACGAAGACTGGCTGGTGCGGAATGAGGAGTCTTTGGGGTCGAACGAGAGCGTCGAGGGATGCAGGTGGTGGCCGATCAGCGAAACGAGGCGCGCGCATTCCTTCTCGCTGAGGAAGTCGTCGAGCGTGTAGAGCTCGAGATTCGGATTGTCGTGCCTGTGCAGATTCCTGGGGCTGCGCCGGATCAATGGCGGCGATGGCGAGCCGCCGTCGAGCGCGTTACCCCGTGGCCGCAGCGCTTCGATGCCCGCGAGGATGGCCACATCCGAATATCCCCACTTGCGCAGCGTCTCCACCGACTCCGACATGTCGCAGGCCATGTTCATCTGGTCGCGCAGCCACTTCAGGCTCTGGTCATTGAGCGGTTTGTTGGCGTTCATGGCGATGCATTTACCACAATCGATAGCGCACGCCGAGCCCCACGGCGTTCATGCCGCCGTCATGGCCCATGAGGCCGAAGGCCACCGACCGGTGATGGATGCGCAGTGATGCCGACCAGCGGGAATCCACGGGCCCGGCGGTCATTTCCAGCAGCCAGTAGATCAGTGTCTGATGGCTTTCGCCTTCGAGCTGCACTTCGACCGGAGGCAGCTCGGTGGCATAGGACAGACCGAGCCCGAACGCCGCCGAAGTCGCCACGCGCTTGCTCCACGGAAACCGGTGCCACCGAAGCGTGATCGGGATGGCGTTGAATTCCCAGTGTGTCTGGTCGCCGAAATGTTTCACGACCTGTCCTTCGGCTTCGAAGGTGAGCGCGCCTTCCTTGCGCTCGGCGTACTGGCGCGACACCGCCACGGTAGCTAGATAGGAATCGACGAACCTCGTGTCGGGGGCATCGATGATGATGTCTTCCCAGCCGGGCTGGGATGAGATGGCCGCGCCGTAGACGGTGGTCCACCAGTCGCCGTTTTCGGCGCGGCAGAACATCGGGCTCATCGAGAAAATCAGGAACGCAAATCGCCTCGACATTTTCGCCATGCTTACCTCGTCTGTGCGTGCAGCGTAACCCAGAGCCGAATCCGTTGGTGTGCGCGGTAATATTTACACCGGATTTCACGGGGAATTCCTTGTCGAACAGCACAGACAACGCGGTGGCGCCAAAAGTACTCGCCAGAATCCGCCTCGGGTGCCTCGATTTGCCCGCGGTTGATCGAACGAATGGCGGAATAGAAAAGGGCGCGTGGGTGTTCCCACGCGCCCTCATTTTCCGATCCGGATGCGATCGGGTATTGGCTGTTACAACTCCCAGACCGCGCCAAGCTGCCAACGCGCACCGCCGTAGCTGAACTGCTGAAGAGTCGGAGCCCCGTCGGAATAGACGTTGTTGGGCTGGATGCTGCGGTAGGTCGCCTCGCGGGTCACGTTGCGTCCCGAGAGCCAGATGTTGAAATGCTCGTTGAACTGGTAGCCCAACTTCAGATCGTAGAACTCCGTGGCCTCTCGAAAGTTCGTGCCGCCCGGGTTGTAGGGCGTACGGATCGTCTGGCCCGGGCACTGCGCGAATGACGTCGGATAATTGTTGATGGCGTTGGAGCAGGACGAGATGAAGTCGAAGAACTCGGACTGGCCCTGGTAGGAAATGCGCGCATTGAACTTGCCGTCGTCGTACCACACGGCGAAGTTCTTGAAGAACGAGCGCTGACCCTGCGGCGGGTTGTATTCGCCGGTCATCAGATCCCGCGATGTCGCGAAATCCTCGAAGTCGAGCTCCGAGTAGTTCGCATCGATGCCGGTATTTTTCAGGATCCACGGCAGGAACGTGAATGCGACCTTCGCGGTGTACTCCATGCCGAGCTGCGTCCCGGACGGGCCGTTGATGTACGACGGGTAGGTGAAGTCGAGCTCCGACAATGGCTGGCCGGTGACCGGGTCCACCGCGTCGCTTCCTCCGAACAGGTTCGAGGCCGGCATGTTGGCGTTGATCGGCGCACCCACACGAATCTTGTTGCGATAGTGCGCGACCGAGAACATCAGATCCTCGGTGGGATACCACTCGAGCGAGAGGTTCATGTTGTTAGCCAGGAACGGTCGCAGCCCCGGGTTGCCGACGCGTCCCGAACAGGTGTTCGGATTGTCGACGGTGCCATTGACGTCGGCGAGGTTGCGTTCGTCGATGGTGCAGGTTCCCGAAGGCAGCAACGAACCCGGCGGCGGGCGCGACATCACTTCGCCTTTGTAGTAGCGCAGCACGAGCTGTTCGGGCAGGACCCAGAGATTGAAGTTATAGGCCGGCAGCCAATTCGAATCGTCACCCTTGATCGACGTATTCATCGCGACCGTCGTGGTGACGATGGCGCCGGGATTGGTGATCGGGTTGTAGAGCGGCGTCACTGCCGTATGGGCCAGTGTCATGAAACCCGTGGCGTCCGTACCGGTGGTGACATAGCGCGTGCCGACATTGCCGTTGAACAGCATGTCCCACGGCAGCGTCTGTTCGAACTCGAACATGAGGTAGGCGGCGTCGGTAAGTTCGTCGTATGCGGAGTGCGGCTGCGCATAAACGTTGCCGTCGTTGGCCATGCAGTGCTTCATGCAGGACAGGTCGAACACCTGTTCGGGAATCGCCGCGGCGATCATGGCCGGATTGATGTACGGCCAGTTGGTCAGGATGTCGCCCTTGTCCGGATAGTCTCCGAGGAACGGATAGTCCTTCGTGTACAGGGCGCTCGAGATCACGCCATCGAGGTCCTGGGGCGTGAACGTCATCGTGCCGAACAGCGTGTTGTTCAGATTGGCGACGGGGCTGTTGTTGGTGCCGATCGTGGTCCCCGGAACGTAGCCGTACTGGCAGGGCTGGGTGGAAGTCGCCGTCGGCATGCACGAGCGATAGTTGACGGTGAGGTTTTCGGTCGGAACGACGGTCGGTGCCAGATATCCCGCCGTGCCGACGTTTTGCCCGTTGCCTGGTCGCACCGTGTAGCCACCGCCGGCCCATCCATTGCCGGTGTGATTGCGGTGTTGCCAGCCCGCGAGGAAGTTGGTCACGAACGGAAGCGACTCGGACACGTCGTAATCGAAATCCAGCTTGGTCTGGTTTTCGGCGTCATCCGTCATTGCCGGGCGCCAGGTGAGTGTGAAGTTGCTGCCCCATTGCGCTGCCTGAGCGGCGGTATAGGCCGGCGAACCCGCCTGAACGATCGTCGGGTTGGACACCGCTCGCGCGATGACGGGGCCCAGAGAGGCATAAGGCAGGTTGGCGAGATCGAGCCCGGCCGGCAGATCGTAGGTCCACAAACCGGACGGGGTGATATGTGCGTCGACGCCGCCGTAGGTGAAGTTCACGGCAGTGCGCAGCTGGGTGCGCTGCCATGTAGAGCCCGAGTCGCCATACAGGAAATCGACTTTGAGCCTGTCGCGTTCGAAGCTGGCACCGGTCTGCCAGTTCCAGGTTTCGATATCGAGGTCCTGATTGATGGCGTCGATGTTGGCGTTGCCATCGTTCAGGTGGAATGCGGTGACGTGGTGGCTGTCGTCGACCACGACGTTGCTCATGTCGCTTGCCACGCCGCATCCGGTGGTCGTCTGCGCCGTGCCGGTTCCGGATACGGTTGGCGGGCCGCAGAGGCCGGTGGGGTTGAACGTGAAGCCAAGACCGGTGTTGACCGTGCGTGGCGTGATCAGTGCGTTCGAGTTGGCCGCAGGTGCGGTCTGCGTGAAGGAGATGGCCTGGTTATAGCCCGGGCTGCCGAGGTTGAGCGTGTTGTCGACGTTGGTGACGTGGCGGTCCGCCTTCTGATAGGCGGCGTAGACCGTCCAGTCTTCAGTCACCCGATAATCGAAACGCAATTGCGCCGAGACTCTTTCTTCCGAGGCCTTGCGCGGGAATGCACGAATGAGCGAAGGCGCGTAATCGTTCCACTGGTTCAGGCAGGTCTGCAATCCATTCGTCTGCTCCAACTGCGCCGCCGTGCGGTTGGCAGCGGCCGTGGCGCCGGGTGTCGTGACAGTGCCCAGCACCTGGTCGCCCGCGGTAATGGCGTTCAATTGCGCCGTCGTCAGGGCGGGGAAAGACGCGAGGCAATCCGCCGGAGTTGCGGCCGCAGCCGACCGCGTGAGGATGTCGATGGGGGACAGCGACGCATAGGTCGGCACGCCACCGGGACCGAAAACACGGAAATTTCCAGCCGTCGCGGTCGGATCGACGATGCTCGGATCGTAGGTAAAGGTCTTGTTCGGCGACTGATCGAAGTCGGCGTTGCGGGAGGGCCCGGCATTGCCCGACGTCTGCGGCTGCTGGATATCCGAAATCGTTTCGAATTCCGAATAATTGACGTTGCCGACGATGCCGAAGCGGCCGTCCATGAACGTTCTGCCGAAGAAAGCCGAGCCGCTCGGAGTCATCTTTTCGGTGATGGAATTCTGCTGGCCGTCGGTCGCGAGCTGGAAGAAGGGTTTGTCGAACTCGAGGCCGTTGCGCGTTTCGATCAACACCGACCCGCCGAGCGAGCCTTCCGTCATGTCCGCCGTCGTGCCTTTGACCACGTCGATGGTCTTGATGATGGCGGCCGGCAATTCACGCAGGTCGGCCGCGCGGCCACCCGTGGCCGCACCGGCGCCACCCGACAGCGCGCCACTGGTATTCAGGACGCTCATGCCGTCGATTTCGACGCGCGTCTGTTCCATGCCGTTGCCGCGGATCGAAATGCCCTGGCCTTCGCCGTTGTCGCCGCGATCGAGCGCGACGCCCGCCACGCGGGAGATGGCTTCGTTGACGTTCTGATCGGGGAACTTGCCGACGTCCTCGGCGGAGATGGAGTCCATCGCCGTCTTGCCGGTCTTCTTGCGATTGATCGATGCCTGTTGGGATGCGCGCGCGCCAACGACGAGGACTTCGTCGAGCTCGGTGGCCGTCTCGGCCGCCGGTGCGGGTGCAGGCGCGGGTGCAGGTGCGGGTGCGGGTGCGGTCGGCGCCTGTTCGGCATTCTGGGCCGTGGCGAGTGGTGTCGAGCTCAGCAGCAGAGCTGCCAGGCCCGCCGAAGATCCGATGAAGCGATCGCCAGAACGGCCACCGAAAGTACGCTGACGCGATGATTTCCGCATGTTGCCCCTCCCCCGAGTGCAAGTATTTG
>Ga0157380_10003282_pt1 | contig 11087 bp, 12 predicted proteins | sample S35metaG_FD_119757 | JGI IMG/M metagenome (GOLD analysis project Ga0157380, IMG submission 119757) | Switchgrass rhizosphere microbial communities from Kellogg Biological Station, Michigan, USA - S3-5 metaG | ecosystem: Host-associated > Plants > Roots > Rhizosphere > Soil | place: USA...
GGCACCGGCGACGTCGCCGGCGTGCATGCGCGCCTCGATCTCGGTGAAGCGCGCGAAGTTGTTCGCGGGATCGAGCTGCAGCGCCCGCCGCGCCGCGTCGAGCATGCCGCGGTAGTCGCCCGTCTGCTGGCAGATTCGCGCCGCGAGCAGCCAGCCCTCGGTGTTGTCCGGGTCGCGCATCAGTAGCGAGTCGCAGAGCGTGCGCGCATCGGGCAGCTGGCGATGCTGCAGCAACCCGTCGATGCGGCGGATCTCTGCCGCCGAATCGTTGCCGTCGGTCGGTCCGGTCATGGGTTGCGGGGAAGCCTGGAAGTTGATTGGGTAAACCCCGCCATTATGAATCGGGAACGCCCGCCCGCGATACGGTGCGAGCGTCCGCGTTTGACGACGGCCACAGGCACGCGCAATTGTCCTTCCCGGCGCTTCGGGAAATTGGGGAACGGCCGCTTTTCCTTCATGCGAGCCTCGTCTTCATCGTCCGCCGCAACAGGACGAGGCTGATGGCGGCCTGCGTCCACACGCTCGCGACGGAGAGCATCCACACGTGGTCGATCCGGTGGCCGGGCACGGTCGACAGCCAGAGCGCGGGCAGCATGAAGGTGACGATGCGCGAAGCCGTCGAGGCGAGCGCCGGCCAGGTGTGGCCAAGCCCCTGGAAGATGCCGGAGCAGGTGAAGATGAGCCCCGAGGCGGCGAAGTTCCAGGAGATCAGGCGCAGGAAATGCGAGGCGACCTCGATCACTTCCGGATCCTTCGTGAAGCCGACCACGAGCCACTCCGGTCGCATCTGGCACAGCAGCGTCAGCACGATCATGACTGCGACGCTGATCTTCGCCGCGGCGCCGAAGGTCTCGCGCACGCGGCCGAACTGCCTTGCGCCGTAGTTCTGCCCCGCGATCGGCCCGGTCGCAAATGCGATCGCCATCGCCGGCAGGAACACCGACTGCATGAGCCGCGTGCCGAGCCCGAATCCCGCCTGCGCCGCCGCGCCGAAGTCGCGGATCACCCAGTAGATCACCGCCATGTACAGGAACATGAAGCCGAACTCGCCGCCCGCGGGCAGGCCGATGTTCACCATGCGGCCCCAGACGGCGGGCTGCGGCCGCCAGGTGGCCGGGCGGATGTGGACGTACTTTTCCAGCCTGCTGAAGTAGACCCACAGCAGCAGCGAGCCGGCCGCGACCGAGATCGTGCTCGCGAGGCCCGCGCCGGCGACGCCCATCGGCCGGCCCGTGAGCCAGCCCGCGATCAGGACCGGCGCGAGGACCGCATTCAGGAGCACCGTCACGATCTGCACGACCATCGTCGGCTGCACGACGCCCGTACCGCGCAGGCCCGACATCATCACGATGTTGACGTACTGCAGCGCGAGCCCGGGCATGAACCACCAGAGATAGGTCACGCCCGCGTCCACGGTCGCAGCGTCGGCGCCGACCACGCGCATGTAGCAGCCGGCGAGCGCGTAACCGCCCACGATCGTCGCCGCCGTGCAGAAGAGTGCCAGCGACAGGGACTGGTTGAACACGACGTCGGCGTCCGCCGGGTCCTTGCGACCCACGGCCTGCGAGACGAGCGCCATGGTGCCGACGCCGAGCGTCTGGGTCAGCGCCATGACGACGAACATGGCGATGCCGGCGGCGCCTACCCCCGCGAGGGCGGCGTCGCCGAGCTGCGCCACGAAGTACAGGTCGATCAGGAAGTAGAGCGTCTGGGCCAGCATGCCGGCCGCAATCGGCGCGGCCATGGCCACGAGATGCCCGGGGATCGGGCCTTGCGTCAGGTCGCGCATGGAGAGGCGTAAGATGGTACACGACCGCCCTCCAGGGGGGCCCACGATAACCAGGGGAGAAACCACATGACTCGATGGCAAGCTGCCGCGCTCGCGGCCGCCGGAATCCTCGCGCTCGCCGGCTGCGGCCCGAAGCCCACGGACTCGGCTGCGTTCGAAAAGCAGGCGAAGGAAGACGTGCGCAAGTTCATTCCCGCATTCAACACGGGCGACGTCGAGACGATCCTCGCGCAGTACGCGCCGGATGCGGAAGTCATGGCGCCCGGCAATCCGCGTGCCGTCGGCCACGATGCGATTCGCGCGCTGGTCGAGAAGGAGAGCGCCGGGATGCAGGCCGCCGGCGTGACCATCGTGCTCAACGACGACGACAAGGCCGCGGCCTCGGGAGAGCTCGGCCACCACTCGGGCTCCTACGTCGTGAAGGATGCGACGGGCGCCGTGGTCGACAGCGGCAACTACCTCGCCGTCATGCAGCGCCAGGCGGACGGCAAGTGGCTCATGATCCGTGACACCTGGAACTCGGACCGCCCGCCACCGGCACCGCCGGCTGCGGAACCGGCGGCCGCCGAGGCGCCCGCAACACCGTGATCCACGGATAGCGCAGGGAGAATCCCATGAAGGTCAGCATTGCCGGTTTTGGCTGGATGGCCACGGCGCTGCTTGCGCTCGCAGCCTGCGAGCGCAAGCCCGCCGTGGACACCGCGGCCATCGAGGACGAGATCCGGCGCGGCGGCCGCGAGATGGCCGCGGCCTACAACTCGGGCGACATCGACACCGTCGTCGCCAAGTTCGCACCGGATGCGGTGTTCATGCCGCCGCAGTCGGAGGCGACCAGCGGCAGCGAAGCGGTCCGCAAGCTCTGGACGGAAGGCAGCGAAGCGATCCGGCAGGCAGGGCTCAGCGTCGTGATCGACGACGGCGACTCCGCGAACGCGTCGGCCGACATCGGCTGGCTTGCCGGCAAGTACCACTACCGGAATGCCGCCGGGCAGGACCAGCCCGGCGGCTACTACGTGCAGGTGTGGGAGAACCGCGAAGGCCAGTGGCTCATCGCGCGCATGATCTGGACCGAGGGCCCGCCGCCCGCGGCCGCGCCGGCTCCGCTAGAACCTCCAGAGGACGCCGATTGACGGGATGAGCGGCAGCGTGCCGCGCGGCTCGACGTCGAGGAACACGTCGCCGCCCTCCTCGTCCTCGAGCTGGTACTCGACGCAGCAGTCGTTGTTGCGCTTGGTGAGGTTGCTGACTTCGAAAAAAGCCGTCAGCTCGCCGGCCGTGTCGAGCTCGAATCTCCGCGCAATGCGGGCATCCAGCCGCGAGTAGTTCGACACGTTCACGGCATTGCGCTTGCCGACTTCGACCAGGGGGAACGGCTCGAGCGTCGCGAGTTCCACCTCGGTCGTCGGCCAGCCGCGATGCCAGGCCGCCGCGAGCGACGCCTCCCAGCTCTGCCATCGCCAGGTGAGCCCGCCGGTCGCGTAGTCGCGCTGGTCCCAGCTCCGGTGCAGCCATTCGCCGTCGACGCGATCCTGCACGCGCGAACGGGTGTAGGCGATCCACGCCGACACGGCTTTCGACTCGTAGCGGAGCGAGGCTTCGACGCCCTCCGCGAGCGACTCGTCCGGCGCGATCAGGATCCGGTCCGGCTTGAGTTCCGGCAGCACGACGATCGTGTTCAGGAGGTTCTCGTGCCGCGCGAACGGATGCTCGTAGTCCTTGCGATAGGCCTCGAGGCGCAGGGTCAGGGAGTCCGCCAGGTCGTGCTCGATGCTTGCCACGGCATGGGTCGCGCGCTGGGCACGCTGGTACGTGGTATCGCCATCCGGCACCTGCAGCTCGTTGATCGCCTGCTCCTGGAAGTAGCGTCCCCATCCGAATCGCAGGCGCGTGCCCTCGCGCGGCTGCCACAGGAGGACCGCGCGAGGGCTCCACTGCGACGCGGAGCGCTCGGCCAGCGTTCCGCGGTCCCAGCGCATGCCGAGGTCGGTCGCAATCGCGGCTGAGGGCTCGAAGCGCCAGTTCAGGTAGGCCGCCGCGTGGTGCCCCGACGGGCGCAGGCGCAGGTTGCGGGCCCGCGTCGGCTCGCTCGCCGCGCCGGGCGTCAGGAACAGGAGCTCGAATTCCGCCTGGTCCGCGTAGTCGAAGCGGCCTTCCTGCTGGCGCCACTCCGCGCCCGCCTGCAGCAGCGAGCGTGCGCCCAGCCGCCGCCAGCCGTCAGCCTGGATGCTGTTGATCGTGAAGTGACGCTCGTCCGTGAGCGTGCCGCTGCCGACGCCGGGCAATGCGGCGCTGCCCGTGCGCTCGCTGTCCAGCACCGTGTGGGCCGCGAGCACGCGCCCGCCGAAACCGTCGGGCGCGCCGAGATCGAGGCGCAGCCAGAAATACTGGTCGAGATACTCCGCGACCGCCTCTTCCTCCTGGTCGCTGTCGAACGCGTGTATCTGGTCGTCGAACGCCAGGGCGTTTGCCGACAGCGCGAGCCAGTCGTTGAAACGGTGGCCTGCGCGCGCGTAGAAGTCGTAGTACTGCGGATCCCCGAGCGGCGAATCCACCAGGTCGAACAGCAGGTCCATGTTGCCGCGCCGGGCTGCGACCGCCCAGTCGGAGGCGCCGGACTCGGACGTGCCGTCGAGCGACGCGCCCACCGTGAACAGCGAGGCGACGGCTTCGCCCTGGATGCCCTCGCCGGCGAGCCGCGGCGCGATGTCGACCACCCCGCTGCTGCGGTCGCCGAAGGCGACCGGGAAGCCCCCGGTGTACACACGGATGTCGCTGACGATCGCGGGGTCGATGCTGCTGAACACCCCGAAGAAATCCTTCAGGTGGTAGGGGTCGTAGAGCCGCAGGTCGTCGAAGCGGACCAGCGTTTCCTCCTCGGTCCCGCCGCGCAGGTGAAAGCGGCTGGAGAAGTCGAAGCTCGCGACGCCCGGCAGACGCGCGACCGCGCGCACCGGGTCTTCGCCGATGTCCGGCATCGACTCCAGCTCCGCTGAACCGAGGACCACCGGCGGAATCGCCGTCCCCTCCCCGAACTGGTAGTGGCTCGCGCTGACGACGACCGCTTCGATCGGTGCCGGCGCCGGCGTGCGGGTCGAGCCCGGCGTCGCGAAACGCGGCGCGCGCGCCGGCCCGCGCACCAGCATCAGCGCGCCGGCCGGCCCGTCGGCGACGGCGATGCCGTGCGGCGCCAGGATCTCGGCGAGCTGCGCGCGCGGCTCGACCGCGCGCGGCTCGCGCTCGACGCGCATCCAGGGCTTGACCAGGTCACTGCTGTAGAGGATCTCGACGCCGCCGGCGCGCAGGTCCTGCAGGACGTCCTCGAGCGGCAAGCCCCGCCAGGCGGAGGCCTCGGCGGCCGCCGCGAGAGGGACCAGCAGGATCGCGAGTCTCTTCACAGCCCGGGCGGATCGTGGCTCCTTGACCGGACCTCCATCGTATTCCCGTCGAGCGCGACCTGCAGGTCGGTCGTCGCGAGCATGGCCTCGAGCGCCTCCATCGGCGCCAGGTGGCGGATCTCGCCGTGCAGGATCACGGACCCGGCCCGCTGTTCGACCAGGGGCGATTCGTAGCGCAGGCGCCGCCCGGTCTCGCGGGCGACCCAGGTGATCAGCGTGGCTGCGGGCTGGCCGTCCATGTCCGGCATCGGCGCGATCGCCTCGGCCCACTGCCAGGCCGGGTCGTCCGGCCGGATCGTCGTGCGCAACACGCCGCCGAAGGTGTCGATGGAGACTTCCTCGCCCGCGAGCCCCGTCACCGAGCGGCCGCCGTGGTCGATGGCGACTGAACCCTCGCGCACGCGCAGCCTCAGCCCCGTTGCCGCCACGTGCAGTTCGAACTGCGTGCCGAGCTCCCGCGCGGTGCCCGCGGGTGTCACCACCTCGATGCCCTCCCGCGCCGGCCGCGTGCCGCCGTCCAGGTAGGCGGTCCCGCGCTGCAGGTACAGCCGGCCCGGGGCGTCGAGCACCATTTCCGTGTCCGGCGCCATGCGAAGCGACTCGCCGGCGGCCAGTGCGATCGCCGCGCGCCCGTCCGGGCGCGTGCGAATCCGGGTGCCCGCCGCCAGCCTGGCCCCGGCCTCCGGCAACGGCCGCCAGCCGTCGCCGGCTGCGACCTCGACGGCGCCGGCGATGCGCGCGACTTGCGCGAGCTCGGCCGGTGGGGCCAAGGGCGACGTCCAGCGCATCGCCAGCGCGACGCCGAGCACGACAGCCGCTGCGGCGCCTGCCCAGAGCGTCAGCGCGGCGTTGCGCCGCCGCGCGGCCTTCGCGCGGAAGGCGGCGTGCGCCGCGACGAAAACCTGGCGATAGGCATCCTGCGGCGGCTCGACGCGCCGCCCTGCGCTTCGGATCAGGGTTGCGACTACATCCATCTCGGGTTGCATGGCTCTCCTCAGATCATCCCGCCGATTGCGTCGCGGAACGACTCCCGTGCCCGCGTCAGGAGCGACTCCGTGGCCTTTTCTCCCAGCTCCAGCCGCGCCGCGATCTCGCGCACCGACAGGCCGTCGATGTACTTCCACTCGAGGGCCTCGCCGTAACGTCCGGGCAGCGCGTCGAGCGTCGCCGCCACGACGCGGCACAGCTGCTCGCGCAGCGCGCCGGACTCCGGCTCGGCGGAGGCCGGCGCGGCGAGCGACTCGAGGACCTCGCGCGCATTCGGCAGGTCCTCGAGCAGCACGACCCGGCTGCCGGTGCGGCCGCGGCGGCGATACTGGTCCGCGATGACGTTGCGGCAGATCTGGCAGAACCAGGTGTAGAGCGCCGCCTCGCCGCGATACGTGTCCAGTTTCTCGATCGCCCGGCAGAAGACCTGCTGCACGACGTCCTTCGCCGCCTCCGGGTCCCCGGGCAGCCGGGCCAGCGCAAACCGGTACAGGCGCGGGAAGAAGCGGCCAAACAGCTCCGTGAACGCCGCTTCGTCCCCGCCCAGGATGCGACGGGCCAGCGCCCGGTCCGCGTGCACGAGCTCTGCCATTGCAGTGTTGGACGTTGTTTTCACCCGGATCCTTCGCCCCGCGAAGGATTTTCGCGCCCCGCGCATCCAATGGGGAACGAGGGGCCCGAAGACACCCACCGAGGAGCGATCCATGACCACCAAGCAACGATCCCTGTTCCTGGCACTGGCGGTGCTCGCGCCGCTGGCTGCTGCCCAGGATGCCGGCGACGGCTACACGCGCAACTTCCCGATCGCCGCCTGCGACTTCAAGGCGAACGGAGGCAACGCCTTCATGCGCCTGCAGGTGGGCCGCCAGCTGTACCTCAACAACCAGCGCTGCGTCGACGACGGCGACTGCGAGGAGCTCGAGGAACTGTGGATCACGATGCTGCCGCAAACCCGCGTGATCACCTTCCCGTTCGGCGGCCAGGACCGCGCAGTCCGCACGCGCGTGATGGAGGAATACGAGACGGTCGACGGCGAGCTCGAGGAAGTCTCGCGCAACTACGTCGCCGACTGCGACCCGATGCACGACGTGTACTACTTCGGCGAGGACGTCGAGGACGGCGACGGCAATCCGCTCGACGACGCCTGGCTCTCAGGCGTGGACGGCGCGCGGCCCGGAATCCTGATGCCCGACCGGGCGTTCCTGCTCGGCTCGCGCTACTACCAGGAATTTGCGCCGAACGCGAAGGACCGCGGCGAGCACACGTCGATGAATCTCGAGGTCGAGGTGCCGTGGGGCACGTTCCGCGGCTGCGTGGAGGTCACTGAAACGACGCCGCTCGAGCCCGGTGAGGAATCGTTCAAGACCTACTGCCCGGGCATCGGCCTCGTGCGCGACGATGACCTCGAACTGGTCGAGGTGCTCCACGGCGCGGAGTCGCCGTCGACCCGGCGCTGACGCTCAGTCCTCGAGCCGCCGGTCCTTCCAGTTCCACCACTTGAGAAGGTCCGGCTTTGGCTCGGGCGTGCGCGCGGCGTAGGTCGCGCAGCGGAACGTGTACAGGAGGCAGGGCTCCTGTTCGTGTCCGGTGATTTTCTGCAGTCGCTGGAAGAGTTGTTCGGGGTTCGATTCGGCGAGGTCTCTGATCGAGTGGATTCCCAGGTGCCTGAGGTCGGCGGCGATGCCGGGCCCGATCCCGGGCAGCGTGGTCAGCTCGTCGTGCATTGGCAGGTTCCTCCTACGGCGTGTCCACGTGCCCAGATTACACTCCCCGACATCTCGTGACGCAAGCGCGAAAAAAGCGGCGGGAGCTCTTGCTCCCGCCGCCCAGCCGCAAAAGGCCCTTACTTCTCGATGCTTGCATCCGCCGCGACGGAAGCGCCGGCCTGCCCGGAAGCCTGCCCGTCGGTCGACGCAGCAAGTCCACCGTCCGCCTTGGCCTGGCCACCGGCCTTGGCCTGCGGCCGGGGCTGCTTCGCCGCCGGCTCGACCGGCTCCGCGGAGCGGCGCGCTTCGCGCTTGGCGCGACGCGGCTTCGCGGGCTTTTCATCCGTCGGGACGGCATTGCCGGCCTCGAGGGCTGAGCCCATCTCACCGGCGGCGCTCGCCCCGGCGGACGCCGCGTCCGTCGCATCGGCAGCCACGTTCAACGCCCCGGTCGCGGCCGCGTCGGTGCCGGCCACTGCGGACTCGGCCTGGCTGCGTGCAGCGCTCGCTGTGCTCTCGGCTTCGTCCGTCGCGCGGGATCCGGTGTCACGCACGCGCCCGAGCGCATCGGTGCTGCCGTGCAGCGAGCCATTCAGCGTGCCCCCCGCTGTCGCACCGGCATTGCCCAGGCCGCCCGTGAGCGAGCCGCCGAGTCCCCCGGTGGCGCCGCCGCCCAGAAGCTGGGCATTGGCACTGCCCGCCACGGCCAGTGAGACGGCCACGGCGGCACCAGTCAGCATGTTGCGAATGTTCATGGTCTTGCTCCTGTTTCGCCGCGGCCAATCCGCGGTCCTCAGTAGCAAGTACGTCCGGAAGGGGTCGTTTAGTCCCGTCGGCCCGGGTGCAAATCCGCCCCGACCAGGCCTTTACCATAAGAAGGATCCGTGCCGTTGTTGCCGATATCGAGGGCGGTCGACTCGAGCGCCGCGAGCGCTTCGCGCGCGCCCGCGGGATCGGGCGCGTGGTGGGAACGCGCCAGGAGCCCGGCGACGATCGGTGTCGCGAAGGACGTTCCGCGGATCTCCTCGAAGCCGCCGCCGACCGCTGCGGCCTTGAAGTCCGCGCCGGCTGCGGCGAAATCCACCTGCTCGCCCCGGCAGGCCTCGGGCAGCACGCGGCGCTTGCCATCGACGCCAGTGACGCCGACCACGTCCGGATACGACGCCGGATAGAGCGGCGGCGCAGTCGGCCCATCGTTGCCGACGGCGGCAACCAGCAAGAAGCCGCGTGTCGTCATGGCGCGAACGAGTGCCGTGAGCAGGACGCTCTTCGCGCCGACCAGGCTGACGTTGACGACCGGTATTTTTTCCCGCGCCATCCAGTCAAGCTCGAGGGCGAGCAGCGAGAGCGAGCCGGCGCCATGGCCGCAAAAGATGTCGGAGGCATAGAGCGTGGCACCCGGAATCACGCTTTCGAAACCATCGCCCTGGCCGACCAGCAGCGATGCCACTGCCGTGCCATGCGGCGCGGGAAAGTTCGCGCCGTCGCAGCCATGGCGCACGATCGTGACGCCCGACAGCACGGGATGCGAGCCATCGACACCACTGTCGATCAGGCCGATGCGCAGTCCGGCCGCAGGCAGGGCTGCCGGCACTGCCGCCGGAGCATTTGAACTGGCTGCGGCTTCCGCCTGCGAACCCGAGCCAAGATAGAGATGATTGAAGTCGTACTGGCCCTGCGGGTCGAGCTCACGCAGCATCTTCAAGGCCTTCCGCGTCGACAGGTTTTCGGGTGCCTGCAGCACGACCAGGGTGAGACCGAGCCCGGACAGCGTTTCCCTGCCCAATACGCTGAAGCCCGCGGCGCGGGCGCGGTCCAGCGCTTCGTCGGACGGCGACAACGCGCCGACCTGGCGTCGAAGGATCGGCTGGCCCTCCGGATCCGCTTCGACGGTTGCGCGTTCACGGCGCAACAATTCCCGTACCTGCAGCTTGCGCGCATCCTCGAGCGCCGAACCGGCCGCGCGCAGGGTGCCGGTCACGGGCTGGGTGACGGGCGGCAGTCGCGGCAAGGGCACGCCGGGCAGCGAGACCTGCGCGATCGCCGTTGCCGCGGCGCCCGCCGCGATCGTGATTGCGACAATCCTGGACAGTCGCTTCATGCCTGCTCCTCGGCCGGCCTGCCGCCCGGAGATGCTAGCATCCGGCGTTCGGGCCCCGATTGGTAAACGCTTCACGCTTTTCGTTTCTTCCCGCGGGAAGAAACGCAGCCTGCCGGACGTTTGACATCATGAGTACGACGACGCATGACGACGACGTCCGGGCGCAGCTCGCGGAATTGCTGCCGCGGCTGCGGCGCTTCGCCCGCGTCATCACGCGCAACGTCGCCGATGCGGACGACCTCGTGCAGGTGGCCGTGGAGAAGGCCCTCGTACGCGCGGCGCAATGGAGGCCCGGCTCGCGGCTGGACAACTGGATGTTCGGGATCATGAAGAACGCCTGGATCGATGAAATCCGCTCGCGCCGCCGGCGCGAGCGGGTGCACGCTCCCGAGGAAGCGGGTGCTGCGGTCGGCGACGCGTCCGCGGCCGCCCGCGACATCGCGCTTTCGGTGCAGGCGGCAATGGCGCGGTTGCCTGAGGAGCAGCGGATGGCAATCGCGCTGGTGCTGGTCGAAGGCCTGTCCTACAAGGATGCCGCGGAATCGCTCGGCATCCCGATGGGCACGCTGACCAGTCGCCTCGCGCGCGGCCGCGAGGCACTGCAGGCGCTGCTGGGCCAAAACGGGGGATGACGATGAAGTTCTCGGACGAGATGTTGATGGCCTATGCCGATGGCGAGCTGGACCTGGTTGCGCGCGCCGAGATCGAGGCCGCCATGGCGCGCGATCCCGAGGTGGCACGCGCGGTCGAGCGCCATCGCGCCACCGCGGCGCAGATTCGCGGCGCCTACGAGGGAGTGCTCGCGGAGCCCGTCCCGGACCGCCTGGCAGCGCTGGTCTCGGGCACGGGCGACGCGCCGATCGTTGACCTCGCCGCGCGCCGCAGCGCCCGGCGGATCGAGGCCGGTCCCCTGCGATTGCCGGCATGGGCCGCCATGGCCGCGTCGCTTGCCGTCGGATTGTTCGTCGGCATTCTACTGATGCGGGAACCCGCGGCGTCCTTTGCCAGCATGGACGGCGTGCTCGTGGCGCGCGGCGAGCTCGACACGGCACTGGATTCGCAGCTCGCGTCGGCGGCCGCCGAGGCCCCCGTGGTCCACATCGGTCTCA
>Ga0157380_10003284_pt1 | contig 11084 bp, 9 predicted proteins | sample S35metaG_FD_119757 | JGI IMG/M metagenome (GOLD analysis project Ga0157380, IMG submission 119757) | Switchgrass rhizosphere microbial communities from Kellogg Biological Station, Michigan, USA - S3-5 metaG | ecosystem: Host-associated > Plants > Roots > Rhizosphere > Soil | place: USA: Michigan...
CGGCTCGTCGACGTCAAGCGACAGTACGACCCCGAGAACGTCTTCCACCTGAACCACAACATCGTCCCCTAGCTCCGGGCAGTTCAGTCCTCCAGCGGGCGAGCTAGGGCTCCTCAGCCGCGGGCTCCTCGTCCTCGGCGAGCCGCCGCTGGAGGACGGCCCGGGAGACGACGCCGACGAGGCGGCCGTCGTCGACGACCGGGACGCGCTCCGCGTCCTCGGCCTCGATGAACCTGAATGCCTCGTCGAGGGGGGTGTCAGCGTCGATCGTGTAGTAGGGCGGCTCGGCGAGCTCCCGCACGGGCGTGGTGGACGGATCGCGGCCCTCCGCCACCACCCGGGCGACGAGCGTCTTGCGGGTCACCACCCCGACGAGCGCCCCGTCGGCGTCGACGACGTACACCGCGCGCACCTCGGGCGGGGTCAGCACCTCGCCGGCCTCGCGGGCGGAGGCTGTCGCGGGGAGCGCGCGGGGCTCGGCGATCATCGCGTCGCGGACGCGGGCCGTCGGCTCGTGACTCACGGATAGAGCCCGCGCGCCTCGAGCGCGGAGGAGACGTCGCGGATGCCGGCGACGAGCGCGGCCGTTCTCATAGAGATGTCGCGCTCGTGGGAGATCTCCCAGACACGGTCGAACGCGTCGTTGAGCTTCTCGGCGAGCTTGGCGCGGATCTCGTCGCGCCCCCAGAAGAGGCGCCCGAGATCCTGCACCCACTCGAAGTACGAGACCGTGACGCCGCCCGCGTTCGTGAGGACGTCGGGGAGGATCGGGATCCCCCGCTCGCGGAGGACCGCGTCGCCCTCGAGCGACGTCGGCCCGTTGGCTCCCTCCGCGATCATCCGGCAGCGCAGCCGGGCCGCGTTGTCGCCGTGGATCTGGTCCTCGCGGGCCGCGAGCACGAGGATGTCGCAGTCCAGCTCCAGAAGTGCCTCGTTCGTGAGCCTTGTCCCGCTCCCCCACCCCTCGAGCGAGCCGTGCTCCAGCGCGTAGGCGCTCATCGTGGGGATGTCGAGCCCGTCGGGATCGTGGACGCCGCCCGACACGTCGGACACGCCGACGACGGTCGCACCGCGGTCGACCAGCTCCTGCGCCGCGATCCCGCCGACGTTGCCGAAGCCCTGCACGACGCAACGCAGCTCGGAGAGGCGCCACTCGAGCCGCTCGCAAGCCCGCGCGATCACCATCACCACGCCGGCCCCGGTCGCCTCGTGCCGGAACACCGAGCCGCCGATCGAGATCGGCTTCCCGGTCACGATCTCGGGCACGGCGTGGCCGCGCTGCATGGAGTAGGTGTCCATCATCCAGGCCATCGTCTGCTCGTTCGTCGCCATGTCCGGGGCGGGGATGTCCTCCTGCGGGCCGATGAACGGCAGCAGTTCCGACGTGAAGCGGCGCGTGACGCGCTCGATCTCCGTCCGGGACATCGCACGCGGGTCGCAGCGCACGCCTCCCTTCGCGCCGCCGTAGGGCAGACGGAGCAGCGCGCACTTCCACGTCATCCAGACGGCGAGCGCCGCGCACTCGCCGAGGCTGACCGCGGGGTCGAAGCGGATGCCGCCCTTCGTCGGGCCGAGCACGCTCGAATGCTGGACGCGGTAGCCCGGGAAGACGACGCGCGTGCCGTCGTCGAGCTTGATCGGGCACGAGACGATGATCGACCGCTCCGGATGGCGCAGGCGCTCCGCGACGCCGGGGTCGACCTTCGTGTGGGCGACGGCCTGGTCGAACTGCGCGATGGCCGTCCGGTAGAGCGGCGTGTCGAACTCGAGGTGGGCGAACGACGGGACGTGCTCGGTGCTCGCCATGGCCCGGCTGAGTGTACGCCAGCGAGATGATCATTCGGTAATCGGCGTGACAGCCGGGCGCGGTTCGCACCTGTGGGTACGGGCCGTGGCCGGACGGGGTGATCCGGCGCAGCGTCTCGGACGCCATCCGGTTTGCGCCGATTGCGGATCGATCGTCTAGCCTCGCGACGACGCGCCGGGGTGGCGGAACTGGTCAGACGCGGCCGGCTTAAAACCGGCTGTCCCTCGGGACATCTGGGTTCGACTCCCAGCCCCGGCACTTCGCCGCTACGAGCGGCCGGGCAGGAGCGAGTCCGGCGGGAACCGCTCCGGGCCCTGGAACTGGTACGCGGCGAAGAAGGCCGAGAACGCGTTCTCGTCGAACCCCGTGCACTTCCCGAGGTAGGCGGTGCCCTCCGCGGGCCGGGACGGGTCGGGTACGACCCAGGCCTCGAGCGCGATCCTGTCACCGAGCGCCGGATACGGCGCGACGATCGTGCCGCGCGGGTTCGCCTGGGCGAAGCTCTTGAGCTGGTCGACCATCGCCTGCGGGACGTCCTCCCCGTACTGCACGACGATCGCGCCGTGCTCGAGGTTGTGGACGAGCTGCGCCTGGTAGACGGGCTCGTCGTAGACGCCGTAGACGGCGGGAACCTGGTAATGCGGGCCCGACGTCGGCGGGACCGTGTCCCACTTGGGGGACGTCCCCGAGGGCGTCGTGACCGAATGGTCGCCGGCAAGCGACGGAGTCGCGCTCAGAGTGCAGCCGGCCGCCTCGAGCGCCGTCCGCGCGTCGTCGCCACCGTCGCCGCCTCCACCGAGGGTGAAGGCGAGCGCGAGCCCCGCGACCACGACGATCGCGATCCCGCCGATCGCCGCGTACAGGAGGTTTCGCCGGTCGGATCCGGGGACGGGAGGCTTCGGCTTCCCGTGCGAACGCGGCTTCGGCGGCATGGACGGGCAAGGATAGCGGCGCCCAGGGCTCCGTCCGGCGGGCGCGCTACTTTGGCAGGCCGTCATGACGATCCTCGTGCTCATCGGTGCAGCGGCCGCAGGCTTCGCAGCATGCTGGCTCGGGCTCCTTCGACCCGCGCTCCAGCAGCGCTCCGAGCTCAGGGAGGAGATCGACCGTCGTGACGGCGACCACCGGGACGAGGTCGCGCGCCGGGACGCCGACCTGGCGACCGCCCGCGGCGAGCTCATCGAGGCACGGTCACTCGCCGCCGCTGCGACGGCACGCCTCGAGACGCTCGAGGAGAAGCTGCCCGAGACCGTCCGCAGCATCTCGCAGGAAGCGCTCGACGCCTCGCGCGACGCCTTCCTCGCCCAGGCGGGCGAGCGGGTCGAGAAGACGCTCCTGCCGGTGCACCAGCGCCTCGGCGACCTCCGCAAGCTCGTCGACGAGTCCGAGGTACGCCGCCTCGAGGACGGCGGCCGCCTCACGGCGCAGCTCGAGCTCCTGTCGGCCGGCGCGCGCTCGCTCGCGGTGGCCCTCGGCAACACGCAGTCCCGGGGGCGCTGGGGCGAGATCCAGCTCGAGCGGATCCTCGAGTTCGTCGGGATGGAGGAAGGGATCGACTACACGTGCCAGGCCGCCGGGCACGGCGGACGGCCCGACGTGGTGGTGCACCTCCCGGGCGGCAAGAACGTCGTGATCGACTCGAAGGCGCCGTTCGACGCATTCGAGCGCGCCGCGCAGGCCGCCGGCGACGAGGAGCGCGGCGTCGCGCTTGCAGAGTTCGCACGGAAGGTTCGCTCCCACGTCACCGAGCTCGGGCGCAAGGGCTACTGGGCCCACGTGACCCCGTCGCCGGACTTCACGTTCATGTTCCTCCCCGGCGACGCGTACCTCGCCGCGGCCGAGGAGCAGGACACCGAGCTCTTCCGCTTCGCATACGACCGCGGCGTCCTGCTGGCAACGCCCCGGACGATCGTCGTGATGCTGCGGACGATCCGGGTCGCGTGGCAGAACGAGAACGCGTCGGAGCACGCACAGGCAGTGCTCGAGGTGGCGTCAGAGCTCCACCAGCGGCTGAGCACGATGGCGGAGCACCTCGCGAAGGTCGGGCGAGGGCTCGACTCGGCCGTAGGCGCGTACAACAAGGCTGTCGGGTCGTACGGATCGCGCGTTCTCGTCTCCGCGCGACGGCTCGAAGGGCTCGCCGCGACCCGTGCTCCGCTCGAGAACCTGCCGCCGCTGACCGAGCACGCGTCACCGCAGCTCCAGCCGCTCCAGCTCGAGGTCGTGCCCAAGAACGCCGACGCCGACGCCGCATGAGCGCGGGAACACCCGCGCGCCCTCGATCGTTGGAACAATCAAGAGGCTGCGCGACGATCGCGCGCCCGACTCTCGGCCAGCACCAAGGAGCATTGACGCGATGACGGACGTCCGGAACCTGATCGTGATCGGCGGCGGGCCCGCCGGGTACACCGCCGCGCTCTATGCCGCGCGCGCGAACCTCGAGCCGCTCGTGATCGAGGGGTTCAACTGGGGTGGCCAGCTGATGATCACCTCCGACGTCGAGAACTACCCCGGCTACGCCGACGGGATCATGGGCCCGGCGATGATGCAGGACTTCCGCCGCCAGGCGGAGCGCTTCGGCACGGAGTTCGTCACGGACGACGTCACGCGTGTCGATTTCTCGCAGCGGCCGTTCCGCGTCTGGGTCGGCGACGACGAGTACCGCGCCGAGTCCGTGATCGTCGCGACCGGGGCGAGCGCGCGTCAGCTCGGGCTCGACTCCGAGCGCGTCCTGCAGGGTCGCGGCGTCTCGTACTGCGCCACCTGCGACGCCGCCTTCTTCCGCGACAAGGTCGTCGTCGTGGTCGGCGGCGGAGACTCGGCGATGGAGGAGGCGCTCTTCATCTCGCGCTTCGCGCGCAAGGTGATCCTCGTGCATCGGCGCGAGGAGTTCCGCGCCTCGCCGATCATGGTCGACCGCGCGCAGGCGAGCAACAAGATCGAGTTCGTCCTCAACAAGGTCGTCGAGGAGGTGCTCGGCGACGGGAAGGTCAGCGGCGTGCGGCTCTCGGACACGACAACCGGCGAGGAGTCCACGATCGATGCCGACGGCATCTTCGTCGCGATCGGCCACGACCCGAACACCGCGCTGTTCCTCGACCAGCTCGACCACGAGCCGGACACCGGGTATCTCCTGACGCGAGGCAAGTCGACCGAGACCAACATCTCCGGCGTCTTCGCGGCGGGAGACGTGCAGGACCACGTCTACCGGCAGGCGGTCACCGCCGCCGGCTCCGGATGCGCCGCGGCGCTCGATGCGGAGCGCTGGCTCAGCGTGCAGCGGCACGCGGCGCTCTCGGTCCCGGCGTCGTAGTCCGCCGGCTCGGCGACCGCCGACCGGCCCGCTAGCCTCGCGGAGTCGTGGCGGCGGAATGGACCGACCTCGTCGACCCGGGCAGGGACGAGTTCCTGCACGTCCTCGGCATCCCCCTCGACCCCGAGACCATCGAGATCCTCGCCGAGCCGGCGGGCGACGGCCGCAGCATCCGACCGCGCTGCGAAGGCCACGGCGGGTACGTGCTCGCGGTGCTCTCGTACGCGATGGCGCGCCGCGACGGGCGCGCCGCGTACCTCGAGCTCGATCTCGTCGCGACCCCGACTGCGGTCCTGACGATCCGCAAGACGGGCTCGGAGGGAATGCTCGCGCCGATCGACGGGACCGCTGCCCGCGTCGAGGCCGGTGCCGAGCCCGCCGCGCTCTTCCAGGGTGCCGTGGACGACGCCGCCGACGCCTTCCTCGAGCGCGTCGACGGCCTCTACGAGGCGATCGACGACCTCGAGAGCGATCTCGACCGCATGCCCGGGCACGACGTCCGGCGGCGGATCGCGGTGCTCCGCAACGAGCTCCTCCACGCACGCCGCGCATCGACCGCGACACGGGGCGTCGCCCGGCGCGTCGTCGACGGCCGCCTGGAGATCGGACATTCCGAGCTCTTCCCGGCCGACAGCGAGGCGCGGTTCGTCGACACGTACGAGACGCTCGTCCGCGTCACGGAGGAGCTCGACGTGGCGCGGGATCTGCTGGGCAGCGTTCGCGACTATTGCCAGGCCAAGATCGCGGAGCAGCAGAACGAGGTGGGCAAGAAGCTCACCGTCATCGCCTCGCTCGTGCTCGTCCCGAGCTTCATCGTCGGGTTCTACGGCCAGAACTTTGCGGGCGAGTTCCGCGCGTGGTTCTGGGGTTTTGGCGTGTCGCTCGGGCTGATCCTCGCCACCACGGTCGTGCAGCTCGCACTGTTCCGCTGGCGCCGCTGGATCTAGCCCCGTGGATCGGCCGACTGTGCCGCTACCCTCGGTGGGGGTGAGTGCCCCCGCCCACACCCCCTCGCCGACGGGCGAGTCGTTGGCCATCGCGAGACGCGCGGTGCGTCCGCTCGACCGTGTCCTACCGTACGCGGGCCCCGGCCTCGCGGCGCTCCTCGGTCTCGTCGCACTCGGTCATCGCTCGCTCGACACGGACGAGGCGGCGACGGTCGCCGGGGCGCGGGGCGCGTTCGGCGACGTCGTCGACACCGCACTGTCCCACGACCCGGCACGCGCCGGCTACCTCGCGCTTCTGCGCCCGGTCGTGGCGTGGAACGACGGCGAGATCTGGGTGCGCCTCCCGTCTGTGATCGCCGTCGTCCTGGCCGCGATCGCCGCATATCGTCTGGGACGGCGCATCGCGGGACGCCACGCAGGGGCAGCCGCTTCCCTCATCCTCGCGACCTCTGTCGGCGTCGTGATGCTCTCTCGCTCGGTCGACCCGCTCGCGCTCGCCCTGGCGGCAATGCTTCTCTCGAGTGCGCTCTTCGCGCGCGCGGTCGACCACGGCAACGTCGTCTGGTGGACGGTCTACGCCGTCAGCGCCGCCCTCCTCCCGCTCACCCATCCCATCGCCGCGAGCGCCCTGGCCGCGCAGATCGCCGCGCTCGCCGTCGCCCGGCGCGACGTCGACCTCCGGCGTGCGCTCCCGGCGGTTGCCGTGGCGACCGTCGAGTCGGTGTTCTTCCTCGCCGCCGCGGCCATCGACAGGGCGGACGCCGCGGACGGGGCAGGACCGCTCACCCTCCACGCGCTCGGGCTCGGTCTAGGGCGGGGCGCGGGCTGGAGCCCGATCGTGGTGGCCCTCGGCGTCTGGGGAGTGGTCGTCCTCTTCCGCCGTGCGACACGCGCAGGTACGGGGCTCTGGCAGCCGGTGCTCGTGACGGGACTCGCGGTCATGCCGCTCGCAGGCTTGCTGGTGGCGGGCATCGCGCTCCCGGTCTACCCGCGGTCGGCTCTCGTCGTCGCGGCCGGTGGGATCGCGCTCGCGGCAGGCGTCGGGCTCGTCTCGATCCCCGACCGCAACCTCCGCCTCGCAGGGGCCGCGGCTGTCGCCGTGATCGCCGCCGCCGCGATCGCGACGGCCGCTGCCGAGAAGCCGAAGGAGAACTGGCGCGAGGCGGCGCGCGTCGTCCGTGCGAAGACGACGTCGCGCGACACCGTCGTCGTCCTTCCCGCTCGGTCGCGCGCGGCTTTCGCGTACTACGCACCGGACGTGCGGACGGGCCTCGTCGGGCGGGGAGACGCGGTTTCGGTCGTCGTCGTCGGAGATCCGGCGCTCGCGGTCGCGATGGCGCGGCCGGTCGTCTCCCCTCCCCGGTACGCGCTTCTCTCCGCGGACAGGACCGGGACATCGCTGGTCGTCCAGCGGTGGGTGCGGCCGTAACCGCAGGGGCGGGCGGTCAGGTCAACCGCGCCGCCGGACAGAGGTCGAAGAGGACGCAGTCGGCGCATCGCGGCTGCCGCGCGTCGCAGATCCGGCGGCCGTGCCAGATCAGGAGATGCGGGAACCGGCCCCAGTCCCCGCGTGGGACGATCCGCTGGAGGTCGCGCTCGATCTTCACCGGGTCGTCGTTGCGGGTCAGCCCGAGGCGCTGTGAGAGACGCCGTACATGCGTGTCGACGACGATCCCCTGCGCGTGGCCGAGCTCCGCGGCGACGACGTTGGCGGTCTTGCGTGCGACGCCGGGGAGCCGCAACAGCTCGTCGAGGCGGCGCGGGACACGTCCGTCGAACTCCTCCAGCAGGACGCGCATCGAGCCGCGAATCGACCTCGTCTTCTGCCGGTAGAAGCCTGTTGCATAGATGTCGCGCTCGAGCTCGTCGGCGGGGACCGCGAGGTAGTCCTCCGGGCGGCGGTACTTGCGGAAGAGCTGCTCGGTCACGCGATTGACATTCACGTCCGTCGTTTGCGCAGACAACATGACCGAGATCAGCAGCTCGATGTCGGTCTCGAAACGAAGGGCGATCGCCGCGTCGGCGTGCGCGCGGGCGAGACGCTCGATGATCGGACGGATCCGCTCCCGGCGCGGACCGAGGCCGCGACGCCTCGCCTCGCCGACGTAGCTACGCGCCACGTCTCCGTCGTTCGAACTCGTCGGTCGCCTCCTCGGCGGTCGTCTCGCCTCGGAGCACGGGCGCCAGCCACTGCTCGACGAGCGGAAAACCCGTGCCGCGGAGCTCGTCGAGCGCCCGCTCCGCGTCGTAGGCCGTCGAGAGGAGCTCGATGCCGTCGGAGCCCACGAGCGCCCAGCGGGCGTCGGGTGACCCCTCGTACGGCATCCCGACGCTCCCTGCGTTGACGAGCCTGATCCCCCCGACGCGGCGGTCGTACTGGACGTGGGTGTGACCGCAGACGACGACCTGCGCCGCGACACCTGCCAGCTCGCGCGCGGCGTCGGCTTCCGGCGTCGCACGCGTGAGGATCGGCATGTCGGAGGCCGGCGTGGCGTGGCAGAACAGCGCGCTCAGGGATCCCGGCACAGCCAGCTCGACCGTTCCGGGCCATGCCTCGATGCGCGCGACGCGATCGGCGCCGAGGAGCGCGTTGCACCACGCCGCCACCTCGCCGAGCTCGCTCCCCTCGGGAGCGCATGCCTCTCGGTCGCAGTTCCCGGTGAGGAATCTGACCCGCGGCCCCTCCGCCTCCAGCCGGTCGAGGCACTCGGCAGGAAGCGGCCCGACGACGAGATCGCCTCCGGAGACGATCAGATCCACGCCGTCGAGCCGAGGATCGGCGAGCACGGCCTCGAGCGCCGGCAGATTGCCGTGGACGTCGTACAGCGCAGCGACCTTCACTCCTCGCACGCTACAGCCGCGGACCTGCGCAAACCCGGTCGAGCGCCGGGCAACCCGAGCAGGCGAACGCGCTCGGCGTCGGGAGGAACACGCCCTCCCGGATGCTCCGGACGAGCGTGCCGAGGTCGTGCTCCACCGCTTCGGCGTCCGCGCTCGTGAACCCCTTCGAGACGACATCCTCGGGCGCCTCGAGGAACTGGTAGACGACCTCGACCCGCTCGGCACCAGCACGGAAGCACGCGAGCGCGTAGACGGACTGCTGGACGCGGTACTCCTCCTCCACGAGGTCGGCCGGATCCCGGCCCTCGAGCGCATTCGTCTTGTAGTCGAGCACGAGCGCGTCGGCCCCGGAGCGCCAGAGCACGTCGAGCCGACCGTTGAGCAGGACGCCGTCGAGCACGAACGCGAACGGGCGCTCGACGCGAACGCCCTCGAGCCGCGCGACACGCTCGGCCAACCGCGAGTCGCAGTAGGCGCGAACGTGTCGCGCGACGCGCTCGACCTCGTCGTCGGTCACGGTCGGGTACCAGGCCCGTACGAGGTCGTCGAGGTCGCCCGGTGCGACGGGCCTCGCGAGATCGACGCGCTCGAGGAGCCGGTGGACGGCGTCCCCGAGCTCGGTCGCGTGCAGCGCCCCCCCACCCTCTGCGGACGGTGCCCACGCGGCCGGGCGCATGCCCACCACGCGCTCGGCGTAGTACCGGTAGGCGCAGCGCTCGAACAGCGAAAGAGCGGTGTACGAGAGCCGCGACACGCGCTGCACCGGGGGGTCGGGGACCGGCTCGAGCGGACGCAGCCGCGGCGCGGGCGGTGGCAGCGCCTCGCCCGACCCCTCGAACAGTGCCAGCTGGCCGTTCGCGGCGATCGTCGGGACGACGGCGGCGGTCGCGGGTAGAGGCACGGGGACAGCCTGGCCGCGATCGACGCGGAGGAGAACGGTCGCCGCGCCGCGCTCGACCTCCACCGGTCCGTTCGCGACGCTCGCCCGCGCCTCCTCGTGAAGCCCCAGCCGGCTCAACACCCATCCGATCGGCGTCTCTTCGCCGATGTCGGCCGCATCTCCGATCGACCCGGAGACGATGAGCCGCTCCTTCGCGCGGGTCATCGCGACGTAGTAGAGGCGCAGCCGCTCGGCCTGCTCGGCGCGCTCCCGGTGAGCCCTGACGTCCTGGTAGGACTCGGTGCTGACGCGTGTCCCCGTCGCCGGGTGCGCGACCTTGAAGCCGAACCGCCCGTCGGACAGGGCGAGGATGTCCGACGCGGGAGGACGGCTGCGTCCTGCGTCCGCGACCACCACGACCTCGAACTCCAGCCCCTTGGCGGCGTGGATCGTGAGGAGCCGGACCGCGTCGGAGCCCTCCTCCTCCGAGACCGCGTCGGATTCCTTCGCCCCCACCATCTCCTGCCCCTCGACGAACCGCACGAAGCCCTCGATCTCCGCGCCCCTGAGCTCCTCGTACGACCGAGCCAGCCGGGCGAGCTTGCGGAGGTTCGCGTACCGGCGGCGACCGTCCGCGCGCGCGAGCACCGCGAGGTCGTAGTCGTGCTCTGCGACGACACGCTCGCAGAGGAGCTCGAGCGAAGAGGACGCGGCCACTTCCAGAAGACGCTCGTAGCGCTGCTTGAACGCGAGGAGCAGCCGCCGATCGCCCTCCGAGAGGTCGGCGGGCAGCGGACGCTCCAGTGCCCGGAACACCGGTTGGCGCTGCGCCTCGGCTCGCACGAGGACCAGCGCGTCGTTCGACACGCCGACGAACGGCGACGCGAGCACCGTGAGCAGCGCCTCGTCGTCGTAGCGGTTGTGGAGGAGGCGCAGGTAAGCGAGCAGGTCGGTCACCTGCTGCTGCCCGAAGTAGTTGCGACCTGCGGCGCGGTACGTCGGCAAGCCGACCGCCCGAAGCTCCTCCTCGAACCACTCGGCGTCGGTCCCGGCAGCGAAGAGGAGCACGATCTCCCCGGGCGTCGCGACGCCCGCATCGACGAGCTCGCGGACGCGCCGGGCGACGTGACGTGCCTCCGACCTGCGCCAGTGCACCCCCGTCTCGCTCGCGGCCGCCTTGTCCGTCACGAGGAGCTCGAACGCGTTCCGGAGCGCGGGGGCGTCGGCCGTGGCCGGCTCGAGCCGCTGGAACTCGTCGCCGAACTCGCCGCCGAACAGCTCGTTGACGGCGTCGAG
>Ga0157380_10003286_pt1 | contig 11083 bp, 7 predicted proteins | sample S35metaG_FD_119757 | JGI IMG/M metagenome (GOLD analysis project Ga0157380, IMG submission 119757) | Switchgrass rhizosphere microbial communities from Kellogg Biological Station, Michigan, USA - S3-5 metaG | ecosystem: Host-associated > Plants > Roots > Rhizosphere > Soil | place: USA: Michigan...
ATGTCGTCACACACCTCCAATGGGACCCCACGAAATGGATTGTCGGTTTTCAGGGCCACGAGAAGGGCGACCGTCGCCGGTAAGACGTGGGGGCCTGGGAGAGCGGCGAATGCGCGCACGTGTTCTGATGAGCGTTGCGGCCATCGTGTGGCTCGCAGCGATGCCGGTGTATGCCCAGTCGCCAGCCGCCTCCGGTTCGGGGGTTGAAGAAGTGGTCGTTACGGCTCGGCGACGTGAAGAGAACATGCAGGACGTTCCGCTCGCAGTGAGCGCTATTAGCGGAGATCTGATAGAGCAGGCGCATCTGCCGAACACAACGCAGTTGGCGCAATTCGTGCCGAACGTCGTGCTCGACAATATCGAGGCCGGTACGCCGGCGGGCGGTGCGTTCTCCATCCGAGGTGTCAGCTACCAGGACGTGGAGAAGACTTTCGATCCCACCGTGCTGGTGATGGTCGACGGGATCGTGCGCGGCTCCGGTACAGGACAATCGATGAGTCTTCCCGACGTCAAGAGCATCGAGGTGCTGCGCGGACCGCAGGGAACATTGTTCGGTAAGAATGCTGTGGGCGGCATCATCAACATTACTCGACGAGCGCCGGAGACGGGTTCTGTGTTCGGCACCGTCGCTGCGACGGTGGGCAACTATGGTGAAAACGACGTCGATGGTTACCTCAATCTCGGTGCTGCGAACCTGGCGCTCAAGCTGACGGCTGCCAGGCACGATCACGACGGATATTTCCCGAATCGTACGCGTCACGTGGATGAAGGTGACAGAACCGAGGGTGACTACGGCGTTGCGCTACTCTGGCAGGCCGCGGACGAATTTTCGATCAAGGTGAGTTACGACTACAAGGACCTCGATGGTTCGCCCGCTCCGACGTTGAATATTTCGGATCGCAAGACGCCGGGCGCTGCGGGCGATGTGCTTTGCTCAGCGTTCGGTCAGTGCGCGCCGGGTCCGGGCCAAACGCAGGCGGGCGATCCGTTCGTGAATATGGGATCGAGGCGGGCAGAACTCAGCTACAAAGAGCATTTCGGCGTCACCGAGGCCAATTGGGACTTTGCCGAGGACTATCGCTTGACCTATCTATTCGGCTATCTCAAGTCCGAAGATTACATTGCATTCGATTCCGACGGCTCACCGGTTGACTTCTTCTCCATCCACCGCAACGGCGACTACGAGCAGAAAAGCCACGAATTGCGAGTATCCCGCTCCGGCCGGGCTTACAACTGGCAGGCAGGCGCCTATCTGTGGGAATCCAACTCGTCCGACGTGCAGGTCTACGAGTTGACCAATTTCGCGGACTCATTCGCGGGTAGTTCCGACTCGAAGTCCGTGTTCGGCGAGGGCGATGTGCGATTTGCAGAGCGCTGGGTCGCAACCGGTGGATTCCGCTGGATCAAGGAGACCAAGAAGATATTCAAGCAATCGGTCGGCGGGGGTGGCGAACGCAACGATAGTGACGTCATCTGGCGTGCTGGCCTGCGATTCGAGGCCCGCGACAACTTGATGGCTTACTTCACGTACTCGACAGGATTCCGCAGCGGTGGATTCTCAGCGCGAGCTTCCAGCTTGGACGTACTGCAGAAGGGCGAGTCTCCAGAGACGCTGCAGAACTTTGAGGTCGGCGTCAAGTCCGAATGGCTCGACAACCGTCTGCGTCTCAACGGAACTGTGTTCCATATGATTTACGACGATATGCAGATCGAGTCGAACATACCATGTCCGTCGTGCGGGACTGGAGGCCAGCAGACGGCAGTCCTCAATGTGGGTCGGGCCACGATCGATGGGGCTGAACTCGAACTCTCGGGCCGGCTCACAGACGACTGGACGCTCTCCGGCACCGTCGGGTTGCTCGATGCGAAGTACGACAAGTTCTTTACCGATCTGCTTGGCACAGGGACGCCTGCGGATTTCAGCCGTCTTCCGCTGCGACGAGCGCCCGACGTCACCTATTCGGTGCAGTCCAGCTATGACCTGCCGTTGCCCGTTGGCGATCTATCGTTGTTCGTGGGCTACAACTGGACGTCCGACTACGCCGACACGATCAACGATCAGCCTGGCACGCACATCGACTCATTTGGCATCCTCAACTCATCGCTCACCTACAAATACAATAGTTGGAACGTTGCAGTGTTCGGCAACAACTTGACGGACGAGGGTGCCTTCACCCACACCTATGCGGTCGGGCCGACGCCCGAAGGGGGTTCACTCTGGAAGTTCGCGAATCCCCGCACTCCGCGCACGTACGGCATGAAGGTCACCTATCGCTTCTGACAGTGGCGAGGCCGACGTTTTGGCATCCGCGCGCACTCTTGCATGGTCTCTACAAGTAGATGCGCGCGGCGCTGTCGATCTCAGCGCAGCCTGATCAGCCCGCGCGTACATGCTATTGCAACCGCGTGCGTACGATTGTCTGCTTCGAGCTTTCTGATGGCGTTCTGCAGGTGAAAATGCACCGTGTCTCGCGAACGATGCAGCAGCAGAGCGATCTCATCCCGGTTCTTGCCACGCGCAGCCCAAGTAAGGCATTCCGTCTCACGCTCAGTGAGCTGGTTGGATGCGCGGTCGGGAGCTTGCGCGGACAGCAGATCCTCGACGTGGTGTATGAACGCGTGGGCGATGAAGAACATGGAACCCAGGTTGGCGGATGCCTGTTCGCGTGCGTCTCGATCGCGGCTGCACCATCCGACGTAGCTCGTACATGCGCCGCGATGCACCGGTACAGCGACGCCGCTCGTGATGAAGCGGCCGTAGTAGTTCAATACCCGTCGATTCTCCGTGCCAAGCTCGCCATCGAACCAACCCGCCTGCCTTTCGTCGCAAGTCCAAAAGAACGGCTCTGTAACGCGAGCGCAGCGCGAGCCGATTGGGCAGTCACGAGCGAACTTGAAACGGCGCCAGCCCTCCACGGAAGCCGCGGGCCACCCCATGCGTTCCGCTATAAACTCCCCGCTACCTGCACGGGGCAGCTCCAGTGCGTCGATACTGACGTGAAAGGCCGCCAGGTCCCACCCCAATGCGTGGGCGGCTTCGGCCAGCGTGACCGCGACAGCCTCCAGTTTGTCATGGCGACAGATCTCGTCCCTGAAGTGGCGGTCGAACTTGCCGACGCCGTACTCTGCATCGGTGATCATGCGCACCCCCATCCCCGCATCTTGTATAAGTCGACCAGATGGTCGATCATTAAACGCACAATAGGACGGGTTGCGAGCTGTGTCAATCCTGGAGGCTAGTGCGCTTGCGCGGTGCAGCGGCTGTCAGCGCAGCCGTCTGCCGGACTCGACTCATTGCGGAGCTGTCTCAGCGAGAAGTATCACGCTCGGCGCTGCGTCTCGCTGCGGCATAAAACTACCTAAACTGATAGCTGTGCGCTCAGCCCGCGATTGCGACAGTAAATATAGTCCTGCGCACTCACCGATACACGCGCACGGCGTGTGGGGGACGAGGTTGACACCTCTACGGCAACCTCGGATCGGATGCGCAGCGCTTCGTGGAAGAGACACACTCAAGGGTATACGCAATTGAACAGTCAACAAGTTATCCGCAGCACGCTTCCTCCGCAGATGAGTGCCTATCCCTTGGCGCAGCAGACGAGGGAATTCTTTCGAACGCAGTGCTTTGGGCACATGATCGATGGCGAAATGCGCCAGTCCGCGTCGGGCGAGACATTGCCGATCTATGAACCGGCGACGGGCCTCGAGTTCGCGCGGGTTGCAGCCGCGAGTCGCGTAGAAGTCAACGATGCGGTGCAGGCAGCACGGAAGTCCTTCGACGACAGGCGGTGGCGCAATCTGGCACCTGCACAGCGCGAGCAATGCCTGCGAAAACTGGCCCAGCTGCTTACTGCCCACCGGCGGCTGCTGAGCGACCTCGATGTCCTCGAGGGCGGTGTGTTGCGGGCGTTCTCCACATTCATGGTGCAGTTGGGCATCGACATCGTCGACTACTATGCCGGGTGGCCGACCAAGATGGCCGGTTCGATGCCCGCTAGTTCCCCCGATGTCGTGGTGCAGGTGGTTCGCGAGCCGATCGGAGTCGTCGCCGTGATCATGCCTTGGAACGGTCCGTCGGCGGTACCGCTCGGTGTGGTCCCGGCGCTTGCCTGCGGCAACTCCGTGGTTCTCAAACCATCGGAGGAGACACCGCTGACCGCCGTGCTTCTGGCCCAGCTGTGCTTGGAGGCAGACATTCCGCCGGGCGTTGTCAACGTGGTCCAAGGCGTGGGTGAGATCGCGGGCGCAGCCCTGGTCGAACATCCAGACGTCGACTCCATTTCCTTCACCGGATCGGCAGAGACGGGCAGGCGCATTCAGGCCAGCGCGGCAGCACGACTGAAGAAAGTATCGCTCGAGCTGGGTGGCAAGAGTCCCCAGCTGGTGTTTGCGGATGCAGACCTCGAGGCGGCGGCGGCTACCTGCGCCGCGGCGGTATGGGGCCATTCGGGACAGATATGTATTGCCGGATCGCGTGTACTCGTCGAGCGCCGCATCCATGACGAATTCGTGCGCAGGATGGTGGCCGCTTCGGAGAATATGCGCATCGGTTCGGGTTTCGATCCTTCCAGTCAGCTGGGTCCGCTCATTTCGCAGACCCAGCTCGACCGAGTGAGCCGCTACGTGGACATCGGCCGCACCGAGGGCGCTAGGATCGTGCTCGGCGGGCAACGACATGGCGGCAACGGCTACTTTCATGAGCCCACGATTTTCACCGACGTACGCAACGACATGCGTATCGCGCGTGAAGAAATCTTTGGACCCGTGATGGCCGTCATTCCCTTCGATTCGGAAGACCAGGCCTTCACGATCGCCAACGATACCGAATTCGGCCTTGCTGCCGGCGTCTGGACTCGCGACCTGGCGAGAGCGCATCGCGCCTCACGGCACTTGGATGTGGGCACCGTGTGGGTCAATACCTACGCGCGCGTGGATCCGGGCGTGCCGTATGGAGGCGTCAAGCAGTCCGGATTCGGCCGCAACCTCGGCGAGCATTCCATCGAAGAACTGACGCGCTTGAAGAGTGTATGGATGAGCATAGCGTGATGATGCGATCGAGTCGGATGGTCGCGGACCGTTATCGCTGTACGCCGACTACTACTTGCTGGACCAGGATGGCACGCATGTGGTGCACAGGTGCGGCAATGTGGCTGATTGCCTGTCTTGCTGCTTGTTCGGGCGATCGGCATGAGTCAACAGTGAAGGCGGAGCCACATCCAGCCCTTGCTGTGGATGGTTCCGCCATCGGGTTGTTTGCGCAACATCCTGATCAATGGTTGAGCACTGGCAGGACGTACAGCGAGCAGCACTATTCGCCGCTGGAGCAAATCACCACTGCCAACGTCGCACAGCTGGGCGCGGCCTGGGAAGCCGATTTGTCGAGCCCACGGTTCGGCATCGAAGCCACGCCTGTGATGGCGGACGGTGTTCTGTATGTCAGCTCCAGCTGGGGTCGAGTGTTTGCATTCGATGCTGCCACGGGTAGACAACTCTGGTTCTACGATGCCAAGGTCCAAGGTGCATGGCTGCGACAAGGGTGTTGCAAGCCGGTGAACCGTGGCGTCGCCATATGGAAGGGCAGGGTCTTCGTTGCTGCATTCGACGGACGGCTGATCGCCCTCGATGCCGCGACCGGCCGAGAAGTATGGAGCACCGACACGACCGGACATCAACCCGCGTACACCATCACGGGTGCACCGCGTGTAGTGAAGGGTAAGGTCATCATCGGTAACGCGGGCGCCGATTTCGGAGTGCGCGGCTATTTCTCTGCCTACGATGCAGAGACTGGCAGTCTGGTGTGGCGTTTCTATGTGGTGCCAGGCGATCCGAAGAAAGGCTTCGAGCATCCCGAACTTGCGCAGGCTGCGCAAACGTGGGACCCGAACAGGGATTGGTCGATAGGCGGTGGGGGCAACGCGTGGGATTCGTTCTCCTACGATCCCGAACTCGACCTGCTGTACGTCGGCACAGGCAATGCTGGGCCCTGGGATCCGCGCGTTCGCAACCCCGGCGGCGGCGATAGCCTCTTCGTCTCTTCGATTCTAGCCATCAAGTCGGACACCGGCCGCCTGGCATGGCATTACCAGACGACGCCTGCGGACATGTGGGACTACAACGCTACGCAGAATATTGTGCTGGCCGACCTCGATGTCGAGGGCCGTACACGCAAGGTCTTGATGCAAGCCCCCAAGAACGGCTTCTTCTATGTCCTGGATCGAGCGACGGGGGAATTGATCGCTGCCGATAAGTTCGTGCGGGTCAACTGGGCAGAGCGCGTCGACCTCAAGTCTGGCCGGCCGATTCCCACAGGCGCCGCAGACTATACGAAGGGAGTGAAGCTCGTCTTTCCCTCGCCCTATGGTGGGCACAACTGGCAGCCGATGTCCTTCAGTCCAAAGACCGGCCTGGTCTACATTCCGGCGCGCGACATTGGCTGGGTATGGGGAGCTGCGACTGCGACGTGGTTCTACCAAGGTTTCGATCTGCGCAAACTCACCAAGGAGGATGTTCTCAAGCAGACGCAGGGGCTGCTCATTGCCTGGGACCCTGTGGCTCGCAAACCTGCCTGGGCGGTTCAACAGAAAACCATCACCAACGGCGGCACGCTGGTCACCGCAGGCGGTGTGGTCGTACAGGGTACTGAGGACGGCTACATTCGTTGCTACGACGCAGCCAGCGGCAAGCTGCTGCACGAGCTGTTCGTTGGCACGGGCATCGTTGCCGCGCCCATCAGCTACTCAGTGGGTGGGGTCCAGTACGTTGCGCTCACGGCAGGCTGGAATGGGGTGAAAACCACACCGGACGATGCAACTACGCCCGCAGCGTACGACAACGCTGGAAGGTTGATCGTACTGAAACTTGGCGGCGGTCCCGCGCGCGTGGCGCAACAGAAGCCGCTACCTTCGTTCTTCGACGACGACACGCCGCAGCCGCTGTCCGCCGTAAAGGCGGGGGCGCATCTCTACTATACCTATTGCTACGTGTGTCACAGCGTGGTGGGAGAGTCAGGCGTGATGCCGGACTTGCGGCGAATGTCGCACAGCACCTATGAAATTTTCGATCAGATTGTCAGTGGCGGCGCGCTGGAGGGAGCCGGCATGGCGAGCTTTGCGGACGTTCTCAAGAGCGAGGACGTGGCAAATATTCGCAGCTACGTCGTGGACTGGGCACAGCGGTCGCGACGAGGCGAGCCGGCTTTGCAGCTCGACACGGGAAGCTCGCTGACCTCGGGGGGAGGCAGGCAGGGCCTGTAGTTTGACGGCCGCGCCGGCTCGTGCCAGCATATTTAAATCGACCATTCGGTCGATTATTATTGAGTCGACTATTATTCCGTTGCAACAATCGCGTCGCTGCAGGACCCCGAGGAGAGACTGATGGCCGCTCACGCACAACAAATGCACCAGGTTCGCCTTGATCTGTGCCGCCGCCTCGTCGAGCACGCCCGCAACCACACGACGGACGTCGCCGCGGGGGTGATGTTCAACCGCGTCTCCGCGTACACCGATCCGCAGCGCTACGAGGCGGAGATGCAGAAGATGTTTCGCGGCATGCCGGTCGTGGCATGCCTTTCGACGGACCTTCCCGCCCCCGGCAGTTTTCGACTGTTCGAGGATGTCGGGGTGCCGATCGTGGTAATGCGGGGCATGGACAACCAGGTGAGAGCATTCCTCAACATCTGCCGCCACCGCGGTGCACGGCTCGTGCGCGAGACCGAGGGATCCAGGAAGCGGTTCTCATGCCGTTTCCATGGTTGGACCTATGACACGCAGGGTCGAGTCGGCGGCGTCGCGCAAGAAGAGCACTTCTGCGGCGCGATCGATGGTTTCAAGCATCTCATTCCTTGCCCCGCCGCGGAACGCCATGGTCTGGTATTCGTGCAAGCCACACCGAACTCGACGATGGACATAGACGCCCATCTCGGAACGTTCGGCGCCGAGCTTGCGAAGCTCGATCTCAATGTTCACAAGCGCGTCTGCGCGCAGGACATTCACGCAACGTGCAATTGGAAGTACGCCTTCGACACCTATTTCGAGAATTATCACTTCTCGTTCCTGCACAGGAATTCGATTGCGCCTTTATTCGTCAACGACATCATGCTGTATGACACATGGGGACCGCACCACCGTGTGGTGTTTCCACCCAAGGACATCATCGAGTGGACTCGGCAGCCGGAATCCGAGTGGCTGGTCGACACGCTCGGAACGCCCTATTTCATCTTTCCGAACACGGTGATCTATTGCGGCGCGCTCACGCCGGACAAGCTCTTCGTCAACATGATGCGCATGTTCCCGCGGGGTGTGGGCAATCTCATAACGCACGTGGAGACCTATGGGCCCGTTGAGGTTGCGGATACGCCCGAATATCAGGCCGAGGCCGCGAGTTCCTTGGAAGGGATCGTCCGGCTGGTGCAGGACGAGGACTATGACGTCACCAGCGAGAGCTGGAAGAACTTCCTTTCCATGCCGCCCGACGCCGAAGTCGTCTATGGCCGTCAGGAGCTGGCGCTTCAGCACTCCCATCAGTGCTTTGCTCGTGCAGCCGGCTATGCGATCCCCGAGATCGTTGCCGGGCAGAAGACCACCGCGGCGGCGTAGCGCGTTCCACATTGAGTTCTCTCATGCTGCGACTGCTGACACTTGTCACCCTGTTTGCAATCGCAGCTGCGTGCACGCAGGCGCCGGCTGCCACTGTCGATAAGCCTGTCGGTGACGGCGCCGATTGGGAGCGTTTCGGGCGGACGTATAGCGAAACGCATTTCAGTCCACTGAGTGAGGTCAACGCCGGCAATGTCCGACGCCTGGGGCTCGCGTGGTTCCAGGATCTGCCGGTCGGTCCAAGCGTGGGTGTCAGTCAGCCTCTCGCCATCGATGGCGTGCTGTATTTCGCCGTGGGCTACAGCGTGATCTACGCGATGGATGCGGCGAGCGGGCGACTGCTGTGGCAGTACGTCCCGGACGTGTTTGCGCGTGCGGGATACAAACTGCGTGCGGGCTGGGGCGTTCGCGGTATTGCTTATTCGAGCGGCAAGGTATTCACGGCGACGCTGGACGGACGCCTGATCGCCATCGATGCATCCAATGGCGGTGCCGCACCCGATCTTCGCAAGTCACCCGTTCCCCTGGAATTGAATGCGCTGACCGCTGTTGTGAGAGATGGCGCTTTGCGCGGGCGCGGCATGCCGGCGCACGAGCAGCTCACGATGTCACAGATAGAGGGGCTGCAGCATTTCATTCGAATGACCGCGAGGCAAGATCTGCAGAGCGGCGCACACTAGTCGCGAGACACAAGGACCATGAGACATTCATCTACAGAGACGAGCGAGCACGAGTCTGCGCTCGTGGAATCCGAGCTAGTGGTGCTCGACGAGTACGACCGCAAGGCGGCCGTTCTCTGGCTCAACCGTCCGGAGTCGTTGAACGCGATCAGCTGGGACACGATGCGCTGCCTGGCCGCAGCGCTCGAGGCAGCCGAGAAAAACCGTACGGTGAGGGCGGTGTTGATCATTGGCCGCGGCCGGGGCTTCAGTGCCGGCGGCGACATCAAGGCTTACAAGAAGCTGCAGGCAGACGCAGAGGCGTTCACTGCATTCGTGGATGACTATTGTCGATTGACCGAAGGCATCGGCGAGATGACCAAGCCGGTCCTCGCACTTGTCAACGGCCTCTGCGCGGCGGGCGGGCTCGAACTGCTCTTGGCCTGCGATTTCGCGTGGGCCGCCGAGTCTGCACGCATCGGCGACATGCATGTCAACTTCGCTCAGATCGGTGGCGCCGGAGCGATGGCGCGGCTGCCGCGGCTGATCGGTCAGGCACGCGCACTCGAACTCGTCTTCTCGGGCGAGATGCTGGACTCGCGTCTGGCCCTGCAATGGGGCCTCGTGAATCGCGTCGTGGCCGACGACACGTTGCTCGAGGAGGGTTTGCGTTTCGCGCGCTCGCTGGCTGCCAAGAGTCCCAACGCCATCAAATTCGTGAAGCAATCGATCCGGCGCGGGATGGGTGGCGATTTGACTGCGGCGCTGAAGCTCGAACATGAGCAGTGCCTGCGCTACTGCCTGACGCTGCCGGACTCCATGGAAGGCATCAACGCCTTTATCGAAAAGCGTCCGCCTGTTTATGGAGATGCTCAATGACTGCCAACAGACGGCCTGCGTTTCTTGGCCGAACGGCCATCACGGGTGTGGGTTACACACCGCTCAGCCGGGATTCCGGTGTGAGCGTGCAGACGTTGGCAGTCAACGCGTGCCGTGCCGCGCTCGATGACTGCGGGCTCTCGCCGCAAGACGTCGATGGCATCGTCACCTATAGCCTGCTGAACGATTCGGTCTATGGGCAAGCGGTCGCCGCGGGATTGGGCAGTCCTGAACTCCACTACGCAGTCGATCTCAGCCTCGGCGGTCAGGCGCCTTGTGCGGCTATCGCAATGGCCGCGATGGCGGTAGACGCAGGCGTCGCCCGCAACGTGCTCGTGTTCCGAGCCCTGAACGGTCGCAGCGGCATGCGCATCGGTTCGACGGCATACGAGTCGCTGACGTCCCAGTTCCGGTATCCGATCGGTTTCAGCGCCTATCCGCAATACATCGCGATGTGGGCGCGCCGCTTCATGATCGAAACCGGCTTCAGCTATCGCGATCTAGGTCACGTCGTGTCGGTGCAGCGCGAGTACGCCGCACTCAACGAACGCGCGATGCAGCGCAAGCCGCTATCCGTCGATGAATACCTGGACTCGCCATTCATCGTGGACCCTTTTCGCAAGGCGGACTGCACGATCGAAGCCGACGGTGCTTGCGCGCTCTTGGTCACCTCACTCGATGAGGCGCGCTCGCACAAGCAGCCTGCGGCAGTCATTCAAGGTTCGGCGTGGACGACGCCGAAAGGCTCCGGCCTCGATCACTCGGACCTCTTCAGCTGGCCCGACTGGTCGAAGAACTGTCACCACTATTTGCGCGAGCGGCTGTGGCAGTCGGCGCGTGCAACACCCAAGGATATCGATTTCGCCGAGATTTATGATTGCTTCAGCATCGTCGTGCCGATGACGCTCGAGGGCCTTGGCGTATGCGCTACCGGCGGTTCAGGAGAATTCA
>Ga0157380_10003289_pt1 | contig 11080 bp, 10 predicted proteins | sample S35metaG_FD_119757 | JGI IMG/M metagenome (GOLD analysis project Ga0157380, IMG submission 119757) | Switchgrass rhizosphere microbial communities from Kellogg Biological Station, Michigan, USA - S3-5 metaG | ecosystem: Host-associated > Plants > Roots > Rhizosphere > Soil | place: USA...
AACCGTTTTGACCATGGCGATCGTCTCGGCCGTGTTAACGCCCGCGCCACGGTACGACGCGTTAAGATCGGAGCGCCCGATCGTCACGTTGGTCAACGCCGTGCCGGCATCCAATATGTCATCAATTCGCCTTACGGCATTGATGGTTTCGATTGTCACACCAACATGTGAGAATGCACCCGACGGCAGCATCCCCATATATTTTTCCATGGCGAACGCACTTTCGATCATGGGCGCGACGACACTGGTGATGCCGAAGCGTTGAAGATACGCGATGTCCGATTTCGCTTCACAGCCGCCGATTTTGACAAGATAGTCAATGTTGTGGCGCGCCGCATAGAGGGCTTCCACAGCCACTTCATCACGCGCGAGGCCCTCGGCTTCGAACTCACCCTTCAACGAAACGAAGCGGGAAAAATCGATTTCAGCCATGATCTGCGTTCTGCTCCGTAGGAGTATGGTCGGCGATGACATGGGAGATCAACGCCGCAGGAACTGACTGATACAGTCAGTCATATAACTGATGTGGTCACTATGGAGGCCCGGATACAAACCAATCCAAAAGGTATTTTCAGTCACAATATCGGAATTTGTGAGATCACCGGCAACGCGATAGTTATACCTGCTCATATAGGGCTGGCGAATGAGATTACCGCCAAATAGCAATCGCGTACCGATCCGGTGGGCCTCGAGATGGCGGATCAGATCGTCCCGGCTAAGCCCGGCCTCAGGCCTCAGGGTAATGGGAAAACCGAACCATGAAGGATTGCTATTGGGCGTTGCCTTCGGCATGATCAACCGGTCTTCGAAGACCCCAAGCCGCTCGCTCAGCAGAGCGAAATTGCGGCGGCGGGCTGCAACGAATTCGTCGATCCGGTCCAATTGCGAGACGCCGACTGCGGCCTGCATATCGGTGATTTTCAAATTATAGCCCGCATGGCTATAGGTGTATTTGTGGTCATACCCCTTGGGCAGGCTGCCGAGCTTATGACCAAAACGCTTGCCGCATGTGTTGTCCTTGCCCGGTTCGCACCAGCAATCACGGCCCCAATCGCGCATTGATTCAGCAAGCAGTTTCAGGGTTCCGGATTTCGTAAAGACAGCGCCGCCTTCTCCCATGGTTATATGATGTGCAGGATAAAAGCTCAGCGTTCCGATGTCGCCAAAGGTGCCCACCATTTGCCCATTATATGTTGCGCCCAATGCATCGCAGCAATCCTCTACGACCCACAGATTGTGCTTCTTGGCCAAGCGCATCACGGTGTCGAGATCAAAGGGATTTCCGAGTGTGTGCGCGACCATAATCGCGCGGGTCTTGTCGGTGATCGCCGCTTCGATCTTCGCAGGGTCGATATTATATGTCGGGATATCGACATCGACGAATACAGGCACGAGCCCATATTGAAGCGAAGGATTAACGGTGGTGGGGAAGCCAGTGGCACATGTGATGACTTCATCGCCGGGCTTGAGCGCCCGTTTGCGGAGATTGTGAGACGTAAGCGTCGAGAGCGCCAGCAAATTTGCCGATGATCCGGAATTGGTAGTCAGCGCAAATTTCGTGCCGATATAGTTGGCGAGTTTAGTCTCGAACTCAGTGTTAAAGCGTCCCGTCGTAAGCCAGAAGTCAAGCGAGGCATCGACAAGCGAACGCATGTCCGCTTCCCCGTAGACCTTTCCGGAAACAGGCACGACACTTTCATTCGGCACGAACGGCTTGGGAGCATGGAATGTGCGCGCATATTGCCCGACAAGATCCAGGATGAGTTGTCGGAAACGCGCCTCGTCACATTCCTGAGCAAGAGCCTCAAGCTGTTCGGCACCGGCAACAGATGTCAATTCAAATCTCCTTTTCCCTGGCCGAATTGGCGAGAGAGCTGCGATACTCTCTCAATTGGCCAAAAGTCACTTCCAGCGCATCTGCTCCAGCCGCCACGTCGCGATGCCAGGATATGACTTTCGCCAAAGCTTCTCGAAGGACCAGCTTGGGACGCCATCCTAGTTCGCTGCGCGCCTTTGAACAATCAAGTCGCAGCAATTGCGCCTCGTGCGGCTGCAAATTCTGAGGCTGATCCCATCCCGACGCACCGCCCCACTGTGCAAGCATTTGCTCGACGATCCAGCCAACGGGCCGCGTATCGTCATCGCTTGGACCAAAATTCCAGCCGGTGGCGGCCGTCTTGTCACCCGCCAACAGCCGCTCTGCAATCAAAATATATCCGCTGAGCGCGTCCAACACATGCTGCCACGGGCGAACCGAGTGAGGCGACCGAATGAGGGGCCGTAGCCCAGCTTCGAGCGCCCGAATAATGTCCGGAACGAGCCGGTCATTTGCCCAATCACCGCCGCCGATCACATTACCGGCGCGCACCGAGGCAACACCGGTGCCGGCACTGAAGAAGGACCGGCGATAGGCGGCAACCACCAATTCTGCTGCACCTTTGCTGCAGCTATAGGGATCATGCCCGCCCATCGGGTCACTCTCGCGGTAAGGCCATACCCACTCTCGGTTCTCATAGCACTTGTCGCTCGTCACACACACCACTGCGCGCAGCCCCTCGACCCGGCGGCATGCGTCGAGCAGGTTCACGGTTCCCATGACATTGGTTTCGAATGTCTCAACGGGAATATCATAGGAGTCGCGAACCAGCGGTTGGGCGGCGAGGTGAAAGACAACTTCCGGACGCGCCGAGACCAGAGCGGCTTCCAACGCGGCCAGATCGCGAACGTCGTTTTGGATATGGCGCAGCCTTGTTCCGATCCGCGCTTGCTCGAACAAGCTAGGATTGGTCGGAGGCGCCAGTGCATAGCCCGTAACCTCGGCGCCGAGGTCAGCAAGCCAAAGCGCTAGCCAGCCGCCCTTGAAGCCAGTGTGGCCGGTGATGAAAACGCGGCGGCCATTCCAGTCGGTATTGCTCACCAGAATTTCCAAGGTGCGCCTGTTTGCCACAACTGCTCAAGATGAATTTTGTCACGCAATGTGTCCATCGCGTGCCAGAAGCCATCATGGTGATAAGCTACAAGATCGCCGGCCGCAGCGAGTCGCTCGAGCGGCTCTCGTTCCCAGATCGTTTCGGGCCCATCGACCAGGTCCAGCACCGAAGGGGACGCCACAAAGAAGCCGCCGTTTATCAATCCGCCGTCGCCCGCCGGCTTCTCGCGGAAGCTGCGCACAACGTCGCCCTCGAGTTCGAGTGCACCAAAGCGGCCCGGAGGCGAAACTGCCGTGATTGTTGCCCTGCGGCCATGCCTACGATGAAATGCCAGCAGCGCACTGATGTCGATTGCCGCCACCCCGTCGCCATATGTGAAGCAGAAAGGCTGATCAGACTTGAGATAGGGGCGGATCGCCTTCAGCCGCCCCCCCGTCATGGTTGAGGCGCCCGTTTCCACCAGCGTAATTCGCCAAGGCTCGCTCCAGTTCTGATGAATCTCAAGCGCATTCTTCTTAAGATCGATAGTCACATCAGCAGTATGAAGAAAGTAATTTGCAAAGTATTCTTTAATTAAATAGCCCTTGTAGCCAAGACAAATTATGAAATCATTGATGCCATGAGCCGAGTAAATTTTCATGACATGCCAGATGATCGGCATGCCGCCAATCTCGACCATTGGTTTTGGCTTGATGGCGGTTTCCTCGCCGAGCCTGGTTCCCAGCCCTCCTGCCAGAATTACCGCCTGAACAGACATTCTCTTTCCGTAACACCTTTGACGCAATTTTTGCGCGTCTGGATGAACGTCGACATCTTGTCAACATGGGGCCCGGCGGCGATGGAGATCGTGCGATCCATGCACCGGCTTCCTATTCCCCAGTCTTACGCCGACCAAATCTCAACGCATGCGCACTACCATTTCGTGAAGCCGAGCGAACAAACAAAGCCGTCGGAGTGGAACTCTCCCTCGACCAAGCTGCTAACGCTCTAATCCCGTTCGAACAACTCTATCAAGATGATTCCGGCCTGGATGTCGGCCGGTTAAATTTGCGGCAAGTGGCGCGGACCGCGTCATGCGTAGAATACGAACGACGGGCCCGCCCCTTTCCCCCGGTACGGGTTTGAACGTGGCGACCAGCGTCCCCTCGCGGAAAAACCGGCGATACATCTCGATTTCCTGTGGATAAACGGTCGGCTCTGCGAGATAGCGGTCATAATGCGTCAGAATCATATAGTCGGCTTGGCACGCCGCATAATTGACGGGGTTGATCGTACCGAAGTCCAAGATTGCGCGCGCATCCCGCCATTTGTCGATCTTGCCGTTATCGACTCCGCCGCTGAGTTCCGCTGCGGCATCTATGCAGCCCGGACGGCCGGCTGGGAGTAGAATTTTCCAGCCCTGCGGCAGCAGATCGAAGGCCAGATATTCTAGGCCGACCGTACTGCCCTTCGGGATGTTGCGGCGCGCCCAGCGCGAGGCCAAGTCGCGCGTATCCGCTGTCCTCTCAGCGGCGTCGACCCGTGCTGCCATGAGCATCGGCACCCCCTGAATAAACGCAAGCGCCATCATGAACGCGACCGCCGACTTTCGGCCGAAATCTTTGGCAACAAAAGAGGCGAGCGCACTGATAGCCAGGACGATGAAGATTGAGGCGAAGGGCAAAAGGGGTACGATCCACCGCTCCCAAACCAGCGACTGCACACAAAGTACGCTCAGGATCAACGCCGTTGCGGGAATGATTGTCGCCAGCGCAACACGGCTTTTTTTGCCGGCGATGAAGATGCCGGCTGCGAGGAGGCCAAGACCGAGCCGCCCGAAGGCATGATGCAGTGGGCCGCCAATATACCAGCCGATGTTCCCGAAGAAGCCATGGCCACTGGCCCCCAGATGATGCGCCTGCGCCTCCCCCCGGAGATCGGTGATCAACGTCGGATAATCCAGCACCACATAGGGAGAAACGGCGATAAGCGTCACCAACGCCGTCATGCCGGTAACGATCAAGCCAGCGACACGTCGTTTGGCCTCCACTTGATGCTGGATCGCGCGCAGTAGTCCAGCCCCTGCGGGCGCGATGACAATCAAAGCCGCCGGCCATTTGGTTGCGCAGGCGAGCCCCACCCAAATTCCGGCCAGGACGTCATCCCGCAACTTTCCGCGCGCCGCTATTTCGGCAGAGGCAAGAACGCACAACAGGATAAAAATGGTGGAGTGCACGTCGGTCCGAATAAGCTGTGAAAAGCTTATATGGAGCGGATTGATGGCGAGCAGTGCGGCAGCGCCGAGCCCGATCTTTTCATCAAACAGACGCCGCCCTACAAGAAATGTTAGCAGGACGCAGAGAACTCCGCACAGCAGGATGAACAGGCGGCCAGGCAGGACAATGATGGTTGGATCGGTATAAACAGCGTGTGCGAAATCCTGCGCGTTATCGAACCGGCCCGAGATGACACCCGCAAGGAAGACGAGCAGTTCAACAAGGGCCATGGCATATATTGTCGTCGTTCCGGGATGGCCGAACCATCCCGGATTGAGGGTATGCTCCTTCAGCAGCTTGAGACCGTTGATAATGAACAGGGGCTCATCGGGATCGTAAAGGGCGGGCAAGCCGAACGTGATGCCGTTCAAACGCAATAGGATCGAAGCCAAAAGTACAATACAAAGGATCCATGCCGCACTTCGCGAAATACTGCAGTTCATTGAAATTTTGTCCGCTCAGTGGTGGTCGGGCGGTACAAGAAGTGTTTATAGACTGCAAGGAATCGCCGGCCGTTTCAATAGCTAGGCTGGCTGAACTCTCCACACCCGGACGCACCTCCATTTGGTCACCGTACATGATGATCCCGCGCTTTGGCCTCAGAGGTTTGCCGACATAGTTTGTTGCAATGTCATTGGACGCAGCACGCTGCAGATGGGTAACGTCGATACGGTTTACGGCGTGATCGGCGCGGCCCACAATGCAGTAAACGACAGGCATCAGGGCGGTGGAAATCTCTCTGGCATGACCGCAATCAATCAACGCTGACGCATGGGGACTAGCCCGGACGACAGCCTGGTCCTCGCAGCCGCTAGCGGCGACCGCGCAGCATTCGAGGCCGAGGCCCTCTTGCGGCAGCATTATGGCCGCATGCATGGCCAAGCCTAGCAGTTGACGGGCGCGCGCGCCGATGCGGATGATATCGCGCGGGATGTGTGCTGCACGCTGGTCGAGAAGATTAGCAGTTTCCGGGGGAACGCCAAGTTCACCACCTGGCTGTGCGGCATCGTGTACAATGCATGCAGGAATCTCCGGCGGTGGCGCCGATCGTTCAGCGGCTTCACCCAACGGCTCGCGGTGATGGTCGGCCTAGCGAGCCGGCCTGACGGCCGCGATCTCTATGATGCAATCTGGGTCAAACATGCCATCGCCCGCCTCAAGCCGCCTATCGTGATATGGCGGTGCTCGTCGCAAGCCAGCAGCTGACCTGCGCCGAGGTGGCCGTAATTCTTGGGGTAACGGAATCGACAGTCGCGTGGCGGATACATGAGGACCGTGGAAAGTTCCCATTACGAACGCCGCAATTCGCGAGCTGTGCTCAATCAGGAATGGCCGTTTTTCGCCACTCCCCGCCCATAACAGACAAGCTCACTGGTCTACCTGATAACGACGAGGTTGATACCGATCTCCTTGGCAACTGCTGCCCATTGTTTGTCGGCGGTCCACGCCGGCAATCCTTCACGCATGGCCAACGCCAGACAGAAGCGATCACCCAGCGATAATCCCGCCTTGGAAGTTACGGCACGTAAGTGGCCGGCCACTCTCGCGAGTTCAGCATCTGCCTCAACAAGGGTGATGGGGAGCGGATGCAGCATGGCATCCACTTCCTCTGGCGGCATGCCATTGTGCACAAAATGACTTGTCACTTCAGCGAGGTTGACCACGCACATATGTGACCCGATGATCGCGTCCGCAACCTTGTCGCCCCCAGGTTCATCGCGCAGCATGGCGAGCAACGCCGAAGCATCGAGAATGATGGACGTCATTCGCCACTTTCCGTGCGCCGATTGGCCAGGAAGGCATCAACCGAGGCTTCCGGCTTGTTTACTGTATATTTGCGGGCCAGCGCGCGCGCGCGCGCAATTGATTGTTCGACGGTACGTAGGATGACGCCGTCCGGGGTTTCCTCGACAAGTAAGGTGCCGCCGCCAGATAGGCCCAGACGCTTCCGAAGGTCGGCAGGTAAGCTCATCCTGCCATTTGACGTGATATTCACCTGAATTGTCATATCTGCCTCTTACAGGCCCAAGTTCGCCAGGGAGTCACATACTACATTTTGTGGCATAAATCAGCCATCATGTCATATGGGGCTTTTTGGGCGCAGATAGCGTTTTCGGCATCGCGCTGAAGCGATCTGGCGAGGCATTCTCCGGCTGGCTAACATTTGCCGACTATCGATACGGCGCGAAGGCTATTTTTCCGTCATTCCCCACCCAAGACTTGCCAGCTCCGCTGCTCGCACGAGTGGCTGACTTCCGCCATCTTCCTCCCGCAACACGCTAGCCCTGCCACGCCGCGAAACTCCTTAGCTGGGAAGGCAAATGCATTACCGCTGTGCTGCGTCCCTTGAAGCCCGTGTTCCGGCCCAATGTGCTCGCGTTCGATACGCCATCAGCCCGCCGAAAGTTCTTCGTAACTCTGCTCAACGAGCGTCACATGATGCAGCATGGCAGCGTGAGCGGCGTTGGCATCGCCCCGAATGATGGCCGAGACCACCTCGTCATGCTCGGCGAAGGAACGAGGCGGCCGTCCTTCCAGCTGGAACTGCGCCCGGCGAAAAGGAGAAAGCCGGCGGCGGAGAGCGACGGCGAGCTCCTCGATCACGCCATTATGCGCGCCTGCATAGATCATCGTGTGCAGAAGATGATTGTCGTCCGCAAAGGCCTCGGCGTCCTGCTGCCGCTCCGCACTGCCCATGCGATCATGAAGGGCCTGCAGGCGGCGACGCTCGGTTGGCGACATCGACATTGCGGCAAGACGCGCGCAGGTGGCCTCAAGCTCTCCCATCGCAACGAACAGTTCTTCCAGTTGCTGGGGCGTGACTCGGGTTACGATCGCACCACGTCGAGGGCGAATCTCGATCAGCCCGGTAGTGGCCAATTGACGTAGTGCTTCTCGCACCGGCGTGCGCGAGACTTCGTAGCGCTGAGCGAGAAGCTGTTCGTCAAGGCGGTACCCTGGGGCGAACTCTCCGGACAAGATCGCCTCAGCCATGGCGTTGGCGAGCTTGTCTACCGTCGTAACGCCCGTCACCGCCTGTCTTTCCTTTGATCGTCTGATGCGTCAGGCCGGGAAAGATGCCGCCGACCAGCGGCTTGCATACAAAAATGACGGGGGAGCCACAACGGTGTTGCCGACTCGAGAAATGTGTGCAAGCTTGCGTTCGTGCATACAAGATGAGTCTACAGGGCCATCGATGCATGTTCGCTTAAAAGGGGGATGTCTAGGGCGCTGACCACTAAAGAGGGGCGACCTAACATGCGAACATTTTATGCCTTAACCGCACTCTTGCTGGGTGCCACCGGCACCATGGCCGCTGCTGCGGACGGTCCGGAACTTCACGGCTTCGGCGAAGCATCCGTCAAGAATGACTATGTGACGCCGCGCGGTCTCGTCGTGACGACGGGCGGAGTGACGGTGCAGATATTGAATGGGCTTGTGCTGGTTCTCCCGAGCGGCATCGCCTTTCACGCCGGCACCTGGACCGATCTCAATCCCGGCTACAGCACGGCGGACGGCAATATCACCACGGTCAACGAGTTCGACTTCTTCTTCGGCGTGAGCGGCGATATCGCGCCCAATCTCAAGGCCGGCGTGGAATATGTGCAGTTCATAAGTGGGCAGCCCTCGGTGGCTTTCAAGGATGAGCGCAACATCGAGTTCAGCCTGAAATATTCGGATGCGCCGGGCGCGGCCTTCTCCATCAATCCCTATGCCAAGGTCTTCTGGGCCTTTTCGAGCAAGTCGTCCACCGTCGTGCTCGGCAAGGCCGGCGGTACGTTCGATGTCGAGCTTGGCGTGGTGCCCACGCTCAAGACTGGTTCTGCGACGCTTTCCGCGCCGACCTGGATCACGGTCGGCCCGAAGAGCTACTGGCTTACCAAGACCAATGCGGCCGCCTTCGGGGCTGACCGCAGCAATGTGGGCGTGATTTCAACAGGCTTGAAGGTGTCGACACCGCTCAGCTTCATCAAGGGCGGCGCCGGTGCGAGCATATTCGCGTTTGGGCAATATTATCATCTGGTCAATGACGGCCTGCAGGCATCCAAGGCCTTGCTGAACAGCGGCGACAGCAAGCGGGATCATGTCGTCTTTGGCGGAGGGCTTGGGTTCAACTTCTAGCTGGGAAGCTTGGGGCAGGCGGCGGCGATGGGAAGCCGCCGCCTTACCCGGCCGAGGAGAACATAGATGGCGCAGATTTCAGCGAAACCCTATGATTTCCAACTCGATCCCGCACATGCCGCGCTGCTTATCATCGATATGCAGCGTGATTTCGTTGAGCCCGGAGGCTTCGGCGCGGCGCTCGGCAATGACGTCAGCCAGCTCACGCGCACTATCCAGCCGCTCATGGCGCTGCTGGCGGCCGCGCGCGAATCCGGGCTGATGGTCATCCACACCCGCGAAGGCCATTTGCCCGACCTCAGCGACCTGCACGAAACCAAGCGCGTGCGGGGCAAGGGCGCGATCACGATCGGGGATGTCGGACCGATGGGTCGTATCCTCGTGCGCGGGGAGCCGGGCCATGACATCATCCCCGAGCTTTATCCCATCGCGGGCGAGCCGGTGGTCGACAAACCCGGCAAGGGCGCTTTCTATGCGACAGAGCTGACGGATATCATTGCCGAGCATGGGCTGACCCAGCTCATCGTTTGTGGCGTCACGACCGAAGTCTGCGTGCATACGACCGTGCGCGAGGCCAATGATCGCGGCATCGAATGCCTGGTGCTGAGCGACTGCACCGGCTCCTATTTCCCGGAATTTCATGAAACCGCGCTGCGTATGATCGCGGCGCAGGGCGGCATCTTCGGATGGGTTGGCGAATCGTCGAGCGTGATCGCCGCGCTCACCGCTCCGGCGGAACCGGAGAAGATTCTATAGGGGGAGCAAGCATCATGACTGCGACCGCGAAAAGCGCGTCCACACCGGCCAAATTGCCGTGGTGGACGCCGGGCGACTGGAATGCGTTCTTTGGTTTCGGCACCAATATCCTTGTGAACGTGCTCGTGCTTACCGGCTTGTTGCGTTTCGTCCTGAAGCTTCCCGATCCCATCATCTTCGGCCGCATCCTGCCCGCCGTCGGGCTGATGCTCTTCCTGAGTACCGTTTATTATGCCTGGCTGGCGCGGAAGCTCGCCCAAGAAACCGGGCGAACCGATGTCTGCGCGCTGCCGTCCGGCATCAGCGTGCCGCACATGTTCGTGGTCGTGTTCGTGGTCATGCTGCCGATCCTGCTTTCGAGCGGCAATCCGATCGATGCCTGGAGTGCGGGCCTGACCTGGGTGTTCGTGCAGAGCTTCGTGCTGATGGTCGGTGGTTTCGTGGCGCCCCTCATCCGGCGGATCACGCCACGCGCCGCGTTGCTCGGCTCGCTCGCCGGCATATCGCTCACCTTCATCTCCTTGAGCCCCGGCGCTCAACTCTTCATGACACCGATCATCGGCGTGACCTGCCTTGCCGTCATCCTGGCGAGCTGGTTCGGCGGCTTCCGCTATCCCGGGGGCATCCCCGGCGGACTGATGGCGATCATGGTGGGCACGCTCATCGCCTGGGGCGGTCAGGCGCTCGGCTTTGAGCTTGGCGGCGTCGGCCCGGAGAAGGTGACCGGCGCGCTTGCCGATTTCGGCTTCAGCGTGCCGACGCCGGCCTTCCACGAGATCCTCGGGGGCTTCAAATATATCGGCATCATCCTCGTCACCGCCATTCCCTTCGGCATCTATGATCTCGTCGAGGCGATGGACAATGTCGAAAGCGCCGAGGCAGCGGGCGATCATTTCCCGACCACCCGCGTGCTGACCGCCGATGGCGTCATCAGCCTGATCGGCTGCCTGATGGGCAACCCGTTCATCAACGCGGTCTATATCGGCCATCCCGGCTGGAAGGCGATGGGCGGCCGCA
>Ga0157380_10003290_pt1 | contig 11079 bp, 11 predicted proteins | sample S35metaG_FD_119757 | JGI IMG/M metagenome (GOLD analysis project Ga0157380, IMG submission 119757) | Switchgrass rhizosphere microbial communities from Kellogg Biological Station, Michigan, USA - S3-5 metaG | ecosystem: Host-associated > Plants > Roots > Rhizosphere > Soil | place: USA...
GAACAACCACAAGTGCGTGTCGTGCTAGCTACTTCCTGATCACCACGGTCGCCGGCGCCGAGAGGGTGAATTCGATCAGCGTCTCGGTGGGGATCACCGCCGCGGCGCCGCGCGTGGCCATGGCGGTCCCGACCCCGGCCGCCGCGCCGGCACCGGCGCCGATCGCCGCGCCCTTGCCGCCGCCGGCGATGCCCCCGATAATCGCGCCCGCGCCGGTCGCAATACCCGTGCGGACGGTGTCCTTTTTCTTCGTGTTGCTGGCGTCAACGCTGTAACTTTCCGTCTTTACCGCCAGCGCATTGCCGCCGACACCGGCAATGGATTTTGCCGCCACCGACAGGCTGGCCACTCCCTTGACGCGCCCCCCGGGATCGGACTCCACGACGATGCAGTTCACGAGCGCTCCCGCCTTGGCGAGGAGGGCGCCGTCGGAGACGAGGTCCTTTTCGAGGAGGCCTTCGAACACCGACCCGTTCTTCACCTTGCTGGTCGAGATCTCGGCAGTGGTGCGGACGGGAATCACCGTGCCGGCCGGCAGCGTGAATTGCTGCGGCTTCATGTTTTCAAGCTCGCCTCGCAGGCGGGCATTCTCTTCGGCGGTGCGGGAAGAGGCGGTCTTTTGCGCCGAGAGGGCAGCTTGCTGATCGGCCAGCGCCTTTTCGGTGGCCGCGCGATCGCGATTGGCCTGTTCAGTCTGTGCCGCCGTCGTTTCCTGTGCCGACTTGGCGGTCTCGAGCGCGGTGCCCGCGGTGGCGGCCTGTCCGGCTGCCGCTCCGGCCTGCGCATCCTTGTTCGCGGCGAGGTCCTGCTTCATGGCCGCGAGTTCCTTCTGTAACTCCGCGACGCGGGGATCCTCCTTCGGCTGTGCACAGGCAGACAGGGCGAGGCCCATCGCCGCGATTGCGAGATGAAGGCGTTTCGGCATGTTCGTGGCTCCTAGGTGCCCTGAGGCGATCAGCCCTACGGTTGAGAGGCAGCGAGCGCAGCTTCGGCTGCGTCCGCCTGTTCGTGCGCGTGATAGGAACTGCGCACCAACGGGCCGGCCTCGACGTGCACGAATCCGAGGCCCATGGCGATGCGCTTCAGCTCCCTGAATTCGTCCGGGTGGTAATAGCGCGTCATCACGGCGTGATTGTCCGAGGGCCGCAAGTATTGGCCGAGCGTGAGGATCGACACGCCAGCCTTCCGCAGATCCCTGAACACCCCGATCACTTCGTCCTGTTCTTCGCCAAGGCCCATCATCATGCCGGTCTTGGTCGGGATCCCCGGCGCAATGGTGCGTGAGCGATCGAGCAGTTCGAGCGTGCGCGAATAGCGGCCGCCCGATCGCACCGCGCGATAGAGGCGTGGCACGGTCTCGGTGTTGTGATTGAGGACGTCAGGCCTGGCCGCGAGTACGATCTCGAGCGGCTCCCGCTCGCCCTTGAAGTCGGGGATCAGCACTTCAACCCGGCACTCGGGCAAGCGCTGCTTGATGTCGCGGATGGTCTCGGCGAACATGCCGGCGCCGCCGTCCGGAAGATCGTCGCGATCGACCGAGGTGATCACCGCGTACTTCAGCGCCATTTTCTCGACGGCTTCGCCGACGCGGCGCGGCTCGTCGATGTCGAGTGTCGCCGGCCGGCCGTGGGCGACTGCGCAATACGTACAGGCGCGCGTGCAGATGTCGCCGAGGATCATGAAGGTCGCGGTGCCGTGATGCCAGCATTCGCCGATGTTCGGACAATGCGCATCCTCGCACACCGTGTTGAGCTTGAGGTCGCGCATGATGCCGCGCAGCCGCAGGTAATTCTCCGACCCCGGCGCGCGCACCTTCAGCCACTCGGGCTTGGGCTCGCGTGGCTTGACGAAATGCAGAGGCGCTTCGACCATCTCTTCTAAGTATATTAGGTGCCATGCAACCGCTGGCAATTACATGGCTTGGCCATAGTTCTTTTCGGCTCCGGACACCCGGAGGGAAAGAGGTGCTGTTCGATCCGTGGTACACGGGCAATCCGGCGTTTCCCGAGAAGGCGCGCCCGAAATCCGCTGACCTGATTCTCATCTCGCACGGCCACTCCGATCACATTACCGACGCCGGGGCGATGGCCAAGGCGACGGGTGCGACTGTGGTGGCCATCTGGGAGGTCACGTCGTGGCTCGGCGCGAAAGGCGTCAAGAACATCGAGCCGATGAACAAGGGCGGCACCGTCACCGCGAAGGGACTCCGCATCACCATGACCGACGCGCGCCACAGCAGCAGCTTCGACGAGAACGGCATCGTCTATCTCGGCGAAGCGGCCGGCTTCATCGTCAAACTCGAGAACGGACAGACGATTTATTTCGCCGGCGACACGTCGCTTTTCGGCGACATGAAGCTGATTGGCGAGCTCTACAAACCAGACATCGCGTTCCTGCCGATCGGCGATCGCTTCACGATGGGGCCGGAGACCGCGGCGACGGCGGCACAATGGCTCGGTGCGAAACAGGTTGTACCGATGCACCACGGCACGTTCCCGCTGCTGACCGGCACGCCCGAACAGCTCGAGCAGCACCTTGCCGGCTCGGGAATCGACGTGTTGAAGTTGAAGCCGGGGGAGACGGCGCAATAACGAATAGCGAATAACGAATAGAAAAGCGCCGGTTTCGTCTCTGGCTATTTGTAATTCGTTATTCGTTATTTCTTCAGTCCACCAACCAGGTAATCAGCGAACGCGTCGCCGATCTGGTTGGAAGTCATCTGGCCGGCCGGATCGAACCACTTCGCGATCCAGTTCACGGCGCCCATCATCGCGAACTCGATCATCTTCGGATCGCCCGGCTTGAACGCGCCCTGGTCGATGCCCTGCTGGATGATAGTACGGATGCCGTGATCGAACTCGTCGCGCTTGGCGATAACGCGCTTCAGGAGCGGCGGCGACAGCGCCTCGGGATCGAGCGTCAGCGCGGTGCCGTGCAGATCATCGAGGATCAGGTGGACGAACGCGAGGACGAGTCGCCGCAGCTTGGCTTCCGGCGACGTCGATTCGCCCTGCACGTCCTTCATCAGCGCGAGGAGCTTGTCGAGCGAGTACTCGTGGCAGGCGAAAAGAATCTCTTCCTTGTTCTTGAAGTAGTAGTAGAGGTTGCCCTTGGTCATTTCGAGCGCCGAGGCGATCTCATCGACGCTGGCGCCGTGGTAGCCGCGCCGGCGAAAGGCCGCCGCCGCGCTCTTCAAGATCTCGATTCGCCGATCGCTCGTCGCCGGTGTCCGTGACATAAGGGGTATGACCCGTCGCTTGGATAACAGCGGCGTCGAGGGCCAGAGATCTTATATCACGGGTTTGAACGAGCGTTTAAATTCGTAGTAAAATCCCAGTGTGGAACCGACAGTCGCTCCGCCGTCCGTCAACTTCGAAGCCGATCCCACGCAGTACAAGCACTGGAAACTGAGCATCGAGGGCAACGTCGCGACCCTTGCAATGGACGTGCGCGAAGACGCCGGCATGCGGCCGAACGATTACAAACTCAAACTGAATTCGTACGATCTCAGCGTCGACATCGAGCTCGCCGACGTGTTGCAGCGGCTGCGATTCGAGCACCCGGAAGTGCACGCCGTCGTGCTAACCAGCCTTAAGCCGCGCATCTTCTGCGCCGGCGCCAACATCTTCATGCTCGGCAGCTCGAGCCATGCGTTCAAGGTGAACTTCTGCAAGTTCACCAACGAAACTCGGCTCGGTATGGAGGACATGAGCGCCAACAGCGGCATCAAGTTCCTCGCGGCCGTGAATGGCATCTGCGCCGGAGGCGGCTACGAGCTTGCCCTGGCATGCGACGAGATCGTGCTCGTTGACGATGGCAGCGCCTCGGTTGGCCTTCCGGAGACGCCGCTCCTCGGCGTGCTCCCCGGCACCGGCGGCCTCACGCGCGTCGTCGATAAGCGCAAGGTGCGTCGCGACATCGCCGATGATTTCAGCACGCTGACGGAAGGCCTGCGCGGCAAGCGCGCGGTGGAAGGCCGGTTCGTCGATGCCGTCTATCCGACGAGCAAGTTCCAGGAGTCGGTCGCACAACATGCGCTTGCCCTCGCGACCAAGTCCGATCGCCCGGCGGTCGGACCCGGTGCGAGGCTCGGCGCGCTGGCGCCGGCGATTGACGGCGACACGATTCAGTACGCGTATGTGAAGGGCGTGATCGATCGATCGAAGCGCACCTGCGACCTCACCCTCTCGGCTCCTGATTCAGCGCAGCCCCAGTCGGGCGATGACTACTTGAAGGCCGGCGACAGCTCGTGGGCGCTGCGCGCGTTCCGGGAGTTCGACGACGTCCTGTTGCGGTTACGACTGAACGAGCCTGAGATCGGCACGGTAATCGTTCGCGCCGCCGGCGATCCTGAAGCGGTCGTCGCCGTTGATCGCGTTCTTCATGATCACGCGTCACACTGGTTCGTTCGCGAAATCATCGGGTTGATTCGGCGCACGCTCAAGCGCATGGACCTGACCTCGCGCAGCTTTTTTGCGTTGATCGAGCCGGGCAATGCCTTTGCCGGCACGCTGTTCGAGTTGGTGCTCGCAGCCGATCGGGCCTACATGATCGATCATCCTGACGAAGACAACACGATCCGGTTGTCGGCGATGAACGGCGGCGCCTATCCGATGAGCAATGGCCTGTCGCGGTTGCAGGTGCGATTCCTTGGCGAGCCCGATTCGGTGGGGATGGCGCTCGCGCACGACGGGCCCTTCGACGCGCAGGCAGCGCTCGACGCCGGCCTCGTGTTTTCCGCGCCCGACGACATTGACTGGGACGACGAGGTCCGCATGGCGATCGAGGCGCGCGCGGCGTTTTCACCGGACGCGCTCACCGGCATGGAAGCGAACCTTCGGTTCGCCGGTCCCGAAACGATGGAAACGAAAATCTTCGGCCGCCTCACGGCCTGGCAGAACTGGATCTTCCAGCGGCCGAACGCCGTCGGCGAAAAGGGCGCGCTGATGACGTATGGCCGCGAAGGGCGCCCGCACTTCGATTTCAAGAGGACGTAGGCCACAGAAGGCGCAGAAAGCACAGACTTATGATCTCCGCTGACAAGATTCCGAACAATGTGGGGTTGTCGAGCGACAAGCGGCTGTTGCGCGCGCTCGAACACTGGCAGCCTGCGTACCTGGATTGGTGGCGCGAGATGGGCCCGCCGGGCTTCCAGGACAGCCATCAGGTTTATCTGCGCACCGCCGTCAGCGTCGATGCCGCGGGCTGGGCGCATTTCGATTACGTCAGGCTACCCGAATATCGCTGGGGCATCTTCCTCGCCGAACCGACGCACGATCGCCGCATCGGCTTCGGCGATTTCAAGGGCCAGCCGGTGTGGCAGGAAGTGCCCGGGGAGTTCCGTAACCAACTGCGGCGGTTGATCGTGATCCAGGGCGATACCGAGCCCGCCAGCGTCGAGCAGCAGCGTTCGCTCGGCGCGCATTGCCCGAGCCTCTACGATCTTCGCAACTTGTTCCAGGTCAACGTCGAGGAGGGTCGTCACCTCTGGGCGATGGTCTACATGCTGCACTCGTACTTCGGCCGCGATGGCCGTGAAGAAGCGGAAGCGCTGCTCGAGCGCCGCAGCGGCAACGACGACACGCCGCGCATGCTCGAGGCCTTCAACGAGCCGATCGACACCTGGCTCGACTTCTTTGCCTTCACGATGTTCACGGATCGCGATGGCAAGTCGCAGCTGCTGTCGCTTTCTGAAAGCTCGTTGGATCCCCTCGCCCGCACGACGCGCTTCATGCTCACCGAGGAAGCGCATCACATGTTCGTGGGCGAGAGCGGCATGGGCCGCATCATGGAACGCACCTGCCAGCTGCTCAAGGAATCCGGCTTCTCGGGCGACGTGCGCAAGGCCGGCGGCATCGACCTGCCGCTGATCCAGAAGTTCGTCAACTTCTGGTTCAGCCAGAGTCTCGATCTGCACGGCAGCGAGGTGTCGAGCAACGCCGCGGCGTATTTCTCGAACGGCCTCAAGGGCCGCGCCGAGGAGGACAAGTTCGACGACGATCATGTGTTGGCGGCGAATCTGTACATGCTCGACATGATCGACGACAGCGGCCGCATCATCCGCCAGGAAGTGCCGATGCGCAATGCCCTGAACGAGGTGCTGCGCGACTGGTACGTCGGCGACTGCCAGGCCGGCGTCGATCGCTGGAACAAGCGCATCCTCGAACCGGCCGGCATGTCGGAGCGTATCGCCCTGCCATCGCGCAAGTTCAACCGCAAGGTCGGCGTCTATGCCGGTAAGCACTTCGATCCGATGGGCAACACGTTGACGACCGAGGACTGGGAACGCAAGAAGTACGAGTGGCTGCCGTCGCTCGAGGACAAGAAATACCTGCACAGCATCCAGGTGACGCCGGTCTACAAGCCGGGCCAGTTCGCCAACTACATCGCGCCGCCGCAGCGCGGCATCAATCGACAGCCGATCGATTTCGAATATGTCCGCACGGAAGCTTAGGACGGCTGTTGCGGACGGCGTGCTGACGATCACGCTAGACGATCCGCCGGCGAACACCTACTCCTACGAAATGATGCAGGAGCTCGATGCCGCGATCCTCGCCGCGCGCATGGATGCCGCCGTCCACGTCATCGTGCTGACCGGAGCGGGCGAGAGGTTTTTCTGCGCCGGCGCCAACATCGGCATGCTCAAAGACGCCGATCCCACCTTCAAGTACTACTTCTGCCTCCACGCCAACGAGACGCTCAACCGCCTCGAGCAGACGCCGAAGCTGGTGATCGCCGCGCTCAATGGCCACACCGTCGGCGGCGGGCTGGAGGTGGCGATGGCCGCCGACATTCGCATTGCGCGGCAAGGCGCCGGCAAGATCGGCATGCCCGAGGTCGCCCTCGGCGTATTGCCCGGCACCGGCGGCACGCAGCGCTTTGCGCGCCTGGTCGGCAAGGCCAGGGCGATCGAGTTGCTGGCGGCAGGCTCGCTCTTCTCGTTCGAGGACGCGCACGCGATGGGACTTGTCAACCACGTCTGGGGTGATGCGGAGTCGAGCGGCCGTGCCTTTGCGCAAGCGGTGCACGATTACGCCATGCAGTTCACGCCGCCCAATAAGGCGGCGAAGGCCGTCGGGCATATCAAGCGCGCCGTTCAGTCGGGCCTCGAGTCTGGATTCACCGAAGGTCTCGCGCTCGAGCGCGAGCTGCAGCAGCGTCTGTTCGAGAGCGACGATGCGAAGGAAGGGCTGCAGGCCAATCTCGAGAAACGGAAGCCGAACTTCAGTGGCCGTTAAGACGATCGCCGTGCTGGGCGCCGGCACGATGGGGCACGGCATCGCTCACGCCGCGATAGCCGCCGGGTTCGACACCGCCCTCTACGACATTTCCGATGCCGCAGTCGGTAAGGGGAAGTCTGCCATCGACGCGGTGATCGGCAAGAGCGTCGAGCTTGGCAAGGCCAGCGAGGCCGACGCGGCGGCGATGCGCGCGCGCCTCCGCACCACCACAGTGATCGCCGACGCGGTCGGCGACGCGGACATGGTGATCGAAGCCGCGCCGGAAAAGATCGATCTCAAGCTCGCGCTGTTCAAGGAAGCCGAAGCGGCCGCTCCCGCGCGCGCCGTCTTCGCGTCGAACACCTCGGCGCTGAGCATCACCGACATGGCCGCTGTGCTCGCCAACCCCGGTCGCCTGGGGGGCATGCACTTTTTCAATCCCGTGCACCGGATGAAACTGATCGAGGTGGTGAAGGCGCTCGACACCACGCCCGAGACGATCGCGGTGATGCAGGATGTCTCGGCCCGGATGGGCAAGGAGACCGTCCTCGTCAAGGAGTCGCCCGGCTTCGTGACCAGTCGCATCAACGCGATGATCGGCAACGAAGCGTTTTACATGTTGCAGGACGGCGTCGCGAGCGCCCGCGACATCGATAAAGCGCTCAAGCTGGGCCTCAATCACCCAATGGGGCCGTTCGAGCTGGTCGATCTGGTGGGGCTCGACACGCGCCTCAGCATCCTGCAGTACCTGCACCGCACGCTGGGGGAGAAGTTCCGTCCGTGCCCCTTGCTGGAAAAGCACGTCGCCGATGGACGCCTCGGACGAAAGGTCGGCCGAGGCGTGTACGACTATTGACGGCCTGTCAACCTGGCAGCCTGCCTACTGAATGATTATCCGGCCCTGGAGGCCGCTACTGTCGGGCAGATTGTGATCGTGGTAGCCGCAGGTCCGCGCCGTGTTGAAGTTTCCTGACGCGCGCGACTGACCGGTTGTCAGAAATCCAATCTGGTTGAACTCCGGGCACTGCGTGTGCTCGGGATGCGGGTCCGACTGCATGTCGTGCGATCGGCTGTCGTTGTTGATCATCGTGACGCGTCCGCCGGGAGCGATCGTCACGCTCGCGGGCGAGACGCGGCCATCGGTGCCAATCGTGATCGTCGCTGTGCTCGGATTCGGTCCGGTCGTCGGTGGCGGCGTCGGCGTTGGCGCCGCCGGTGGCGTTGGTGTCGTCGGTGTGCTGCTGCCGCCGCCGCACGCCGTTGCCGTAAGGGCGACCAGGATCGCGGCCGCAAGTCCCTGCATTACTCTAGTCATCAGTAGAATTTCCTCGAAAGATTGAAGCCAAGATACCAGTCGTCCCTCCGGGACCCGCCGCGCGCCACTTGCGCCAGCGTGGTGCCGAAGCCGTTGGAGAAGTTCAACTGGAACACGTGGCCGCCGGCGCGTTGCTCCAGGCCGAAGCTGATGAGCGTGACGCCCTGGTCGTAGCCCGCGAACCGGGGGGAGCCTTCGACAAAGAGAAAGGTGTTACGGGCGGCGCGGATCCGCATGCCGAGGCCGATCATGCCGGTGTTGTCGTCACCCTCCACGTCAATCAGCCTGGTGTTGCCGACGAATGACGGCTGCAGGTAAAGTGCCCCGCGGTCGCCGAGCTCGCGCGAGAAGACCAGCGCCACGCCGGGCGAGAACTCGTCGCTGAAATTGTCCGTGCCGTCGACGTTAACGACCGCGCTCATGCCGATGGGCCCGTCGCCGTCCTTGATGATGTTGTACTGGCCCTGGAGCTGGATGGTGCGATCCGACGTGCGATAGATGCCGACCTGTGCGCCGCGGAACGGCGCGTACTTCAGCTCGAGGCCAATCTGCGCGCCCGAATCGAGGCCGAAGAAGCGGCCGAACAGATCGCCCACGTCGCCGTCGCCCATCGTTCGCAGGAAGCGGTGGGTCAGCCGGAACGCCATCTTGTGGTTCGGCAGGCGCAGGTTGGTGTTGAGGGTCGCGACGTAGAAGTCCGGCTGCGAATCGTTCGGATCGCGATCCGGATCGTCGTCCTGGACGGCAGTCGCCGTCGTTGACGACGCATTCGCGGTGGTTTGGGCGGCCGCGGATCCAGCGATACAGACGACGATGAAAAGTGCGAGCGGGAGTTGCAGCAATCGGGTTGTGGACATGATGGTCATTTGCTCTTCGCAGCAACCACCAGCATACCTTTCATGTCTTCGTGGCCGTCACCGCAATATTCGGAACAGAGGATTGGAAATTCACCGGCCGTCGACGCGACGAACTCGATGGTGATCGGATCGCCGCCGCGCGGCACTTTCTTCTCGACCTTGAACTTCTTGATCTGCACACCATGCACGCCGTCACCCGACCTGACAACCAGCTTGATGCGCTCGCCTTCAGTGACTTCGATACGCGCCGGTTCGAACTCGAATCGCTTCGCCACGACCTCAATAGTGCGGGGCTCGTCCTGAGCGAGGGTCGAGGAGCTTGCGCCTCGACCCGAGTCGAGGGGCGCAGAAGCCGCGGCGGGGTCCTGCTGGTTAGACATCGCTGCCGCCCCCAACAAGAGCGCCGTCCCCGCCGCGGCAACTGAATCTTTCAAAAAGGCCAGTGAGTAGAGCACTAGCGGGGATTAAGCAAGCTCGATGCCGGGCGCGGATCGCGGGTGATCAGGGATTTTGGCCGGATTGGCGCCACGATCAGCGTAAGTCCTTACGCTGGCCGTAATCAGCCTTCGATGCGGTATTTGGCGAGGTAGTGGCTGAGCGCGCGCTGGCTGATCCCCATCAGCTCCGCCGCGTCCTTCTTCACGCCGCGGGCCTGTTCGAGCGCGCGCCGCATGGTTTCGCGCTCGGCCCATTCTAGATTCTGGTGCAGCTTCAACGACGGCACCGCCGCGGTCGTCGGCACGGCGGTGGCGCTCATCAACCAGATCGTGCGGCTGTTGAGAAGCGGCGCCGTCGAAAGCACCACCGCGCGCTCCATGGTGTTTTCGAGCTCGCGCACGTTGCCCGGCCACTCGTAGCGCGAGAGCTCGGTCATCGCCTTTTCGTCGACGCCCTCGATCGTTTTGCCGGTGCGCTCGGCGAATCGCCTCACGAAGTGCTCGACCAGTAACGGAATGTCCTCGCGCCGGTCGCGTAGCGGCGGCATTTCGATCGGGATGACGTTGAGGCGATAGAACAGATCTTCGAGGAACTTGCCGTCGGCGACGAGCTGGCGCAACTCGCGATTGGTCGCCGCGATCACCCGCAGGTCAACTCGCTGCGTGCGTTCGGCGCCGAGCGGCTCGAACTCGCGATCCTGGAGCACGCGCAGCAGCTTTGCCTGCACCGTGAGCGAGACCGTGCCGATCTCGTCGAGGAAGATCGTGCCGCCTTCGGCGAGGGCGAAGCGTCCCTTCTTCGTGAAGGTGGCGCCGGTAAAGGCGCCGCGCACGTGGCCGAAGAGCTCCGATTCCAGCAACGTCTCGGGAATCGCCGCGCAGTTGACTTTGATGAGCGGCATGTTGCGCTGCGCGCTGCGCGCGTGAATGGCGCGCGCGACCAGCTCCTTGCCAGTCCCGGTCTCGCCCGTGATGAGCACCGTGCTCTTGGATTCAGCGACCAACTCCGCTCGCGCGATCACGTCGAGGACGGCGCGGCTGCGGCCGATGATGCCATAGTGATCGTATTCGGCGTCGCGTTCGCTCAGCAGGTACCGCAGGCCGGTGCGGGCGCGTTGATCTTCCAGGGCGCGCCGGGCGAGTACCAGCAGCTCTTCGACTTCGAACGGCTTCTGCAAATAGTCGCGCGCGCCGAGCTTCATGGCTTCGACGGCGCTCTCGATGCTGCCGTGCGCGGTCATCATGACCAC
>Ga0157380_10003291_pt1 | contig 11079 bp, 7 predicted proteins | sample S35metaG_FD_119757 | JGI IMG/M metagenome (GOLD analysis project Ga0157380, IMG submission 119757) | Switchgrass rhizosphere microbial communities from Kellogg Biological Station, Michigan, USA - S3-5 metaG | ecosystem: Host-associated > Plants > Roots > Rhizosphere > Soil | place: USA: Michigan...
GCGGCGCTACCGCCACCTGGTGAACGCCGCGACCGAGCAGTTCAACGAAGGCAACCTCGGCCGCGCCGTGCAGATGTTCGAGCTGGCGCGCAAGCTCGCGAGCATGAAGGAGATCGCTCCGGGCTTCCTGGAGCCGGTCCAGAAGAAGGGCCACGAGGCGCTCGATCCGACGCGGCTGCGCCAGTACATGGAGCGGCCCGAGCGGCAGCAGCAGCTCAGCGACGTGATGGACTTCTTCCAGGAAGGGCTCTCGGCGGAGCGCCTGCTCGACCAGCTCGTGACCGAAGAGCGCCGCGACCGCCGCCGCCTGCAGCTCGACATGCTGGTGGTGCACGGCGAGAAGGCGCGCGCGCTCGCGCGCGCGCGGCTCGAGGCGGCGCCCGACGCGACGAGCGACTTCGCGCGCCGCAACTGGATCTACCTGCTGCGCCTCATCCCGCGCCCTTCCGGCGAGGCGGCCGACTCGGAGGTGGTCGCCGTCGCGCGCTGCGGGGTGCCGGGACGTCCGGGCTTCCTGGTGAAGGAGGCGCTCAACTTTCTCGGGCAGACGCGCCACCCGGCCGTGACCGAGGCGCTCGCCGCGCTGCTGGAAGAGTGGCAGAAGGAGCTCGAGAAGAACGACATCGGCGCAGCCGCCGAGGAAGAAGGGCTCGCCGCGCTCGACCGCATCGCCGCGGGGCTGGCGCGCCAGGGCGGGCCCGCGGGCTGGCGCATCCTGATGCGGCACGGCCTCTCGAAGCGCGAGGAGCTGGGCGACACCATGGCGCGCCTCGCCGAGCTCGGCTCGCAGGACCTCTCGGCTGGCCCGGACGTGGTCGAGACGCTGATGGCGCTCGTGAGCGAGGGGCTGCCGAAGGGGATGCTGAGCCGCCTGGTCTCGCGCCAGGACCCGGACGCGCCTTCGCTCATCGCCGCGCTCGCGGGGACCGACACGCCCGATGTCCGGGCGATGCTCGAGGACGTCGAGAAGCGCTTCCCCGCCCAGCCCGCGGGCCGGGCGGCGGCGCGCGCGCTCGAGAACGGGCTGGTGCCGACCGGCGTCCAGTCCGGGACGGCGCCGCTCTACTCGGGCGAGCTCGACGGCTACAGCCTGCCCGCGCTGCTCTACCGCTTCGCGCAGGAGAAGGCGACCGGCACGCTCAGCCTGCTGCCGCGCGAGGGCCGCGGCTCGCCGGCGACGATCGACTTCGCGCAAGGCCGGCTGACCGACGCGCACTTCGCCCACCGGACGGGGGCCAACGCCTTCTACCAGCTCTTCGAGCGCCCGTTTCCGGGCGAGTTCGCGTTCGAGGCCGCGCAGACCGCCGCCGACGGCCGGGCCGCGCTCGGCGAGCTCGGCACGCTCGTGCGCGAAGGGCTGCGGCGTTATCAGCAGGTGACCGCCGCGAGCGCGCTCGTGCCCGAGGACGCGCCGCTCGAGGCAACCGGCGACTCGCCCGCCACGGTCGAGGACGAGGGCGAGTACGACCTCGTCGTCTCGATCTGGAACAAGGCCTGCAGCCGCACGACCCTGCACCAGCTCGAGAGCCAGCTGGCGGCCGACCGCTTCCGCATCCTGCGCCCGCTCGCTCAGTGGCTCGAGCAGGGCGCGCTGCGGATCAGTGCCCCGGCTGCTCCCCAGGCCCCGGCCGCGAGCGCTCAAGGCACATGAGCGTCATGTCGTCGCGCGGGTGCGCGTGGCCGCAGTGCGCGAGCACCTCGCCGATCACGCCGTCGATCAGCACGCGCGCCGGCCGCTCGCGGTTGGCCTGAAGCCAGGCGCCGAGCCGCGCGTCGCCGTACTCGCGGTCCTGCGGGTCCTCTGCCTCGGTGACGCCGTCGGTGTACAGCACCAGCCGGTCGCCCGGCTCGAGCTCGAGCGTCATCGACGTGAACTCGGCCTGCGTCGTGACGCCGAGCGCCATCGCCGTCGCGCAGAGCCGCGCCGGCTGGCTGCCGGGCGAGAGCAGGAACGGCGGGTTGTGGCCGGCGTTCACGTAGCGCAGCTCGCCCGAGCGGGTGTCGAGCTCGGCGTAGACGAGCGTGACCAGCCGGTTCGAGGGGATGTTGGCGCACAGGTGGTCGTTGAGGCGCGCCACCAGCTCCGCGCCGCGCAGCCCGGCCGAGACGAGCGTGCGCAGGCTCCCCTGCAAGAGCGCCATCAGCAGCGCCGCCGGCATGCCCTTGCCCGCCACGTCCCCCACCGCGACCGCGAGCCGGCCCGGACCGAGCTCGATCACGTCGAAGTAGTCGCCGCCCACCGTGTTCGCCGGGCGCATCGCGGCCTCGATGTGGACGCCGTCCCTGTCGAAGGGTTCGAACGGCAGCAGACCGAACTGGATCTGGCGCGCGATCTCGAGGTCGCCCTTGAGCGTGAGCTTGTCGCGCAGCTCGAGCACCAGCAGCAGCGCGAGCAGCGTTGCGGCCAGGAGCAGCCAGGTGTGGACCTGGAACAGCGGGCTGAGCGAGAACGGTCCCTCGCTCGCGACGATCGCGAGGAAGACCAGCCAGCCGAGCACGAGCCCGAACATCGAGGCCGCGAACAGCACGCGCCGCCACGGGCTCAGCCGATAGGCGACCGCCAGGAACAGGCGCACGGCCGCGCGCGGGTGCCGACGCCACCACGGCAGCACGCCGAGGTCGCTCGTGTCGACCTCGCGCGTCAGGAAGCGGAAGGTCTCGCCGACCTCGTGCTCCAGCAGCCGGCTGAGGTCGGCATGGGTCACGTCGCGCGTGAAGAGCTCACGCAGCGAGCGCCAGTATTCCTCGCGAAGCGCGGGCCCCGCGGCCGGGCGCGAGCGGGTGCCGCCGATGCGGGCGGCGAGCTGCTCGAAGCGCTCGCGCGAGTTCAAGGCGAGCGCCTCGAGCTCCGCGAGCGGAGGCGTCTTCATGGCAGCAGCAGCGATTTCTTCACGGCGCGGCCCGACAGCTCCTGCAGGCGCGCGCGCTGGTCCTCGGGAAGCGCGTTGACGCCGGCCCGAACGGCCTCGCGCAGCGCCTGGCCGTCGGCCGCAACGACCGGGCGTCCCGCCTTCACCTCGTTGAGCAGCGAGGCCAGCCGCACGCGGTCCTCCTCGGGGACCGGCGCCCAGATCTGCTGGTAGATGACCCGCATCTCGTTCGCCTCTTCCGTCCCGAGCGCGTCGAGCCCGCGGCTCACGGCGCGCAGCGCGGCGGCGGGCACGTCGTCGACCCCCTTATCCTGCGCCAGACGCTCCGCCACCATGAGACGCAGCGCGTCCTTCGAAAGTTCCGGCACCTCCGGCGCCAGGCGCTCGACGGCCTCGTCGACGCGGGCGGCCGTCGCTCCCGACGGCAGCAGGCCGCGGCAGAGCGTCTCGAGCTCGCTCTTGAAGCGGTCGCCCTTGTCGGCGGACGCCCAGGCCTCGAGCGAGAAGAGCGTGTAGCCGTCGGCCCACGCCACCGTCGCGCCCTGCATCGGCACGAGGTCCTCCTCGAAGCGGGTGCGCACCAGGCGTCCGCGGCCCTTGCCGAGCTGGACGTCGCCGCGCTCTCCTTCCTGCATCGAAGGCTGGCGCCCCAGCCGCTGCTGGAGCAGCTCGCTGAGGTGCGCGTCGAGGTCGTCCATCATCGAGGCGCGCACGGCGACCGAGACGGCGCCGTAGACGCCCGCCGCGGGCTGGGCGAACCCCAGCCTGGAGCCGGGCCGCACGACGTACGGGTTCTCGGCCTTGAGCGCGAACCAGCCGGAGGGCAGCTCGACGGTGAGCCCGCTCGGCGGATCGGTGACGCGCCGGTCGGCGAGCGCGTAGCGGCGGATCTCGGCGATGGCGCGCCGGTTTGCCAGGAAGGGACGCAGCAGCGCCAGCATTCCGAGCACGAGCGCGAGGACGAGCGCCACGCCCCCCGCGGCGAGCAGCAGGCGCGTGCGGTCGGCCGGAGCGGCGGCCGGCGCGGGCCGTCTCTTGCGAGCCGGCGGCTCCTGGGCGGGCGCGCCCGAGTGGCCGTCGTACGCGGGCATGCGCGCCGACGGCTGGGTCTGGTCCGGCGTCGGCGCGGCGGCCTTGGGCTGTGGCGGCAGCAGCACCGGCTGAGGCTTCAGCGGAGCCTTGGCGGCGGCCGGAGCGGTCGCCTTCGCAGCCGGCACGGGAGCGGGAGTCGGCGTCGGCCGAGCCGCTGGAGCGGGGGCGGCGGCCGGGATGGAAGCAGGCGCCGGAGCGGGCGCGGATGCCGCGCCCAGCACCTGCGCGATCGCCACCCACTCGGGCGCCCCCTCGGGCCACACCAGCGTCTCGTCGGGAATCCGGCCCTCCGCCTTCCAGGCTTCGAGCGTCTCGCGGTCGATCGGGCCGTACTGCGTGCCGTCGGGAAGGTGAAGCAGGAAGTTCTGGGCCATGTCAGTCCACCGGGGTCAGTAGATCCAGACCAGGTCTTCGCGGAGCAGCGTGACGCCGCCGCGGACGGGGGCGATCGACTGCTCCTCGAAGCGCGCGGGATCGACCTCGCTCGCCTGCGCGAGCTGGGCCTCGAGCGCAGCGACCTCGGCGCGCAGCGCCTCGAGGCGCGCCTCGGCGTTGTCCTCCATCCGGTTCTTGGTGAGGACGGAGGAGACGCCCGTGACGGTGCGCTTCTTGCCGAAGATCAGCCCGATGTTGTTGAGCACCGCCGAGCCGACGGCCATCCACTTCTCCTGGCGGCGGCCCGTGACCTCCTGCTCGCGCAGGGCGAGGTCGTTCTTCTTCTTGTCGAGCTTCTGCTTCAGCGTGCGTGCGGCGTCTCCGCCGCCGTCGCTCGCGAGGCGAGCGGCGAACGCCTCCCGCGTCTCGCCCGGCCGGGAGGTCTCGTCGGTCGGGGGATCGTGGAACACGACCTGCGTGAGCTTGTCCGGCAGCCGGGCCTTGAGCGCACGCTCGAGCTCCTTGGGCCCGCCGCCGCCGAGCCAGGCGGGCAGGTCGCCGTACCGGATCTCGGCGGGCGCCTCGTGCGTGACCGCCTTCTCGTCGACTGCGAACGGCTCCGCCTCGAGCGCCTCGAGCGGGCTCGCGCCGGCGAGCGGCCAAGCCATCGTCGCGACCGATTCGTCGCTGCCCTTGTAACGCGCCGCGTACTTGACGAGCACGTGCGGCTCGGCGATCGCGCCGCCGTGGCGCGACAGGTAGTAGTGCCGGAACGGGGCCGGCAGCACGGGCGCTGTGGCCGTTTCTTCCTTGGCAGCTGCGACGCCCGCGGCCGGCGCCTGCCCCTTCATCAGCCGCGCGATCTCCTCGCGCGTGAGCGGGCCGCGCAGGTAGGACATCGCCCAGCGCGACTGGACGAGCTCGGGCTGCTTGCGGTGGACGTCGTGCAGCAGGAACACGCGCTTCTTGGTCGCGCCCAGCAGCTTTTCCGCCGCCTTGCCCTCCAGCCCCGCGCTCGTGAGGCCGCCCGCCAGCCGTTCGCGGTCCTGCTGCGTCTGCAGCGTGCCGACGAGCCAGGTGCCCATGTTCGCGAGGCCCTTGTAGTCGAGGTCGACCGGGTTCTGGGTGGCGAGCACGACGCCCACGCCCTGCGCACGCGCCTGCTTCAAGAGCGTCAGCAGCGGCCGCTTGGTCGGCGGGTTCGCCGGGTGCGGCGGGAAGTAGCCGAACACCTCGTCCATGTAGACGAGCGCGCGCAGCGCGGTGGTGCCGCCCTGGCGGCGCATCCAGGTCTTCACCTTGTCGAGCAGCAGCGCCGTGACGAAGAGGCGCTCGCCGTCGTCGAGGTGCGCGGTCGAGACGACCGCCAGCCGCGGTCGCTCCGCGTCCGCGCCGAGCATGCGGGCGACGTCGAGCGGCTCGCCCTTGCGCCAGGCCTCGAAGGACGGCGAGGCGAGCAGGGTGTTGAGCGAGGTCATCAGCCGCTGGCGTTCCTTGCGCGGGAAGGCCGCCTCGAGCGGCAGCGCGCCGATCTTGTCGAACGGCGGATCGGCAATCTCGCCGATCAGCGACTCGAGGCTGAAGCCCTTGCCGGCGCGCCAGCCATGCTCGATCAGGCTGGCGAGGAAGACGGCGGGCGGCGACTGCAGCGGGTCGGCCTCGACCTTCACGAGCGTCAGCAGGCCCGACACGATCGACTGGATCTCGTCGCGAAGGTCCTCCTCCGCAGCGTCCCACGAGCCCTTCGGCGCCTCGAGCGACTGCAGCACGTTGAGCGCCACGCCGGCGCTCGAGCCGGGCGTGTAGATCACCGAGTCGTGCGTCTTCAGGAGCGCCGCGACGTCGGCCGCGCCGAGGTTCCAGTCGGCGAGGCCCTTCGTCCACGCGGCGGCAGCCTCGGCCGCGGCCGTCTTGACGTCCTTGCCCTCGCGCCGCGCTGCGCCGGCGTCGATCCAGGGCTCGAACTGCGAAGGCTCGAGCTTGTCGAAGAGCAGCAGCAGGTTCGCGAGGTCGCCCTTCGGGTCGATCGCGATCACCGGGACGCCCTGCCGGAGCAGCTCCTCAAGCATCACGATCGCGAGGCCGGTCTTCCCGGACCCGGTCATCCCGACGATCATCCCGTGCGTCAGGAGGTCGTCGGGATCGAGCTCCAGCGCCGAGCCGGGCTTGCCGCTGTCGGGGTCGACCCCGCGGCCGACGTACAACCCCTTAGCCATGCGGGGGAAAGTATATGTCGGCCCATCGGCCGGGCCGCCACCCATCGTGACTCCACGGCACGAAACGTGACTCCGCCGTGACACGCCATGCCGGGACCCCCTGCTATCATGGTCCGATGAAGTCGCACCACTACTGGAAGGCTGTCGACGCCTTCAAGCGACAGCTACGGGACGCCGTCCCGCACCAGGAGCTGAAGACGCTCCACGGCCGCAGCGGGCCCCGGCACCTGGCCTACGCCTTCCGGCAGTTCGCGATCATCGGCCTGTGCGGCTACGGCCTCTTCAAGCTGACGAACCCGCTCGTCTGGGTGCCGCTCGCGGTGCTGCAGGGCTTCACGTTCTTCAACATGACGACGCTGCTCCACGAGGTCGTCCACAGCTCCGTCTTCGACCGCAGGCGCAACGGCTGGAACCGCGCGCTCGGTCTCGTCTACGCGAGCACGAGCGGCATCTCGGCCAGCCAGTTCACACGCTGGCACCTCGACCACCACGACAACCTCGGCTCGTGGGAGGACGACCCCAAGCGCCACTGGCTGTCGCCAAAGCGCAACGCGCGCTGGTTCAAGCTGCTCTATTGCACGCCGGTGCTGATCCCGCTCTACTTCCGGGCCGCGGCGAGCGAGGCGCGCTCCTACCCGCGGGAGCTGCGGCGGACGATCATGCTCGAGCGGCTCGCGACCGTGGCGTTCCAGCTGAGCGTGGCCTTCGTCCTCTATTCGGCCGGCGGCTGGGGCGTGCTGGCGCGCGTGTGGGCGATCCCCTACTTCCTGGTCTTCCCCGTCGCCTTCACGCTGAACCGCCTCGGGCAGCACTACGACATCGACCCGACACATCCGCTCAAGTGGTCGACGGTGATGGCGCCGAGCCGGCTGTGGGACTTCCTGTTCGTGTACTCGAACTACCACGCCGAGCACCACTACTTCCCGAGCGTGCCGTTCTACAACCTGCGCAAGCTCCACCTGCGCCTGCGGCCGCTCTACGCGGAGCTCGGCATCCAGACCCACACGTACCGCGAGATCGTGTGGGAGTGGTTCGTGAAGAACCGTCCGCCGCACGCGGATTGGGACAAGGCCGATCGGGGGGACCAGCCCCCGCAGACGGGCTCGCCGGCCGAGCGGAAAGCTCCGCTCAGCGGCCGCGCCGCCTAGCCCTTCTTCCGCCGCCGCTCCTCGGCTTCCGCGACCCAGCCACGCCGGAGCGCCTCCGGCGCCACCCCCGACAGGTAGGGCTTGACGTCCAGGATCGGCGTGCCGTCGAGCATGTCGAGGCCGCGCACGCGCAGCCGCGGGCCGTCGCGGCCGAGCAGCTCGACGACCGTGAGGCCGATCGGGTTCGGGCGCCGCGGCGAGCGCGAGGCGAAGACGCCGTGCGGCGTCTCCTCGTCGAGCGGCACGCGCGCGACCAGGTCGTAGCCTTCCGCGCGGTCGAACACCCACAGCACGAAGAGGTGCGAGAAGCCCTCGATGTCGGCGAGCCCCGGCTCGAGCTCCGGCGAGAGCTCGAGCGTGCCTTCAGCGCGGTGCTCGGCGCACGGGCCCTTCGGCACCTGCGAGCGGTCCTGGTACGGGCTGCGCACGTGCCCGATCGGCCGCATCTCGAACACGCGTTCGGACTCGGTCATCGACAATGCGTCCATTCAAGACCTGACCCCTTCCCCGCGGCGGCGCATCGGCTGCAGGCTGCGCCCCTTGGAGGCGTAGAGCCCGCGATCGGCGCGCGACAGCAGGCTCGAGACGTCCTCGCCCTCGCGCCGGAACGCCGTCCCGAGCCCGAAGGCCGCGGGGCTGTCGCGTCTGGCGGACTCCACGACGCGGTCCGTGATCGCGCGCGCCTCGTCCTCGCTCGGAGCGTGCACGAAGAGCGCGAACTCGTCGCCGCCGAGCCGCACCAGGATGTCGTCGCTCCTGTGCTGCCGCGAGAGGAAGTGCGCGAACGCCCGGAGCACGCGGTCGCCTTCGTCGTGGCCGTAGGTGTCGTTGATGCCCTTGAAGTCCGTGAGGTCGAACAGCAGGCAGACCCAGTGCGCGGAGCGCTGCTCGAGCTCCGCGCGGCGCTTCTCGAGGTAGCGGCGGTTGAAGCAGCCGGTGAGCGGATCGCGCAGGCTCATCTCCTCGAGCTTCGCCTCGAGCTCCTTGCGCGCGGTGATGTCGCGCACCAGCGTGCGCACGCCGCGCGCCTGGCCCGCGAGGTCGACGACGATCGAGCTCTGCGTCTCGGCCGGGAAGCTGGTGCCGTCGCGCCGCCGCATCCGGAACTCGCGCAGGTCCTGGTGTCCGCTGCGGACGTAGCGCGCGCCGCCGCCCTCGGCATAGCCGCGCTCCAGCATCGCCGTCATCTCACCGCGCGCCCGCTCGTACTCGCCGTCGTCGAAGAGATCGCGCGCGTGCAGCCCGAGCGCCTGCTCGGGCGAGAAGCCGAACACCTGGCAGGCGACGCGGTTCATGAAGGTGACGCGGTCGGTCGCGAGGTCGCCCTCGACGTACGCGTCGGGCAGGTACAGGCGCAGCTCGTCGAACTCGTGGCGCAGCGCGTCGAGCTCGGCCCGCAACGCGTCGCTGTCGCTCGTGGCCATGCTCCTCGTGCCGGCCATTATATCGGGCACCCGCCGCCCGGCCGCCACGCTACCATTCCGGCATGACGCTGGCGATCGACGACTACACCCGGCTGCTGGTGCTGACCGGCGCCGGCGTCTCGGCCGAGAGCGGCGTGCCGACCTTCCGCGATGCCAACGGGCTCTGGGAGAACCACAGCATCGAGCAGGTGGCGACGCCACAAGGCTTCGAGGAGGACCCCGCGCTCGTCTGGCGCTTCTACTCGGAGAGGCGGCGCAAGGCGAAGACCGTGAGCCCGAACCCGGGCCACGTCGCCCTGGCGCAGGCCGAGGAGCGGATGGGCGAGCGCTTCCTGCTCGTGACCCAGAACATCGACGGCCTGCACCAGCGCGCGGGCAGCCGGCGCGTGATCGAGATCCACGGCAGCCTGTTCCGCACGCGCTGCTTCGGCTGCGAGCGCGAGGCGTTCGAGGACGCGAGCGAGCACGAGGCCGCTCCGCCCTGCGATCTGTGCGCAGGCAGCGGGCGCCAGGGCCTGCTCCGCCCCGCGGTCGTCTGGTTCGGCGAGCTGATCGACCCGGCGGTGCTCGGCGCGATCGGGCGCTTCGTGGCGGAGTCGCGGCGCTCGCGGCTATTGTTCCTCGCGGTCGGCACCTCGGGCGCGGTCTATCCCGCCGCGGGCCTCGTGCTCGAGGCGCGCGCCGCGGGCGGCGAGACCTGGCTCGTCAACGCCGAGCCGTCCGAGAACCGCGGGGCCTTCCACCACTTCGTGCAAGGCGCGAGCGGCACGATCCTGCCCGGCTTCTTCGAGTGGCGCTGAGCGAAGCTCAGCGCGGGTTCGAGTGGCGCTGAGCGAAGCTCAGCGCGGGTTCGAGTGGCGCTGACGACCTAGCGCGCGATCCGAAGCACGCGGATCGACGAGGCCGCTCCTTCGCCCTCCGTCCAGGCGGCGAGCGTCGCCTTCTCGGTGGCCGCGACGGCGGGATAGGACACGGAGCCGGTGGCGAGGACCACGGCCGGCTCGAGCTGCGGCGGCCACGCGGCGGCGCCTGCAGCTGCAGCGATCTCCCGCAGCCGGGCGCGCCGGCCGCTCTCGCCCTTCTCGTCCCAGACCACGACGACACGGTCGCCGGCCAGCGCGAGCTGCGGGTGGCCCGCGCCGCCGGGCGTCTCGTCGACGCGCGCGCGCGGCGCGAAAGTGCGGCCGCCGTCCGTCGAGCGGCTGTAGAAGATGCCCTTGCCCAGCTCGGAAACGCGCGTCGGCCACGCGACGTGCAACGCGCCGCGGCCGTCCACCGCGATCGAGGGGCCGTCGTCGGGACAGCCGTCGATCGCCCAGCCGTCCTCGCTCACGCGCACCGGGGCGTCGAACGTGAGGCCGCCGTCGCGCGAGCGGGCGACCGCGATGTCGCGGAGGTTCGGCGGGTAGATGTGGCGCCAGGCGACGTAGACGGAGCCGTCGGGCGCGGTCGCGACCGCGGTCTTGCAGCAGAAGCAGACGTTCGTCGCCACCCGCGTCTCGCTGCGTGTGCCGTTCGGCCCGAGCGAGACCTGGAAGAGGTCCTGGCGCGATCCCCCGTGGCGCCCGCCGCCGTGGCCGGCGTGGGCCGCCGGACCCGGCTCGGCCGGCTTCGCGGTCGTGCCGTCTTTGGGCGGATCCCCGCGTCCGTCGAGCCACGCGACGTGCGCCGCGCCGTCCGGGCCCACGGCGAGCGAGGCCCAGCCGCGCGCGCCGGTCAGCCCGTCGCCGTGGACGCTCGTCGCCGCGGCGAAGGCTGGCGCACCGGACGGCCGCGCCGAGCTGCGCACGACCGCCGTGCCGCCCTGGCTCGACACCCACACGATGCGCGCCGTGGCCGAGCCGGCCACGCGCGGGGCCTGCTCGCCCGAGACGCGCGCGTCGCCGGCGACGTCGTTGACGCGCAGCGGCGCCTCGAACGAGGCGCCGCCGTCGCGGCTCCACGCCGCGTAGAC
>Ga0157380_10003294_pt1 | contig 11072 bp, 7 predicted proteins | sample S35metaG_FD_119757 | JGI IMG/M metagenome (GOLD analysis project Ga0157380, IMG submission 119757) | Switchgrass rhizosphere microbial communities from Kellogg Biological Station, Michigan, USA - S3-5 metaG | ecosystem: Host-associated > Plants > Roots > Rhizosphere > Soil | place: USA: Michigan...
ACGGACACCGGCCAGGAGCACCATCAGATCTGAGAGTGCATCGAGCGTCAGCTTCTCGCGCCGGCGCGAGAAGCTGACGCTCGATGCACTCTCAGATCTGATGGTGCTCCTGGCCGGTGTCCGTGAAGAGCGCAAAGCGCTCGTGGTTGTCTCGGAAGGCTGGCAGCTATTCCACTCGAACCCGAGTCTGACCGCTGGCGACGATGCGAGCAATCGCGTCCGGCCCGAAGACGTCCTGAAGCGGTCGCCGCGTCCGTCGCCAAGCGACAGCGGAACGAGCACCGCGCCGAGCAGTCGCGCCGAATGCGAAGCCGATCGTGTGGCTCTCGCGTCTCTCGATCACACGCAGCGCCTGCGCGAGATCACGGACGAGGCGAATCGAGGCAACGTCACGTTCTACCCGGTCTATGCGAGAGGCCTTGTCGCGTTCGATGCGCCTATCGGCCCGGACAAGCCGCCCTCGATACGTGATGACCAGGCGAATCTGCGCGTGAAGCAGGACGGCCTTCGCTTTCTCGCCGACAACACCGACGGGACCTCGATTATCAACACCAACAACGTCGACGGGATGCTTCAGCGCATCGTCGATGACGTGTCCTCCTATTACCTGTTCGGTTACTACTCGACGAACACGAAGCTCGATGGCCGATTCAGGAACATCACCGTTCGCGTCAAGCGCCAGGGCGTGAAGGTGCGCGCGCGGCGCGGGTATCGAGGGCGAACGGCGGACGAACTGATCAGCAGCGCGGCGGGAGCAGCTGCAACCGAGGCCTCGAACACCCTCACGACAGCGTTGACGCCGGTCGTCGCCTTCAATGCACGCTCGCAGTTCCGCATCCGCACGTCGTCCTGGGCGAAGCAGGCGAGCGGAAGTGAACCTGCCGGAGGTGCCTTCTGGGTCGTCGGGGAACTGGATTACAAAACACGGCGCGAGTTGGCGTGGACAGCGACGGCGAAGGCAGATGTGGTGATCCTCGCTTCGGACGGGAGCGAAGTGATGTCGCGGTCGCTTGATGTGAAGACCGACGATGGTCCGTTCGGCTTTTCAGTGCCCGATTCAGGCGGCCTGCCCGCTGGCGAGTACGCCGTTCGTGTACGGCTCACGTCGACCGCGGACAGTTCGCTTGCGTTGAGCGACACAGCGAGAGTGGTTCTCAATCCCAACCTGGCGCTGGGTGAAGCGGTCATGTGGCGTCGCGGGCCAACCACGGGACTTCAGCACAGGCGTACAGCCGATCCCCGGTTCCAGCGCAGCGATCGGTTGCGCTTCGAATACGCGACCACGCGTTCGGATCCCCCGAAGGCACGGTTGCTGGATCGCAACGGCAATCCGCTCAGTGTCCCGGTGCAGGTGAGCGAGCGTCCGGACCAGCCCGGTAACTTCCAATGGATCGTTGTGGACGCGACACTCGCTCCGTTTGCACCTGGCGACTACGCGATCGATGTGACGCAGGGGACGGCGAAGCAGGTTACGGGGTTTCGGATCGTTCCCTGAGGTCCGGTTAGTGGTTAGTGGTTGGTGGTCTAGATTCAGGAGTTTTTACCACCCACCACCATCCACCATCCACGAACCAAGTCTATCCACCTACCGAAAAAGTTACCGTCCACGGCTTGAACGGCGCGCCGTCGAATCCTTTGAGGCCGTCGAGAACCTCCACCTTGACGGTTCGAAACGGCTGCAGCGGCTTTGCGAACGTGATCACAATCGCGCGGTTGGCTGCGTCGTATGCCACCTTGAAGTCGAGCGCGCCTTCGACTCCAACATAGCTCACACGAATGTTCCCGGCGATTGTGCTCTCGTTCAATCCGCGAGAGAACTGAACACGAACCGGCGCTGAACCGGTCACGTCGGTTTCTCCGTCGGTCGGCGAGCTGAAGACGACCTCGAGCGGGGTCAGTGGCACGGGAGGCGCGCTTGGCTCGTCGGATGCGACCACTTGCGGCGCCTTCGTAAGGGACACCCGCGTGGCTTTCAAGCTGACGAGCCCCTTCTCACGCACGACCGTGCCAGTCACTTCGAGCCAACGATCCGTATCGACTCTCCGATTGACGTCGAGGTCGAAGCCCTTTCCTTGCGGACGTACGTCGGTGACCCAGAGCGCGCCTTCGGTGCCGCGAAGGACGAAGTCGTACTTGCTCTTGCCAGGCGCGCCAGGCAGGTCGCCGTACAAGTTGCGGCCACGAAAGTTTCCGGAGATGGTGACGGTCTGACCGTCGTACCGCCACGGTTCGATCGCGATCGATTTGACCGTCGCACCTGCGACCGGCTGTGTTTCCGACGTCGCGCTGATGCGAACGATCAACTCCTCGCCCGGTCGTGGCCACTTGCCCTGCTCGCGACCGTCGTTGAAGCCTCCAACACGAGGATCACCTTCCTCGAGACGTCCAACGTCCAGGAAGAGACCGCGCGCGTCGACAACGCCGTTTGGCGTGTTGACGCCGTCGTCGAGGAATACCCGTACTTCGTGTTCGTCGGCGCGGAGGAACATCCTTGTTCCTTCAGTAGCAAGCTCTCCGCGCACGAGCACGTTTTGCAGGTGATAGAAGCCGGGATATTGCCGAAGTGCGTCGACCGTAGTCAGGCGGCGAGTGTTGGTCTGGGCATCAGCGACGGTGACCAGAAGGAGAGCGAGGAAGAGTGCACGAGTAGCCCGCCGAATCACTCCTTCATTCTACTTTGCGCATCGCCATGCGGGACACGATGACTGCCAACGCAAAGAACAGGAGAGCACCAGCGATCTGGCCCAGCGCCGTTTCCTCATGCAGGGCCGGAATGAGGTTCCCGACTGACTGAAACGGTTCGATTGAGCCGGTTCCGACGAGGATCGCGAAGAGGATGCCCGCAATCGAGCCGCCCGCGATGAGCCCGGAGCTGAAGAGGGTGCCGGAGCTGACTTCCGATTCCTGTGCGACGCCGGTCTTCCGCTCGACCCACCACCGGACGAGGCCGCCTGCGAAAATCGGTGCAGTCGTTGCGATCGGCAGATAGGAGCCCACCGCAAACGAGAGCGAGTGAATCCCGCACAACTCGAGCGTGACAGACACGAACACACCGACCAGCACGAGGCCCCACGGCAGGTTCTGATTCAACAGCCCTTTGATGATCGTTGCCATCAGCGTCGCCTGCGGCGCAGGTACATCCGCCGATCCGATGCCGAACACCTGGTGCATGTATATCGTCGTGATGGCGATCACCGATGCCGACACGAGCACGCCGACAATGAGACCCATCTGCTGGTAGAAGGGTGTCGCACCAACGATGTAGCCGGTCTTCAAGTCCTGCGAGGTGTTGCCGGCGTTTGCGGCAGCGATACAGACGATGGCTCCGACGGAAAGTGCGATGGGCGCATACGCGTCACCGGTCCATCCGAGAGCTACGAACAACAGGCAGGTCAGGATCAGTGTCGCGATCGTCATCCCTGAGATTGGGTTCGACGATGATCCAATCAGGCCCGTGATGCGCGAGGAGACCGTTGCGAAGAAGAAGCCGAAGATCAGGATGAGGACCGCGGCGATGATGTTGCCCTGGCTCGGCAGTCCAGGCATGACGGTGAGGAAGATTGCCAGCAGCAGTGAACCGCCGAGGACGATCACCATCGGAACGTCGCGTTCGGTTCGCGTCTGCGTACCCTGACCGACACCAGCGGACAGATCCCTGAGGCTGCCGCGTGCCGACGACACGATGGTTGGGATCGTGCGCGCAAGAGTGATGAGACCAGAGGCGAGCACCGCTCCCGCACCGATGTAACGGATGTAGGCGCTCCACAGTTGGCCGGGGCTCATCTCGGAAATCAGGAACGGCCGTCCGGTCGCCGGGTTGTTCGCGAAGTTCGGATGAATCGGCGGGAACGGTTCAGTGATGAAGCTGCCGAGGATCGAGAGCAGCGGCAGAAAGACGAGCCATGAGAGCACGCCGCCGGCGACCATCGTTCCGGCGATCCGTGGTCCGATCACGTAGCCGACGCCGAGATACTCTGGAGAGAGGTCGACGTTCAACGTCGCGTTCGGAAATTGACTCGTGCGCGCGGTGGAGTAGCCGATCTCGGTGCGGAATAGATTGAAGATCCAGGACAGCGACTTCCACAACGCCCCGATTCCGAGCCCGCCGAAGACCATCGACGCCAGCTTGCCGCCGCGCTCACCGGCGACGAGAACCTCGGCGCACGCGGTGCCTTCGGGATACGGGAGCACGCCGTGCTCCTTGACGATCAGCGCGCGGCGCAACGGGACCATCATCAGCACGCCGAGGATGCCGCCGGCAAACGTCAGCATCGTGATCTGGACGTAGTTGAAATAGCTCGGACCGTTCGGCGTCAGGAAGATGAGGGCGGGGATGGTAAAGACGACGCCCCCGGCGAGCGATTCGCCCGCGGATCCGATCGTCTGCACGATGTTGTTCTCGAGGATCGACGACCCGCCAAGCCGTTTGAGCACTGAGATTGCGAGCACCGCGATCGGAATCGAGGCACCGACGGTGAGCCCGGCACGCAACCCGAGATAAACCGTCGACGCTCCAAACAGCAGCCCGAAGAGAGCCCCCAGAATCACCGCCCTGATCGTGAATTCCGGCAGCGAACGGGAGGCCGGGACGTACGGCTGAAACGTGCTCGAATCGCGCGTTTCGGGTCGATTCACGGGGCCATGTGCCATGGCGCGTGATGGTAGCATTGAACCTTGTGAATCGGTTGAACAAGCGCAGGCAGACACCCGAACAGGTCTCGGAACTCACGACAAATCGCCTCTCCGTGTACCTCAGGTGTCTCAACGAGCTGGATGCGACCGGAGTGCAGTCGATCTCGTCTCAGTCGCTGGCCGAACGCTATCAGCTCAACGCCGCACAGATTCGCAAGGACCTCGCGTACTTCGGTGAGTTCGGCGTGCGTGGTGTCGGCTACTACGTCAAGGATCTCCGTCGCCATCTCCGGCAGATCCTCGGACTCGATCGACACCTGCGTGTCGCGATCATGGGCGCAGGCAATCTCGGTCTCGCGCTCGCGGACTACCCGGGGTTTCGACAGGAAGGGTTCGAGATCGCGGCGCTCTTCGACGCAGCAAACGAAAAGATCGGTCACGAGTCCCGCAGTGGTGTGCCGATCTACGACATCAAGGAGCTCAAACGGATCGTCCGTCGCGAGCGCCTGGACATCGCCGTCATCGCCGTTCCTGCCCCGCATGCGCAGCCCGTCGTGGAGCAGGTCGTGACTGCCGGAATCAAAGCCATCCTCAACTTCTCGCCGGGAGCATTGAAGGTGCCACAGGATGTCAAGCTCAAGAGCGTCGATCTGACCGTGTCGCTCGAGAGCCTGTCGTTCTATATGGCACAGGGAGAGCAATAGCGTGGCGAAGCTCTCGCACCTCGACGCGAAAGGGAAGGCGCGGATGGTCGATGTCGGCAACAAGCCGGTCACCGCGCGCGAAGCCCTGGCTCGCGGCGAGATCACGATGAGCGCCACAGCGCTTCGCCTCATCCGAAAGGGCGCGCTGGCGAAGGGCGATCCGCTCCAGGTCGCTCGGCTCGCGGGCATCATGGCCGCGAAGAAGACAGCGGAATTGATCCCGTTGTGTCATCCCCTGCCGTTGACGTACGTGAGCGTCGAACTGACCGGGATCCGCCGCGGGTATCGCATCGAGGCACGCGTGCGGACCTCGAGCCAGACCGGCGTGGAGATGGAAGCGCTGACAGCGGTTGCGGTCGCGGCCCTCACCATCTACGACATGGCCAAGGCCGTCGACAAGGAAATGGTCATCGGAGCCATCTGTCTGATCGAGAAGAAGGGTGGGCGCTCGGGTCACTACGTGCGGAAAAAGGCTCGGGTCTGATCGGATGCACGTCCAGCCGGTCGCCAGCGAGCCGCATACCCACCAGCACTATTACCGGCTTGCGCTGATCCTCGGTGCGCTGACGGCAATCGGTCCGCTTGCGATCGACATGTACTTGCCGGCGCTGCCGACCATCGCGCGCGATTTCGGAACGGCTGCGAGCGTCGTGCAGGGAAGCCTGGCCGCGTATTTCATCGGCATCGCGATCGGTCAGGCGTTCTATGGACCGCTCTCCGATCGATTCGGCCGCAAGCCGAGCCTGTATCTGGGGCTCGCGTTGTTCATGATCGCGTCGATCGGTTGCGCGCGAGCCGAAAGCGTCGATGCGCTGATCGCATTCAGGTTCCTGCAAGCGCTCGGTGGCTGTGCGCCCATCGTGATCCCACGTGCCGTCGTCCGCGATCACTTCGATCAGTCGGGCTCTGTGCGCATGCTCTCGATGCTGATGCTGGTGATGGGGCTGGGGCCGATTCTGGCTCCCCTCATCGGCGGCCAGTTGCTCGTCTATTTCGGGTGGCGGGCGGTCTTCTGGCTCTTGACGGCATACGCGGCAACCTGGCTCACGGTCGTGGCGATCTTTCTCCCGGAGAGCCTGCCCCCGGCTCGTCGTCTTCGACAGCCGATCAGCGACGTGCTCGCGGTCTATTGGCGTCTCGCTCGAGATCGCACGTTCATGGGGCACGCGCTGTCTGGCGCGTTCATCTTCTCCGGCCTGCTTGCTTACATCTCCGGTTCGCCGGTTGTCTTCATCGAGTTGTTCCACGTCCCTCCCGAACGCTTCGGAGTGTACTTCGGCATCAACGCGTGCGGGATCATCGCGGCCTCACAGACCAACCGCTGGCTCGTGGGTCGAGTCGAAACGCAGCGAATCGTCAGGACCGTGCTGGTCGTCGCGATGACGGCGGGATTGTTCCTCGTAGTCGACGCATACAGCGGCTTCGGAGGCTTCGCGGGTATCCTCATTCCGCTTTTCTGTTACATCGCGTGCCACGGCTTCGTTCTTCCGAACACGACGGCTCTCGCGATGGCATCGCACGGGCGCGTGGCGGGGAGTGCGTCGGCGCTCCTCGGGACGTTTCAATTCGTTGGTGGCGCAATCGCAGGCAGCTTGATTGGCGCATTTGCCAATGGCACGCCCGTCCCCATGGCAGCAGTGATCGCGGGTTGTGGCGCGTCGGCGTTTCTCGCGAACCGCCTCGTCACGACGTAAGGCCGCGGCGCTTTCGCGTAGAGGGGCGTCTTCAGACGCGCCTTGGTCTCCGGCGGGTCTGCCTTCGACTCCGCTCAGGCCAGGAAAGACCTGCCGCTACCTCAAAGAGCAGTTTCAGACAGTCTGCAGATACGCGATCAGCAACGTCACCGTCAGCGGGCTCAGTAGCGTCGAGACGAAGACGACGCTCGTCACGAAGTCGGGAACAGCATCGAACTCAACGGCGAGTATCGTGGTGATGACGGCGGTCGGCATCGAGGTCTGCAGCACGCCAGCCTTGAAAGCGGGGCCCTCGAGCCCAACGACCTGCGCGATGCCCATTGCGACAAGCGGCGTGAGCACGAGTGACACGAGCACTGCCACTGCGACGACGCCGGGACGCTCAGGTCGCGACGCTCGCTCGAGTTGCATTCCGAGCACCAGGATCATCATCGGGACAGCGGCGTCGCTCAGCAGCGTGATCGGCGCCGCGATTGCGGCCGGCCAACGTATACCGAAGGTCAATGTCAACGCGGCAGCCATCGCCCCGTAGAAGGCTGGGACACGCGCGATGCCGGCCAGCGCGTCGCGAAAGCTTCGTCGTCCGCTCGCTGCCAGCAGGACTCCTCCGGTGTAGGTGAAGATCGAGCTTGCCACGAAGTAGACGCTGGCGAACGTGAGCGCCTCGCGCCCGAAGGCGAGGAGCGCCACGGGCAGCCCGTAGTTCCCAGAATTTGAGCAGACGATGACCAGCATGAACGCGCTGAGCGCGCGGCGATCGAGCTGCAGCGGTATCGCGGCGAGCCGCGCCATGATCGCGGCCGACGAAGCCACGAGCAGGTAGAAGAGCGTCATGCGGCCAATCTGGCTGCTCTCCGCCGTCGAGTTCGCCAATGTGTTGAAGACGAGCGCCGGTGCAAGCGCGTGAAACGTCAGACGCGAAACGGTCTGGACCTGGACGCCGCCGAAACGCGCTAGAAGAAACCCCACACCGGCGATCGCGAACACCGGCAGGAGATCGGATACGAATATCGAGAGCAGGAGCTGCGCGCCGCCAATCACGTCAGGACAGAATCATATGCTGGCGGCTGATATACTTCCGCACCCATACAGGTCCGCCTGAAGGCGGACGCTACGTACGACGCGCGAGACGCGTAGTGTCCCGCTTCAGCCGGACCGACGAGAGGACTTGATGAAAACGGTGGATGTCGGCGCGGTCATCGATGAGGGCCGCTGGACCGGCTATCAAAAACTCCTCATCTTCGGTACGGCGCTGACGATCATCCTCGACGGCGTGGACAACCAGTTGCTCCCGAACGCAGTCCCGACGTTGATTCGGGAGTGGGAACGGCCGCGCGCCGACTTCATCAACGCGCTCACGATCGGGCCCTTCGGCATGATGATCGGCGGCCTGATCGGTGGCATGCTCGGCGATCGACTTGGCCGACGCACGGCGCTGCTCGGCAGCGTGCTGGCCTTTGCCGTGCTCACCTTCGCGATTGCCTTCGCCAACTCTATCGAGATGCTCGCAACGTTGCGCTTCCTTGCCGGAGTGGGTTTGGGCGGCGCCATGCCCAATGCCGCGACGCTCGCGTCTGAGTACGTGCCGCGCCGTCAGCGCCCGTTCGCGGTCACGCTGACAATTGTGTGTATCCCGCTCGGCGGCGCCATTGCAGGGGAGCTCGCCGCACGCGTCATCCCGGCCTACGGGTGGCGGATGTTGTTCATCCTCGGTGGGGTGATCCCCGTCGTGTTGGCACTGGTTCTCTGGAAGGTCCTGCCCGAGTCACCGCGGTATCTGGCGAAGCGACGAGAACGGTGGCCCGAGCTGACCAAAACCATGCGTCGGATTGGGCACGACATTCCGTCTGACGTGGAGTACACCGAGGCTGCGGCGCCCACCGGCGCGCCCACGAAGCCGGCCTCCATCGGCAGCCTGTTCGCCCCGAACTTCCTGCGCGACACACTGGCGCTCTGTGCGTCGTTCTTCTTCTGCCTGATGGTGAACTACGTGGTCATCCTGCTGCTCCCGGCAATGTTGACGGCCGATGGCGTTGGGTTTACACAGCCGGCTGCGAGCCGAGCCCTGGCCATGTCGAACTACGGAGGCGTGGCGGGTGCCGTCCTGGGGGCGCTCGTGATCCAACGTTTGGGATCCCGAGTCACGATGATGGGTATGTCGGCGGGTGCGATTGTCTGCGCGCTCGTGCTGAGCGGGACTCGAATCGAGCCGACCGACACCGTGTTTCTCATGGTGATGCTGCTGCTGACCGGTGGGCTGCTCAATGCCGTTCAGACGACGATGTACGCGCTCGCCGCGCATGTGTATCCGACGGAGATTCGCGGCACGGGTGTGGGCTTTGCCGTCGCTGTCGGTCGCATCGGCAATGTGCTCGCCGGGTACGTAGGCGCTTATGCCCTCGACCAGGGTGGGCCGCCCGGCTATTTCACCTCAATGGCCATCCTGATGGCCGTCGTGTTCCTGTCGCTTGCCGTCGTGAAACGCCACGTACCACGAACCGCGGGGGGGCCAGTCGGCGCGCCGGCAGGAGCCCACTGACATTCCAGGCCGCTTGGTGTTGAGCGCGCGAGCCGGACATAATTAAACGTTTGGCCATGCGCGGTCCGGCTGAAGCCGGACACTACGTACGACATCGGACGACGTACGACATCGGACGACCTACGACATCCGTAGTGTTCGGCTTTAGCCGGACCCTTGAACGAATAGAGGAGCGAACAGGAAATATGAGTCAGCAAAGCTTGGAGCAGCTACTACAGGGCAAGAATCCAGTTGATGTCGTGCGGAACTCGCAAATCGGGGCGTACGTGTATCCCGTGGTTCCGTCCGAGTACACCAACTGGCGCGACGAGCAGCGCGCCTGGCGGGAGTCGGCAGTCCTCTTCGATCAGTCGCATCACATGGCGGAGCTTCTCGTCACCGGCCCGGACGCGAAGAATATGCTCTCGTCGCTCGCAACCAACAGCTTTGCGAATTTCCCGCCCGACCGGGCCAAGCAGTTCGCACCGTGCAGCTATGACGGCTACGTCATCGGCGACGTGATCATGTTTCACCACGCCGAGAACGAGTTCAATCTCGTCGGTCGCGCGCCGACCGTGAACTGGGTGCAGTTCCACGCGGAGACCGGTGGCTGGAAGGTCGAGATCGTGCGCGACGATCGCTCGCCGTCGATCACGGGCGGCAAGGCAGTCATTCGGCGGCACTATCGCTTCCAGGTCCAGGGCCCGAACGCGGCGAAGATTCTGGAGCGCCTCAATGGGGGACCGATTCCTGACGTGAAGTTCTTCCACCTCGACGCGATCAACGTCAAGGGCCGAAAGGTCCGCGCGTTGAGGCACGGCATGGCCGGCGCTCCCGGTCTCGAGGTCTGGGGACCGTACGAGCAGATGGAGGAGATCCGCGCTGCGATCGTCGAGGCCGGCAAGGACTTTGGTATGGTGCAGGTGGGCGCGCGCGCGTACGCGACCAACACACTCGAGTCCGGCTGGATTCCGTCGCCGCTTCCCGCTGTCTACACCGGCGAGAAGATGAAGAAGTACCGCGAGTGGCTCCCAGCCAACGGCTACGAGGCCACCGGCTCCCTCGGCGGCAGCTACGTCTCGAGCAACATCGAGGACTACTACGTCACGCCGTACGAGATGGGCTACGGATCGTTCGTCAAGTTCGATCACGACTTCGTCGGCCGTGAGGCGCTCGAGAAGAAGTCCAGGGAGTCGCACCGCAAGAAGGTGACGTTCGTGTGGAACGGCGAGGATGTGACCAAAGTGTTTGCCTCGCAGTTCACGCCGGGCGCCGAGCGCTACAAGTACATCGATCTGCCGCTCTCGAACTACGCCTCGTCCTCGTACGACAAAGTGATGAAGGGCGGGAAGGTCGTGGGTCTCTCGATGTTCAGCGGTATCAGCTACAACGAGCAGTCGATGCTCTCGCTCGGCGTGGTGGACCCGGACATCAAGGAAGGCGAGCAGCTGACGCTGGTGTGGGGTGAGGAAAACGGCGGCACCAACAAGACCACCGTTGAGCGCCACAAGCAGACGGAGATTC
>Ga0157380_10003295_pt1 | contig 11072 bp, 8 predicted proteins | sample S35metaG_FD_119757 | JGI IMG/M metagenome (GOLD analysis project Ga0157380, IMG submission 119757) | Switchgrass rhizosphere microbial communities from Kellogg Biological Station, Michigan, USA - S3-5 metaG | ecosystem: Host-associated > Plants > Roots > Rhizosphere > Soil | place: USA: Michigan...
AAGGGTGCGCAGGGACCGAAGGTTACAGTTGCAGTCACGAACATCGAACTCAGTGAGAAGAAGCAACGTGAGTTACTGCCGGTCAAACGCGAGGGGAACATTGACTACTCGGCGATCGTCGAGGGCAGCCGCCGGATCAGAAACGACCTCCAGGAGGACGGGTTCTTCTTCGCGGACGTTACGGCGACGTGCACCGTTAGCAACCCACCTGCCGACTTAGGTACCAACGGTACCGAAGAAATCTGTCAGAATCTCAATCCGACGACATTGAGCGGCCACACGGTCGACATTAAGTACGACGTCGAACGCGGCCGACGCTTTCGTCTCTCCGACATTCGCATCACCGGCACTAACAAGCTCTCGTACGAAGACATCGAAGGAAACCTGAAGAGTCAGAAGGCGAGCGCGATCGGATTGATTCCGTTCCTCGGTTACGGGCGCGGCTTCACGAGCCTCACGCTGTTGGAGCAGGACCGTCGCAATGTTGAAGCGTTGATGCGCGACCTTGGTTATCGCAAGGCGAAGGCGCAAGTGCTGCAGGGCGTTTCGATCGACGGCGAAAGCCTGATCATTACTTTCCAGGTCGATGAGGGAGCGCTCACACGCGTCGCTGGCGTCGAAATCAAAGGCAACCAGATTCATACCGAAGAAAAGATCCGTCAGGAATTGGGGACGGTGATCGGCGCGCCGTTTTCGCGTTCACAGGCGCGCGTTGACGGCGATCGCGTCGCGAGCTTGTATGCGCGCGAAGGATACGTCGACGCGCGGGTTGATTTTTCCGTCGTCGAACTGCCTAAGAAAGGCGACGACGAGCAGGTGCGGCTCGTCTATTCGATCGCCAGTGAGGGTGAGAAGGTTTTCATCAACCAAATCCTCATTAACGGCGTCACCGGAGATAGAAATACGCGTCGCACTAAGCGCGCCGCGATCATGCGCGCCATTCCGCTCATCGAGGGCGAGGTCCTTCGCTCCGATCGCATCTCTGAAGCGGAACGCGAGCTGTACCTCACGGACGCTTATCGCCAGGTGATCATTCGCACCGAACCTGCGGGCGAGAGCACCGCCGGCTATCAGCGCCGAGACATCATTATCGATGTCGAAGAGAAAAAACCGCGCGTGATGGATTACGGCGGCGGCTATTCGACTGACGCGGGCGTGCTGGGTCTGTTTGAGATCAGCAACGTCAACCTGATGAACAAGCTGCGCCACGGCGCGATGCGTCTGCGCGCGAGCCGTTTGCAGCAACTGGTCCGGCTTGAATATCTCGATCCGCGGTTTGCTCGTTACAACAAGACGGAATTCGCGCCACTCTCCGCCACCGTTGAATACATGCGCGATTCTACGGTCACGCGTTTCTTCCGCTCGGCCATAGACCGCGGCACGATGGGCATCGTGCAACGTCTTGACGAAGAGGGAAACGCGATTAACATTTTCGGCGAGCGGGTAAACGAGCCCACCATCAATCGCTTCACCGCCGCGCTGGAAACACAACGCGTCCTGGACCACAAGACGCGCACGATCGTTTTCGGTCGGGTCAGCTACGAAGACGTGCGGCTCTACAACCTCGAGAGTCTCGTCGTCAGACCGATTCTCGAACCGGACAAGAAGGTGCGTCTTGCTCGTATCGGTGCGTCGTTCGTGCGCGACACGCGCGAGCGGTGCGAACGCGGGCTGCTTCCCACGCGCCTGGACGACGACGAACACCCCGGCGAACCGGGCGAGGTTTGTCGTTACAACCAGGTCGATGCGACGCGCGGAAGTTTCATGAGTGTGGACTACGCAGTGGCGCTGCGACAGCTCGGCGGAAACATCTCCTTCAATCGCTTCCAGGCGATGTATCGCACGTACTACAAAGTCAGCGCGCTGCGAAACACGGTCTTCGCCGCCAATTTCACGCTGGGACTGGCAAACGTTTTCAACCCGCGAGATCGCGATGAGAACGGACGAATCGACGAGATCGATCTCACGTTGCCGATCAGCGAACGGTTCTTCTCCGGTGGTTCGACAACCCTGCGCGGGTTCAGTTTCGAAGAAGCTGGGCCGCGCGAGGTCGTGATTCCGCTTGGGGAGTTTCGCGATCAGGACAACAACGTCGTCTTTCTGAATCCGTTCACTGTTCCGGTCGGCGGCAATGCGCTCGCGGTTGTAAACCTGGAAGCGCGCGTGCCGCTGACGCGATCGGTGCAGGTAGTGCCGTTTTATGACGGAGGCAACGTGTATCGCCGTGTCGGCGATCTATTTGGCAAGAGCGACCCGACGCCGATACCGCCGGGCGACATTCTGTCGGAGATTCGGGCAACGAACTTGAAGGCGCGCTGGTCCAATACCGTGGGCCTTGGTTTGCGCTGGCAAACACCGTTCGGAGGCGTGTTTGCTGTTGACTATGGATTCCTGTTGAACCCGCCGGAGTTTTTAATCCCACAGCGTGGTCCAGGAATAGGCTTTGACGGCACGCCCGCCGTGTTCCGGTTACACCGGACGGCGTTGCACTTCCGCATCACGCAGACGTTTTGAGTATGAAGCGACTTGGATTCATCGGAGTTTTGGTTCTTCTGCTGGCGAGTGTTTCGCCGTGTGCGGCGCAGCAGGTTGTCGACAAGATGGTCGCCACGGTGAACGCCGGCGTGAAGACCGATTTGATCACGTATTCAGATTTGATGTGGCAATTGGCATTGCAGCCGGGTACCTCGCTCGACAATCCGACTTCCGCCGATCTTAACCGCGCGCTGCGGTTAATGATCGATCAGCGACTCATCCTTCAGGAGGCCGACAAGTTGCCGACGCTCGTGCCCAGTCCGGCTGAGATCGCGGAATCGCGTAACGCGTTGGCGCGGGCGTTTGAATCACGGCAACAGTTTGAAGACCGGTTGCGGCGCGTGGGTCTGACCAGCGAACGACTCGACGAGATCATCGACCAGCGGCTCAAGATCGAAAAATATCTGGACTTTCGCTTTCGCAATTTCGTAGTAATCGGTCAGAAGGAGATTGCTGACTACTACTCCACGGTCTATGTTCCACGCTTCAAGGCGCGCGCTCCGGGCGCGATCGTTCCGAGCCTGGACCAGGCGAAGGCAGAGATTGAAAAGAACCTCGTCGAAGCGAAGATCGAATCTGACACCGACGCGTTTCTCGACACCGCCCGTGAACGCGCTGAGATCGTGATGCTGAGTCCTGTTTAATGCTGGAGCTTTGTACTTGTTCCAAACCAAGAACAAAGAACAAAGTACAAAGAACTCACAAATGCCAACATCACCCCACCCAACGATCGGTCTGGCGCTGTCAGGCGGGGCTGCTCGAGGCATGGCGCATGTCGGTGTCTTACGAGCTTTGATCGAAAATAAGATTTCCATTGATTACATCGGCGGCACGTCAGCCGGAGCGATTGTTGGCGGCGCCTACGCCGCGGGAATGCAGGTCGAGGAGATAGCGGAGCTTGGCCGAACCTTGAGATGGCGAAAAGTTGGCCGGCTGACGGTTTCGCGGCTGGGGATTCTGAGTAACAAGCGTCTTGAGACCTTTCTTCGCAAGCGATTGCCCGTTTCTCGATTCGAAGACCTGGTAATTCCGTTTGCTGCTGTGGCCACCGATCTGAAGACGGGGGCTGCGGTGGTTTTCCGTGACGAGGGCGACCTGCCGTTTGCGATTCGGGCCAGTTGTACGATCCCAGGTTGGTACGTGCCCATCCCGGACGAACAGGGACGGCAGTTGGTTGACGGCGGTTTGGTGTCGGTAATTCCGGCCACAGTTACTCGCGACCTCGGCGCTGATCTCGTGATTACTGTCGATGTGAATTCGGCTGGGGCCACGTTTTTCGGAGCGACCGGTTCCGTGATCGGTATTGTGTTGCAGTCGTTGCTCGTTGTGCAAAAAACCTCCTCGCGCAATCAAATCGCTGCTTCAGATCTCGTGATAATTCCGCAGATTGGCCACATCCGCTGGGATCAAGTGCGGCGCGCCGACGAACTAATGGACGCAGGTTACGCCGCCGCGATGGAAGCCATGCCGAACATATTCAAACTTCTCGAATCCTCATCTTTGAAATCCGCCGCGCTTTAATCGTTTAACTAAATCACACGAAATCAGGAAGCACTGAAGGTTGGTTGGCGGGTTGTCAATGTCAATCGAGGTCATATCTGTACCAGATCGGCGCCGGATACGTGTTCGGTTGTTGCCGGTCGGTATTTTTTTGTTTCTGACGGCGCTCGCATTCGCGGGCGACGCGTTGGTCCGTTCCTACACCTACTATTCCCAAATCATCGACGCGCGGCTTGCGGCTGGTTACCTGACCAGCCGTCCGGGACTGTACGCGGCGCCTCGCGTGCTTCAGGTCGGACAAAAATGGTCGGCTGAGAAGCTGGTGTTGACGCTGAGACGCGCTGGTTACCTCGAATCGAATGCGAGTGGCGTGTGGAGTGGGAGTTTTACGTCGAACGGCGTTGTGGTTGAGATCCGGCCGAGTAATAAGAGCGGGAATCAGCCGCGACTCGTTCGCGTGGCGTTCGACCGTGAGCAGCTCGCGGAGCTGACGGGTGACGGCGTTGCGCTCGAAACGTTCACACTCGAACCGGAGATACTTTCGAACGACCTTTCCTCGAAAGCGGGCAAACGCGAAGTCCTTGCCTACGACGAGATCCCGCAGGTGTTGGTCCAGGCAATACTCGCGATCGAGGATCGTCGCTTCTTCGAGCATTCAGGCGTCGACGTCAACGGTCTCGCGCGCGCTCTTATCCGCAACGTCAGCGACGAACGGATGGGACAGGGCGGATCGACGATCACGCAACAACTCGTTAAGAACACGTACCTGACACCCGAAAAGACGTTTCGCCGCAAGTACGCGGAGGCGATGCTTTCCCTGGCGCTCGAACAGCGACTCTCCAAGCAGGACATATTCGCGCTGTATTGCAACGAGCTTTACCTGGGCCAACGTGGCGCCGTTTCGGTTCGAGGTGTTAAGGAAGCAGCCAGGGTTTTCTACGGCAAAGAACTGAACCAGATATCGCTCGCGGAAGCTGCGATGCTCGCGGGCCTGATTCAAAGCCCCGCGCGTTACTCGCCGGCCAACCATCCCGAGGCAGCACAGTCGCGACGAAGTATGGTGCTCAGGGCGATGCTCGAGAACTGCTGGATTACGCAGGACCAACTCGCAGCAGCTTTAGCGGAGCCGATTACACTCGCGTCAGACCGCAGTCTCGACAACTCGCTGGCGCCGTATTTCGTCGACTACGTGAATCGCATCGCTCGCTCGGAGTTTGAAACGTCGGGAGACGTGCAACGGATCTACACAACGATCGATCTGGAGTTGCAGCAACTCGCCGAGCAGGCGCTCGAGCGTCAGCTGGATCGTCTCGACAAGCTCTACGACGCGCGAGGCGCGAAACCGCAGGCTGCGCTGGTCGCGCTCGATCCGCATACGGGGAACGTTTTGGCGATGGTCGGCGGGCGGAGTTACGCGGAGTCGCAACTCAATCGCGTCACTGACGCGCATCGCCAGCCGGGTTCCACGTTCAAGCCGTTCGTTTACGCAGCGGCGCTCGAAGACGGAATGTCGCCGGTGCAGACGTTCATGGATGCGCCGCGTGAGTTCATCTACGACCGCAACAAGACTTATCGACCAGCGAACTACGGCGGTGGCTACTCGATGCGCGAAGTGACGCTGCGTACGGGTCTGGTGAAATCACTCAACGTTGTGACCGTCGACGTTGCTTTGCAAACCGGTCTGGCGCGCATTGCCAACCTGGCAACGAGATTTGGTTTACCGAAACCGGAACGTTATCCGGCGCTGGCGTTGGGGACCGAGGAAGTCACGCCGTTGCAGCTCGCTACGGCTTATGCGGTGTTTGTAAACGGCGGATTCAGGATCGAACCGAAGGTTATCGCCAGTGTTTCTGAACCGCCGGGTACGCATTACTTGCCGCCGACGGAGCAGGTGATTAGTCCGACGACGAGTTACATGATCACAAACATGCTCGCCGCCGTGATTGACCACGGCACGGCGCGCAAGGCTCGTGGAGCGGTACCCGGCACTGCAATCGCCGGCAAGACGGGTACATCGCGTGACGGCTGGTTTGTCGGTTATTCGCCGAACCTCGTGTGCGCCGTGTGGATTGGTTTCGACGACAACGCGCAACTCGGGTTGACCGGCGCCGACGCTGCTTTGCCGGCGTGGGCCGAGTTCATGAAAGAGGCGATTGCAGTCAGGCCGGATCTCGGTGGCGCGAATTTCGAGTGTCCGGAAGGCATTAAGTTTGTCGAGGTTGATTCTGCGAATGGGTTGATCTCGACGGTGTGGTGCCCGTTGCGGGAGTTGATTGCGGTAACGGAGAAAACGTCACCGCATCTCGAGTGTTACTTCCACGGGAACTTGCCCGTCCACACCAGTCCCTTTGCCGAGCAGTGATCATTTTCCATTTTCCGTTTTTCATTTGTCATTTCTTATCTTCGGGCTCGCTAAAATGACAATGAGAAATGGAAAATGACAAATGGAAAATGACTACCGTTCGAGGATGACCTGCGCGATCGCGTGCTCGCTCGTGTGCGACATTGAGAGATGCGTGCTGGTAGCACCGAATTTTTCGAACACTTCCAGCACCTGTCCGGTGAAGATCAGATAAGGCGCGCCACTCTTGTGCGCTGAAATTTCCACGTCCTGCCAACTGATTCCGCCTCGCCAACCCGTTTGCAGTGCTTTTAGTGCCGCTTCTTTTGCCGCAAACCGCGCGGCATAATGCTGTGGTGACACCACGCCGCGACTGTCGCAGTAAGCACGTTCGCGCTCCGTGAAGACGCGCTCGGTGAATCGCGGCGTACGCAAGAGCACTTCGCGAATTCGCGCAACTTCGATAATGTCTATACCGATGGAAATGATCACGAGTGATAACCAATTAGCCGAGCATGGGTTCTACTGGCGCGACGTCGACGGCGTTCGCGCGCTTGTTTGTGCGCCTTTGGAAGATGTTGGATTTGTAAATGGCTTCTCCACCCGTCTTGGCGGCGTCAGCGACATGCCGTCGAATGCGTTGAGCCTCGCGGGGTTCAACGACGATCGAGCGGAGAACATTCTGGAGAATCGTCGCCGCTTTCTCAAGCTTTTTCCGGGCGAGTGGTCCCTGGCGGGTTGCTGGCAGGTGCACGGCGCGGATGTTCGGGTTGTGAATTCGGTCGCGGAAGCAAAACCAGCGGAAAACCAACTCGGCGATACGATTTACTGTGACGTGATCGTCAGTAACCTGCCTCATGTTTTGGCCGGGGTGAAGACGGCAGATTGTGTGCCGATTCTGATGGGCGATCCGGTCAGTGGAGGATTTGCCGCGGTCCATGCGGGCTGGCGCGGGACGCTGGCGTCGGCTGTGCTCGTCGGCGTTCAGCGGCTGAATGATGAATATGGAGCGAGACCGGAAGACTTGCGCGTCGCGATTGGAGCGTCCGCTGGCCCATGTTGTTACGAAGTGGGCCCGGAAGTGATCGACGCGTTCACGAAACGGTTTGAGAACGCCGCAGACCTGTTTACGAAGACGCGGCCCGGACATGCGAAAGTCGATCTATTGAAAGCTAACCGGGATCAGTTGATCTTGGTCGGCGTGCAAAACGAGAGAATACATACCGCACCGATCTGCACGATGTGCCGCACGGATCTTTTCTTTTCCTATCGCAAAGAGAAGAGTGTCAATGGAAAAGTCGGACGACTGATGGCGGTCATCGGCCGGCGCTGATCGTTAATCGACGTTGAGCCACATCTTTACTTCGCGTGTCACTGGCGGGAAGCATGAGTCGTCAGTGCACGCCTGGAAGCGCAACTTACCTTTAATCTCGCCTGAACCGCCGGAGTAATTCGCCGGCACAGTCACCGAAAAGCGAATTATCGAGCGGCCTTCGAACACGGCCACGCTGCTTTTGGAAAACTTCAGATTGCGCATCATTGGGCGCGGATAGGTGATCGGTCCGACTGACATGCCCGAGGGAGTTTGGACGTCGAGCTTTGTCGCCACCAGGAATTTGTCCAGCGGTTTATTCGACTGCACGTGAATACCCTGTGGTATTTCCATCACGACGCTGGCCTTGACCACTCGGCCTTTTTTGATTCGATCGGGCGCGACGGAGCCGCTGAGCTTCACGTCGTCGGACGACTGCGGCCGCGGCGTGGAATAGAACGTCGCCGGGATTAAGAGAACTGCGATCAGCAGGATGGCTTTCGAAATCGACGAGTGTTTGATCATCTATTTGTACTCAAGCTCCGATCGAATTGATGTTGATAGGTGTTCCCTGGCGTGCTGCAAGTTGCCCGCAAGCTGCAAAAATATCGCGGCCCCGCGGCCGTCGCACGTAGACGTGAATTCCCTTGGATTCCAGAATGTTCTTGAACCGTTCAACAGTCTGATCCAGCGAAGGTTGATATGGCAACGGCTCGGCGGGGTTGTGTGGAATCAGATTCACCTTGGCCTTGAGACCATGACGGTTTAGCAGGTTGGCGAGTTGCCGGGCGTGTTCGTCGGTATCGTTCACGCCGGCAAGCATCACGTATTCAAACGTGACGCGCTCGTTTGGCTTCAACGTCTTCTCAAACTCCTTGCACGCACTCAGCAAATCTTCCAGTGGCCAACGTTTGTTGATTGGCATCAACTCGTTGCGCAGTTCGTCAGTGGGCGCGGCGAGCGAGATCGCGAGATGTGGACGATCGGTAACCTTCGCGAGTTCGAGGATGCGCGGGACGATGCCGGCGGTCGAAATCGTCACGCGATTCGGAACAATGTGAAGTCCCTGCGGGTCGGCCATCACCCGCAACGCGTGTAAAAGTGAATCGAAATTCAGGAACGGCTCGCCGGCGCCCATGCCCACGAGGTTGGTCCCTCGTGGTGGTTTTGCGCCAACACCGTACGCGTCGTTGAGAGCGATGATGATTTGTTCGACGATCTCGCCCGCGGTCAACGAACGCAGCAAGCCGAGTTGGGCCGTCAGGCAGAAAGTGCACTGCAACGGGCAACCGGACTGTGATGAGAAGCAGATAGTGTCGCGGCGTTCCTCGGGAATGAAGACGGTCTCGACCGGAAAACCGTCGGGCGTTTTCATCAGGTAGCGGCGGGTGCCGTCGTCGGAGATGTAACGCGATTCGACGGTAAGCGTTGACGGACGGGCGACTTCGCTTAGTCGCGCACGAAAGTCCTTCGGCAGGTCGGTAATCTCGTCGAAACTGCGCAGGCGGCGGTGTTGCAAGGCAGTGAATATCTGCCTACCGCGATACGCCGGCTCGCCCATTGTTTCGACGAAAGCCACGAGCTGGGCCTGGCTCAGTCCTGTTAATTCCGCCCCTTGTTTCATCGCGGAATTATCTTAGCATCTGCTGCCTGCTGTCGCATTTTATGGAGCTGGATGGAACGCTTAGGTTATCCGTGCGTAATATCAACTATGCTCAGGCGTGAACGAACTATCGCCCTCACGATCTCGCTGCTATTCGGAATGGCAGTGTTTGCGTATGGACTACGGTGGATGGAGTGGTTTACGACGTTTCATCCCGTTCGCGCGGATCCGAACTATCGCGTGGTGCCGTCCGGCGGAGCGGATGTATGGTTCACGACTGCCGATAACGTGCGGCTCAATGGATGGTTTTTTGACAGTCAGACACAGCCAAGTGCGGCGACTGTCGTTTTCTTTCATGGAAACAGCGGCAATGTCTCCAACGTGGGTTGGTTGGGCCAGTGGTTCGCCAAGAGAGGATTTGATGTGTTGCTCGTCGACTATCGAGGCTACGGAGCGAGCCACGGCGAGCCGGGGGACGAAGCAGGTCTATATGCGGATGGCGATGCGGCGGTGGCGTTCGCGATGAAGGAGAAAGGCGCACGTCCGAACAGAATCATTCTTTATGGGACGTCGCTTGGAACCACTGTTGTTGCAGATGTTGCTTCCCGCCACGAGATTGGGGCTGTGATCATTGAATCCGGCCTCAGTTCGGCAAGTTCGCTCGCCACGCACAGATTCTGGTGGTTGCCCCAAGCCTTGCACTTCATTGGGAAGAATGATTTCGAATCAGCTCGAAAGTTGAAAAGCGTGAACGCACCGGTACTAATCACCCATGGCGATCCGGATCCGGTGATTCCAACCAGCGAAGCGCGCCTGCTTTTTGAGGCGGCAAACGAACCGAAGAAGTTGCTAATCGTTCCGGGCGCTGGTCACAACGTCTTCGGTTCCGCCGGTGATAAGTACCTCGATCAACTCGTCGAATTCATCCACGAGTCGTTGCGTGAAAACAGTCAAGTTACCGCGCAATGGTGAACTTCGCGGAGGGAGTGATCTCCTGGCCCGTCACGTGGTCCTTGATGCGGACTTGAATCTCGTATTCGCCGGGAACCAGTGAACGGGTGTCGATCAGGCGCGTGAGCGTCAGTCGCTGGCCGGCATCGTTGATTTGACGCCAGTCTTCGACTTCCTTACTCAGTTCCTTTCCGTCCTTCAGCAGCAGGTACTCAACGTCAGCAGCAGGGCGCAACGTCATCTGATCGATCGCGGCGTTGTAGACCTGGAGATATACGCCTACCGGATCGTTGCGACGAAACACGCCCGTGAGATTGGGGATCACCTTGGTCGTACCGATGATGAACTGACCGGCGGCCGCGCCGCGCTCCATGTTTTCGAGCTTCGCCGCGAGGACAACGCCGGATGCCGACAAGCGATCTTCGGGAAATTTCGGCGCAACAAAGCCGATGTGCCTGATCCCTGTTGCTCCGGATTGCACGTCGCGAACAATGAGTTCGATCTTGTATCGACCCGGATCGACTATAAACGCGCGACCGTAAGCCGACTTACGCATCCGCGTGGTGCTCAACTCTTCAGGTGTAGCACTCGTGCTTACCGAGTCTTCAAACTTGCCGACGCGATGGTTTGCGACCGTTGTCACCCAACCAAAGATGTTCATGCGCGCGGTTTGTAAACCACCGCTATCAGTAAAAGTAAGCTCGCTGTTGTCGGTCTGAATCGTGAGCGCCGCCAACACGCGATTGTCTGTTTGGCGAAAGAAGTTTATTTGGGCAGTAAAGTCGAGCGCGCTGTCGTCAACAGTCGGAGTGCCGGTGTTAGTTGTAATG
>Ga0157380_10003297_pt1 | contig 11070 bp, 11 predicted proteins | sample S35metaG_FD_119757 | JGI IMG/M metagenome (GOLD analysis project Ga0157380, IMG submission 119757) | Switchgrass rhizosphere microbial communities from Kellogg Biological Station, Michigan, USA - S3-5 metaG | ecosystem: Host-associated > Plants > Roots > Rhizosphere > Soil | place: USA...
CGCCGCCACGGCCTTGAGTAGGTCGTTCATACTTACAAATTCAAAATCAAACGCGTCGTTGTTAATCATGATCAGCACCAGGGAGCCTACTGCTACAACGATTCCACTGATTCCTGCAATGCCAAATCCGGGAATCACAAATATTTCGGCGGCTATCAACGCCAACCCTACGAACAGGGCAATTATTTCCCAGTTTTCCGCCAAACCATTTAAGTAGTAAGGAACAAGGTAAAGGATCAGAGCAACTAAAGCAGATAACCCAGCAAATCCAAGACCTGGTGCTTGCATTTCGAAATAAATTCCAGCGAGGATAACGAGAATAAGTATGCCGCTGATAAATGGATTCAGAAATATGCTGACGATTTTATCCGTCGCGCTTAAGGCAAACCGGTCAAGCTCATAATCCTGAATATTATTTTTCGCCAAAATTTCTTCAATAGACTCTACCTTGCCTTCGCAGTACCCGTGCCGCATAGCCTCCGAGGTGGAAAAGGTGATAACTTGTCCGACCCTCTTTACGCTGTCCAACACTACATCCTCATCAACCATTCCTTCAGCGATTGTCGGATTGCGGTTATTTTCTTCCGCAGTAGAACGCATGATAGAACGCATGTACGATTGATACTTATCAGGAGCTTTTTGACCCGTGCCATCAACCACCGTAGCGGCGCCAATACTTCCTCCCGGCGCCATATAAATACTGTCGCATGCAATGGAAATTAATGCTCCAGCAGACGCAGCATCAGCATTGATAAATACCCAAACGGGTTTTTTAAAACCCATGATTTTGTCGACAATGTCTTTCGCATCCGCCAAAGCCCCTCCGTAGGTGTCCATTTCGATAATCACAATGTCGGCATTGGTGCTGGTAGCATGCTCAAGCGCCAATTCGACGTATCGCGTCATACGCGGATCGATTTCAGCTTTGATTTCCATCACCATCACCTTACTTTTTTGAGCCATTGCAGTCCATGAAAGCATGAAAAAAATCAAGAACATCGGCAATTTCATAAGCTTCATAGTTCGATCAATAATGAATCAGTAAGGAGCTGTTCAAAAAAATTGAAAAAACCTCCTTTACTTTACATAAAATTAATGTAAAACCGGTTGCTGCGCAGTATTGCTTTTAACTTTTCAAAAGTTTTTGATGGTGTTGTTTGGACAACCAAAGTATCCCACGAAAATGAGATAATAGTATTGGAAACTCGCAACAGTGCCCGGAAAGAGGCACGGTTCACGGCTTTTAATTATACAAAGCAAGAATTTTTGTGGCGGGATAAGCTCATGGATGAACCTTGGTGGATCAATCTTGCCTCGGTTTCAGGTAAAATTGTTCTTCTTACCATATACACTGATACTCAAAATCCAGATAAAAAAGCCACGGTTGCATACAATCTTTTCGACGGAAAACTGGAATGGTGGCAAAATGATTTTTCAATTAGTTCCATTTCTGATAATTTTGTGGTAGGATTTTCAGAAAAATACGGTAAGCGCGAAGTGGTGCTTGATCTCAATACAGGAAAGGCGATCCAACCACCGTCATTTTATGAGGAAATCCAGGAAAGGTCATTGCGACCGAATCAATTTTTTGAGGGGCATACGTATTTTGAAACTGTCAAAACATTTTTTAGCCAGAAATTCAATTTACTACCGATTACAGCGTTGGAATATCTGGAGTACGACTCTTTAATTTTTATTTCGTGCTATATTCAGGAAAATGATTTGACGAATTATTTGTTTATTATTTCTGCTGATGGAAATTTGTTGTTGAAAGAAAGATTGGACGAACACCTCAAAGGGATTGGGGTGGATACTTTTTTCATCTTATCGGGTTATGTATTTTTCGTGAGGAACAAGGTTGAGCTGGTCTGTTATAAAATTTTATGATTAATGTTTTAATTTTTTCGAGCGTTTTATTTTTTAATGCTCATCAAGTCCCTCAGGATTCGATTGGGACGGAAACTGTTAATGGGAAGGTTTTTATAATTCATAGCGTAGGTGAGAAGGAAACATTGTATGCTATTTCAAGGCGGTATGGCACTTCCGTTGACAATATCCTTCAATACAATCCTACTGCCGATGCTGGTTTGGAGATCGGTCAGATATTAAAGATCCCTTATGTTCCAAAGAAAACAGCACGCACCACCGGCGGAACTACGCATACAGTTGCCGCGAAAGAGACGATGTTTTCTATTTCAAAGATGTATGGTGTAACCGTTGACGAAATAAAACAATGGAATAACCTTTCCGATAACACGCTGTCAATCGGACAACAGCTTACCATTAAAAAAGGAGCTTCAACTTCTTCTTCCTCTGGTACCCAGGCAGCGACCGCTACCACTGTAGTTGGTGTTGCTTCTGCCAAAAAAGGAGTACATACGGTTGCCGCGAAAGAAACAATGTATTCTATCAGCAGGCAATATGGTGTTTCGGTTCAGCAATTGCAGGAATGGAACAGCATTACGGGTACTGAACTAAGCGTCGGCCAGGAATTGCTCGTGGCCGCTCCAACAGGAGAAGCAGCAAAACAAAATACCTCCACCGCTCAAAATACCACGCCTGCGCAGACATCAACATCAGTACCTGCAAGTACAGCACCAGTTGTTGTTGCGGCGGAACAAAAAAAGGAAACTACTGCTCAGACTTCGCCCGCTCCAAAACAAGAGGCAAAAGAACAGACCATTCGTATTTCCGAATCTGTAAAAAACAGTGATGAGGTCCTTCAAAACGGCCTGGCAGAACTGATCGAAGGGACGAGTGGGAACCGAAAGTATCTCGCGCTGCATCGCAGCGCACCAGTGGGCACCATTATGAAAGTGCGAAACGAAATGAACAACCGGGAGGTTTTTGTCCGGGTTATGGGCAAACTTCCGGAGACAGCTTTGAATGATAAACTTGTTATAAAAATTTCGAAATCCGCCTATGATAGATTGGGTGCGATCGATCCACGCTTTAGAGTGGAGGTAACATATTACAAATAGAAATGTCTACTTGTTCCTGACGTAGAAATTTTTGACGTTCCCTTTTCCAGTATCTCGTTTCTCTACATCAAATTGTTTCAAGCTTTTCAAAAGCAATACAAGCTTATTGAATCCATAATTTCGTGGATCAAAGTTCGGCTGCTTTTTGAGCAGGATATTTCCGAGGTCACCTAGAAATGTCCACCCACTTTCATCTGCAAGGTCATTGATGCTGTCGCTGATTAGTTTTACAAGATTTTTCGTGATCGGACTAATAGGCTGCTTTCCATTTGTTTCAGAAGGATGGTGCGCCGTCTTAGGCTTGGATTTCGTTGGCGTGATCAACTCTTCCTCCGTGACTTTTTCTTTCGCTAGAATTTCTATGTAAATAAACTTATCGCAAGCTGAAATAAATGCTGTGGGGGTTTTCTTTTCCCCAAACCCGAATACTCTCATTCCAGCTTCCCGCAAGCGTGTCGCCAGCCGCGTAAAGTCGCTGTCGCTTGAAATAATACAGAAGCCGTCGACTCTTCCTGAGTACAAAATATCCATGGCATCAATGATCATGGCAGAATCCGTGGCATTCTTTCCCGTCGTGTAGCTATATTGATGGATGGGCGTGATGGCATATTCAAGTAAGACAGACTTCCATCCCGACACAGTCGGTTTCGTCCAGTCGGCATAGATCCGTTTGAAGGTTGGGTTGCCATACTTCGCGATCTCTTCAAGCATGCCTTTGATGTTGGCGTATGGCACATTATCGGCATCGATCAGAACCGCTAAACGCAGGTCTTTCGTAAATTCTATATCTGGATTAGATGCTACACTGGTTTTAATTAATGATGCCATGGGCGACGTATTAGGCTAAGCTATGCTAACAACTTTCAGCGGAAAGTGTTGAAAGTAACAAATTCAGCTATCTAGTGTCTGTCCTTTTAAGTCGATACCTAATTACGCCACAAGGACGCCAAGTCGCAAAGTATTATAAATTCGAAAGCAACGCTTTTGCGTTTTTGCGCCTTTACCGTTAATATTTTTGACTTTATAGACGGACGCTAATAATAATTCAATGTAGGGAAATTTACGAAGAGAATAGGGTCGCGTATGAAATTCGGCAACGAGTGTTAATCTCCGTACGTCATTTGAAAAAGAGGCCTGAATTCTATTGAGTCTTTCTGCGTGATTTCACTGATATAATTTCGATTCCTTTCCAGAAATGTGTTGTATTTGAATGTAATGGCATCGTACTCCTCCCTGTAAAGGTTTACACGTTGGTCGGCTATACGAATTTCTTCCACTAGTTTTTGAAGTGTCGTGTTGTAGGCAAATTCAGTTTTTGATTCCGCTTGGCTGATTAATTCTGTTACCAATAAATTAGAAGCAAAATCATATTCTTCGATCAGATCTTCATTGGCCATCGATTTCTGATTATACCTCAGGTCGATCAAATGTTCAAGCTGCTCTTCGTACGCATCAAGCTGATCATCTTGATGAGAGGAAGTAATCATAAGTTCATGCAAAAGATTATGCATGGCCTTAATTTTTTGATTGTCATCATTGATCATCACATTCCACGATTGGAGGACGCTATCCTGAAGGGAAAGGTATAAATCCGTTAACGAGTCGGCTCTTGTAAAAGCAGGGTGGGTGATTTCGGCTTTTTTTCCGCAATTTAACAGCACTATCCCCGCACAGAAAAAAAGAATTCCTGAAACACGCATTCTCATGGTTTATTTTTATTGCTCATGAATACGGTCAGGGTACTAAAATGTTATCCCGTTTTATGTCAATTTGTAATGTATGTATGATTTGTGACTGAAAATGTAAAATAACGTCGCTAATAGAGCTTCTCTCCTAGTTGTAGACAATATCGAACGATCCTGGAATAATCTGGTTCAGATGATGTTTCATGTGTTTTACATAGTCTTCCGCTAGCCATTGGAGCGTTCGAAGCTGTTCTGTATCCCTCCCGGTATTGCATTCCTTTTGGTAATTAGATGCCGGCATGGATTCTAAAACATCACAAATGCGCTCGTTTAATAACTTCCAAAGCTGCACAATGCTCTCCTTTTTTGCTTTTTTGTAATTGTTGGCGGATACCCAGAAATCTTGATCATAAATAATCCAGGGCGGTGTTGATTCGTACTGGCCGCAGACAAATCTGCGCAAGTTATTTTGAGCCGAGTCAATTAAGTGCCCCAGCACTTCAATTTTACTCCATTTGCTTGGAATAGGCTTAGCATAAAAATCTGGTGCTGAAATGGTGTTAATTTTCTCGCTGTAAGTTTGAATCAGGTCGCGGAGTTCTTGAATAATTATTTGCATGGTAATTATAATAAGTAAGAGGAAAAACTATCCGTTTGAAAAATTCGTTCTTTGAGTTATGAGTTTGAAGTATTTGGACTTTTTGTGGGCGTTGGATTTTCTCTACCGGTATTACCCTAAATATCATTCAAACGAACTTTTGATTTTAGCGGATGATATCTTCAAGTGGATTAACGGTGAACTACCGGAAGACAGTAGTGCGCTTGTCTATTTAAAAAGCTGCTTCAATTCTCCCTACGAGGCATGGACAGCAGTTTGGAAAGAGATTCGCTTGCTGGCAGGGCCGTTCATGAGGCCGAATTGAATCCTTTGTAATTATTGAATTTTCTTCAATCCATTCACCAGCATATCGGCCAGTTGATAGCCTAAGGCTGAAGGATCGATCGCTGAATCCGGATCATACCACATCGGCATCCAATTCAGCGATGAAAACAGGGTCATGACCGCGAGTTTTTTGTCAATGGAGCTCTTGAATTCTCCCATGCGCACTCCTTCTTCGAAAATAGTCTTGAAGCGATTGATGTAGTTGATTCGCAACAAAAGAAAATCACGTAGATAGGGTTCGCTCAGATGTCGGTGCTCGTTCATAAAAACAGCCGAAGCTGTGAGGTCCTTAGCCATTACCTGGATGTGACCAATGATGCCCATTTTCAGTTTCTCACTGGCAGGGACATTCTGTTTTTCTACTTCATCCAGCGACTTGCGGAATTCAGCGGCCATATCAAAGCATAGACTGCGCAGAATTTCTTCCTTGGATTTAATGTGTGAATAGAGGCTCGCGGCTTCTATACCCAATAATTGGGCAAGATCCCGCATGGATGCGGCCGCATAACCCTTCTCTTTAAAAAGCTCAGCGGCTTTTCGAATGACTTGTTCCTTTCGCGATAAATTTCCTAATGCTTCCGACATACTTCCTTAAATATATAAAGTTAGAAAATAATCCATTAAGGAGAGCTAAAATAAAAACATAGGCGATGTCCATCAAGCAGCAAAACAAGGCGGGAGCAAAATATTTCGACAAACAGATGTTAGGGCAGAGCAACCTAAGCAGTACACTAAATCGAGGTCAGCAATTGAATAAACTCGGCGAAATTTTACCTAACGTCTTGTGGTAGAGGAGGAAAGCACTTCCGGATTTTCCCCCAAAGAGTCTCCGAATACTAACACTCAACACTCAATAAGCCAGCACTCAACTTTCAGGTAATACTCAAGGATCAATTTTCAACGTGTGAATGCGCGCGATATCAAACCAGAAAATTCTTTCCCTTTCATCAATCATTGGGTATTGAGAATTGGGATATTGAATATTACTTGAACGTTGAAAATTGAGTGTTGAGTGTTGAATGTTCAAATTCGTTGTCTTGTCCGGGGATTAGAAGATTACGCCGAAACTAAATGCGTTGAGTTTCGGGCCCCTTCCTTCAGCGAAAAGTTCGTTCAAGTCGTAATTGAAGAATAAGTCTGTAGAACGGTAGCCTATTTGAAGGCGCAATCCATATCTGAAATTGTTCAGATAAAAACTGTCTGTTTCTTTTTCCTTCTCGCGGTCTCCGTCGTCATAAACAATTTTTGAGTGACTTGAGATTCTGTACCCGATATACGGTCCAACCCCAAATCGGAAAGCGTTGTTCCACCCATCCCATACTCTGGTCTTGCGACTGTGTCCGCCAAAGTCCACGATGGGGACTAACGACGCCTGGACGAAGGATGCCGAAAGTTTGCTCTTGTCAAACTCGACATCGCGAGTGTCTTCCACAAATTGAATTCCATCGTTATCCTTAACAATTAGAATATTATCTTTTTGGAATTTGAAGGTGTACCAGCTCATGCCAACTCCCCATTCCAGGAAAAATTTTGAGCCTAGTCGTGTTCGTTGAATGGAAGCGAGCGACACATACCACGATCCCCATGGACGTACGGAGTACAGAGCATTATTGGCGTCGGGAAATTTTCCATCTTCCAGATAATTGTTTGTGCCGAGGTCAAAGTTGAATGACTGGGATGTGCGGCCCCATCGGCTGCCACGATAATTATTGCTCCACTCATTATGGTTATTATCGGTATTTCGATCGCGCCAGTCGTCATCGTCATCATCGTCATCATCATCGTCCTTATAACTTTGTTGGGCGGCCACATCATTCGATGCAGTTGAATCGCGTTGGGCTAGCGAAGTCGTATCACTTTTTTCAAGTTTTGCCAGCACATCTTGAAAAAGTTGCTGAAAGTCATAGTGTTTTAAAATTTCAAGATCATTCCGGTCTTTTATCGTAAAAATTACCCGACTTGTTTTTGCTAATTCCACGACAACCGTATCGGCCGTTTGTTGAGCGTTTGTCATCGTAGCACATATCGCTATTATTAGTGTAAATAAAAACTTCTTCATACTCATTTTACTTATTTTGTCCACGTTTATCATTTCTGAATTCCAGCGCCAGGATTTCATTTTTCTTCACTCTCAAGTCGCCAAACGGATCCTGATTTGTAGTCAGTTCGTTGGCCCTCTTTAAGAGCTTTTTAAACGTAGATGACTTCCTCTCCTTCGAGGTTGCTTCTGCTAACGCATTTTTATCTAAATATTTATCAGTCTCCTCAACGGTAATTGTCATTTTAATAGAAGAGGTTTTTTTTATTGGCCGAATAGATGGCACAACCTGACTGCTAACAGTTTCAGGTGAAGACGGTTCCACGGACTGAATCTTTTCATCAGTGGAGGGAACTAAGGAAGCGACCGCCGAACTATTTTTTTTGTGTGTTCTGATCGGCTTGGGACTTACGTTATTATCTGACGATTTTTTGTCTTTCGCCGGGATTTCGATGGGCGATAGTTCAGCTTGTAATTCATCGGTGTTTCGTGATTTTTCGGAAGCGTCAATTTGAGGTTCAATGGATTTTGCCTTCGGGGATTCAATTTCAGATTCTGTCTGAGATATAGGCTGTGTATTTGGGCCCGCTGCTTGAAGCCACAGTACATATGCAATTGCCGTCAGCGGCAGGAGTGAGGCAGCTACTTTCCACCATGCGAACTTAGGTTCGGTTTTTTTTAAAGACGACTCGATCCTATCCCATGCGCCCACTGGTGCGGGTTTGTGATAGTCGGCGAGTTTTTCTCGAAAAAATTTATCGGGTTGTTGATTCGTCATTGCTAATATTTTTTTGTGGCATCCACTCTTGCTCCTTCAATTGTCTTTGGAGATACACCCTCGCACGGCTGAGCTGCGACTTAGAGGTATTCTCACTGATGCCAAGTGATTCTGCTATTTCTTTATGAGAATAGCCATCGATGGCATACATATTAAAAACGATACGATATCCTGACGGGAGTTCTTTTACAAGCTTTAAGAGGTCTTCTGCTTCGAGATGATCGTTCAGATTGTGATAATTTGGATGGTAGTCGACTTGGTCCAGTTCAGTTTCCAGGTACATCGAGCGATTTCTCCGCAGACACGTCAAGGCTTCGTTAACTACGATTCGCCTTATCCATCCTTCAAAGCTTCCTTCGTGTTTAAACTGACCGATTTTTTCAAAAATTTTTGTAAAAGAGGTCACAAGAACATCCTCAGCTTCCATCGAATCTTTTAAGTAGCGGTAGCATATCGTGTACATTTTTGACGAATAAGTATCATACAGGAGCTTCTGGGCGCATGGTTCGCGCCGCAGGCATCCTTTGATCAATTCATCTTCTTTTGCCCGGTAAACTTTGAATTGCATTTAAAACGATTCAATACTATGATGCTAAGTTAATGCACCGGGTTGCTTGGGTGGGCGTAAAAAATTGTAAAATAATGTATGCAATGGCCTCGTGGCCACTTTTAAATCAGAAACTGCAATATCAAAGCTGCTTGCCACGCCTTTCTAAGAGGGCAGACGGGCCTCTTTATCACTAAAGGAGCCTGCTTGCAATAAATACAATGATAATAAGTAAGAAAATAATCATATAGAACGGTAATTAGTCTCTTTTGATAATTTGTGGATCTCCCCGATAATCAATATCACTGGCTAAACCCTCTTCCATTTCAAGGCTGTTGCTCACGTTGACTTTCGCAGAAGAAGCGCCATTTACCTCGACTGTTGCGTCTGAGGCCTCGAGGTTGTACGCCCGAAGCTTGGAAGCAAACTGAAGATCGGCGTCCAGGTTGTTGACCTGGCCCGAGAGCTCCGCTTCGGACTTCCCTGTGAGGTTAATGGTTAAATTTTGAGTTCTGACCACCCCCTGAAGGTTCACTGGCCCACGTAACTCGATTTCCATGTCATCAGGGGAGAATTCATCAAATTTTATTGATCCATAACCTTCGGCTTCGATCTTTCTAAGCGTTGGCATGGTGATGTTGAGTCTGATCTCGTTCACATCGCGAAAATCCTCATCCCAATCAAACTTGCGGTTTCCGCCCTCATACTCAACCACCAACACCTGCCCCGATCGATAGATATTATATTTTCGTTTTTCATCGCCAGAGCCCTGAAGTTCTACGGCGTATTCACCTCCTGACATGATATGAACATCGAACAAGCCACGGATGTCAAGTTCATCGAAATCGCTCAATCCGAATTCATCTTTCACCCCATTTTCATCTTGCTCTGGTTCATCCGGAGGGCACGTCTTGCATGTAATTCCTTTATCTGTCATGATCCAGGTGTTTCCTTCCAGGTCGTCGTAGTCAATGTATTGCGTTATAAATCTGCTGGAAGCTTCGTCTAAGACGAACGGATAGTTATAGGGAATGAACAGCGTCATGTTCAATTTCTGCGCTCTGAAAATGGCATCTTTCTTAAACCGTATGTTGGAGTCAAACGTGAGGGTTGAATCTTTTACCTCAACATTGTACACAACCATTTTTGCATTCTCGATGGCCTGCTGTTTTGAAGCGCCATGGGATTCAAAAGTCTGAACCAGTTTGAAGCCCGGGCCATTGTGACCTTTTAACGTCAAAGAGACCGCGTCATAGTCGTCCATGCCTACTTCGTTGATGTGAAAGACAGCAGTCTTACCGTTGAGGTTGTAGGTTTCCTCAGCCTTGTAAACGCCCGTCTCTTTGAAGGAGTAAACTATTTTCGGAACGCTGACACTTAATATGGCGACACTGACGAAAAATAGCACAAACATAGACCAACCAACGGTGGTATTGATCACATATCGTCTTGCAATGATGGACGCACCCAATATCATAATGAAGACGGTAGGTATAACGGCTGCGATGAACGCAGCAACTACCAGCCATCCGGACAGACTATTGGCAAAAACTTCCAATGGCATGCTGATTTCGTCATAATGAATCCATGGCCAGGAAAATGCGGCACTCGAGAAAAGGCCAACGAAAACGCCCGAGGTTACGACCGCAGTGAATAGCAAGGCTAAGCCAAACAGGATAACCATGATCCCGATAGCGACGCGGAGAACCTCAAGGATAGGCACGAGTATTTTACCCAATACCACAATCAAAATTCCAATTACCCGGAAAGGAAGTAACAGAATTTTCGTCGCCGTACTCTCCTCCTTGTTGGGATCTACGTTAAGGTTTTTTTTTATGTTGGATTCAATATTGGAAAGTGTCACAGGTTCACCCTGCATTGCCATCCGTTCTGTGAGGCTTTTAGCCTCAGGCAACGCAATCCACAGTACGATATAAATGATGAAGCCAATGCCGAAGAATATGGTGAAGATCACGAAGAGGAGTCGAACCACAACCAGATCGATTCCAAAATATGCGGCTATCCCGCCCGATACACCGCCGATTACCTTGTGCTCAGGATCGCGGTACATTTTTTTCCCAGTATCAGGTTCGTCGAG
>Ga0157380_10003298_pt1 | contig 11069 bp, 6 predicted proteins | sample S35metaG_FD_119757 | JGI IMG/M metagenome (GOLD analysis project Ga0157380, IMG submission 119757) | Switchgrass rhizosphere microbial communities from Kellogg Biological Station, Michigan, USA - S3-5 metaG | ecosystem: Host-associated > Plants > Roots > Rhizosphere > Soil | place: USA: Michigan...
AAGGATCGCGTGGCGGCGCGATGCCCCGGCACGTCGAGGACGATGACACCGGTGGCGTTTGGATGAGCTGGTTCCTGGAATCACCGGAAGCAGTCGATTCTGCACATCAACAGGCACTGGAAAATGGCATCACGGTGACCAGGCCACCTCGAGATTATCCGTGGGGAGTACGCGAGTTCAACATCAGGCACCCAGACGGCCACACATTTCGAGTCGGTGCAGGAATTGAAGAAGAAAGAGAGTAGAACACGAGGCCTTTGATTGGTGGGTCAGTTTGGATTTGGGAGAGACCACCTGCTTCAGCAGCGTGGAGTTTCAATTTCCACCTAACAATAACACCTTCGAAATGCTTTGCAGAGACCATCGGCTTCAGCCACATCGGAGTCTCAATTTCAGGCTATTGTGAAGCGCGTTCAAGGTGGAGTAGGTTGAAATTGAGACTCCACGCGACTGAAGTCGGTGGTCTCTCTTTTAAAGCTTCACATATAGAGTTAGGCTGAAATTGAGACTCCACGCTGCTGAAGCAGGTGGTCTCTCCTACACAAGTCAACGCTTTATCACCCGGTTGAAACCGTGAGAATGAGAGAGGGAGAGCGAAATCAAGACTCGCCCCACTACCAACACAATCAAAGGCCAAAGACCCAAGACCTTCATTCTTCAATTCTTGTTGCCAGCGTTCAGTAGCGGAAGCCTTAACAACTCTCCTTTGTAGACCACGTAGAGCTTGGCGGCGGCTTCATCGACCTGCATGGCCATGCTGTCAAAACTGATGCGAGGGACCAGCATGACCTGTTGGAAGGTAAAGTCCTTGAGATTGTAGCGTCCGACGCGCGTTTGATCTTTTGCTCGATCAGGAATCGCCGCCCAGAATTCATTCGGTTTTCCGGTCGGCTGTAAGAACCGATCCCCGCGTTGAACCAGGGGCGCAAATTCTCCTGCCACTACTCGAGCCTCTCCGGTGACGGGATTGAGTAAATAGAATTCAGGCCGCAGCGGTCCGCTGATTTTGAACCCGCGTAAGGCATCCTCGCGGCCGGCCCGCCGAACCAAAATCTTTCCGTGCGGAGCAACATACACTAAAGGCTCGAGCTCATCTGCTGAAGCAAGATTGATTCGCGACTCTCTCCCTGTTTGCAGGTTGAATCGCACGAGATACTTCGGACCTCTCCAGTCGCTCTCTAGTTTAGCAACGACAATCCATTTTCCGTCCGGCGATATTACCGGCCTTTGGTAGTCTCCTTCTTCGGTACTAATCTGCACTGGCTTTTGTCCTGCAGACTGGCGCCACAACCCTGCCGCGCCGCGTGAAATGATGATCGAGTCTGCTGAAATAAATTGTGCTGAGCGCCGGTAGTCATAGAAACGCAGTTCTTCATCGCTTAACGGAAACTTCGCTTCATCGAGTGTTATATATCCGTCCGGCGTCGATACCCTTTCAGCCAGTTGGCCATTCTTCAGAACCCGCCACGAGAACCTTTCAGCCTCGTCAGCAAGTTGCTTCCGCCGAATCTCCACGTATGCTGCTTCGGAATCATCGAACCCTTCTTCATCATCATCATCAGCGCTCGATGGCGGCTGTTCCTCCGGTTTTTTTACGACATTCTGCTTTCGAACCAGAACTCGGGCCTGCGAACCTTTCATTGAAACGTCCCGGACAACTTGTTGGTCGTCCCGATACAAGATCTCCAAGCCTTTGATCTCGTCTTCAAAATTGTAGTGATTAACGAGATCGCTGGTACGCAGGCTGGTGAAATTCTTGATCACATCTAACCATTCACTGAGAGATTCGCGTACGAACACGCGACGACCTCTTTCTTTGTTCAGTTGAAGGAACTCGGAGGTTATGCAGTCGTGGTGGCAGGGGCCGAACTGCGACTTGAGTTGTGCAATCTCTTTCGATTGCAGAAAATCTTTGAATGTCGCGAGTTCTTCAGGCGTAATGACACGCTGCTTGTAACGACTCGAATCCTTGGATACAAAAAAGACCGCCTTATCACGGTAAACGCGGAGTATCAGCTTCGAGTCATCGAGAGGCATTAACAAAGCGTAGGTCTCGATTGGTGAAACTTCTGTGCTGAACTCGGCTCTCAGTTTAGCTTCAGTGTTATCCAGAGCATCCGACTTGACCCCGGTATACTCCTGGCGCTCTCTCCAGCCGGTTATGAAAATCTGGTTTGGATGATGAGCCCACAGAGCCTCGCGAGCTTCCTGACTGTCCTCCAGCAACAAGTACTGTTCAGCGGCTGTAGCAAGCAATTCATTCTGGCTTTTGAGCAAAGGAATTACAGGTCCAGCCGGTAAGTTCATGCGCGAAATTCGCGCGGCCAAAACGACGGCTGTTTGCAGATTCGGCTTGTCCGAACCAAGCAGACTGACGGCCAAATCGGTGTCAGCCAGCAGGACTGCGCCGAAACCAGGTGCCGGCCCTCCCGCGTTCACAAGCTCTTGCAACTCCGGTCTGAGTTTTTCACGCAGTTTGGATCCACGACTCAAAGCTGTCGCGATCGTGTTGGCGTCGGCGGTACCATTCGCAATGCGATGAATCAGATCGAGATCCACTTGCTGGCCCTGCCAACCATGAATGATCTCCAAGAGACTTTTCGCCAGCGGTGGGTTTGTTTGTTTGAGATTGTCTGCGTGCGCCGTAGCCGCTCGAATCAATGACTCCGGAGCTTCGTTCCCGCTTAGATAAAAGCCAATGCTTAGCGGCACGGGCCAGGGCTCTCCATGCTGGTCGCCATAGATCATGGGCTCCTGACGGTCATCGATTGTCAGCCTCCTTTCGGCAAGCGCTTCCAACCCTTCGATTTGTTCCAGCTCAGAAATACCTCCACTCGCAATCAGGGCTTTGATGTAGTGCCCCCGGTGGTACTCTCCTTTTTCCGTTTGCAATGCTTTCTTCAAAGCGGGAACCGCTCGCGGATCCTTGTATCCGACCAGCGATTCGGCAGCGGCGCTTCGGTTCTGAGCGGATTCTGTCTGTTCATGCTGGACTATGGCGATCAAGCCTGGAACGCTTTCCGGCAAGTCGACGTTCCCCATGCTTTGAATCAGACGCAGGCGTTGGTATTCCGACGCTTTGGCCCAATCGGGATCCATGAGCCATGGCAACAAGAGTTTGAGCGCATCTTTTCGATTCTCACCGGCAGTAAGGATGATCAGGCATCCGGCGGCTGCGCTCCTTACTTTTAGGTCTTTACCCTCAACAAGCTTGCCCAGCTCGGGAATCCATTTATCAGGGTTCTTCTGGACCGGTGTGAATAGCGGTGAGACTCCATTGCTCTCATCGCTCAAACTTTCATCCTTGAATAGCGACACGTACCAATCATCCCGACCGGACCAGTCCGAAGAGGTCAGGACATCAATCGCGATTTCGCGAGCTCGCGAAGGCATACCGTGATCTTCTCCAATACGCTTGAGGGTCGTGCGATAACGTTCTTCGTTACTACTATCTTTGTCGTTAACCGCGTGTGCGTAAATCAGAGAAACGGCGAGCGTGGCGGTTCTTGGTTGACCGGATTCAGCCAGCCGTTTCAACAAGAGCTCCGCGCTGGGCCAATCAACGTGGGCCAGGGCGACGACGGCCTCTTCGGACTTTATGCTATCTGATTTCTGGAGGTCCTTGGCCTTGTTAGCACGATTGGTCAGATCCTCAAGAAAGTACTTGCTGTTGAATAGCAGCCACTCTCGCACTTCGTTATGCCATTCTTCAGACAAATCACTTCGGCTAACGCCCTGGTCGAACAACTGCTTGACGCGTTTTGTAACCGCATCTGTACTTGATAGGAGCGCCAGGTATCCCGTCAGAGACTCAGGGTCTTCCGCACAATAATCGAGCAATCTTTGTCTTACCGCTTCTGACGGTTTGTGTTCTGAGTTGGTGGCGACCCAACGCCCCCAGTACATCAGCAAATCTTCAAGCGGAGCATTGTCGGCAGGTACATTCTCTCGAAGGAAGAACTCGGGAGGCCGCTCGATTAGGCTGGGTGGTTGGGCCTCCAGAGACCATGCCATCGGGGTTGGTAACGCCAGCAACTGGCGGAATACTTCCGAGAAATCTTTTGTTTCGGGCTGGGATTCCGGCCGCGATTCCGGCCGCGATTCCGGCCGCGATTGAGCGGTAACGCAGAGAGATCCAGCGCTGGAAATTAGGACCACAAGGAAGAGGCAACGACTAATCAACCGCATGGGTTCCTCATGATGGTTGACCGGCTATCAAAGCGTGGACAGTTTTTGAAAATACACCTCTTTGATGCCTTCGAGAAAGGGAAAGTTCCACTGAGTAGTAGCGTAGACTTCAGTCTGTGCCCAACCAACAGTACAAATCTAGATTGAGTCGACCGGATGTTGTGCACAGACTGAAGAAGTCTATGCTACTGCAAACTACTGAAATCACACCCTCATTAGACCATCTGGGCCTTCAGGTACTATCATAAAAGCCGGTAATTCCCCCGAACTAAGTCGGAGTATTTGGAGTCACATGGGCAGATTGGCCTTCATGTTGATGGAATTGTTTGCGTTCTGGGATTGGCCTGCAGTCAAAGCCGGTATCCAACACGTTTGGCATGACTACATTAACCGCAGTTTTCAAATAGGGAACATAGCAGTTTCGCTTACGACGCTGGTTGAAGGCGTCGTAATCCTTATCGTAGCGCTGCTCGCCTCACGAGCCATCAGCAGGTTGATTGAACGACGGATCGCCAAGCGCCAATACATTGACGCCGGCATTCGTTACACAGTCGCGCGCCTGATTCACTACTTCATTCTTGCAGCGGGCGTGCTGATGGCACTGAAGACCGGGTTCAGTCTCGACCTCACTTCCATCGCCGTTCTTTTCACGGCTCTTTCGGTCGGCATCGGTTTCGGTCTGCAATACATCGCGTCGGACATAGCTTCCGGCTTCATCCTCTTATTCGAGCGGCCCATACGCGTGGGAGATCGAGTTACCATCGGCGATGACGAGGGAGACATACACAGCATTAACCTTCGTACCACTGTGGTCCTGACCAACGATCGTATTGCTGTCATCGTACCCAACTCGAGCCTCGTGCGAGAAAGGGTCGTGAATTGGTCGTATGGAGATCCGCGAGCCAGGCTGACAATTCCCATCAGCGTCGCGACTAATTCGGACGTGGACCTCGTGACTGAAACGCTCGCGCGTGCCGCTCAGGAAGTCAGTGACATCCTGACTCAGCCGGAACCCAAGGTTCAGTTTTTAAGATTTGGGGATTCGTCGCTTGATTTTCGTCTGTTGGTCTGGACCAACAAGCCGCGCGCGCACGTGCAGATAAAGAGCGACGTGAATTACCGCATCGAAAAACTTTTCAGAGAAGCTGGTATACAAGTCTCGTCACCGCAAGTTGAGGTGCGGGTGCTGGGCGGCTCTATTCCGTTAGAGTTGAATAGCGATCAATTGCCGCGTCTTAACGACTGCGAGTAACGCCTGGATGCCAAGGCTCCAAGTTTCAGGTTCCAGGTTTCAGGGTCCAAAGTTTCAGACGGAATCCTTAGGCATCAGTTCACGCTACAAACGTAAAACCGCCGTTGCGCGAAAGTCTTGAATCCCACCTGCGCAGCTGGTGGATGTTTCAAGTTCGACCTACGAAGCGAAGGTTCTGGAGCGCTTCTTCGAATCCCCTCAGCGGCAGCTGAGGGATCTTTCAATTACAGCCCCGCTCGCAGATTCAATACGGGAAATAGGCAGAACTTGAAACATCCCCCAGCTGCGCAGGGGGGATTTTCAAAACCAATCTGGCACCTCGCGTTAGGCTGGATCTGAACAATCCCCCAGCTGCCGCTGAGGGGATTTTAAGACTTTAAGTAAAGCCACTTTGAAACTTATCACCTCATTCATAGCGAAGCGCCACCAGCGGATCAACCCGAGTAGCTCTTCTCGCGGGTATGTAACATGCGATCAGCGAAACGAGGCCCAGGAAAACGACAATCACTCCGAACGTAACCGGATCCGTAGCCTTAACATCGAACAGCAACCCCGAGATGAGCCGCGTTAGCACCAGCGCTCCAGCTAAGCCGATCGCGATCCCGATCACAGTCAGTAGTAAGCCTTGCTTCAGGATGAGCATCAGGACGCGTTTGGGTTCAGCCCCAAGCGCAATGCGCAAGCCGATCTCATGCGTTCGTAGAGTTACCGAGTAATTCATCACGCCGAAAATCCCAACCGCAGCCAACAGCGTCGCCAGCGCCGCAAACAAGCCAAGCAGCAGCGTGTTGAAGCGCGCCCGGCTTCGTGTTTGCGACATGACTTGATTCATGGTGCGCACATCGGCGACCGGTTGATCGGAATCGATAGCTCGCAGCTCGCGCTGGACTGCCGGGGCAATCGCGGTCGGATCGTTGGAGGTGCGAATTACCAAAGTCATGAACTCGTACGTGAGGTCGGGATGGGGAAAGTAAACCGTCGGCTCGGGCTGATCGACAAGACTGTCGTACCTTACGTCACCAACAATACCAATAATCTCAGTCGGGTTCGGTTTAAGGAACATCGACACATCGATTCTTTTCCCGATCGGATCTTCACCGGGAAAGTGCTTCAGCGCCATTGCCTGGTTGATAAGCACGACGTGCTTGGCTTCCGTATTCTCTGCATCACTGAATGTTCGACCGCGCAGCAAAGGGATACCCATTGCCGCAAAGTAGCCAGAGTCGCACACGCGCACGTTCGTGCCTGGATCCTGCCCCGGTGGTAGAGGCGGCCGACCTTCTACCTTGAATCCGGTCGATGAACCCAGCCCACCATACAAAGGTAAGTAGTTCACGATACCGACCGCTTGAACAGAAGGCAGCGCCTTTATGCGTTCGTTCGCCTGGCGGAAAAACGAGATGACCTGCGGGTCTTCCTTATACTTAGTCGAGGAAAGCGGGACGACCATCGTCAGAATATTGTCAGTGCTGAACCCAGTGTCGATGTTTTGAAGTCGAATGAAACTTCTGATTAGAAGCCCCGCACTAGACAACAGCACGAGTGCCAGCGCTACTTCTGCAACGACAAAGGCGCTGCGAATACGCCGGCTGCGGGAACTTTGGCCACCGCCACCTTTTCCACCTTCTTTCAAAGCGTCGTTGAGATTGATGCGCGCCGCCTCGAGTGCCGGTGCCAGTCCGAAGATGATGCCGGTCGCCAGCGAGATTCCGAGTGTCCAGCCAAGCACTGTGAAATTGATGCCAACATTTTGAAAGCTGACGACATCCCGCGGACTTATGGCAATCAGAGCTTTGATCCCGCACCAGGCCAACGCCAAACCGAACCCACTCCCGAATAAAGCCAGCAGCAGACTCTCAGTTAACAGCTGCCTGATGATTCGCAGTCGATGCGCGCCGAGTGCAGTCCGCAAAGCAATCTCTTTCTCACGATCCGCTGCTCGAGCAAGCATCAAATTGGCGACATTTGCACAGGCAATAAGCAAAACAAATCCAACTGCGCCCAGCAGTATTAATAGTGCCGAACGAGCATTGCCGACTAACTGCTCGCGTAAGGGAATAGCTTCAGCGGAATAGCCCTTGTTGTGCTCGGGATCGTCTTGACTAATCCGCGCTTCAATCGCCCGGATGTCACTTTCAGCCTGCGTTAATGACACGCCCGGCTTTAGCTTAGCTACCACGGAAAGAAAACGGCCCAAGAGCGATGGGCCCGACGAAGGCATCGATAGCACCGTCCAAATCTCAGGGGCTTTGCCGGTGCCCGATCGTCTCTTTATATGCCATTGAAAATCAGCCGGCATCACTCCAATAACGTTGAAAGACGAGTCGTGAAGCTTTATAGCTCTGCCGACGATTCCCGGATCGCCACCAAACCGTCGTTGCCAGAGGCCGTAACTCAGTAATGCGACCTGGCCCTTGCGAGGATCAGCATCCGACGAATTCATAACGCGGCCGAGCAGCGGTCGACTGCCGAGAATTTGAAACAACTCGGGCGTCGTAAATTGCACCGGTACTTCTTCCGGTGGCCCATCCCCGGTGAGGTTCAGTCGCTGATCTGAAAACGCAGCCATTGCCTCAAAGCTCTGGTTCTGTTCACGCCAGGTTCGAAAATTAGTGCGTGAGGTCGTGTTCTCGTGCCTGCCGCTGGGAGTGACCTCCCAAACCATAGCGATTCGTTCCGGGTCTGTGTAAGGAAGTCCGCGCAGGAGCAGTTCATTGACGACTGAAAAGATGGCGGTGTTCGCCCCTATCCCGAGCGCTAAGGTAAGCACAGCAACCGCCGTAAATCCTTTGTGCTTTACCAGCACTCGAACGCCATAACGAATATCCTGCCACAGTGTTTCCAGCATGCCCCCGCCCCTTACTCCATAAGCTGCATCCCGCAGACTCGCATAATTGCCAAAAGCCCGGTCAGCCTCGCGCTGAGCATCGAACTCGGACATTCCCTTTGAAAGATTTGCGTGCTTCTCCAACTCGACGTGGAGACGCATCTCTTCATCGATCTCGTCGATAACTCTTTCGCGGCGAAATAGCGCGCGCAGACGCTCGCGCAAAATATTGAAGAACTTCATGAATACTTCTCAGGTGGCCTGCCGAATCCTGGTGATGGCAACCACCAACAGCTCCCAACCAGCTTCCTCAGCTTCGAGCTGGCTTTCACCCTCTTTCGTGAGCGAGTAGAACTTGGCGCGGCGTCCGGTATCGTGCACATCCCAACGGGAAGACACCCAGCCCTTCTGCTCGATGCGATAGAGGGCAGGATAGAGCGAGCCTTGCTCGACGCGAAGCATCTCGCCGGAAAGTTGATGGATACGCTGGATGATGCCGTAGCCGTGCAATGGCCCAATGGAAACGGCCTTGAGAATGAGCATGTCCAGAGTGCCCTGGAGCAAGTCAGCTCTCTCTTTTTTCACGTGATTACCTCTCAGAGTACCGCAATGCCTAGAATGCCAAAGCATCGTAGGGCTGCTATGCCTAGACTGTCAAGGCTTCATTTCCCGACAGGGTAGTCGGGTATCCCCCCTGCGGAGCTGGGGGTCGGTTCAGGTTCAGCCTACCTCGATAGCCTTCCAATGATTTTCTGAATCCCCTCTGCGGAAGCTGAGGGATCTTTCAGGTCCTGCCTTGGTAGGTTGGCTCTGAACTATCCCCCAGCTGCGCAGGGGGGATTTTCGAAAACAAATTGCCTGACGCTGCTTTAGGCTGGATCTGAACCATCCACCAGCTGCCGCAGGTGGTATTCGGGCAGAGGGGCAAAGCCGAAGCGCCAATACACCTGCTTGTAACGCCATTGCGCGATAGTGGCGCCAGAGGTTACGCTTACGCGCCTGAGTGACTGTTCATTCATTACACAAATCCGTTCCTGGTTCTTAGTGCTTTGTTCTTAGTTCTCTAAATGAAAGCATCCGATTACCGTCACCGCTCAGGTTCAAAGCACTAAGAACAAGGTACCAAGTACTTCCTTTTATGCGCACTGCACGTTCGTTATCAACAGTCAGACCTGCCATCGCTGATAAGCGCGAAGCCATCTTGCGTGCTGCCATTCGAGTCTTTGCTCACAATGGATACTTCAATTCAAAAGTCGCGGACATCGCTCGCGAAGCCGGCGTCGCCGACGGCACTGTCTATCTCTACTTCAAGAGCAAAGAGGAAATCCTGCATTCGATTTTCGATCGCAGTATGGAAGAGGCCATTGCCGAAGGCCGAAAGCTTATTGAGAACACAACCGATCCGCGGGAGAAGTTGAGACGCATCGCCCTTTTGCATTTGGAAAGACTCGGCGCTGATCGCGACCTCGCAGTTGTGTTTCAAGTGGAACTGCGCGGCTCGACCAAGTTCATGGAAGAATTTTCGGCGGCTGGCTTTGCGGAATACCTGGGTGTGATCCGTTCGACTATTGAAGAAGGACAACAGGCTGGTATGTTTCGCAAAGAGCTCAACGCCAAAGTAGCGGCCAAGGTTTTGTTCGGCGCGCTCGATGAAATGGCGACCAACTGGATTCTTTCAAAGAAACGTTACAAGCTGCCGCCGATGGTGGATACCGTCCTCGATATCTTCTGTAACGGAGTCAACGTCAAGTGAAGGTAGCCGACTTAGCCATCGGTGAACGAGCGATGAATGCGTCTCAACCGTCGGCGCGCCCTAACCACGAGCCCACGACGTTGGTAGAGCTATTCGAGCGCGTAGCTGATCTTTATCCCAAACCTGACACTCTGAATTACAAGAAAGATGGCCGCTGGCAATCACTCTCAGCGCGTGAAATGCTGGCGAGGATTCGTACTATCGCGGCAGGTCTGCACTCGCTCGGCGTTCGACACGGAGATCGAGTGGCGATTCTCTCTGAGAGCCGGTGCGAATGGACCTTGATGGATGCTGGTTGCCAGTTTGCCGGCACCATCGATGTTCCGATTTATCCAACGCTCACTCCGCCGCAGGCTTGTTACATCTTGAAAGATTCGGGCGCGCGAGTGCTGGTAGTCGCCAATCAAGCAAAACTGAATCAGCTACGCGAAGTCTTGCGCGACTGTCCTGCAGTCGACCACGTGGTGGTGTTTGATGAAACCGGCGTGACGCCGGACGACGCGCTTACACTTGCACAACTGGAGAGAATCGGTCGCGATCTTGAATCCGAGCAACCGGCATTAGTCGACACCATTGCGCATGAAACGCGCGCTGATGAGCTGGCGACGATCATCTACACCTCAGGTACCACCGGCGAGCCTAAGGGCGTGATGTTGACTCATTCGAACATAGTTTCGAATGTAGTCGACTCAGCTGACCGCTTTGCATTCAGTGTGGATGATGTTGCGTTAAGTGTCCTGCCGCTATCACACGTGTTCGAGCGGACTGCGATGTACATGTATCTGTATCACGGCATGACGGTCTTCTACGGCGAGTCGCTCGATATGATTGGAGCGAATTTGCGGGAAGTCCGTCCCACCATCTTTGTCGGCGTGCCGAGGATTTTTGAGAAGATTTTCGCGCGTGTAAAAGAGAAGGCCGCCTCGCAGGGGAAATTCAATCTTTCCGTTCTCAACTGGTGTACCAGTGTCGGTTCCAAGGCAGCTAGATTGATGGTGGCTCACCAGAAGATTCCCTACGGGCTCGCTCTCAAACTTAAGCTTGCCGAC
>Ga0157380_10003299_pt1 | contig 11068 bp, 9 predicted proteins | sample S35metaG_FD_119757 | JGI IMG/M metagenome (GOLD analysis project Ga0157380, IMG submission 119757) | Switchgrass rhizosphere microbial communities from Kellogg Biological Station, Michigan, USA - S3-5 metaG | ecosystem: Host-associated > Plants > Roots > Rhizosphere > Soil | place: USA: Michigan...
ACGGCCTGTTAGACCCGGGCACCCGCGGCGACTGCCGTCGCGCATGCCAGTAGTCGTCGCTTCGCCGGCCTACCTGTCCTAGATCGCGGCCGGCGAGGGCGGCATCGGCGGCGGTACGACTGCTGCGGCCGCCGGACCGTTCCAGCGCGACACCAGCGTGGCGCAGGCGGCGCCGATGCCGATCGTCCACACAAGGTATTCGACCAGGAAGCCGATGCCGCTCATGCCCCACGTCATCGGACCACCCCACCGCGGCGAGAAGGCGCCGATCTGCGCCGCCACGCTGACCACCGACACGGCAGCGAACCCAAGCAGCACGTCCACGGCGAGCGCATTCGACGCCTCGACGGTCGTGCCGCGCAGGCGCGCGCCGATACGCGCGGCGACCGCCGTGAAGCCGGCGGTGCCTGCGACCGCCGCGGCGGCGATCAGGAACGGCACGAGGCCGATCAGCGGAGCACCGACGATCGTCACCGCGAGCGTGACCACCAGAAACACCAGCGCGGGAACGAATCCGATCTGACACGCGAGCCCGATCGCGGCCGACGACGCCGGGCCATCGGCCGCGCGCCACGAGATGCGACGCACCCAGTCCGGTGCGGCGAGCGCGAGCGCCAGGGCGACGACGACTACCACCAGCAGGCGAAGAATCGTCGCGGCCAGCGCGACGCCGGCCACCCAGCGGCCATCGAAGTCGGGGAATCGCACCACGGTTTCGTTGATGTCGCCGTAGATCCTGGCCTGCGGGTCCACGATCACGTCGCCGCCCATCGCGACCAGATCGCCGTCGATGATCGCTTTCGGCCCGACCCGGACCCTGCCTCCGAGCACGACCACGTCGTCGTCGGCATGTCCGTCGATCGTGGCGGCGCCGCCGAACACCACGACCGGCCCACGGACGGTCTCGCCGGCTTCGAGGTGGTAGTCGCGAAAGACCAGAATTCGCGCCCCGTCGCCACGATGGCGATGGTCGGCCTCCTCCCAGTCGCGAGGCTGGCCGAAGACGGGAGCGACAACCAGCAGCAGGATCAGCCCCGCGAGCAGTCTCGCCATGGCTTCTGGGACGGAACCCCAGCGGGTGAAGTTCCGGGCGCCGGCTAACCGGGAGCCTACGAGACCTCGACGACCATCGCGATGCCCATTCCGCCGCCGATACAGAGGGACGCGAGGCCACGCCCGCCGCCACCGGCGCGAAGAGCGTAGATCAAGGTCGTCAACACGCGGGCGCCGCTGGCACCGATCGGGTGGCCGAGGGCGATCGCCCCGCCACGCGTATTGACTCTCGCGCCGTCGAGGCCCAACTCGCGCGAGACCGCCAGGGCCTGGGCGGCAAACGCCTCATTGAGCTCGAAGAGGTCGATGTCCGAGGCTGACAGGTCCGCCCGTTCGAGCGCCAGCCGGACCGCGCCGACCGGTCCGAGCCCCATGACGATCGGCTCGACCCCGACCACCGCGTACGAGAGCACTCGGGCGATCGGGCGCAATCCCCGGGCCGAGGCGAACGCCGGCGATGCGACGACGAGAGCGGCCGCACCGTCGTTGATCCCCGACGCGTTGCCTGCCGTCACCGTGCCCTCGGGTGTGAAGGCCGGCTTCAGGCCGCCCAGGCTTGCCGCCGTCGCCCCCGGGCGCGGATGCTCGTCGGTGTCGAACGACGACGGCGCCCCCTTCTTCGACGCCAGCGGGACGGCGACGATCTCGTCGCGAAAGGCTCCCGCCGCGATGGCAGCTGCCGCCCGCGTCTGGCTGTCGGCGGCAAACGCGTCCTGCTCGGCGCGGCCGATGCCAAAGCGCCTCGCCACTTCTTCGGCGGTCATCCCCATGTGGCAGCGCTCGATGGCGCAAGTGAGCCCTTCACCAAGCATCGTGTCGTAGACCTGACCGTGCCCCATGCGAAGTCCCCACCTGGCCTGCGGCAGCAGGTACGGCGCCTGGCTCATCGACTCGGTGCCGCCGGCCACGATCACCTGGGCATAGCCGCGCGTGGCCTCGGTGGCGTGCACCACCGCCTGGAGCCCGGAGCCGCAGACGCGGTTGATCGTCTCCGCGGGCACCGCCACTGGAACGCCGGCCCGCACCGCCGCCTGACGGGCGACGTTCATGCCAGCGCCGCTCTGCAGCACGCAGCCCATGATCACGTCGTCGAGCACGGCGGGATCGACCGCCGCCCTCGTCAAGGCCTCGCGAATCACGACCGCTCCGAGGTCGGCCGCAGATACATCCTTCAGCGATCCGCCGAAGGAGCCGATCGGCGTGCGGCACGCGCTGAGGATCACGGACAACGGCTCGACGGGCATCGCCCGATTGTACCGCTCGCACGCAATGGCCTCGTTCCTACGGCTCCTTCTCTACCCTACTCTGCCTGCTCCGCCTCCATCTCCCCACTGGTAAGATGGCGCGGATGAACGGGGAGACCTTCGAGTTCGGCGGCGAGATCGCGTGGCGGCCGACGGCCGACATCATCGAGCGGAGCCGGCTGACCGCCTTCATGCGCCGTCACGGGATCGCCGATCTCGCCACGCTGCTCGACCGATCGGTGACCGATCTCGAGTGGTTCTGGCGTGCCGTCTTCGACGATCTCGGGATCGAGTTCTACGAGCCGTTCACGCAGGTCGTCGATCTCTCCCGCGGCCCGGCGTGGGCGCGGTGGTGCGTGGACGGCCGTCTCAACATCGTCCACAACTGTCTCGACAAGTGGGCCGGCACCGCGACGGACGGCCAGGCGGCGATTCGCTGTGAAGGCGAAGAAGGTGTGGTCCATACCCTCACCTACGCCGAGCTGCGCGCCGCCACGAATCGCTGCGCCAACGCCCTGCGTGAGCTGGGCGTACGCAAGGGTGACCGGGTCGCCCTCTTCCTGCCGATGGGACCGGAACTCGCCGCCGCCTTCTTCGCCAGCGCGAAGATCGGCGCGGTCGTGCTGCCGCTGTTCTCGGGCTACGGTGCCGACGCCGTGGCCGCGCGGCTTCAGGACGCCGAGGCGACGGTGCTCATCACCGCCGACGGCTTCTGGCGCCGGGGGCAGCGCGTCGAGATGAAGCAGGTGGCCGACGCCGCGGTCAGCGCCTCGCCGTCGGTCCGGCACGTGGTCGTGGTGTCGCGCCTCGGCACCGCGGCCGTCACCCGCCCGCACGACCGGCTGTGGTCGGCGCTCGTGGACCCGCAGCCTGATACCGCGGCCACCGAGCGTACCGCGGCCGAAGACCCGCTGATGCTGATCTACACCTCGGGCACCACGGGACGGCCCAAAGGCGCGGTGCATACGCACTGCGGCTTCCCCATCAAGTCCGCACAGGACATGGCCCACGCCTTCGACGTACAGCCGGGCGACACCATGTACTGGGTGAGCGACATCGGCTGGATGATGGGCCCGTGGGAACTGTTCGGCATGACGCTCCTCGGCGGCACCGCCGTGCTCTACGACGGCGCGCTCGACTACCCCGGCCCCGATCGGTTGTGGGCGCTGGTCGAGCGGCACGGCGTGAATATCCTCGGCGTCTCGCCCACGCTCGTCCGCGCGCTCATGAAGCACGGTGACGCGCCCGTGCGCGCGCACGACGTGTCGTCGTTGCGCATCCTCGGCTCCACGGGCGAGCCCTGGAACCCCGAACCGTGGCGATGGTTCTTCGACGTGGCTGGCGGCGGCCGCCTGCCCATCATCAACTACTCGGGTGGCACCGAGGTCTCGGGCGGGCTGGTCGCTGGCAACGTCATCACCGCGCTCAAGCCGGCGGCTTTCGCCGGCCCCCCGCCGGGCATTGCCGCCGACGTCGTGGACGATCAGGGCCGGCCGGTGCGCAACCGCGTCGGCGAACTGGTGGTGCGCGCGCCGTGGATCGGCATGACCCGCGGCTTCTGGCGCGATTCGGACCGGTACGAGCAGACCTATTGGTCCCGCTTCCCCGGCGTCTGGGTCCACGGCGACTGGGCCGTGGTGGACGACGACGGCCTCTGGTACATCCTCGGGCGGTCCGACGACACGATCAAGATCGCGGGCAAGCGGCTCGGACCCGCCGAAGTGGAGTCGGTGCTGGTCGAGCACCCTGCTGTAATCGAAGCCGCGGCGATTGGCGTGCCCGACGAGATGAAAGGGCAGGCGCTGGTCTGCTTCTGCGTGCTGCGCCCCGGCCACGACGCGGGACGCGCCCTCGAGCAGGAGCTCACCGCACTCGTCGCCACGCGTCTGGGCAAGCCGCTCAAGCCGGCGGCAATCCGGTTCGTGCCCGATCTGCCCAAGACCCGCAACGCCAAGGTGATGCGACGCGTCATTCGCGCCGCCTATCTCGGCGATCCGCCCGGCGACCTCTCGTCGCTCGAGAACCCGGACGCGGTCGAGGCGATCGCCGCTCAGGCTCCAACCCGGCGTGGCTGACGACGACTTCGAATCCCGCACCTACCGCACGGTGACGTGGCGGCTGCTGCCGTTCCTGTTCCTGTGCTACATCCTCGCCTACCTGGATCGCGTCAACGTCGGGTTCGCGCGGCTGCAGATGCAGGCCGACCTCGGCCTGTCAGACACCGCCTACGGGATCGGCGCCGGCATGTTCTTCATCGGCTACTTCTTCTTCGAAGTGCCGAGCAACCTGCTGCTGCAGCGCGTCGGTGCGCGCATGTGGATCGCGCGCATCATGGTGCTCTGGGGACTCATCTCGTCGTCGATGATGTTCACGAGCAGCCAGACGTCGTTCTACGTGCTGCGCTTCCTGCTCGGCGTCGCCGAAGCCGGGTTCTTCCCCGGCATCATTCTCTATCTCACCTTCTGGTACACGCGGGTCCACCGCGCGCGCATGGTGGCGCTCTTCATGACCGCCATTGCCCTCGCCGGTGTGATCGGCGGACCGGTCTCGGGCTTGATCATGGACCGCATGGGCGGCGTGGGCGGGCTGCGGAACTGGGAGTGGCTCTACCTCCTCGAAGGGATTCCGTCGGTGATCGTCGGCCTGCTGGTGCTGTGGTATCTCGACGACGGCCCGGAGAGCGCCTCGTGGCTGACCGCCGAGCAGAAGGCGCTCCTCGCGCGCCGGCTGGCCGAGGAAGAGGCGGAGAAGGCCGCCGGCGGCCAGCACGCCCAGCACATCGGCGAAGCCTTCCGTAACCCGCTCGTGTGGGTGCTGAGCCTGATCTACTTCGGCGCGGTCATGGGGAACTACGGCGTCACCTTCTGGCTGCCGCAGATCATCCGGGAAACGATCACGCCCGATCCCTGGCGCATCGGTCTCGTCTCGGCGATTCCCTGGGGCGCCGCCGCGATCACTGCCGTCCTCGTCGGCGCCAGTTCCGATCGGCGGCAGGAGCGCCGCTGGCACATTGCCGTGGGCGCCGCCGTCGCCGCGGTGGCGTTCGCGCTCTCGGGTCTCCCCAGCCTGTCGGGATGGCCTGGCCTCGCCTGCCTCACCGTGGCGACTGCCGGCATGATGTCGACGATGACGACGTTCTGGGCGCTGCCCACTGCGATCCTCTCGGGCAGCGCCGCGGCCGCCGGCATCGCCTGGATTAACTCGGTGGGCAATCTGTCGGGATACTTGAGCCCGTTCGTCCTGGGCGCGATCCGCGATGCGACGCGCGACGCCGCGCACCCCAACGGCAACATGTTCCTCGCGCTGCTCGTGCTCGCGGTGTCGCTCTTCGGAGCGGGGCTGCTGACGCTGCTGCTCCCCCACGCCCCGAAGAGCGGACCGAAATCAGATGTAGGGGCCGGCTTCAGGCGGCCCAGGACCGGCTGAAGCCGGCCCCCCACGTCTTTAGCGAACCACCGCGACGACGCTCTCCTGCAGCTGGCGCGGGCGGCAGACGTAGCGTTCGATCAATTCGGGCGGCAGCAGCCGGCGCGCCGCCGACAGCCGTGCACTCGACACACCGATCTCCTCGGCAGCCTGCACCAGCGTGAGATACGCGCCGCGCGCCGAGGCCGCGGCTTCCAGATAGTCCCACTGCCGGAACTGGTTCTTTGCGTACTCCGCCAGCAGGTCGGCCGTCAGGACGGCGAACGCGACCCTGCGGGCATCGGGGCTGGCGAGGATGTCGGCCACGAGCGCGTTGGACCAGTTCAGATAGCCCGCCATCTCCCAGCGATACATGTTGTCTCGGTTGTGCTCGCCGAACTCGTTCGTGAGCCCCAGGTAGTGCATCACCGTATCGCTCTCGTCACCGGCCCACGCGAAGTACAAGTCGCCCCCGGGACCGTAGTCGAACCCTCCCTCGGAGTCCCAGCCGTCGTGCGGATGCGACACGCCGATGTGGTGCCCGACTTCGTGAATCGTCGTGCCGGTGAACCCATAACCCAACGAACGATAGACCGCGGCGCCGAACGTGAAGACGAACGACTGGGTGCCGTCCACCCAATTGTCGTCGGCAAACCCGAGCAGCCCGAACTGGGCGCCGAGACCAGCCTCGGTGGTGTTGAACGAGAACACCGGCGCCACGTAGTCGTGCGGCCGGTACTCGGGGACGTAGGTGCCCAGGTTCTCGGCGAAATAGCAGAAGGGTTGAGCGAAGGGCGACCCGATGCTCTGCCAGCACCCGGGCGTCACGTTGTTGAGGGTGAACGTGTCGAGCGCGTTCTTGGCACCCGCATCGATGGGGTTCACATCCCGCAGAGCAGTCTGCCAGCGGTAGTAGGGCTGGAAGCGGCGCCAACGCTCCTGGGCGAACGCCGGGTTCATCGAGGCCAGCCCCGAACTCCCGGGATCGTCCTCGAGCATCGTAATGTCGGCGACCCGGCGCCCACCGGGACCCGGCGCGGTGTTCAGCGGATCGTAGAGCGGGGACGTCGTAAAGAGGAGGTTGATGGCGACGTAACGTGTCAGCAGCCCCATATCGGTGCCGAGCTCCGACAACGCCCGATAACCGTTGGCGGCGTACTCCCAGATCGGCGGCATCCGGTACTCGGCCACGCCGTCGCCGTCCAGATCCTGGACGTCCACCACCCAGTTGGTCGTGTTGTCTTCCGGCCCGGCCGAGAAGTCGTAGAACCAGGTGCGGCTGTCGGTACCACCCCACGAGTTCATGGCGCGGCTCCCGCGGTTGCCGAAGTTGTGGCCCGTGTCCGGATCGGGATCGTCTGTCTTCGTGTAGACGTGAAAACGGAAGTCCGATCGGCCGTACCAGTTGATGAAGTAGATCTTGTAGCCCTTGCTGGACGAATGATCGTGATCGTCCAGCCAGCGCTCGACGCGCGGCCCGTCGATGAAGAGCACCGGGCCGGTGACGTCGAGGACGTTGTTGGCCTGATCGTTGTAGCCCACCTGGAAGATGGTCGGCGGTCCTTCCGTTCCCGCGCGCGACAAGAACTGAAAGAACTGCCGTTCGAACCCGTTTCCGCGCCGGGTCACCGAATAGTCGAATTCGTACGACAGGCCCATGTCACGCCCGTTGAGTCCGTAGAACTGCGGGTAACGCACGACCGGCTGATACGTGTCTGGCAGCAGCGCCAGGACATCCTTGCCCTTCACTCCTTGGTGGTCGAAGCCGATCAACACGATCTCGACCGGCACCGTTTGTTTGTGCACCACGAATGCTCCGGGCTCGAGCCCGCGCAACGCGCCGAAGCTCGGCTTGCGTGCGGCGTCCTGCGGTTGCGCGTGAGGAGTCAGTCCGGCGCCGAGGACAATGGCGGCGACGGCGGCGAGCGTCAGTCCGCGAGAGGGCATAGGGGCTCCCGGTTCGGGCGCGGGCACACAGCGGGGGGAGCCGTGTGACGAGTGCCTCGCGACGTTGATGGCGGAATCTAGTCGTCGCGACGCGACGTGTCAATTGCCTTCTGCACGAAAACTACTGCCGCGCACGGCCGGCTAATCGAACGTGCCGTCGGCGGCTGGCGACAACGACGTAACAGCGGTCACGGCGCCGACGCCAATCGGGCCGTAAACGTGCGGGAACAGCCACTGGCCGCCTTCGAGGTTCTCGCGCCGCACGGGTGCGTCGAGCGCGTCCTCACGGATGTGCAGCAGGATGAGGTCGGAGCGGCCGCGAAAGCGCGTGTTCGCGACCCACGCCACCTGATGCGGATCGGAGCAGTGAATGAAGCCCTCGCTGGTCAGCGAATCCGCGGTGTAGGCGCCGGCGGCCTGTGCCTGCTCCCACGCCGCCGCGGTTGTGATGTGGAAAATGAGCGCCATCACTACGGCTCAGTCGCGTTCCTTCATCAGCTCACCCCGCCACCGGGCAGCGGCCCCGAACACGGCGTCGATCGTCTCGCCGCGGTGCAGGTCCGCGCGCAAGTCGTTCAGCCGATCGATGAGCTGATCCAGCGCTCCGCTGATCGCGTCGGCGTTGACCGCGCAGATATCGCGCCACACGCTGGCCGGACTCGACGCCAACCGCGTTGTGTCCACGAGGCCGCGCCCGGCCACCGACAGCCCGGCTCCGGCGACGGCGGCGCCCACCGTGTCCATCAGCGCGCTCGCGGTCAACTGCGGCAGGTGGCTCACGAACGCCATGACCGTGTCGTGCTCGGCCGGATCCATGACGGTCGGCCGGGCGCCGAGCCCGGCGACGAACCGGCTCAACGCGGCGACGGCCTCGGCGTCGCGCGCGGCGACCGGGGTGAGGATCCAGGGCCGGTTCTTGAACAGGTCCGGCCGGGCGAATCCGAAGCCGCCTCGCTCCGCTCCTCCGATCGGATGCCCGCCGACGAACCTGGCGCCCGGAGGCAGGAGTCGTGCGGCGGTGACGATGTCGCGTTTGGTACCGCCGACGTCGGTGACGAGCGCGGTATCGAGCACGCGCGCCGGCAGTTCGCGCAGCAGGCGGGCGTTCTGGCGGACCGGCGCCGCCAGGATCACCAGATCGGCCTCCTCCAACTGCGACATCGACGCCAGGCCGCGATCGATGGCGCCGCTGCCGGCCGCATGGGCCAGCACTGCCGGACGATCGATGCCGACCACCTGGACGGCCGGCCACCGATCGCGCACGCCGAGGGCGATCGACCCGCCAATCAGGCCGATGCCGGCGATCGCGATCCGGTGAAACGGAGGCTCTGCGTCCGTCATCAGCCCGCCGCCTCTACCGGATCCACCCGTGACGGGCAGGGGCGTCGACGCAGATGCTGCGGCCAATCGCCGGCGCGATGATTCGGAGCTCCGCCATGACCCGCTCGAACTGGGCCGGGAACATCGACTGCGCGCCGTCGCTCAGCGCGCGATCGGGGTCGTGGTGCACTTCGATGATGAGACCGTCCACGCCGGCGGCGACCGCGGCACGCGCCATCGGCGCCACCATGTCGCGGCGGCCGGCACCGTGGCTCGGATCGGCGACGATCGGCAAGTGGCTGAGTTTCTTCACGACCGGAATCGCCGACACGTCGAACGTATTGCGAGTGGCGGTCTCGAAGGTACGGATGCCGCGCTCGCACAGGATGACGTCGCCGTTGCCGCCGGCGAGGATGTACTCGGCCGAGAGCAGCCACTCCTCGATGGTGGCGGAGATGCCACGTTTGAGCAGCACCGGTTTGCGCACGCGCCCCAGCTCGCGGAGCAGCGTGAAGTTCTGCATGTTGCGCGCGCCCACCTGGAAGATGTCGGCGTACTTGCCGACGAGCTCGATCTGGCTGATGTCCATCACCTCGGAGATCAGCTTCAGATCGTGCCGATCGGCGGCATCGCGCAGCATCACCAGGCCGGGCTCGCCGAGCCCCTGGAAGCTGTAGGGCGAGCTCCGCGGCTTGAACGCGCCGCCGCGCAGGATCTTGGCGCCCGCCCGCTTCACCGCCGCGGCCGCGGCCTCGACCTGGGCGTCGGTCTCCGCCGAGCAGGGACCGGCCATCACGACCACTTCGTCGCCGCCGATGCGGACGTCGCCGACCGCGACGACCGTGTCCTCGGGCTTGAAGGTGCGGCTGGCCAGCTTATACGGCTCGCTGATCCGCAACACCTCGTGCACGCCCTCGAGGATGCCGATGAGCCCGGGGTCGATCTTGTTCGCGCCGACGACGCCGAGCACGGTGCGCGTGGCGCCGGACGAGCGGTGCACGTCCATACCCAGCTCGATCAGCCGCGCAATCACCGCGTCGACCTGTTCCTCGGTCGCGCGCTCCTTCATCACCACAACCATGACGTCCCTCTTCTGCCGGCGGGGCTGCCCCCGCCCACGTACTTGCCTCGTGCGAAGGCCTACACTCCGTGCCTGCGCTCGCTCTCCTGGCGCTCCGCCCGTCGCGCCTCGTCGATGATGCGTTCGAAGATCCTGACCACCGCCTCGGCTGTCAGCGGCCCGGCCAGCTCCGTCGCGGCCTTGCGTACCGCTGCGAGCACCTGCGCCTCGCGATCCGGCTGGTAGACGGCCAGCCCCATCTCGTGTTTCAGCCGGCCGACTTCCACGGCGCAGGCCACTCTCACGTTCAGCAGCCGCACCAGTTGATCGTCGATGACGTCAATGCGGCCGCGCAGTTCCTCGATCGTCAGGCCTTCAGCCAACGCACGTACTCCTCGACTCGGGTGTCCAGGTCGGCCGAGGCGCCCGCCTCGGCGATCACGCTCACGAGCGCACTGCCCACCACGGCGGCGTCGGCCCAGCGGCCGACTTCGCGCACGTGTTCCGGCTTCGAGATACCGAACCCCAGCGCCACCGGCAGGTCGCTGACCGCACGGATGCGCCGCACCATGTCCTCGGCCCCGTCCGCGACCTGATCGCGGACGCCGGTGACGCCGAGGCGGGAGATGGCATACAGGAAACCGCTGCCGACGGACGCGGCTTTCCGCAGCCGCTCGTCGCTGGTGGTCGGGCTGAGCAGCAGGATTGTATCAATGCCCCTCGCCGCCAGCAGCGCTTTGAACTCGCCGGCCTCTTCGAGCGGCAGATCGAGGACGAGCACGCCGTCGACGCCGGCCGCCTTCGCGCGATCGGCGAACGTCTCGGCGCCGAGCCGCAGGATCGGGTTGGCGTAGCTGAAGATCACCAGGCCGGCGCGGATCTCGGAACGGATCGAGGCGAGCAGTTCGAGCACGCCGTCGAGCGTCGTGCCCGAGGCCAACGCGCGCTCCGTGGCCCGCTGGATCACCGGACCATCGGCCAGCGGATCGGAGAACGGCACGCCGACCTCGATCACCGTCGCGCCGGCGCGGTCGAGAGC